>Ga0074195_1000716_pt1 | contig 58240 bp, 84 predicted proteins | sample EPASupsiteHSE623_FD_64525 | JGI IMG/M metagenome (GOLD analysis project Ga0074195, IMG submission 64525) | Bioremediated contaminated groundwater from EPA Superfund site, New Mexico - Sample HSE6-23 | ecosystem: Environmental > Aquatic > Deep subsurface > Groundwater > Contaminated ...
CGCTGTAACACTGAATGGTAATAACGCATCAGCGCTCACCTTAAGGGTACTGCACGACGATAGCACATTTAACGGTCTCGGTATTACCTGTCCGGGCGCAGCGTATGCGGCAGTTACCATAGCGAAGACACGAGCCACATTTAATGATCTTAGCATATCTTTAGGAAATGGAAGCACGTCATCATGGGGAATTGATGGAACCTGTGCGGCAGAATGTACTGCGGTTTTTAACAGATTGGTTATCAGTGGACAAAATGCTTGGGTTACTGCATCTGGAGCAAACACAAATTACTCTCCGACATTTAATTATAGCAAATTCATTGGGGTTGGCTCTACCACATACAATCGTGCGGCAATCTTCAATAATTGCTTATGGGCTGGTAACAGTGTGGGGCCGGTAATGAAAACATCTGGTAATACCGGACAGGCAGTAACATTTAATAATCCAATATTAATAGCAAATTCTCTAACGAATGCGTCGCAGCATATACTTAATAACGCCTACGATCAGACGTGGGTTATTAACAATGGGATATTACAAGGAAACCCTATTGCCAATGATAATTATAATTTTTCTGGCGTAACTATAAATAATTCAGTCAGAGATAAAGACCCGTTATTTATTCAAGGGAAATACTCGGCTATATTTGCATTTATTATTGATGATGTTTCGACAAGCGGAACTCTGGATTGGGTGCATGATACGGTAGGGCCTGCTCTAGTGGCTCATGGAATGCGCGGGACATTTGCCGTTTATATGACTCCTGGAATGTCTCAGGATATGATAACAAAACTACTTGCGTTAGAAGCAGCGAGTCACGAAATAGCAGTACATACAAGAAGCCACACAGCCGTAGGCACATTAGCATCACCTTATACTATTGCGAAAGCAGGATACACCTGCGAACTGGCAAGTGGTGTTTTAACCTGCACAAATGGCTCGCCGATTTCTTTTACGTTGGCTGATTATACAGTGTCGTCTTTGAAGACAGCACTAACAGCGGCGGGATATACGATGAATGGCGATGGAGGTGGTTGGTACACAGCTCCGGCAACCGTCCTGAAGGATATACCGGCAGGGACATCAATCAACTCTGCTTATAGCATTTTGGTCGATGATACACTGGGACGCGCGTGGGTGATAGACGGTTGCTGGCAAGACTTGACCGATGCAGGGTTACATCCTACATCTTTTGTCTGTCCATATGATGATACATCTGCTGGCCTTCAGACATATTTATATAATTCCGGGAAATTTCTTGGCGCACGAGGTACGGTTAACTCGTCTGGGCTATTATCATCAATCAATGCGTATGCAATGCGTGGCATATCGTACACATATTTTAGTGATTATAACGCCTGCACAACATCCGGCGAAACCACAGCAAACTGCATTAAGCGGAATGTTGCATCATTTATCCAGTATATGAGGATTACCGGAAGCGTCATATCGTTTTATGCTCACGGCGCAAACGAATGGGATGCTGACCAATGGAATGCAATGTTGGATGCCGTTCAGCAGTCGCAGATGCCTGTTATGACGTTGGGTCAAATAGGAACGTATGTAAAAACATATGATCCATCTGGGGACTTAGCTACCACTGACAGTATGACATACACCAGAACGATGGTTGATAGTAGCGATTACCACCTTAAATCCGGTTCACCTGCAGTCAATGCTGGGGTGGATGTGGGACTAACCAGAGACTATGCAGGTAAGTCTATCGTTGGGAAACCTGAAATTGGACTATACGAACGGGCGTCAAAGTCGTTTTTCTAGCAAGTACGTAGCTGTCTGATTTACCTGGAAAATGGAGGAATAAAACTTGGAAATACCTTTTGTAGGTGGAGCATATCTTAACAGGTCAAGTAATATTAATGCACAAGAATGTACTAACTTATTTGTGTCTGTTGATAACAAAGATGCTAAAGCAGCACTATCTCTTCTAGGAACACCTGGCTGCAAGTCATTTAGTCAACTTGGTACTGTTGGTAGTGTTAGGCGCTTGTTCGCAGTACTAACTAAATTGTACGTAGTTGTAGATAACTCTATTTATACAGTAAATACTAATGGAGAGTGCGTACTCTTAGGTACAATTACAACTTCTGCTGGAAATGTGTTCATGGAAAGTAATGGAGTAGAGGTTCTCATTGTAGATGGTACAGAGTATGGATACTTTATTGACGCGACTGATACAGTTACTGCAGTGACTTTACCGTGCAAAGCTGGATGCTTAACATTCCAGGATGGATACTTTATAGTTACAGAAGTGGGTACTGGAAATTTCTTTATATCTGGACTGTATGATGCTTCATCCTGGGATTCTCTTGATTTTGGCTCTACTGAAGCTTCTCCTGATAGTGCAAGTGCTATAATATCAAATACGCATGACTTGTGGATTATTGGAAAGCAGACTTCAGAGGTCTTCTACAACTCTGGTGACGCAGATTTTCCATTTACAAGAATTTCCGGAGCTGTTCTTGAGGTTGGTACTAATGCTCCTGCCTCTGTTGTAAAGATTGATAACTTAATTTACTGGCTTTCTGATAAAGGTCAGATTGTGCGAAGTGAAGGATACCAGTATGCTATTATTTCTACTCCGCATATTGAGTATATGTTATCAAAGTTTACCACACTTTCAGATGCAAAAGCATATCTTGCAGTTATAGAGGGACTTCACTGGTATGTTATAACTTTTCCTACAGATGCAAGAACTCTTATCTATAATGTAAACACTGGTTTTTGGAGTGAACTAAAGAGTTATAGTAATAAAGATGATGCGATTCCTTGGAGTAAACATAGAAGTAATTGCGGAGTATACTTTAATACAAAAACTGTTGTCGGGGATTACGAGAATGGTAAACTGTATACTCTTGATATGGATACTTATGCTGATGATGATTACGAGATTCAACGAAGAAGAACATCACAGACTATCAGTAAAGAAAGGGTTCTACTTCTTTTCCACAACCTTGAGGTTGAGTTTGAAGCTGGTGTAGGTTTAGACGAAGGTCTGCAGGGTGAAAATCCACAAGTATGTCTTGATTGGTCAGATGATGGTGGGCATACTTGGAGTAATGAACACTGGAGAAGTATAGGAAGAATTGGCAAGTATAAGTATAGAACAGTGTGGAAGAGACTTGGTAAATCTAGAAATAGAATTTTTCGTTTAACTATGACTGATAAAGTTAAAGTTGTCATTCTTGGAGCAACAGCTAATATTGAGGAGTGCAAATAGTAGTGAGTAATAATATCTCTCCGCCACCAATTAAAGAACAGATGTTTCATACTACTGGAATACTATCAAGAGTATGGATTATGTTCTTTCAGGAAGTGCAAACTAAGCTTAAAAAAGCACTCGATAATGGGCCTGAAAATGCAGAGTTAATGGCGTCAGTTATGGATTCGCCTAAAGATGTGTCTAGACTTTTAGCGGAGGTTGATGCACTAATAAGATTCGCAGAAGGTAAAGTTGATTACTCAAAACAGCTTAGTGACCTTGAGAGACTAGTTGCAGTTATTGAAAAATCTAAGGTTATTCCAAGTGAATTTAATGAGTTAAGTATTCGTACATCCTTTGATACTCCTCAGACAATAGCTAAAGTTAGTCTGTGGGATGATGTGCGAATTATTCCAGGAGCACTTGTATTTGCTGGTTCAAGCGATCCAACGTTACAGGATTGGCGTCCTGGTGGTGCTGGCGCTACGTTTAAAGTATGGAAGTTTGATAGTGGAGATGAGGCATTTTTTACTTGTCAACTTCCTCATGGATACAAAGAAGGAAGTGATATATATCCTCATGTGCATTGGACTCCAGGTGGTAGAGGTACAACAGAAGGAACTGCAACTGTAGGATGGAAAATTGATTATTCTTGGGCAAGTGTAGATGGGGTCTTTGCTGCTAGTAGTACAGTGGATTGTACTGATGCGTGCAAGTCAGCTAATGACCAGCACCTTATTTCACCAGAAACCGCAATTTCTGGGGCAGGTAAAACAATGTCGTCAATGTTAGTATGCAGAGTTTATAGGGATGGTGGTACGTGGGCAGGTACTTTAGCAAATGCGCCAGCGCTACTTGAAGTAGATATTCATTACCAACTTGATGGGTTGGGAAGCAGAACAACTGATTTAAAATAAGGAGATATTATGTTATCATATAAAGCACTTGTTGATGGGGTAAATCTTACAAATGCAGCAGCAACGTATTATACTGCTCCAACAGGAACAAAAGCTTTGGTTAAGAAAGCTACATTTACTAACGATCATACGTCGGTAGTAACAGTTACTATTAATCTTGTTCCAACTGGCGGTACTGCAGCGTATGCAAATCAAGTAACTAAGGCAAAAGCTTTAGCAGCTGGAGAAACATGGTCATGTCCAGATATTGAGAATCATGTTCTAGAGGCTGGTGGATTTATTTCTATGCTTGCATCTGTTGATGCTAAAATTGGTGTAAGAATATCTGGACTTGAGTCTGTATAAAGGAGATTAAATATGAAAGTATTTATAAAAGCTATTACAGTTTTACTTGTTTTGTTACTAACTTGTAGTTTTGCTAATGCTGCAGCTTTATTTAACTACCCTAAGTTTAAAGCTGTTACTTCTACTGGAGCTGCTTTAACTGGTGGTCTTGTGTATACGTATAATTCTGGTTCTACTACACCTAAAGCGACATATAGTGATAGAGCAATGACTACTCCAAATACTAATCCTGTTGTGCTAGACTCAAGAGGCGAAGCAACAATCTACTTTAATGGTACTTATAAAGTTGTACTTAAAAGTTCGACAGGTGTTACTCAGTGGACAATGGACAAAGTTGCTGGAATAACTCCTACTGGTGAGTCGTACGAAGTGCAAGCAATAGATTACGGAAGCAGTACTTGTACTGGTGCAACTATATCAGCAGCTTTAACTGCAATAGGAGTTTCTACAAAAACTACTTTAATTCTTACTTCTTGTACATGGGTGATAAGTGCTAATACTGATTGGTCTACTTACACAAATGTAGCACTCAAGTTTGCTCCAGGTGCAGTTATTTCTAATGGAGCGTATACAGTTAAATGGGGTGGATCAGTTGAAGCTTTACCTGACCAACAAATAGCTGACGGTACTGGATCATGGACACTTAATCCAGCAAAAGTTACTACAGCTTATATCAACTGGTTTGGAGCTAATACTACTCCTGGAACAACAGATATGACAGCAGCTATTAAATCTGCGCTTTTATCTCTACGTGATGTAACTTTCTTGCGACAAAATTATCTTGTTACAGATACTCTTTTAATTGTTCCTTATCAGCATGTGCGTGGCCAGAATAAAACAATGGTTCCTTCGTGGCGTACAGTTAGTCTTGACGAAACTGCAATAACTTTTGCTCCGACGAGTGAAAAGGACTTGTTTGACATAGTAAATACAGGTGGTGGAAGTCCTACTGTTCCAGGGTATAAGTATAACATACATATTAGTGGAATACGAGTAGTTGGAAATACTACAGGTGCTGTAACTAATTCTCGGTATGGTATTTATTGTGCTGCAGCTGAAAGTACATTTGAAAATCTTAGTTTTATGTACTTTCAAGTAGGTATATATACTCGATACACACTTACTAATCATTACTCTAATATCAACTTAGCAGAAATGAGTACTGCATGTATAGAGACTGATGCTGATACTACTTACTACAGTACGACAGATATATTTACTAACGTGGTATGTCAGTTATCACCTTGGGGTGCTATTCTACGTAAAGGGTATGACTTTAAATTCCAAAATTGTTTATGGGAACACCTGACTACAGGTGGTGTAAATATCTACAAAGATTTTATTGGAGCAGAATTTACTGATGGGTACGCTGAAGAAGTTCCAAGTACAGTAGCTGGAGATAGCTATGCTATGTTCTATATTAACAAAGATGGAACTACTGCTTCAAACAGAGGAACAATTAAAATCTCTGGTGGTTACTACATGGGCGGAGCAACTAACTGGGGAAGTTTTGTAGATGTTGGTGTAGCAAATGGTGGGCAGAATGTGGTAGTTACAGGTGCAAACTATTCTCGATATAAGTACAGAATTAAAAGAGATTCAACATTAACTCTTTTTATGGGAGTGGTGGAAAGAGATACAGGTTGGGCTAATGTTACTAATGCTGCTGATACTAATGTTGGAACAGTAATGCTTAATAACGGTACGTATACAGATAATTACCCACTAATGTATCCATTACTAACTCTTCAAATTTTCGGTAACACTATAAATGAAATGGGGATACTTAGTGTTATTCAAAATGCGGATACAATACGGCCTAAGTTGATAACAACTAGCTCTACACCACTGATCGAGATAGGTGCAACAGCAGGGAAATTAGGAATATCTATTAGTGCAACCTCTGATCTTATTGGTGGAAGAGGATTTTTTACAGGTTCTGCTACTGGCTGGACACTCGGTGCTGGCTGGGCTTATGGAACTAATAACATTGTAAAAACAGCTGGAACAGGTACTGCTGGTGATACTACTTGGGCAGCTACAGTTGGGTATATCTATGAACTGACATTTACTGTATCCGGCTGGTCGACTGGTGCAAACAGAACCTTAACTCCAAGTGTTGGTGGAGTTAATGGAACTGCTATTTCAGCTGATGGTACTTATGTACAATATATTACAGCAACAACTACAGGTGGCTTACTGTTTACTCCTACTGGAACTGACGCAACCAATGTTGGACTTACTCTTGATGGAGTCTATATTAAGAGAAGTCTACAAGGTATTACATATACAAACAGAACAGGTGAGACTATTACACTTATGAGAAGTTTAATAAGATCTAATTAGGAGTTACAGAACTAATGATAGATGTGCATTGCTTAGTATATAAAATTGAAGATAAGTTTTTCCCGCAAATTCTTTCACAGATTGAAAGGGAAGCTGATGTAAACTTCTTTATTGTTCGCAATGGAGATAATATAGGAGAAGGCAGAATAAAAGGATTTTTAACTGGTAGTAATCCATACGTAAGTTTTGTTGACTATGACGACTTAATTGAGCCTGGTATATTTACGAAGATAAATAGTGTAATGGAAACAGGAGTACCTTGGTGCTATACTGATGAAGTGCTGATTGATGAGGAAGGTAAAGTGTTGCAGCCTGGGTGGAGTAGTAATCCAGAACTTTACAGAGAAAGTGTTCTTACGTATGTAAGACTTAAGAAGGGAGTATACCCGCATCATATACTGACATTTCGTAGAGAACTACTTACTCCCAGAATAGTTTACATCATGCGTCAGTTGAAAGAGTTACCAGAAGAGTACTTGAAGATGGAGCTGATTCAGTACGATTTCAAGCATATACATGAAGTCGGTTATTATTGGAGACAGCATAAAGACAATGGAATGAAGCAGTATAAATGCTACAAAGATGGAGAAAGGCTAGGACTATGATTAGAGAATGGAAAGGTGAAGAGATCTATACAGATCGTTTAGCGTTATTTATGGAGCGTTTTGATCAGGCTACTGAATTTGTTAAAACTAAGGCAGAGTATGCTAAGAATGCGTACATTCCGCTGCTTGAAAAAGGTGTTGCGCATATTCTTGTTGCGGAAGAGGATGGTGTACTTCAGGGAGCAATTGCTTTTATTGTCAGTTCTGATTTATCATCTCCGGGATTGTACGCTGTAGAAACTTTCTGGTTTGTTGCACCTGAGTATGCTGGAGTTGGTAAGCAGTTATTTAAAGCTTTTGAAGCAAAAGCTAAAGAATTAGGATGTACTAAAACTTCTATGACGCATCTTACTGACTCATATCCTGATTCATTGAAGTTGTTCTACGAGAAGAATGGGTATAAACTTACGGAATTGCACTATATAAAGGAGTTATAACTATGGCTATTCTTGGAAGTATTCTAAGTGCTGTAATGGGAAGTCAATCATCGGATAAAGCTTCTGAAGCACAGGCTAATTCTGCTGCCGCTAGCCTTGGACTACAGAAAGAAATGTGGCAGCAAAGCAGAGAAGATACAGCGCCATGGAGAGAAGAAGGAGCGAATGCGCTTAGTAAACTTGCAGATTTAGTCTACTCTGGCCCAGGAGATTATACTAAAAGTCCTGGATACGATTTTCGACTTTCTGAAGGCAATAAAGCTATTGAGCGTTCTGCTGCAGCAAGAGGTAATGTTCTTGGTGGTAAGACTTTAAAGGCTTTAACTAAGTACGGGCAGGAATACGCGACTAATGACTACGATAATTTTCTTCGTAGGTACTATGAGAGTATGACTCCGTTGCAATCTCTTGCTGGTCTTGGCCAATCTACTGCTGCGCAGACAGCAGCTCTTGGTGGAAATGCTGCAAATGGTATGGCTAATGCTATAACGCAGATGGGCAATGCGCAAGCTGCTGGAACTATTAATTCTGCTAATGCAGTTACAGGGGCACTGAATTCTGGTATAAATAATGCTATTGCAGGATATAGTGCTTGGAAGAATTACTCAACACCGGCGAATACTGCAAACTACAGCGGATATGATGGGTATATACCATCTGTTAGTGATGATATTGACTACAGTGGCGGCGGCTACAGTATGTATGGAATGCAGTAAGGAGAATTGAATTATGCCATTACCTCAGTTAAACACAAATGGACTAGATTACTCGGATGCAATATACAAGGCTATTGAAAGTGATAGATTGAATCGGCAGGAATCTCGTCTTCAGGCTGATGAAGATAGAAGGAATAGACTTACTGATAAACAGATGCAGATATATGATGAGGAGTTGAATCCTGAAAGTACGCAGAATCAACTCCGTAAATATCAGATGCAGAAGTATAAAGCATCAGCCGAAGAAGATACTGCGAAAGCTAAAACTACGCTTATAGGAATGTATGCAAAGTCTTTGCCTACTGTGCAAGCAGGTAATTACGAAGACATGCAGAAGTTTCATAAATACTTTCTTTCACAAGGTATGGATGAAGGACTTATGCGTAATCCAGATAGTTTCTTTTCTGCTGCACCAGACCTCAATGGTAAGACCTTTAAGCAGGCTGATTGGGATGCGTATAGAGCTGCCTGGCAGAATGCTATTGGAGCAGCAGTTAAACCAGCTGACTACCGTGCAGTTAAAGTTATGACAAAGGGTAAGTTGATTGAACTGGCTGTACCAAAAACGCAGGATGTTGATAGAGCATACCTTGCAAAAGTTACAGGTGACCCATCAGCCACTGTCTACGAAAAGCCAAGTGACGCTGAAAGACGCAAAGTAGTAGCTACTGATAAAGGCTATATGTACGAAGATGAAGCAGTTAAAACTGGAGCTAAGCCTGCAGTAAAGGAAACAGTGCCACGTAAGCTTTCTGAAATGGATTTACTTAATATTGGAACTGCTATAAATAAAAAGCCGGAGGATATAGAAGGCATGGCAGAAGCTGCTGATACCTACAACAGTGCAGACTCTGGAAGCTTTTATATTCCTGTTGATGCTCCTATGGAAAGAAACTTTGGTTTGTTTACTACAAAAGCAGACCCAGAAAAACGATACAAGAAAATTGTGGTTCTTCCAAATCCAAGAAATCCTGAAGGTAAGCCTACAAGTTACGCAAAGTTTAAAGCATATTCGGAGAAGACTGGTAAACCACTTGAACAAGTTATTAAAGAATACAACGCTGAGATTCGCGCACTGCATGGTAAAGGAGCCAAAAGATAAATGAGTATTCTTGATGATGTAGAAGAAGTAGGAAGTGATGCTACTAAGATTGACCCACGCGAAGTTCCTCCATTTGATATCACTGTTCCCAAAGGTACATCAGATGAAAAGCTGAAAACTATCGCTGAAGATGTACATAAAACTGGTTACCTTGATCAAGATAAGTACGGACAGAACTTGAAGTTGAAACCAGTAGTACTGAAGACTTCAAGTCTACTTGATGATATTGAGAGTGGAGAGGTGTCTTCGCCAACAGAAAAAACTACTCCAGTTACTACTGAGCCAAAAAAATCTTCTCCGTTTATAAAGTTTATGGAGGGTGCAGGTAACGCACTTGGAGATCAGACTCCTCCGGAATCTTTGTACGGTGATACAAGTTCTCTTCGTAAGGGAACTATGTCTGCTGCAACAGGACTTGCCTCGTACATACCAGCTGGCTTATCCATGTCTGTACCAACACTTGAAGAACTTTCTAGTTGGTTATTTCCAGCTGAGACTGCTGGACGTCCACTAAAAACACAGTTAGGAGAACGTGCTGAAAGATCTAAAGGTGTTCAAGAAACCTTTACTTACACTCCAAAAGATAAAGAAGCTCAAAGAGTAGCAGAAGTATATGGAAGACCATTTACATGGCTTGCAGATAAAGGTCACGAAAGTGAAAAGTACTGGCTAAAGAAAGCTGAAACTGCTGATATGTACGGAGATAATCTGACAAGTAAGTACTACAATGCTGTTGCGTTTCTTTCTGGATTTGGCGGTGAAGCACTTCCATTTATAGCTCCGTACGGTTTTAAAGCTGTTAAAGGTGGCATAAAGGACGTATGGAATGACCTACCAAGAAACAAGCGAATTCAGGTGGTAAGTGCTGTAGATAACATGCGTATAAACCTTGAAACAGATAAGCTTACTCCAAAACAAGTACGTGAACTTTGGAAGAATGGTGATGCTGCTACAAGAGATTCTCTTCGTAATAGGTACACTATGGGAAGAGAAGCAAATCCAAAGGCTGATACTACTACTCCAGAAAGCATGGCTCCGCCAGAACCTAAGCCCGAAACAATTCTTGCCAGTGGAGCAAGTGAACAGGCGCAACTTCCTCTTGATAGAATGGGTAGAGTTGTAGCAGAACATCCAGTAACTAAGATGGTAAAGGATAGTATTAACTTTAAGAATCCGTTGCTTCCGTCACCACCAAATCTGGGAGAAGGTTTTACTATGGTTGATGTTCCTCCAGTTGTAAAGAAGATTCCTTCATATACAGCTGGGCAGGAGCAGGATATTGATGTTGACTTTAATCCAACTGTACAGAAAAATGGTAATCCGTTTGCAACAGAAACTGCTGCACTCAGAGCTGCAGAGAAAAAAGGAATATCCGCAAAGCTTGTTGAAATAGTTAAAGTTAGTGGTGGCTTCGGGTATAAAAGGCCTGGAATTCCTTCACAAAAGACGAAGAGTATCCTCGATGAGATCGAGCAGATTGATCAGGCCGAAACTGCAATGCCAAAAGTTTCTGAGTTTGCTGAACCTCCTGCTCCTCGGATGATTGACAAGACTGCTGAAGAAATCAATGCCGAGGGCAATCACGAAGGTCTTACTGTCGCAATGCGTGATGAGGGGGAAGTCTATACTGGAGAACCTGGAAACATTCACGCAGATGTGATTGAGGCTAATAACCTTCCTTGGAACTCTGAGCGTGGGTGGGTAGACAAGAAAGGTAACTTCATTCCTGCTGATCAAGCTGCCGCGGAAGCTCGAGTTGAATCCATCTTTGCGGAAGGCAAAAAGGCTCGTGAACTTGCCGAATCAGAAAGGTCAAAAAGTGACCCGGCAGTAGAGTACAAACGTCAAGCTGAAGAAGCTGGTGTCTCCTTTGATGGAATGCAGGAACGTCCGGGCAAGCCACCTATCCCAACCTTTCGTGATCCTGAGACCAACGCGAATATCTACCTCAACGAAGGTGAGAATCTTCCAGAAGCTGTTGCAAGGAAACGTGCTGAGTTTAAAGCTACAGAAGAGCCAGAGAAGAAGCTTGTTCCAGCAATAAAGGTCGGGGATGAAGTCTATATAGCTGAAGTTCCGGAAGGAAGTATTCATGGAATGATCTGGAATGATATGCCTGACTTTGCTAAAGCTAAGGCAGAGAACACACCTCCTAAAAGTGGCTGGGCATATCCAGATAAAACTGGATTCACTACGGAGAAGCCTGTCCAGGTAGAACCTACATATACGGCTGGTACACCTGTTGTCAACCCAAAAATTCCTCGAACCGAAGCCAAGAAGACCAGTATACCAGTGGAGCAGGAAGGTAAGTTAGTTGAGCAGAATGCCAATGCTGCTCCAGTAAAAACTGATATTACTATTTACTCAGGTATTCCAATCCACGAAACTCTAAACGTCCTTCGTGACCTGAAAGCAAATGCAGAGGAGGCAATACCGTACCTTGAGTCTATTGGCAAGCGAGCCTATGAGAATGGTAAGCAAACTTTCAAAGACTGGTCATCAGAAATGCAGCGAGTACTTGGAGATCTGTGGGGTAAGTTTACTGACTTTCTTAAAGACATCTATTATAGTTTTGAAGAAATTCTCAACAACGAGCGCGGAGATACTGGCGGACTTTACAAAGGTGAGAAGATAGCCAAACACAGAATTATCCGTAAGTCTGAAAAGACTAAGCTTAACAAAGCAATAAACAAGCATGAGATTATTCAGGACAAGATTCGTGCAGAACTTTCTGAACTTACTGGAAAGAATGGTACAGGCAAATTCGAAGAACTTAAAGCAAAACGCATAGCTGAGTACGAGCAGCGTCTTGCAAGACTTAAGAGTGATGCTGCAAAGTTCAGACGTGAAGGTTGGCAGAAAGCAATTGAGACTGTAAAGAAGAAAGAGTACAACAGTCATGTCAAGCATCTCGAAGCAGCAGACCGTAGGCTTAGCAAAACTATTGACAGACTCAAGACAAAGGCCGAAACCACCTATGACAAGAACGATGTACTTGCACCAGTTATAACTGTGCCAGAACGTGATGCTGTTATGAGTCTTCCTGATATGGATTGGAAACCTGCGGGTGGTATTACACAGAATCCTATTTATACACTGGAAGCATGGGGAAGGAACCTTGGTGACAAGGGAAAGAAAGTAAAGGAGCTATTCTACTATCCTGTACGTGAGGCAACAGATAGGGCAGATAGGCATTTCGCCAGTATTCATAAACAGTCTGAAGCGCTAGAAAAGTCCTTACCTTCCGGCTCTTCGAAGCGCATATACCTTCACGCGCTTGCACAGCAAGGCGAGCATGGTGCTGCAATTCTTAAGGAGATGGGTATTGATAAGATTCCTACACTTACTCCAGAAGAAATGAAAGCATACAACTGGATGCGAAGAGGTTTCGAGGTTCTCTACGACAAGATTAATACTGGCAGATGTGCAGCAGGTCTTGACGAATTTGGAAAAGTGGATAACTACTTTACCTTTGGGCGAGAACTTTCTATGTCTGAGCTTCTTGGATTCGGGATTGAAGATCCGTTTCTGAGTGACTACCTGCATCCGAAGGGCACAGACTTCAAGTCTGCTCTTCGGCGTGTTGGTGGACTGAAGAAAGCAAAGTTAGACGCTTTCAACATCTTCAATATGTATGTTCAGTCTGCAGTGAAGCACATGTATCTCTCCCCAGAGATTGCTAAGATGCGAGAACTGACTGGAAAGTTTGAGCTAGACAAAGTCGACAGCATTGGCAGGAAGTACAAAGAATCTTGGAAGATGCAGGAGAAGCTTCCTCGTTCCTACAAAATGCTTACAGACTACATTGACTTTGTTGCTGGTAAGAAGAAACGCTTATTCCCAAGAAATGTTGAAAGAGTCGTTGATACACTTGGAACAAATATTACCTTTGCTACACTGTCAGGTAACATGCGAAGTGCAAGTATTCAGCCAACTGCTTTACTGAATACTTACGTAGAGATCGGACCGAAGTATACTGTTAAGGGCGTTGCAGATTTGTTTACTGACGAGCGGTACAAAGCAATGCAGAAATCTTTAGTCCTGTTCAACAGAGAGTTCGACGTAAATGTCAAGCCCACAATGGAAGGTGCGCTTGGTAAAGTTGGAAAAGCGCGTGAAGCATTTAACAAAAGCTGGTTAGGAATGAAAACACTCAAGGCCCTCGACATGGAAACAGCTACTGCTACATGGCTTGGAGCGTATGAGAAGGGTAAAACAGTTGATGGACTTTCTGAGAAGGACGCAATTTACTATGCTGACGATGTGGTTATTAAGACGCAGGGTTCTGCTGCAAAGCAGGACATTGCTCCAATTCAGCGCAGTACTGTTGGTAAGTTCTTTACTACCTTCCAGACCTTTGTTATCAACAACTGGAATTGGTTGTGTAAAGAAGTTGCCGGACTGAAGAATGCAGATATAAAAAATCCTGCTGCAGTAAAGAAAGTTCTTCGGTATGTTATAGGAGCGGCACTGATTAATACCTTCTTCGAAGATATACTTGGTTGGAATTCTCCACTTCCTTCACCAATAGGTTCTGCGTATAAGGCCTATAATAAGCAGATGGTAAAGAATCTGCATGCTCGTAAGGAGGAGAACAAGAAGAGTCCACTAAGAGTTGCAGCATTTACAGCAGGTCTTGAATTCCTACAATTGATTCCTGGCCTCGGCAATGCAAGATACGGCTCGAGTTTCCTTGGTGCGCCAACTGAGTTTATCGGTGACGTTAGTTCTAAACTTGCCGCAGAGAGTGGAATGTACAACGGGTTTACTCCATCATGGCTAGAGATTGGTGGAAAAACTATGGGACTTCCTGGAACTGTGCAGGCTCGTAAAGCAATTAACTTCTTTGCCCCGAGTGATTCAAAAGTGAAGAGGCAAGAACGAGAAAAGAAGCAAGAGGAGGAGTACGATAAAGGATTTAAGTCATTTGACAGTGGCAATTCCTTTAGAACATTCAGCAGTGATAAAACATTTAAAACCTTTAAAGGTCAATAAATGACCTTTCTGGGAATACAAATACTAAGGGGAATTTCATGTCGGTAAAGATCAGATTACGATTGATGAAGGTTATGATTGTAGGTGCGCTACTTCTAGTTATTGGATTAACTGTATATCCAATTGCGGTAAACATTGTATTTAACTCTCCAATAGAAAGTATTACTTTAGATAAAGCTGTAGCTTTAGCAGCAAATATGTCACCACAAAGCAGTTCTGTGACTCTGCAAGCTGAGCATCATCACTCAGTCTTTGAGGAAGTGGATTTAATCAAAGCAATACTTGCTATGCTGTTTGCTATTATTGGCTGGTTTTTTGTACACACTGCCTGCAAAATTGACAAGAGCCAGAATCTTTTATTCGACAAGCTCAGTACCTTACGAAGCGATTTTGACCACTTAAAAGGTGAGCATGATGTACTCAGTTCTGATTGTCAGCATAGAAGAAAGGAAGATTATTCATGCTAGTTCTTGAAGTATACCGAACATGGAAAACAGATAAATCTACTATCGGAGAACTTTACGTAAACTTCAAGCGTTTTTGTTTTACACTTGAAGACGTTGTACGAACGCAGAAGATCTTTGGTGTAACTGCCGTACCGGCTGGAACGTATAAGGTAAAGATTACGGACTCCAAGAGATTTAAGAAACCAATGCCAGAGATCATGAACGTTCCTGGGTACGCGGGGATTAGGATTCATGTCTTGAATACAGCAGAAGAAACAGAAGGTTGTATAGGAGTTGGTTTGACTCGCGGTAAAGACTTTATTGGTAAGAGTAAACCAGCATTTGATATGCTGTTTACTATACTTAAACTCAGCGACGAAACGGAGATCAGAATTTATGACCGAGCTAAAAGTGAAGAAAGTGCCTGATAGTATTAAAATCGAACGAATACTTGGAGACCCAAAGGTTGTACGTACGATTGAGAATTTCTGGTTCTACTCAGAAGTTCTTGGGCAGTGGTGTTGTATACGAAGTGGATTTGTCTATGATGAAGAGTCCTCACCATGCGGCAGAAATAATCCCGAGGCTGGAGCTATCCATGATTACTTCTGCAGAAAGAATAGTTTTCCAGTAGTAACAAAGGAAGTTGCCATGTTGATTTACTACGAATTTCAAGCTTACTTCGACGAGATGGAAGGCGGTAACTTCTTTAACAGATGTTTCGATAACCTGTGGCGAAAGGTTAAGTGCTTTGTTGTTGAGGTTGTACCTGATGATGTGTACTGGCATAAGTATACTGTTGAAGCAACGTACGAAGAAATGTATGGAGGAGATTAAACTACATGGACTTTTTATCAAACGACTGGATTAATGCAATGTTAAGTAAATACTCAGTGCTAATTGGTGCTATACCTTACATTGCATACAAAATACTTAAGATCATCGCAATCCTTAACCCCAACGTACCCACAGATCAAATCAAAGACTTGTTTACTTGGAATGCTAAATAACTCATGGGGTGATGGGTTTCAGAGCCCCGCATGATACCAGTAAAGATAGAGCCAAGGTTTTTTGCCTTGGCTCTTTTTGTTCTTAAGAAAATATATTGAGTGCCGCATTTGCTCTACTTACGACATAAGCAATTTTCTGGTCTCCTTCTCTTACATTTTTAGGTAGACTAGGATTATTAAACATTGCTGTAAAACTTGTATGCCTAGTAACCGTTATAGACCTATACTTTACTGGAAAGATTCTTTTTAGCCAGGTAGGAAAATGTTTTTCCTTAAACATATCTACCCATGTTAGTGGAACATCTTGCTTAGTTTCTGTGTTTTTGTTGGCAGTATACGAGTCAAGAAAAACTCTTAGTCTGTATACAATAGAATCACTTTCGACTTTGTAAGCTGCGTTGAAGTCATAAGTATCTATTTCTCCAGCAAAATTTGCGACCATAGTAGTTATTACTACTCTGTTTAAGTTCTGAACCATAGTGTTTATTGAAGTATCTGCAGTTCTCACAGTGTTTGTCCTTTCGTTGTTTTTGGTTTACGGTTTAACCGTTTGAAGTACGTTAAAATTTGCCGTAAATTTCATTCGACGTTTGCCGTGGCGACGTTTTAATTTGTGTTCGTACCAAAATGAACCCATAAAAATAAAAGTCCACCATGCCAAACGTCGCACGTTATACGGTATACGATGTATCAGTGACTCTATACCACACTCCCTTTTCACCTTTTGGCCCCTTAAATTCCCGAGCAACTTTACCAGTCTTAAGCAAGGTATCTATAACGTTGTCAAACTTTGCTCCGTCTATATCTCTCCAGATCTCAGACATGAGTTGTTTCTCAGATACCCATCGCTTAGCTTTGATTATGCTCAGAACAATATCAACCTCAGCAGAAATTTCAGATCTCCCAATAGCTTTAAACGCGTTGCCCATCAGATACTCAACGTCTTTGATCTCTGACATAGCCTTCTCTACTTGGTACCAGTGCAGTAGAAGCTGGTTTGTCTCTGCTGCTGCGCACAACATAGCAACTTTCAGTATGTACGTTGGTTTTCTTGAGTACCAACCACTAAAAGATTTGTCTGTGCAAACGCGTATACCAGACTCGTCTTCGTCATAAGTATCGTACCAATCTGTCCAGCGTTTTAAACAGTCCGCTGTCATAGCATAGTTTCCACCCATGCGACTAATCTGAAACAAATCCCTTTCAAGTTTATCCTTAAGTTTAACTTCATCTTCCGTCATTGCTGGTACAGCAACGGACTTCTTTTTCTTATCTGCCCAGATGAAAAGTATTCGGCTTGTCAAACCACCGCCAACTGCTGTAGCTGGAAGTGAACTTGCAAGACTGTCTGGTGTTGTTGCAGCAAGCAAATTTACCCACGGCCTAACAATAGCATTAGAAGTCCCGTGTCTTGTCCTGCTCTTCCACTCATCTGGGCAGTCGAATAAATCTGTAAGCGCAGTCAGCATCCTTGTATTCTCTTTCTTCTGTCCAAGGAATGATTCGAACTCCTTTGAAATAATGTTCAAGGAACTATGCATCAGTGTCTCTCCACTATCCATCAGCGCTTCGCCCTTTGCAAGTTCAATATCATCTGTCATAGCCTCCTTTGTTGCCGAGTCTGCACTCATTCGTATATCTGGGATTGTATTTAAAAAGTTAACTCCGTACTTTATTGCTTGCGTTTTCCTGGCTACACCGGGTTCTGCAACGAAGACTACATATATGTTCGGGTAGTATGTAAGTCGTCCAAGTTGCAGACATACCTTTCTTCTCAGTGCCGCAGCTATTACTGCATACCCAGTCCATTTATCAAACGCTCTAGCTGGCTCTGTCTCCTCCATCAAGAGTTGATAACCCTCTAACCAGTTCTTCAATAACCTGCTCATTACTACTTCCTTTCAGTACCTTCTGTCCATTAAGAGATTGAAGTTTTTTAATCAGAGTTAAAAGTTCGTCTATAGTATTGTCAAGGTAGTAGTTTACTGTACCATAAAGTCCTTTGAGAGAATCAAGATTTACTTGAATAGATATAACAATTACGAGGTAGACTCGGATAAGTACCTTTACTTTACCTGTATTATGAAATACCTTTATTTTATTTGGAGTATCTTGCACGACAGTAAGTGTAACATCCTGTCCACTTGTAAGCTGCGTATAAATAGACTTGATAAGTCTATCTCTCTCGTGTAAGTTTGGTACAGAAACTACAACGTAGTTAGTCTTGTCTTTGTTGTCTGTCATTGTCAATCCTTTGGAGTAGTAGTTGTTCCATTAAGTCTTGTGTGCTAAGATGTAATCTTTCTGCCAGTATAAACTTTTTGTGCTCAGATTCAGATAAATAACTTGTGCAGGATAGTGGAATAATTGCTCCATCTACTACTTTAACAAGCCAAAGATTTCCTCCGAGTCCTTTGGTTTCAGTAGCACCAATTTCGTAGTAGTTGTCTATGATTGGCCTTACCCAGTTAATGTTATAGGTAGATAATTCTCCTTTAAAGTTAGGAAGGTCTACTGTTTGACGAGGGCTCATGCCGTACATAGAAATTATTCCTACGCTCATATATACATCTCCAGCAAAGTTGCTAGTTCCTCTACGTTTCTTACGCGCTGATGAGAAAGCTGAATACATCTGTTGTAAGGTCTATCTATGACGATTACCTTAGAGTAATCTGCAAACAGTGGATAATCATCGACAAGTACATCGTCTTCACTAAGTAGTTGAAGTTTATGTGCATCATAGATAACGTGTCCAGTAGGTAAGTGTTGCTGCAACCATATTTTAGTATGCTTAATCCATGACTCTGGCTGAGAAGTTATAACGTGTACAGGATTAAATCTGCTTACTATGTAGTTGAAGTACTCTGTTACTGGTGCAACTTCAAGAAGTTTTGGATGCTTAGAGTAGTACTTTACTACACTTAAACCACTTATTTTCTCTGTCCAAGCTAGTGGACAGTACCCAAGATGACCGTGCAAGTCTCTTAATACCTGATCAAGATCAAAATAAATCATACAACATTCCTCCAACTAATATCAACATCCTTACCTTCACCCCAAGAATCTCCAACTTTAAAGTCAACGTCGATGTAGAATTCTTCTCCTCTGAATGGAATAGGAATTAACATTTTCGAGCGCATGAACTTAATAGTATCCATAACATTCTCTTCACGGCAAAGAACGTATACTGCATCGTGAAGCTGAAGTAGAATGTGTAATTCGTAGAGCAGATCATCTAATGAGTCGTACATACTAAGTAAAGCCTTGTTTAACAAATCGCCAATACTTGATTGAGGTATATACGAGTACGCACTACGGAAAAGCTCATCACCCCACCTATCAAGAAATCTATGCTTCCTTCCAAACAAGTTTGTCAAAGTCTTAGTAGTCTTCAACTCACGCTGAATATTCTCGTACCATACACGAAGCTGAGGATTGATAGCATGGTAGGCCTCCATCAAATTCTTTGCTTTATTTATCTTGATACCAAGTCTGTTCGCAAGAACTGTTGGGCCAGCTGAATAACTTGCAGCATGGCGAATTGTCTTACCAATCTTTCGTAACTCGTCTGTCACTTCTGCGATAGTTATTCCCATCATCTGTGCAATAGTTAACTTGTGAATATCGTAGTTAGTTTTTTCTGTCTTTGACATTCCAAATGAGTCATTAAACATCTTGATAAGTTTATAATCACCAGTCAGGTATGCAACCGCAACAGCTTCAGCTTGGCAATAGTCACCTTGTACTATCTTCCAACCAGCTGGTGCACGGTACATCTTCCTTGCTTCAGAAGGTATGTTCTGCAGATTTCCACTACCAAACGGCATAATAATTGAAGCGCTTGAACTCCATCGACCAAAGCTACGCTTCGTTTTCTTTGTGTCTTCCTCGTCGTCGCTAGATGCTCCAGTAATGTTGTAACTTGTATATACTTTATCTTCTGGAGAAAGCTCTATATCAAGGAAGTTCTCAATCAAAGTATTCGCCTTTTTATAGTCAAGAATCAGGTTGAATACCGGATTGTCTGGTACAAGTCTTGCCAGTGTACGAAGCGCATTAGCATCTGCTGTCATTGTTCTTGCATCTTCCTTAGCCTTTCGACGTTTATACTGCACTGGAAGTTTTAAGTCAATGTAAAGAAGCTGGCACATTTGCTTCGGAGAGTTGAAGTTGATTTCCCTCTTAAGTATCTTGTCAAGTTCAGCTTTGTACTTAGTACGCTTGTCCTTCCACAAGTCAGTCAACTTTGTTTGAGTTTCTCTGTCTACCTTAATACCTTGCAACTGCAGCATAAGTGCAACTGGAATCAAGCTCATCTCGAACTCAAAGGTCTTCATAATGTTCTGACGTTCAAGCTCAGCACGAAGAACTCTTGCAATACCGAGAGTATTTGCTGCATCAGCAGGATTGTAGTCCTGCGACTTAACAGACTTTGCTTTCCACGGAGCAACATTGAGGCATACACTGCCGAGGAACCCTAAATCACGCGGAAGTTCTGGCCAGCAAACATGCGCAGCAATAAGCGTGTCCATATATATTTTTGAAATCAGTATATGGTTATTAGCCCACAAGACTCCAGTATCGTATGCACCATTCTGCATAACAATTTTCTTACGTGCTACAAGTTCTGCAAACGTTTGCCAGACAAGAAGTTCATCCTTCTCTGGTAACGCAGCAGCGCGTCCTTTAATTAAGAATAAAGACATACCAAAGTTTGGGTCATGACTGAGACCAAGTTCTTCGATATGACTACCAGGTTGAATAGTCTCAACATCGACAGATAGCTCCTTAAACTCTTCATGCTCAATCAGAAAACGCATATAGTCTATGAAAGTCTTTGCATTTACATTTGGCTTAAATACTTGACAACACTCAGGCATTTCAGAAGTATCTGCATTTCTTCCTGCTTTGCGTAAGTCAAGTACAGTCTGGAAGTATAGCTTCCAATCACGATTAATTGCTGCTGGATGATAGGTTCCTATAACCTTCTTTCCAGGTACAAGCGTGCAAGGAAGTATATACCCACGGAAGTCAGAGATATGCTTCTCCCCAGTCAAAGCCCATAGTGCTGTTGCACCGAGAGCTACAATGATATTTGGCTGGTATAGTTCAATGTCATGTTTCAGCATTGCAATCCATGCAATAAGTTTTGGCTTAGGAATTGTACAGGCTTTATCCTCAAAGTATAAGGATATTCTGTTATCTGGCGGACGCTCTCTTGCCACGTTTGTAACAAGGCATTGATAACGAGATATACCAGCCTGAGAAAGCAAGTTGTCAAGAGTCTGTCCAGCATACCCAACAAAAGGCTTACCAGCATCATCCTCTTCTCGTCCAGGTGCTTCGCCAACGAACATGATCTTAGCATCCATCGGGCCTTCGGTATTTACTAACATCATTTAACCTCATCGAAATCGAAAGTTTTTACGCACGGTGGAACAACTGCAACATCAGTGGATTCCTTATCAGGCTTTAACAATTTGCATCCCTTGATATCAACAATATCTTTCTTAATACTTTGATTTGGCTTGTGCCAGATGAAGCGAACAACACGACTCTCTGCAACAGCCATGTTAATGGCTTGTTGAATTGTCCAGATCTGTTCGTAGACTACTGGCTTTCTGTTCGCCTTGTTCAAGGCGTTCTCATGCTCAACAGCGGCCTCGAGTTCATCAAACTCTTCCTTGTCTGCAGTAGTCACATACTTCCAGATAGGAAGATTCTTTCCTTGAATGAGTCGTTTAACTGGAATGATTGGCATCAGTATCCTCCTTTACTGGTTGGTCAATTTTTGACGTTTCTGAGAAAAGTTGCAGTGCTTCTATCAACTCACGCATAGTAGAAGTATGCAGATCAAGTGACTGCTGTAAGTACCTTGAAGAATCTTGAAACATTTCCATTGCAGACTGAATCATAGACCCTCCACGATACACATCATCTGCACCAACAAGAATTATTCTTTCACTCATTTCACACCTCTCAACTTAGCCATTCTTGAAACAGCAAGTGCGTAGTTCTCAATGCTCTTCTCGCATCCAAGACTCAATACCTTCATCTGTAATCCCGCCTCAACCAGTGCACCACTACCCATGCAAGGATCAATCATGTACTGTCCAGGTAGACACACTCTCGATATCAGCTCCTTGCAAAGCTCTACTGGCTTTTCGGCCTGATGTACCCGTTCGGAGGGCAGTACTGGGTCACACTGAATCCAGTCGGGTCTTCCTTGCAGGACAAGACTAGAGTTTGGTTTTCTTCCGAATAGCACAAACTCATACGCAGAGCTGAACCATCTCTCAGGTTGATTGTTCTGTCCAGTTGTTCGCTTAATCCAGACGATGGGGCGCGGGGCGACAAGCCAACCAGCAAGCTCCATTCTTTCTTTAAGCCACCAGAAGTGACTTGGCGCACAGAAAATGAGCGCATGGCCTGTGTCTTTTGTGACTCGGTAAGATTCAGTGACGAGTCTTTCAAGAAGAGCTTTAGCATAGCCTTCACTGTCGTCATAGGTAGTTCCAGTTCCTGTAATGCTTCCACCTGTTTCTCCTCCAACTGTCATAGCAACGTCATGAATGTCTATACCGTAGGGCGGGTCAGTAAAGAATAAGTCTACTGTGCCTGTTCCAATACCGGCAAGATATTCTTCAGCTGCTTTGTTTACAAGAATGCACTCGTCAGATTTCTTAATGATATCTTCATAAGATGTGAGTGCTTGCATCTGCCGCTGTACATTTTCAATTCCCTTCACAGCTTTTTTAATATCTGACTTTGATTTACACTCACTGAGGTTCGGGAACTGTTTAATCGCCGCGGCAATCTGAAGTTCTTCAATGACTGAACCTTTTGTCTTACCAAGCATTTCTGCAGCATCTTCAAGTGTGAACCCACCTTCCTTACCCTGGACAGGCGTACCATGAAGCTTACGTTTCAGTGCAACCATTTCGTCTACTGCAAGAGCGTACTCAGCTGGAGTAAGTTCCTCACGCTGAAGATTCTCTTCAAGCTCAAGCTCACGTAAAGTAAGCGGATCAAGCACATCCTTGTAACATACGCGAGCCTTACGGCCAAGCAGCATACATGCCGCAAGCCTACGTCCACCGGCAATCAACGTGTTGTCTCTTGCTATCAGGATTGGCAGAAGTTGACCGTACTTCTTTATCGACTCCACCATCTTCTCAATCTTTACAAGATCTTTTCTTTGCCGAGGTCGTTCTGTACTGATGATAACATCAGTAGGTTCCATCTCGAAAATAAGTTCTTCGCTAATTTGTGTCTGTACTTTCTGTTCCTCATTCATCCTTTACTTCCTCTTCGTCCTTAGGAGCTTCAATAGGGTGCATTCGACTGAATGTTTTATCAGCAGAATCTTCGTAACACAACTTAACTCCAAACATCGCCATACAAGTATTTCCGTTAGAGTCAGTACCAAGTACCTGATAGTATCGAAGGCCGTTTACTGTTCCGGCCTTGGCTATACCAAGTGCTGAAAGAATCTTAACTTCAACTGGCATCAGCTTCCTCCACAGATTCCATAAATGTAATAACCACTTTATCAGGCATGGGCATACCAGCTTTAAGGTACAGGCCACCTGATACTTCATCTCCTACCTTACCGATAGTGTAGTGATCGTGCTCCACTTTCCGAATCACTTCGCCGTCTTCGTTGTAAATAGGTGTTGAAATTAACTGATCAAATCTTGCTCGTATATTCATGAGTCTTCTCCTATTTCATAAGTGTCATCTTTGAATAAGTCAACGTCGTCAGACGCTGGTAGTTCCGCATCTACTGACTGTGGGCTTAAAGCTCGTAGCGATTCAATGTCTTTCTTTTTAAGACCAAGAAGTTTCATCATAACTTTCTCGTCCTCAGAAAGGTCGCATTTTGACTTTTTGGCTGATGAGCTTTTTTTCGCTACTGGGATTCTTTCCAAATCCTGTGCCCGTTTAAGTCTATATTCTACTATAAATTTTAATTGCTCTTCTGGTGAAGACCTTCCGAAGTTCTGGTACAGGTTTTCTAACCGCACAAATTCCTCCTAGAGTAAAAGTTTAAAGGTAGTGATCAGTATGCTGGTGTGCAGTAACTGGTCAAACCCGATCATTGCAAAGAACCAGTGTCTGTGAGACTGGTGCAAACGTGAGTTGATACGGGACGTAACTGCGTCGATAAGAAAATGTGTCCCGAAGGTGATTAAGATAAACATGAGACTGAACACCCAGAAGAAACAGACGGAGTAGACAAGACTGTGAGCAAAAAGTATTAACCAACTCTTGCTCTTGTTAATCACCATTTCATCTGACTGCATGAGGAAGTCTGCAATGAAGTGAGTAAGGAGAAGGAGCAGGATTGAGTAAGTATATAAGTCCATCAACCTTCTCCTAGTTGCTCTTTCAGGTACTTGTCAATATCCGGTGGCTGCCAGCCAGCAGGTTTCAACAGCTTCCCATCTGCTCGTTTTACTCCACCCTTCTTAGCCATGTTTGTTCTGTGGACTTCATCCCAGATCGGACGTATGTCTATCCCGTAGGTAACGGCTGTGCCGAGCAGGACTACAATGGAGTCAGCAATACCATCTGCGATCTTAACAAGATCATCCTTTTCCATTGCTTCGAATAATTCTCGGTTGACCTCTTCGCCTATTAACTCCATTCGTAGACAGACTTCGTCATCTGTAGGAACGTGTGGCTTCGTACTGAACTTATCCCCAACTACCTGTTCATGAAAATCCTTTACATCTTGATACCAGTCTTGGCTCATTTTACACCTCCTATAAAGCCTGCTCGCCTTTCTTCTCCGGCTAATGTACTACCAGTATTAACACTTGCTCTACATGCGTTTTGCGCTAAGTCGTATAGCTCTACTGCTGGTATAATACCTATAGTTTTGTTAGCAAACTCTATCTTTATTCCTGCTCCATTACTATGTTTAGTTTTTAGCACTGTAGTAAGTTTAACTATACCGCTTAAAGTTGTTATAGTATAGCTTAGTAAGTTACTAGTTTTACTCTTATTCATTTTACTTTCCTTTCTTTACTGGTCGGAGCAGGAGGATTTGAACCTCCGACCTCTCGCTCCCAAAGCGAGCGCGCTACCAACTGCGCCATGCTCCGTAAAGAACAGCATCCTGACTCCTGCACATTCCCCAATATATAGGTATGAGAGACAAACACTTTTCAATCAAGCCCTTTAGACTTAAGTGTTTAATTGTTTGTTCTACTATCAGGATGCTGTTCATAGATTGTTTGCTTTCTACTCGTCTTCAAGAACCTTCTTTTCAAGAAGTGTACGCTCCCGTTTCAGTTCGACAAGTTTCTTTTCCGTGTTTGCAATCTCCTCATCTAGTGCAGAGATGAGTTCCTTTGTTGCATCAAGCAACTGTCCTCTACGTCTCTTCATTTGAAATCTCCTTTTTAAGCAGCGATTGAATGCTAGACTTAAGTCCTTCAGCCTTCGCAATGTTATCTTTATGCTGATCGTTATCTTCGATAAGACTTTTAATTGTTGCTTCGTTGTAGCTAACCTCACCAACAAGAGCATTGATACCAATCTCGAGATCTTGAATCATTACCTCGAACTTATCAAACACTCCTTGAATCTTTCTCACCGCTGACTGGACTGGTGTCTCCGTTTTGAAAAACTCCACTTTGAATTCTCCTCTCGTAGTAAAGGGGGAGCAGGACATTTGGCGCTGCCCTACTCCCCACAAAAGGTAGTGTAAAATCACATCACTGAAAAACCACTACCTGCTAGTACATTGCACTCTTCTTCGCTCTGTTTACAGAGTTTCTGAACTTTCCCTGATACTCGTCAACATCTACATCCAAATCTGCTTCCGTGCCTTCCCAGATATGGTTAGCAAGAGCTTCTGCAATCTTTTGCGGAGTAGACATATCAATACCAAGTTTATCTTCGAAGTCCTTGAGCATGTTGATCTTACTCTGCCGTTTCGTTGACGTACCGTTCTTAGTCATTTCATTCTCGTCACCAGGTTTAGGCAGCCAGTTCCTAAAGAATACATGCGCTCCATCAATAGGAGTCTCACCATCGTTCTTTACTCCGCCGTTGTCGTGCAAGCAGAAATCCCAGACAATGCAATACTGTCCTGCGTTGAATTTAATAGCAGTGGCAACGCCGTGATAAGTTCCTTTGGGAATCAGGGGATCAGGTTTGAACTCGTCTTCAACATTGAAGTCAAGACCACCGAGTGCTTCTCCTGCTTCTGCTCCGTCCATCAAAGGCTCGTTTTCTACTTCTGCCGCTTCCGAATTTACCGCATTCTTTTTAGCCATACTACTTTACTCCTTCTTTTGTTGTTGTACTTGTTGGTTGTTTCGCTGTCGTCTTTGTCTTCTTGCCAGTCAAGTAATCCATAATTTCGTTGTAGTTATTCTCGACAAGATCAGGTAACAGTCTATCCTTTCCGCTCAAACGAGATCGTCCGTGGTTTCTTCCGATAGGAATTGTCTGGACGAACCATTTAGTTTCTCCACCAACCACCTTCGAAGTGTGGTAGTAGACTTCATCAAAGTAGCTTGGAACATCTGCCGACAGTTTGCCTGTGAGAGACGGCTCAACCCCAATAACTGCACCCTCCTCATCTTTGATAGTATCAAGGTGAGCGATGAGTACTAGGTTACAGTTCAAGTTTAACATTTGACGAAGTCTACCTTCCATAAGATTCTTTACCATCTGGTAATGAACATTCCACAGTGGGCCATTGGTAGCTGATCGTTTCGGGTCAAGCTGCATAGCTTTCTCCATACAGATGTCTGTCATGGCAGATAGGTTATCCACGATAACAGTCTGTATCTGTCCAGGCAACTGGACACCCTCTTCATTCGGCCAGAGCTTTCCTTCCTTCAAACACTTCTGAAGTTGAACAAAGTCCTTTTCATACTTTGCCCAACCAGCAGCACTCACAGGATACTGCTCGTAGTCAAAAGCTTTTCCTCGGTAAGAAATAATCTCCATACCGAAGTCGAAGATGAAGCCGGGGGTTGGAAAGCTTGAGGCGAAGATGCTCTTGCCTGTGCCCGATTCTCCGACACTCATCACTTTCAGAAATTCTGAAACTACTGTTACATCTTTTGCACTTGGCATCTTTCTTCTCCTTTTATATACCCAAGCTTAAACCACTCAAATTCTTCTTTTAAACTACGTAGCAAAAGAAACGCTTCATGATCTGGCTCTCTTTCTTTTACTTGGCAATACGCTTCCCAGATTTCTGTATTGTCTGTCCAGGGTTCTTGCATTGAGTTTTCTTTTCCTTTATTTTCTTAAGCTCGAACTTAGCGTAGAGCTCAATCCTTTCAACCTTGTCTGTACTTGCCGCATAGATATCGCAGATTGTAATTATGTGCTTCAGTACAGACTCAACTGTTTCTTCTTTTTCTTTTGACATTTAATCTTCCTCGACAAGCACATCCCAAAAATCTTGGTGAAATCCATCAAAGTTTAACTGTTCATACGGACGATGCTGTTGACAGATTCGCAGGTATGGACAAGCTCCATACTGGTAACAGTTATCAAAACTCTCTGGCCAGAAATCATACTGCATGGCGTAGTAGATGTCCTTGCAGGTATCAATAAAGCTAAGTTTCCACGCTGCAATATCTCCGGCAGTATAAATCTGCGGCACACGCTTGAAGTCAAACTTGGACTCCCCGTACTCCCCAGTCTTCTTAGACTTATACGCTCCGACGTAGTGGAAAGAAGCAAGACACCCGTTAGGCTTGAAGTCAAGTACCTTGTCTCCAGCATAGGAATACCCAATGAACTGAGGACTCCGATTCGCCTTCGCAATTACCTGATCAAGAATCCATCCTGTAGTCTTGAAATCGAACATCCATTTCTGACTGTCCATTTCAACTGACAAGTCGATCTTACCAGTAAAAATTACCGGCGGGAGCTTGGAGAGTACACGCTCTTCCAGTTCACTGTCCGGTAGCATCGGGCACTCAAATTTTGTTTCAGTTGAAATGATCTTGATATAGTCTTTATCCTGCTCAAAGAAAGCAAGGTACGCAGCGAATGCTGCAACAGCTGTATTGAAGTTCTTGTAATCATCAACGAAAGTCTTTTTCTTCCGTTCCGAATCCCACTTCTTCTTACCAAGTTCAAGTCCAGCTGTCAATGCTGCCATATGTTCGTCTGGAGCTTTCGGCCAGCCATGCTCCTTCACCCAGTTGTGGTATCCTTCCTGAATCCCGTGCCAAACTACACCATAAAGTATTGCAGTAGAGCCATAATCTGACTGCCAACCCTTCACATGCTGAAGGTAGTACTTCATCTTGCACTGGCGGAAGGTACTGCGTTTTGTGTTATCTAAAATTAATTTTTCATCTGACATTCGTTGCCTCCAAAGCAAAAAATTCTGGCTGGTGGAAGTCCCACGAAAATCCACCAACCAGAAAGGTCATTTATTGACTACGTTGCTGATCAACTCCTATTTCAGGAGGCCAACACTCTTCAGCCACTCGGTAGCTTTGTCTTTCAGCTTACCATCAGGCATGGCGTTGTAGTTCGCCAGGATTCCGTTGACATCAATCTTCGGAGCCGCCGGAGCACGAACAGACCAGTCACCTTTGAGCAGGCCTTCCCAGACTTTGTTGATAGCATCAACAGCGTCTTTACCTTCACGACCAGCAGCCGCATCACCCAGCTTCTGGGACAGGCCGTACGGCATAAGGTTTTTCTGAATCGATTCGGGCAGAGTACCTGCGTCGAACGTCAACGTAGTTCCGGTAATACTTTCGGTAATAGTCAGCACATTGCCAACAATACCCTTCGACAACTTCTTTTTCTTTTTCTCTGCGGGGGCTTCAGCCAGTTCCGCACCTTCAACTGGTGTTTCATTTTCAGCCATAACAAACTCCTTTTCTTTTTAGCGGTAGGTCGCAACCCTAGTTTTGCAAAACAAAGGAATGTAGTTGCACTCCTTTTAAATATAAACCGTCTTAATCTTTTCATACTCCTGGATAAATCGAATGACTGCTTCCGACCAGCCACTAATATGCACCCAGCCGTTGTCGTACCCGACTCCATTCTGATACCCAGCTACGTTTATAATGTAGCCTTTATCATACGGAGCACAGGGTCGATCTGCAGATTGCTCATCAGTAATAACAATAAGTCTTTCGCACTGTGGAAATACTTTGTAAATATAGTCTACGGCTTTGCCGAGCTTAGTCCGCGTTGGATTAATCTTTTCCTTTACTGCTGCAAGCATAGCAAAACCTTTTCGCGGAGCAATCTCAACGCAGTCTTCAGCAAAAGTAAACAGCCGGAAACCTCTATCTTCACAAAGCTCTCTACATAGAATGCCAACTGCACCGGCTGCATCGAAGCGAGTGATCTCGGACTTTGCTGAGATCGTGTTCTGCATTGAGCCGGAGTGATCAATCAGCAGAGCAGTCTTCCCACTCAGCTTCTCCATGCTTTGTACTGCTTTTAGCATAGGAACTTCAAGGTGTATTTCAAGGTGCGGAGCATACTTGGCGGCTGAAATGAAACGGAAAGGAAGAATATTACTTGTCTTCATAGTAGAGAGTGCTTCAATAATTAAGTCCTCATCTACATCAGCCTGAGTCATGTTCCTTAGATTCCGCAGGAGAGCCAGCCCGCCAAGTTTACGCTCACGCAGTAAACGCTCAAATGTTTCTTTCTTATCTTTACCAGCTGACAGTGCAACTTCCCATGTATCAGGTACAGCAAGCTGGTCGTCTTTAAGACGCCGAAACAACTCACCCTGCTCAGCAGTCAGTGGTTTCGGATGACATATTTTCAGCACGTCCTTCAGTTTAATCTCGTTCGGCTTGTTGTATTTGGCCAGTTGATACTCATTAAACTTAGTGAAAGCCTTTGCCAGCCCACGTTTTACCTGTCCAGATACAGGAGATTTCTTAAAGGTCTTCTCACCTTCCCAGTAAATAGCAAGGAACTCAGCAAGTTCATCTGGTCTCTGAACAATTTGCGCAAGCGTATCAGCAACAACATGCTTATGTGAGTCAAGTGCTGCCATGGTTCTGGTGATGTAAAGTGGAGTATGTCGAAGGTTGTAAATACTTCGTACATCTACAGCAATCTGCGCGACAATTTCAGGTTTAACTAACGGAATGAGATTTTTAATTCTTTCGGCTTGTGACTCTCCATCCTCGTAGAAGTTATTCTCCCACAACAGACAGCAACAAACTGTGCGTCTAAGCATTTGCTCCGGTGTAATTCTTGAAGCAACTGCTCCTTCATACGTTCGGATAGGTTCTGCAGGTACATTTTTTCTTGCCATGTTTCTCTTCTCCTTTAAGTTTTATTTGATTCTAGGGTACAATCGCTTACAGTTTCAAGGTAGCCTTACTGCTACCACGGTTGTCAGCTCTCGATAAAACTGCTGCATGTTTTACAGGATTTGAACCTGCTCGTCCGGCATATTTCAGCTGGACTTAATCCAAGTTTTATTATGAAGTAACTGTAAACTACACCACTAGAACTTGTTAGCAAAATCTTGGCAGCAGTAAATCTACCATACTTTCTTCACCCGTTAACGCTACCATACTGAGTCAAGGTTCTGACCATCTACTCTACGTCCGTTGCTTGCCACAATCTAAAAACTCTAGAACTCTTCTCACGTACTTCTCGAGAACTCGTAAGGTAGTAATTAAGGTGGCAACCCCGTTTCGGTTTACTGCTACCAAAGTAAAAACTACTGTAGAGTATAATCGTAATCAGCATTTGTCATACACCATAGAATGAAGTAACTGATTACTACGCTACTACAGTAAATTGTTAAGTGGACAGGGTATAGGATTCGAACCTATGCTTAAAAGTGCCTGGTGAAGTATCTCTTTTGTACGGCATAGTTTTCACTAGCGAAAATCCAAAAAAGTCTTTTCTAACTTTTGCCTTACCACTTGGCTAACCCTGTCATGGGGACGGAGGCAGGATTCGAACCTGCGGCCTCGTCATTAGTAGTGAAGTAACTGTGATCTACGCTACATTTCTGAGAGTAATCGAGCACAGAAATTTTCGCGCTCTAACCAACTGAGCTACTCCGTCCATTGTTCAAAGATCGTAACACCTTTTCTTATTGTTTATGTGTGTATCATACACCCGTTTTTTAAAGTTGTCAATAAAAATATCATAGACTTCAAGATTCTTTTTTATCTTTGTTTTTATTTTTATTTGCATAAGAAATATACAAGATTCCAACATACACGCCGAAAGCACTTATTAGTATAAATGCGGCAAAAACAGCACTTAAACTAATAATGTAGTAAGTCCATGCTGCTGCTACTATGAGTATTATACTCCACCCAATAGCTCTCATATCTCTTCTCCTTCTTCTGTAGTATATTCTTCTATTCTTTTTTATCCTTATTTCCCCAGTATACAAGTACTAATCCCATAACAATCACAGTAATGCTTGCAAGTATAAGCCAAATAAAGGGGTACTCAGCCGCAATCCAGAAACTCCAAGCTGACAACACAACATAAACCATCATCCAGCCAACTACTTTCATACCTTCTTCATCCTCCTCAATCTTCGTTCCATTCTCTTTACCTGTTCAACAGTTCTACCACGTTTTATCTGCCGTAGTCCCTTGTTATTATGATGCCTGCGCGTTTTCATTTACTTCACCAAGGCAGTCGACTGTACCAGTAAGTACATCGTTTACTTTGTTCATTGGGCAGAGATCGCATCCAATACTACCAACGAAGTGCGGCTTTCCATGAGGACACTTAGTCATACAAAGAAGATGAATGCCCTCGCTTACTACCACATACTTTATCTTCATACTCCCTCCACTTGTTCTGGATAGAACTCAGCAATCTCATAATCAGTCAAGCCGTTAAGAATTTCTTCTATCTCTTTCCTCGACTTCCCGTCCTTCAACATAAGCTTGAGAGTTCTCTCTCTGTCTGGATCAACAGAAAGTTTAGAAAACTTTCCATCTGTATCCCGAAGGAAGGCAGTAAAAATTGCTCTGTACTTTCGCTCCAGTACAACGTACTGTTTGCGCTCGAGCAAAGTCTTGTTGATGAAGACTTGACTTGCGAGTACAGGTTCAATCACTGCCCACTCATCCTTCTCCTCTTCCAGTTCGTTGGCAAGCTGTGTCTGCTCCTTCTTGTTCTGAACACGGATGAAGATAGCTTGATTTACCTCAAGTCTCTTCGCTTGCTCAAACCAGATGCGGGCGATTTCACTTGGCACAGTCATCACTCCTTTCAAGTTTGAGTTTTAAAATTTTTGGAGTTGGTAGGCACACTCCCTCAATCAACGCGACTGCTGGGAGTAGTATACACTCATAAATTTCTTTATCTGGTAGTTGCCTGTTAAACTCAGCAAACCAGTTCGTATGCGCTTGCTCTACCGTAGTCTTGTCATGCACTACGCAGTACTTAAACTTGCTTCCAGCAGTTAAATCATTTAGCTCGATAATAGCAAAGTCTGGATAGTCTGGGAATACTATCTGGTGGTAGATTCCTTTAAGTACTCGTTCTGACATAGTCATGATTTTCCTTTCTGTGTTAGCTTAAGATCTAAAAGCTCTTGAGTCATTCGAAGAATCTGTGCTCGTTGAGCTCTGTATACCTTTACTAATGCTGGTGTTGTGTTGTGATATATTTCTAAAGCCTCGTCATCAAAGATAACAAGCGCATCCTTCCTCCACTGCTTTAAAGTTCTTTCAGATATCATGATTGAACTCCTTTAGGAAATAGATAAAACTCTATTTCACCTACACAAAAATTTATACCTTCCCCTAGGTTTATATCTTTTCCACTTTTACCAATTTGAGCAAGCTGCTCATTACTTATGCCATGAATATAGATTGTTATTCTATCTTTAGTACTTAAACTTATGTCCATAATTTTTCTCCTTTCAGTTAACCAACGCTTTTAAAAGTCTTGTCACAAGTTCTTCCTTTGTCAATGACATAAGGTACTCCTTACATTCTGTGCAAGTACTGCTCTGCCTGTTGTTATCAGTATAGATACTCCTCTCCTCATCTACTGAAACCTTCACTGACACAAGGCCTACGTTATCCTTGTCTGGAACCATATCGTAGAACGTGGTTTTGCTGCTCCCGCAAGTCTTGCAGAAGTTCACGACTCTAATTGTATAAGGCTTTAGCGTATTCTTTACTACTGTCTTTTTCTTTCCTGTTTTCGCAGCCAGTTTTGCCTCAACCTGCGCGAATAGAATGTTGTAGATAGTTAGCTCATCTTCAGTAAGCTTTGATACATCAATTACTGGTACCGCACTTGTCACGAAGTCACTCTCCCTTCTTCTCAAATGAGTTAAACCCTTCAAGCTTGAACTGCTTCAGAACTTGCAGTGCCTTTCCATAACGTCTGTTCTTCAGCAGTCTCTCACATTCTTCTACTGCCCATTCAGAAGAGACTGGGTAGGTGTACTCCTTGTTGCCAAGTAGTATGCACACCTCCCAGACTCCATTGAAGTCCTTGACCTTTGATGTAATCAGAAAGGTCAATTTATGACGTTTCTTGTTTGGCATTTAAGTCCTGGTAATGGCAGTTCTTAGTGCACCTTTAAGTCTATCAATAGCTGCCCGAATTTCTACATAGTCCGAGCCGTTAGCAGTACAGATTCCGTGCTTCTTACCATACTCACATGACGAGCACGCGGCTGTTACTCCAACAGTAGGGAACTTATTCTTTATACAGAATGGGCAGACGTTCGGGCTGATTGGATAAGACTCAAGCAGTGAGTGAAGTAGCTTAAACTTTAAGGCTACAAACTCATTGGAGGTTTTAGCATCAGTAAGCTGGCAAACGTACTTGTTGAGAATTGCTTGCATATTTCCAATGTTGTACTTAAGGTTGCCTAACGCTGACTTAACTTCTGCTGACTCATCTGCCCGCGCTCCAAGGATATTATACTCCTTTACAGCAATTTCAAAGTCTTTGAACATCTTAGATGGCATCACCAGCAACTTGGAGTCATACTGTAAATCACCACGTAGGAAAACTGTGTTTTCAATTTTATCTACATCCGGCCAATAATCTGACTCTAGTCGAAGCCTATTTGATGCGGTAAAGACGCGTTTGTTCGAAGTAGTAACACTACCATCATTAAACCCGAACTCATATCTTCTGTGTGATTGCTCAGTAATTTCAACAATGACTGACTCATCACCTGTTTTGCCGACAACTTCATACTTAATGTACTTTCTTTTTGAAACTTCTTTTTTCTTAGCTTCTTCCATAACTTTGTTCTCCTTTTCTTCTTTTAATAAAAACTGTTTTGCGAACAGTAGACAATCTTCTTTACACGTTTTAAGTGTGCTTGTCTTTCTCTCCATATTAGCAAGATCTGTAAAGTAATTCTGGTAGTATTCGTACACCATGTTTGTCATATCATCCTTTTGCAGATATTTTCGTGGAGGTCTTGGCTTACTAGTAAATACCCTGTTGTCACGCATCTTCACCTTGTCTGTCATTTCTTTTAGGCCATAAAATTCTCCATACAGATTGCTGCACATAGAAACTATGTCTACTGTACTCATTTTACCTGGGTCAATTCCGTACCAATTAACTATACTATCCTTACTCATACTTCTTTCTCCTTATTACACGTACAATAGAAAACAAGCACGTTTCTTCCGTGTCTTCTAGGCCTTGGTTTGATCTTCTTAAATACCAAAGTCGATCGCTTGTCTCCGCACCAGCATTTGCATCGTAGTCTTTTGTATCGTGAACACTCCCTTAGTCGACGGGGAATGGCTGCTTTTACTACATCTATCTTTCCACCTCTTGCAAGGAATTCTTCAACGGATTCGTGAGTATTAGCCATAGCGTTACTCCCCTTTCTTCTCAAATTCCTCCACGATCTGCTTACCTTTACCGTTGACTACTTCGTAGAGATCGTCCGACACTTTGTCAAGTGCAGCTTTATCCAGCATATTGAGCTTTTCAAGAGCAGCAGAGATTGCTATGAGTGCAGTATAAGTAAGCTCTTGGTCAGTAATAGCCTGCATTACTGTAGAAAGAAGTGATCGAATGTTTCGAGCGTGGTTGTTTACCTTACCATAGTCCTTACCACACTCCTCAAGTAGTAACTTACCAATCTTATCTATAAGCTCAAATAGTCCTGCTAAATCTTCAGCAATATCCTTGTTTCCTGGATAAGTAACAAAAGACGCCCCACGATTCTTTGTCTCGTTTATAATTATCTCAACTACTTTTACTTCATTTAAAGCTTTATTTTTTGTTGCTCCTTTTTCTTCCATACCAGTTTCCTCCTTTTTCTTTCTCCAATTTTCTGTTTATCCTTTTCAGTAAAGAAGCACCGCTCATTTCCGTCAGCATCCATGACGGTGCTTCCACCACAACGCTTTACAAGTTTCCTTGCTTGCTCCTCAGTAAGTTTAGATACTGGCAGCCTTGCTGGAATAGGTACGTTCAGCCTATCCAGTATAACAACAAATACCAGCGTGAACAGAACGAGAACTAGAGAAATTAGGATGAGTATTTTTAAAACCTGCATAACTCCTCCATTTTTTGTACAGCATAGCGGTACTTCCCTCAGATAGTAATTGTGTGAATAGTATTTGCGCGAGCCTCAGCATCTGCCTTCAGTTTTGCTTCGGCAGCTTTACGCTCCTCTTTTTTCTTCTTGTCCTTCCGTACGATGTTGGTAAAGATCTCACCAGCTTCGCGCATGTAGTTAATAAGTTTGGCAAACATACTAGTGGACAGTATATACGGAAGCTTAGTAATTCCTTGATGGCCAAGAATACTACTATCCTTGAGTAGAAGAACAAACTGACTCTCGCGCCGGCTAATACGCTTTGCTGCGGTATACCCGTACTCATCCCAGACGTTGAAGCCGTACTTGTCGTGTATCTCCGGCGCAGAGAGTAAGTTGCGAATAGCAGTAATAGTGACGTAATTACCATCTTGTGACTCCTTATAGTCTACTTCAATCAGGCGTGTCTTTTTCTTTTCGGGCACGATAGTTTTGTTTACTGTAGGTTCAACAACCTTCTTAAGCCATGAGGGATGGAAATTCCAGGAATCGAAAAGTCCGCTACTAAACTTGACGCGTACGTAGAATGCATTAACAATACTAACAGTGCCATTTAAGCCAACATACTTACCAAGGATTGGGGCATAGTCTTTCCAATCTGTGTCCACACTGACAACCTTAACTTTATCCCCCATAGAAAACTCGTTGGTAGCATTAACAATCTGAAGGTACTCATCATATATGTTGAACACGTTACCATCAGGCATTGCTACATTACTGGATAAGATTATACTAATTCCTGTGCTAGTAACTCTTCCCAGTTCACCATAGTACTTATTACTTCTGTCAACCACTCTCACCAAATCATCTTTCTTCATCTTTCACTCCTTTTCATTTAAGTTCTGTCCAACCCCAACGCTCGGACATAGTTTGACCTTTGTACGATGTAGTCCACTCCTTTTCAGAATACTGCATTGACCAATACTTCTCGTACCTTCTAAACATTTCATCTCTGGTTTCAGTAACTGTTCCGAAGATTTTTACAAACCTTCCAGCATGTCCTTGTCCGCAACCAAAGGTAAAATACCACCACTGTTTTTCACCTACTCTTTTTTCACTTTCCTCACCCACAACCCACTCCTTTCTAAAGTAAGAATTCTATATCCAACCCAAATTTTTTCTTTACAGCCCTCGATGTAACTCTGTTCAAGTAATCCTGAGCTTTTTCCCTTAGATCAGTCTTGTCTTTATCAGATACGAAAACTTTTTTACTGAACGAAGACTTAATCTTTCCTCTTCTGTAGCTTTTCATTATCCCTTTCCTTTCAGCCAGTCGGCCATTAAGCCTATCCTCTTCCGGTCTTCGGGGGTCATACCCTCTCCTGTTCGCAAAGTGTCGTGAGTAAGGCGGTGAAGGGGTCGGCGGCATCAAATTCTTTATAAGTTGGGTCGATACCAACAGTAATAATAGTCTTGCGGGGGAAGGTTTCTATTGTTTTATAGCTTGAAGTGATCATCCCCCACAGTCCCCTCTCAGGATTCTGCCAGTCGATAGGCTTGGGGATGCGAAGTAATTTATTGTCTATATTCCTATAACCAATAAATCCTACACCACCTTCATAATAGAAGCATTCTAACCCATCAGCGTGAATTTTATGCACAGCGCCAAGTTCTCCAACAACTTCGTTGTAAAATTCATCACCAACCTGCCACTCTCCCATCTTCTCCTTGAAGAATGGCTGCAATCGCTTAATCATGTCCAATTGTTCTGGTGTTAAGGTGCTCATCACTTCCTCCTCTGCTCGGCTGTTAGGGCGTCGGATTGCCAGCCGTTTTCACAGACATATGGAGAAATCCCGACTTCAGCCATTAGATACTTCCGTGTTGGCGGTTTCATCTTATTCTCCTTCGACACTCGATTAGTCCGTGGTTATGAAACGATTTAGGTTTTGTCAACCCCTTTCTAAATTCACCAAACTTACGCCCAATCCAGTAGGCTGTTATGGGAGTCCAACGTACTCTCTCATCATCTAAGGACTCGTCACAATATTGCTGCAATGTCGATCTTCTTGTAGAAAACCGAATCTCGTCTCCCTGCTGCATGATATCTTCATCATCAAGACGCCCGTAAGGTGATAGTCTCATTTCCCTGCCTCCTTCGCGGCCTGCTGAAAATCAGAACAAATATTGTCTACACATTTAATGAATAGGTAGTCGATTAACTGCCCGGCCCTGTAATTGTTAAGGCATATCGTCAATTCCTTCATCGCCTCCACCGCTGCCTGTGCGGATTCGGCTTGCTGCCTGTATAAATCACGGTCTTTCTTAATTTCTTCAAACTCTTCCAGCACGATTATTGAAGACGTTTTGTGCTTTTCAATTTCAAGTTGTGTCTCCAGTTTCTTTATATGATTTGCTCGATCAAATAGCGTTTCATTTCGGCTCTTGTTTATTGTTTCCAGTTCCTTCACGCACTGCTTGAGAAACTTTATAGCGTTTTTTAAGTCCTCAAGTGGATTAATGCACGATCTGGTGACACCTTCATCATCAATCACTCTATCATCCTTCACCCGTTGGCGAAGTTTAACAATCTCCCCCACCCAGCGCTTGCAATCCTCAGCAGTAACATCCTCTGCTAATTCAAATGAGGACTCTCCCTGCTCAAAGGTAGGTACTTCGTCTACATACGCCACTGATACTACCCGCTTACGAAGTGTTGAAATTTCATCCTCATAGTTATCAAGTATTTCTCCTATTCCAGACATGTGACTTCTCCTTTCACTTTTTCCTTTATTATATCACAATAGTTTTCAGTGATCAATAAGTATTTGCAAGTGTTTGTATTTTTAACATGGTCATTAATTGACCTTTCTTACTTGATTTAAACAGTCAGAGTAGGTAGGTTTCACCTACTCTGATTGGTAAAGCCAAGTAAATATATGCAGCCTAGTTCGCTCTCACAGCAATCCTGAATCCGCCGAAGTGGTTGAAGGTGAATACAAAGCCAGCATTGTACAAACCAGTAAGCATCTTCACTGCTTTGTTTTTCGTATCCGTAGTCAGGTCAACTACGCGTACCCGCAGATGAAACTTGTTCGGTTCGTACATCGGACCAAGAGCACGTCTGGCAGCAAAGATCGGTTGTTCCTTGGTGTCATACATATCAAAGTATTCCTTGCTCACTACTCGCTTTTTCTTCTTGCCAGCTTCTGCGTTCCTGTTCTTCATTTTTCACTCTCCTTTACTTTACTAGTTGTCTGGTCTTGCTAGTCTTGATACGAAGCATGAAGACCAAGGTTGGGCAGGATAATACCTGCCACCGATTCCAGAAAGGTCATTTTTCGACCATTTCACTTACACTTCATCCAAGCAGTGCTGGTTGTTCCACTTAACTGGTACTCGCAATATCCCGCCTTCGCCATGTTGTCTATGTGGCCACAAGCAATCAGTACAATTAACACTACTGCTACTGCAAATACAGTAAACGCGATTAACCAACCTAAAGCTTCTTCAAACATTTTCTACTCCTCCAAAAACTGTTTAATTTCCTCTTCCGTCTTCCCGTCCTGTCGCATAAGCTCGACAATCCGGGCAGTCTCCATGCCAGACTCGGGCGCGGGGATGAGCTTCCCCGACTCCGAGTCTTTCACCCACATTTCTGCTCCATCAATTTTCCTGTCAAATATGCGAAGGAAGTGGGAGCAGAGCTCGGTGTCGTAGTAAACCTGAATCCCAACATTCCCTGCAAACTGCTCAGGCATCTTCCGCTTGTAGTTAAAGGCCGTGACACGCATAGACTCCGCGTGGCCTTTATCCCTTGCTTTGAGGAATGTTTCGCCTCCCTCGTTGGCAATCTTTTCAATTACTTCTCTGATTTGCATTAGTGCTCCCTTTATACTCTTTCGGATGCTCCGCATTTAGTGCAGCCAAGTTGAATTTTTGCTCCAAAATCTACTACTGCCATTTCTACAAAATCTTTCTTTCCATAGTTACTGCACTGAATTTGAAAGGTTCTTGGTTTTATATAGTGAGCTCCTTTTTCTTTCCAGGTATTGCTTTCCTTACCCATTTTTCCTTTCCTCCATTTATCTATTATAGCCATCAATCAACTCTTCCAGAACAATAAGTTTTGGAAGATGTATATCGTTGCTACTGAACTTTTCTTGTAGTTTGTAAAAGTCGCACTCCATATGCCCAACAAGTGCATACTTCACTTTATCACCACGATACTCAAGGACTCCTTTACATGCAGCAAGCATAGACTTACCACTATTTATAAAATCATCAACAAAACAATAAATCTCCTTTGCCTTGAGATGGGGAAATCCAGCACATATGGAAGAATGGGAGTGTTTGCTTTCATCTTCTTTCCTGATGTAAAGATGGTGAAGTTCTTTTTCAGAAACCATCATCAAAGCAGTGGCAAAAGCACAACCACTACTGCCCCTTGAAACCAAACATGTCACATCTTCCGGAATAAGAGGAGCTGCCGCATGAGCCATTTCCTTCAAGCTTTTTTGGTTGTACAAAGTGGTACAATATTCCATTTGCATATACCTTCCTCCTTTCTCGCTATTTTCAGTCCTTAATTTATTGATAGCCGAGTCTGCTTCGCAGCAGTCTCACAGGACTTTTTACAGCTTAATGTCCTCAAACTCCTTGTAATCAAGGCTGGACAATTCAGCTTTAAGCTCCTCATTATCTTTGAGTAGGTCTTGTATCTTTGCATTGTTGTCTGAGATAGCACGAATTACTTTTTTTACTTGAGCTTTAAACTGCCTGTCCTTTTCTTCACGGAGTTCCTGATTTGACTCCTCTATAGCTTCTTTTAACATTTCCTGTAAATTCATTTTACTTTCCTCCTGTGAATGTTTTGGTTAACTCTTTAGCGATTTCTGCGGTTAATGCTTCCGCTTTTGCCATAAGCTCAGTTGAGAACAGTACTTTGCTTGCGTTATAACCACTGTTAAACTCCTGATTTGCTACTTCGACTACGCCAGCTTTAACTACAAACGTACCAGCAATGTTTCGTTCTGTTTCTGTCTGTACAAACTTCCAAGTTTTTAATTCTACACTAACTTCCATCGTCTTCCTCCTTTCTTAAAAGTTTTTCAGCACCCTCCGCACTTCCTTGGCTTGTGGATGTCGCCAGTGCGTGATGTTGTTAAGAATGTAGAGGCACTGCGTGCGCAGGTCTTCTCCCTTCAACCGCTTTGCTGCAAGGCAGTAGGCTACTGCCCAATTAAGGCTAGTCTTGTAATGCTCCTTGTCAGAGAGAATTACATCCACTGCATTTTGAACGTCTTGCTCAATGATTACTGTTGGCATTAGCCTTCCCTTTCCTGAAACATCTTGTCAAAACACTGTTCACAGAGTCCACTAATCTTGTACTCTTTCCTACCAGCCTCCGAATAACACTTGGGCAGCGCGAGTTCTTTGCATTCTACGCAGATACCTTTTTAAGGGCTTCTGTCTTAGACAAGCTGTAAATTTCTACTGACAAATCGTCGATAAACTTTTCTAGTACGGTCAACTCTCTTACCTCCTTTTTAAATACCTAGTGCTTGGACTTCCTTAACTATCAGCCAAGCTGCGATTGTTGCGGACACTGCTCCGATTACAAAGCCCCAGAACGCGGCTTCAATTACTGTTGTGCTGGTGTATTTTTTCATTTTGGTCTTTCCTCCTTTAATCCCATATTGCGCAGACGTGCAGGCTACCATCAGCTTTCCTGCCGATAGCAACATGCTGGCCTTCGTGGCCTTTCTGTCTGTTACAGATAAAAAGTGGGTGAGGGCCTTCAGCAAATATGCCGCAAATGTTTTCCTCTTCCTTGTACAGCGCAGTCAGTTCTTTGCCGTTAAATCTTGGGTCAGTTCCTTTTACCATCTCAAACATTGTTCTTTCCTCCTTTAAGTTTATTTTTTACTCCCTCGCCAGTATTTCTACCTGGGAGTCTATCCTGTTTGCCGGATGCTTTCACCCTCCGGCGGGGTATGGTTAGTGTCGTACTTTAGGCAGCTTTGTGTAGCTGGTTTGCCGCATAAGATTACCTCCCTTCACTCTCCTTCCGTTGGTTTTCTGGTTTTTCTCTTATCATACACCATTGCGTGGCAGTTGTCAATGAGTTTATGAAAGTGTGTAAAAGTTTATGAAAGTATGTAATTTTTGTAATTACTTACACTTCACTCAGGTACTCCAAAATCTCTTCCTCTGTTTTACCATCTTTATACATAAGCTCAATAAGTCTTTTCTGCTCTTTAGAATATTTTGCACTGTAGCAAAGTCCAGTCGTCGGAGACAGAATATTCTTGTGCTTGTTTGCTGAGTTTTCTTTTTGTGAGACTAGTCTAAGATTCTCTCTTGTATTGTTCTGCCTATTCCCATCTATATGGTCTATGACTAGACCTTCGTCAGGATAGCCTGCAACTAAGTGATGCATATAGATCTTTTTACTCCCATAGTTAGTGGAAACATAACCACTATCTAAGATATGCCAACGTATTTTCCTTAGGGAGAGGAAATCTTCATCTGAGACTAGCACTGGATAACTTTTCTTTCCCTTTTTAGCGTAAACTATACTCACAGTGCTTTACTCCTGTTCTTTCTCTCTTCGCAGCTTTTCAATTTCTTCCTTAATTGAAAACGGGGTTTCGTCGCGGGTGAGCAGTGTTTCTATAACCAGCTCGTCTGGCAGGCCTTGCTCAAGCATTTCTCTTATCATGGTCTTACTACTTTCCCTCAGTGGGTTCTTATTCTCAATTCCTACAAGTCTCCCGTCTACTACTTCAAAGACATTATTTTTTGCCTTGGAAATGAATACGAACCAGTCTCCGTCCACCTGCTTCTTTTCTATACAGACTTTCCTTTGCTCTTCCAGACTCATTGCTCTCCTGGCATTGTAGAGGCTAACACGTTTACTATTACAATCTTTCTCATCATTACACTTTACAGCAAACGTCTTGTCTTCCTGAATTGCTTTCACCAGGTACTCATCATTCTGAATTACTCCCTTTAACATGGCATACTGCTCCTTTTCTTTTTCATTATTACCAGAACTATACCACGTTTTTTCAAAGTATTCAAGCTGTTTTGCGTAGTTTGGCAATTTATTTAATAGTGTGAATGGTGTAAACACGTTAAATACGTGAAACGTGTTGAGACGCAAATTGCAAATCGAAAATTGCGTACGGCTTCCACCCATTTCTATTTACACTCTTTACACTCTTTACACTCTTTTAAGCGTTTCTATTTCTTTTCTCAGCTTTCCTTCTCTCAGTGTTTTGCTAAGTGTTTTTCTTTTTCTTTATCTTTTCTATTCATTACTATTATTTTATATTAATAATATTATTATAAGTATAAAAGAACAAAGACAAGACAGAGAAAGACTGAACAAAACACTGACAAAGACAGAACTAAGAAGACAAGAAACACTGGGACAAAGGCATCTAAGATAGTCAGAAAATATGGGCAAAAATGGGGACGCCTATTCAAATTTGCGATTTGCGATTTGCGACGATGATTCTTTACACTATTTACATTATTTAATCCGTTTAAATGGTCATTTTTTGACCTTTCTTAATTAATTTTAAATCAGGTTTAAAAAGCTTCAGCTTTTTGATTTTTCGTGCTTTCTGCAATACCCCAGACTTTTGGTTAATCTGCTTTAAATCCCAAAACTACTGCGCTTTTTTCTTCAGGCTTTTGGCTGCTTCCTGAATGAACTCGTTCAGCTTGGCCTGATCAGCTTCCGTGAACAATTCAGGCGTCAAGGCCTGTTTCATCATAAGGCTGGTCATGCTGACGACTTCGGAGTTCATCTTTTCCTTAATCGTAGCCAACAGCTTTTTATTCTCCGCCGCACCAGTCGCGTTTGTCCGCTCACCAGTCCACTTTCCAGCCAGCAACTCTGCCCATTTTTCCTTCGCTGCTTTGACCTTCCCATTCAGGTCGCCCTTTTCGCTCGCGCCCGTGTCCATCAGCTTTTGCTTCACAGCAAATATTACGAGCTGCTGCTGAACATCGGACAGGTCTTTCAGGTTCGGAAAAAGTTCCGGCAGGCTGAAGTCAGCCTGTGCAACGGCCTCTTTGTTTGTTTCTGTGATTTGATTTGCCATTGTCAGCTTGAAGGTCTCTTTTTCCAACATCCACTTCACAATTCTTTTTGCCATAATACTCACCAACTTTCTGGAGGTCATAACCTCCGGTTTGTAAAAGTCTGCGGTATTACGGAAGGCACGAAAAAATTTACCACTCAATTTTGCAATATTCAGTTGTCAATGTACATGTTCAGGGTTTGAACCCTGCCCCGTAATGCGGGGTTTGTTTAATGACTGTGTTCGTCATTCACCAGTATTCAATGCAGGCTTCGTGCCAAAAACTGACGCAAGCTAACCCCCCGGATTTGTTCAGGTTTTTTCTGGCATGAACATTGCTGCTTCGACAAAAATGTCGGGGTGTAAACAATGTTTACTGGCAAAAGCTGAATGAAATCGCGGGTTTACCCGCTTCGACAAATGTGTCGAGCACTCGACAAAAATGTCGAGATGGAACGTGGATAAACATCTGGCCCATCGGGATATTATCATCCTGCTGGCATGGTTTATGCTTCGGACAGTTTCCGGCATTACCGCACCAGCGTCATCAAACCACCACTGTTGCCATATTGACGCTGGCTCTGCCCTCAGTCAAACCTTTGACGACTGCCAGTCATTGCCTGACCACTGGTCAGCCCAACATGAAAATCTTTGGGATGGGGAGGTACCTGGGCCATAGATACTACCGGCGACCGTGAAGAAGGCCCCATTTTCCCCAAGAGAGAATTTTCCAAAAGTTCCACTGAGAAGAAGTGTAGTAATAAAAAGTTTGTGTAGACAAAAAATATTTGTTGACAACTATCGAAAAATGTGTTATGGTACGGGCTAGAAGATAGAAGAGTACCGACGGAGGCAGATGAAAAGCGACGCAGAGTTAAGTAAGCAGGAAGCGGAGGAAAGGTTATTACTGGCACTAAGTAATGGTGCGGGTAATTCTTCCCCGACCCCAGATTTACCAGCTATGTTGCTGGTGGACTACCGAAAGCTTGAGGCCCGGTATGTCTGTACTGCGGGGGATAAGGATTTCATCTGTTCGCTACCTGGAGCTGGAAGCAACTGCGCATTCCGAGATGAGACTGGTACGTGTCATAATACTGAGAGGCTTGGGCTATAATGGGTGGACAAGGAAGTGGAAGAGTACCAATCCCCGTTGACCTCGCTGCCGCGTTGGACTTAATTGATCGCGGGGAGAAGGTTCCGGCAATTGCTGAAGAACTTGGTATCAGTGCTCCAACACTTCGTACTCGGATTGCGGAGATGCAGAAGAAGCAGGGATTGCTCCTTCAGTACCGCGCAATTCAGTCCCTCCAACTTACCGCTCTCCAGGCACGAATTCTGGAAGCAATCACACCTGAAAAAATTAATGAAGCCCCGTTGCGAGACCTGATCGCGGGGTTCAAGATACTCAAGGATAAAGAACTGAACATTGAAGGAAAACCAAGTGAGATCAAGGGCCTGGTTGCTCATCTCATCTACCTTGAAAAGCAAGAGTCTGCCTTGAAGAACGGGGAGCCACTCCCGGCGGACTTTGAAGACGCGGAGTTTGATGACAGCCGGAACGAGGGCATGCCTGAGGAAGATGACTGCCCTCCTGGTAAAGCAAACTCAATTTCCGAATTAGACAAGCAGGAACTATAAGCAATGGCAGAAATTTCTACTGGAATGGATTTTGCGGATACGCCTGTACTTACGGAGAAACCGCGTAAGCCCTCCTTCAAGGAATACTATAAAACTGTTCCAGCAGAAAAGAATAACGTAGAAGACTTTGATCTTGAAGCTGCGTATAATGACTTACCTTACGCTACAATGAAAGAGTTTGCTGAAACGGATAAACATCTTGATCGCGGAGACAAGTACAAGAAACCTAACCACAAGACATTTAGCACCGAGTCAATTTATCACTCAAAGGAAACTCCTGGTGGTAAGTGGGAAAAGAAGAATAACAAGTGGATATTTAAGGCTTCAAAACATAATGTCAAGAATGCTGGCGGAGCAGATGCTTTGAAAAAGTATTTTGCAGAACATGATAAGGACTCTGAACTTGTCCTTCCAGAAGATGATGAGTAAGCCGAAAAGTCATAAATTGACCTTTCTTGGACGGCGGGGGAAATGCAGGAAATGCAGACGCAACACACACTTGGAGAGACACCACGTTACCTACTCTCCAGTAAAGATCGCGCGAATCTGCCGATTCTGCCATAAGAAGATAACGGAAATCAATACGCTGATGTCGCAGAGCACCCGGCCCTTCCATCAGCTTTCAAATAGTGAACGGGTCTTAATCTGGACTGCGTTCTTGAAGCATAGACCAAAGGCCAGGACTTCTGAAGAGTAAATTCGAGCACTGTCTTCTGCGGGGCTGACATCTCGAGACCATCACACTTCGGAAGCCCTGGCCAACCTCGCGGGTGATGGGTTCCAAAGCCCCGCAGTAGGCCAGTAAACCAGTATAGCAAAGGGAAGTATGGAATTAACAGGAAGTAACATTAACAAGGCAGTCTTGAATAGATTGAAAGAGTGGAAGAATTCTCCACTTCAGTTTGTTAAAGAATGTCTTCATGCTACTCCATCTGAGCAACAGATTGATTTCCTTCTTAAACTAGCAAAAGAAAAGCGTATTACGATTAGGTCAGGGCATGGTTGTCATGCAGCAGGTACTATAATTCATCTTTATCCATACGGGTTTAAAGCTGTGGAAGATGTAGAAGTTGGAGATCTTCTTATGGGTGACGATAATACTCCTAGAAGAGTTCTTGAACTGTACCGTGGCAAAGAAGAAATGGCGCGAGTCAAGTATTCTGATAATACTTATTACGATGTAAATATGAGCCACAAACTTGCACTAGTTTGTACTGGAAGTAAAGGTAAGTATAAATCTGGTGATATGTTTGAGATGTCTGTACGAGAATTTTTAACTTGGCCTGAATGGAAAAGAAAAAGATTTGCTGGTTATAAAGTAGCAATAGACTATCCAGAAATTCCTGTGATGATTCCTCCATATATTCTTGGTATGTGGCTTGGAGATGGGTCACATAACGCTATTGAAATAACTAATATTGATACTATGTTAATAGGTATATGGCAGTTATTTGGTGAAGCTAATGGTTTGAGCATGACTACGACTTCTGATAAACTGCATAGACTTGTAGGAGATAAAAGTATTGTTAATGATGCTTTTAAACATTATGGCTTGTTTGGTAATAAGCATATTCCAAAAGAATATTTGTTTAATTCTAAAGATGTGAGACTTAAGTTACTTGCTGGTCTTATAGATACAGATGGGTATGCTGATACTAGAAGTGGACTACAGTTTCAGATAATTCAGAAGAGAAAAGATTTAGCAGAAGATATACTATTTCTTGCTCAGTCATGCGGTATTCACGCTACTCTTACATCCAAAATAAAAAGTTGGGAGTACAAAGGGCAAGTAAATTATGATACTTACTACGAAGTTCATATGTCTCGGAATACTGAACAAATTCCTACACAGTTAAAACGTAAGCAGTCTACTGAAGATTATAACAAGCAAAGAAGTAATCTGCATTTTGGAATATCTATTGAAAAATTACCAGAGAATAGTTATTATGGATTTGAAGTAGATGGAAATCATCTGTATGTTCTTGGTGACTTTACTGTAACACGAAATACTGGTAAGGATGCCAGTGCCGCATGGGCAATCTTGTGGTTTTCGACCACTCGCGCCTACGCTAAAGTTGCCTGCACCGCTCCAACAAATCGGCAGTTGAAGGACGTTTTAGTTTCCGAGATTTCAAAGTGGTTACGTGGGTCAGAAATTGCTGATGAGTTCGTAATTCGCAAGGAAATAATCTTTCACAAAGAAGCTCCACGTGAATGGTGGATAAGGTTTATCTCTCCATCAGTTCGTGCTACAAAGGAAGAACAGGCCGAAACTCTGGCTGGGTTGCATGGCGATCATTTACTTATAGTTTGTGACGAGGCCAGCGGTATTCCTGACCCCACATTTATCCCACTTGAAGGAGCTATGACCCAGCCAGACAATAAAGTTTTGCTTATTGGAAATATGACTAAGAACACTGGTTATTTCTATGATACCCATTTTCATAGTGAGATTTCCAAAGACTGGTGCAAACTTCACTGGGATAGTAGGCAGTCGTCTAACGTTGATAAGTCAATGCCTGAGTACTTTGCAAAGAAGTATGGTATTGACTCTGACGTATACAGAATTCGTGTTATGGGTGATCCTCCTGTGCAGAACACGAACAGCCTTATTCAGTTGTGGACTGCTGAGCAGTGCATTGGAAACGAGATACTGGTTGCGGAGGATGAGCCACTTTATCTTGGTGTTGACGTTGCAAGATATGGCGATGATGCTTCTATTATCCTCCCACGACAGGGCCTGATTATCCATCCTTGGGAAGAGTTTAGAAAACTTAATACCATTGATCTTGGTGGATTTATTATGCAGACGTACCAGGAAGTTGGAGCACATGGCTGTGCTATTGACTCTATTGGAGTTGGTGCTGGAGTTGCTGACTGGCTTGAGAAGCATAACCTTGAGAACCTGTTTCAGATTAATGTTTCTACTTCTTCTAGTGATATTAAGAAATACAACCGTCTTCGTGATGAGTTGTGGTGTAGAGTTCGTGATAATTGCTTATTAGGTAAATACTCTTTCCCAGATGTCATTATAGACGGAGAGAAGGAATCGTTGGGAAGACAGCTTGCGAATGAGCTTGCCACTGTGCGGTATAAGTTTAATGGGCATGGAGGCTATGTTGTTGAGTCTAAGAAGGATATGCGGGCTCGTGGTGTTGCCTCTCCGAACATAGCTGATGCGCTCTGTCTTACGGAGTACTTCTCCAACGATGCTACAAGAGTTTTCGCTAAACCAAAAGAAGAGCCAAAAAGAAACTATAGTGACAGACAGTGTTCTGCGCAGTCATGGATGAGTTAATGAGTGACGAAGTAGTAAAACTTAAAGATGGGAATATAGAAACTATTTCATTCTACGATCTTGATGAGGATAGTTACATGATTATACTTTTTGGTGGTGGATCAAGGTGGCGATATAACAATGTTACACTTCCAGAATTTAAGCGTATTACTAGTGTGCTAACCGCTAGTCAAATACTTAAAAATATAAGAACCCTTAATCTTGTTGGAGTAAAAGTATAGTAATGACTAGTGAAAAAGAGCAGAAAATTTTAACAGAAGCTAGAGATAGACTTAAAAAAGCTATAACAGATGATGATGAGAATCGTCGTCTTGCGTATAATGATCTAGAGTTTATTGCTATTGAAGGTAAGCAATGGCCAGACGCTATTCGAGTAGAGCGTGAAGCGAATAATCAACCATGCTTAACTATTAATAAACTTCCAGCATTTGTTGATCAGGTAGTTGGTGATCAGAGAATGAATAGGCCATCTATCAGAGTTGTTCCGGTTGACTCGTATGCGGATAAAAAGGTGGCAAGAATTCTTAGTGGCTGGATTAAGCATGTGCAGAATATCTCAAAGGCTGATATTGCAGTAGATCACGGTTTTGAACACGCAGTAACCTGTGGTTATGGAGCAATAAGAGTAGTTACGAAGTTCCTGTCTGATACTTCTGTTGATCAACAAGAGGCTTTTATTGAGAAAGTTGAAAACGCGCTCGCAGTTTACTGGGGCAAACATAAGGAGTATGACTGTTCTGATGCAAAGTATTGCTTTATAGTATCTGATATTGATAGAGAAGAGTTTGAAGATAAGTATAAAGTTCCTCCAATGCCGTTTAACTATACTGATAGTCAGTATGTTGAAGGTTGGTGTACTAACGAAACAGTTAGAGTTGTTGAGTACTTTGTGAAAGAACCCACTGAAAGAATGATTTATCTGCTTTCGGATGGTAGAACTGTAGATAAAGTCGAGACAACTGATATCGTTGTAAAGAAAAGAAATGTAAAGTCACATAAGATTATGTGGTATTTACTTTCTGGGAATAAAGTTCTTGACAGTAAAGAGTGGGCAGGAAAGAAGTATATTCCTGTTATTCCTATCTGGGGCAAAGAACTTAACGTCGGTGGAAAGAAGGTTATTCGTGGACTTATAAGGAATGGAAAAGATGCTCAAAGAATGTATAATTACTGGCAAGCTCTTGACTTAAATACGCCTATTCCAATTCCTGGTGGATGGACTACTATGAAAGATGTAGTAGTCGGCAGTCAGCTTTTTGACGAAGCTGGTAAAGTATGTGAAGTTACAAACATAAGTCCTGTTTTTCTTAATAGAAACTGTGCTGAAGTTCTGTTTGATGACGGCTCTGTCATTACTGCTGACGTTAAACATCTATGGACTGTTGAAGAAAGAGGAAAGAGAACTTCCCGTTCCTATAGTTGGACTAAGCGTACTATTACTACAGACCAATTAATTCCAGGAAAGCATTTTATCTATGTTGCTGATCCTTTAGATTTACCTGCTCAAGAACTTCCTATAGATCCATATGTGCTTGGTGTATGGCTTGGCGATGGTTCTGTTAGAGATGTTGTTATAACACAAAGTAAGGATGATTGGTCAGAACTTTCACAGCATCTTAGTAAGTGTGGATGTCAGTTTGGTACTAGTACTATAAAGGATAATTGCGTAGCAACGACATTGCTTGGAATGCGTAGCAAGTTTAGTGAGTTAAGTTTACTTGATAATAAGCACATTCCATACTTGTATGTAAGAAGTTCAAAAGAGCAACGACTACAACTGCTGCAAGGTTTAATGGATACAGATGGTTCAGTAAATACTGTTAACGGGCAGTGTAGTTTTACTACTACAAGTGCAGAGATTGCTAAAGGATTTTCAGAGCTTATAAGAACTCTTGGTATTAAATCTAGTTTCTTGGTTAGAAATAGAAACGGAGCTAATGTTTTTGATAATGCTAAGTTGCAATACCAGTTTAGCTTTACTACTAGATTAAATGTATTTAAATTATCAAGAAAGCTTAAAGGTATTGGAAATGTTAAAGAAGAAGTACGAAGAACTAAAAGGTACAAGATTAAAAGTGTTACTCCAGTTTTGTCTGTACCAGTTAAGTGTGTTACTGTTGATAGTGCGTCATGTTTGTACCTTGCTGGAGTTGGTATGGTTCCTACGCATAATTCGTGCGATACTGAAGTGGTTGCACTTCAACCAAAGACTCCATACCTTATTACTCCGAAGCAAATTAAGGGTCATGAAGCACAGTGGAAAGATGCACACAGACGAAACTTCCCATATCTCTTAGTTAACTTTGATGAGAAGGCTCCGGGCTGGCCAAAAAGAGAATCTCCTCCACAAGCTTCGAGTGCTATGGTTGAAAAGATTCAAATGGCTGATCAGGAAATGCGTGATACTATGGGCCTGCAGAAAGCAAGTCTTGGTATGCAGAGTAATGAAAGGTCTGGATCTGCAATAAGGGAACGTAAACTTGAAGGTGATGTTGGTACGTTTGCCTTTATTGATAACCTTTCACGCTCGATACAGCAGGTTGGAAGAATTTTGGTTGATATAGCTCCGGTAATTCTTGATACGCAGCGAATAGTACGACTTGGACTTGAAGATGGAGATTTTGAGTTTGAAGAAGTAAATGTACAGGACAAAGAAAATCCTCAGCAGATTATGAATGATCTGTCTATTGGTACTTACGACGTTACTGTTACTGTTGGCCCAAGCTTCACTACACAAAGAACCGAAGCACGGCAGTCAATGCAGGAATTTATTCAGTACAATCCAAATGCAGCACCGTTGATTGGTGACTTGTACGCTAAGTTGATGGATTGGCCAGGAGCAGATGAGGTATCAAAGAGACTTGAGTACCTACTTCCTCCAGAAATACGTACTGAGATCATTACTAAGCGTGCATTGAAGGAAGGTAAAGAACCTCCTCCACAACCAGGAAGTGAATCTCAGCAACCTGACCCGACTATGGTGTTGAAGATTCAGACTGAACAAGTTAAACTTCAGGAAGCACAGATTAAGTTACAGCAGGAGCAAGCTAAGCTTGAGGAGATTAAGTTAAGGCAGCAGTTAGCTATTGCTGAATCTAGACAAAGAGTTTCTGATATGGTTGAAAAACTTATAGCAGAGAAACTTGGTGAAAGGGAAAAGGAAAATGCCGAAAGGGACTAAGGTAGAGAAACTGTACGAGAAGTTGAAGGTAGAAGGTAAGAATAAAGCAAGTGCGGCAAAGATTTCTCAAGCTGCAACTGGACTATCTCTTGCAACTGGAAAGAAACCTAAGTATGGCAATGCGATAAGAAAGTTAATGGTAGGCTAAGTATGGAGTACGTAGACTTAAAATTACCTAAGAAGAAAAGTACAGAGCAAGAAAAGTGCTGTTGTTCAGTTGCTTTAACTGATAGGGATGCGTATCCTTATGGACTTCAACTTCGACTTGAAGATGAGCAGGTAGCAAAGCTCAAAAATATTCTACTTTACAAAGGTGGAGACAAAGTACAGATTTCTGCGCTTGCGTCTATTATGAGTATTGAATGCGTAGAGAAACAGGACGGTAAAAAGGACTATACTGTACGACTTCAGATTGAAAAGATGCAGGTAGACAAACCTGTTGAAAAGATGAGTATGAAGGAGTATAGAGCGATGCGTGAAGAAGGTAAGAAGTAGCTAACCGTTTAACAACCAAGCTATGCTTGGGCTTCAGATTGAGGAGATCTGCTATGCTAGAAAGTATGGAAAAGGTAAATGAAGTAAGAAAAGTTGTCAACGGAGTTGACGACCCAAATCTTTTATCGGTTGATTCTACTAATCCACTGCCAACAAATGTAGATACACTGGAAGTGGTTGAAGAGAAGAAGCCGGAAGAAAAGAAAGAAGAGAAGAAGGATGAGAATTCTTCTGGTACTGTCGACGGGAAGCCAGCAAACGCTGAACAGTCTGTAAAGACGGTTCCTGATAATACCAATACTGATGACAAAGACGACAAAAAAGAAGATAAAAAAGAAGATAAAAAACCACCAGAGGAAGACAAGCCTCTGCGAAGTAAAGACCCTGTTCAGGAACGCATTGATAAGATTACTAAAAAGTTTCGTGCCGCCGAACGGGAAACAGAGTTTGAACGGAATAAAAATGCTAAACTGGAAGAAGAGCTTGCAAAGCTAAAGAGTACAGTTGTAGCAGAAGACAAACCTAAGAGAGAAGACTTTGAAGATGTGGAGGAGTACGCACAGGCTCTTACAGCATGGACTGTTAAGAAAGAACTGGCAACTGCTGAAGCAAAGAAAGTTAAATCTACTGAAGTTGACAAGGATAAAGAAGTTTTTCAGCAGGTTGCAGAGAAGATGGACGCTGCGTTTGAAAGTGGTAAAGATAAGTATGACGACTTTGTTGAAGTCGTTACAGCAAAGGATCTTGCAGTACCTACTGCTATGATTAATATTATCCTTGAAACTGAAGTTGCGGATGAAGTCATGTACTACTTAGGTAAAAACCCCGACGAAGCTCTTGATATTGCTGGGTTGTCTACAGCTGCAGCAACAAGAAGGATTATGAAGATTGAGGCTAAGTTAATAGCAGCGCGTGATGCAAAAGTTACGCCAGCTCCTGCAAAAAAAGATGATGGTACTCAGGAACCTGCTGCAAAACCTACGCCTAAGAAAGTGTCAAGTGCTCCCGAGCCTATTGAAACGGTGATTGCTGACGGAGCGATACAGAAAGACCCGAATGCAATGAGTCCAAAAGAGTATCGTGCTTGGCGGGAGAGTCAGAAAAAATAAAGAGGAAAATGATTTATGGCTTCAAGTAACACTTTGTTAACACCTACGATTATTGCTAAAGAAGGATTGATGCAGCTTGTAAATTCTATGGCAATGGCGAGGCACGTACACACGGCTTATAAAAACGAGTTTGTGAAAGTTGGTCAGACTATCACAATTCGTAAGCCTAATAAGTTCAGAGCAACGAAGACTCAGGCTCGTAGCAATACGAATCTTGCTGAGCCAAGTACTTCGATTACGATGTCTACTCAGGCGCATGTGTCCTGGGCATTCAGCTCTGTTGATCTGACTACAACTATCGAAGATTACAGCAAACGATACATTACTCCTGCTGCAGGCGCTCTTGCAAATCAGGTTGATGCTGATTTATGCGCACTGTATAAGGATGTATATAACTATGCTGGTACTCCTGGAACTGCTCCGGCAACGTTTGGTGTGCTGGGCGATGCGCAGCAGGCATTGGATGATGAGTGCGTACCGAGTGATACTCGTGTAGGTGTCTTGAATCCGAAAGCACACTGGGCATTGGCTGATGGTCTGAAAGGTACGTTTGCACAGAATGTGGCTAAGGACATTATCACTAAAGGTTATCTGGGCACTATTGCAAATCTGAGTATGTACATGGATCAGAATGTTGTTCGACATACTACTGGTGTATTTACTACAAGCGCGACTCCGTTGGTTACTACGACTTCGGTTACTGGAGCAACTCAGATTGTTACTAAGGGCTGGAACGCTTCATCCAGTACAGTTAAAGCTGGCGATACGTTCGTGATTGCTGGTTGCTACGCAGTTAACCCAATGTCTGGCGCAAGTACTGGTGTTCTGCGTCGGTTTACAGTTACTGAGAATGCGGCTTCGGTTGGTGGGGCAATGACTATTAAGGTCACTCCTACTATCGTGTTCGCGGAAACTGGTAATCTGGCTTACAACAACGTGGATTCCCTGCCTGTGGCTGATGCTGCTCTGACCTTTGTTGGATCAGAGTCTACTGCGTATCCGCAGAACTTGATCTTCCATCCGAATGCTTTCGCGTTGGTTACTGTTCCTATCGAAATGCCTTCGAATGTGTGGGGAGCGCGTGAAACTGATCCTGATGCTGGTATCAGTATTCGTGTTGTTAAGCAGTACGACATCGATGCCGATGAGGAAATTATCCGTCTGGATATCCTGTACGGTACGAAAACGCTGTACGCTGAGTTAGCTGCTCGTCTGTGGGGCTAAGAGTGATTTTAACTTCTACCAGTAGTGATAACAACCTACTGGTAGAGTTACCTTGGAGGTAAAGGAAATGTCGTACTTAGAAAGAATTTTTGAAAACGCGAATGAGGTAATTTCAATTCCTAACCCAATTACTCTGATTGGCGCATTTAATGTCAGAGGAAGTTTTACAGTTGGGCAGCTGGATGCGAATCCTACTTCGCAGTTGTATCTTAAGGGTTCACTGAAGCTTCATGCGCACGCACTTACTGGTGATTATGCGTATCAGCTTCGTACAGAGTCCAACAAAGCAACTGGAAACTTCTTTGGAGAAGATTTGGAAGTTCATCAGATGCTGAATAGAACTGCTGATGGTGTACGTGGCTTGTCCATGTGTGGTAGACTTAAAGCTGGTATCACAATGTCTGGAACTTCTAACCTGATTCCAGGACATTTCCTGCTGGATGTTGATGGTACTATTAACGGTACAGGGCTGTTTGCAGCACTTGTTGCGAAGGTTGATGCTGGTGGGACGTTCACTGCTCTCAGTCACCTTGCGTCACTGTGGGTTGATAGTTTACAGGAAGGTACTGTTAACGGTAGTCATGAGTTAGTTTATATGACTAACAACGGCGCGTCTGTTATGGATCAAGCGTTCTACATCTACGGTGGAAACAAGATAAGTAAGTTGATGGAACTTAACACCTGTGGTACTATGGTTGGTGATAAAGTCGATGCGGATATTGCCTACGCGCACTACAGAAAAGTTGCTGTATCTGTTGATGGTGCGGATGGCTGGGTGCTTGTTGGTTTCGACTCTTAAACATTTAACGGCTTAAGGGAGTGTGCCTTAAACACTCCCACTAATTGTTGGAGGTTTATATGAAGGTGGATTTTAGTCAGAAGTTCAAAGACTTTGATGGGAAGGCAATTAAAGCCCTCAATGGAAAAGATGCTGATCTGCGTGGGGCTGCAGTCGATGCGTTAAATGCTTTATTTATGGACGAGCAGGGTTTATCTGGAGAAGATAAAGTAAAAAGATATACACTTGCTAAGAAGGTATGTGCAAATGACGATCCAGTTGATGTGACTGTCGAAGAAGTTGCACTAATTAAAAAGCTTGTTGGCAAAGCGTTTGCTCCACTTATTGTTGCACAAGCTTGGAACATGCTTGAAGGAGATACAAATGGCATCTAAAAATGTATTACTTGGTTCAGGAAAAGTTGTTGTAGAAAAAGCTCCACCGGAACCAGAAGTAAGCTTATTTCCTCGGTGGATTTACCACAAAGAACTGGCTCCTGTTATTTGTAAAACAGAAGAAGAATTCAAAGGACTGAAAGCAAAGGGTTATGACTTTCATGATGTTGTGTTTCCACCTGCCGGGTCAAAAATTGACCTTTCTGAGGACGATGATTAAATGACTGCTGGAGATTTGATTAGAGCTTCCATGCGAAAGTTGACACTGTACGCGAGTGGCGAAGAGCCAGAACCAGAAGAACTTATTGATGGTCTGGTTGCACTTAAAGGTATGCTTAAGTCATGGGGCAGTAACAGTATGATGGTATTTGCTTCCGTGAAGGAAAGTTTCTCTCTTGTCTCCGGAGTCTATCAGTATACATGGGGTTCTGGTGGTATGATAACTACTGCCAGACCTCATGCTTTACTTGGAGCATCTATAGTTGATAGTGGAGGTACAACACATACTGTAGATATTAGGTCAGAGGGAGAGTATAGACGAATTACTTCGAAGCTTTCTACTGGAAGACCGAACACCTTATTCTTTCATCCAGAGTACCCTTTGGCACTTATCTACGTACATCCAGTACCAACTGAAGTTGAACTTATGTATGTGGACAGTAGAAAAGCGTTTGTTGAAGTTAGTTCATTCGACTTACTTGAAAGTGAACTACAGTTTCCAGATAACTATGAAGAAGCAATGATTTATAATCTTGCTGTAAGGCTTGCATCAGATTACGGCAAGTCTATTTCACAGGAGGTTGCTTCACTTGCAGTTAACTTGCATGATGAAATTATGAATCTTAATGCGTCAAACAGTGTAGAACCAGTAGCGATTTTACTTCCAGTAGGAAATAGAGGTTCTTTTAATATTAACACAGGAAGATAGGAGATACTTTAATGATTGAAAAAACTTTTTCAGCTGCAACGCAGTTTTCTGGGCCAGTTCTTCTTCGTCAAGGTAGAACAATGGCTATTTCCATTTCTGGGACATTTGTAGGAACAGTACAGATTCAGAAAATTATACCAGAAGATGGTGATAATTCTTATCCACTGCACTCAGATGCAAGATGGAATGTGGTTCAGTCGTATACCGCACCAGTAGAAGAGCAGGTGCAACAAGGTGATAATTGTTGGTATAGAGCGTATTGCTCTGCATATACGTCTGGCTCACCAGTAGCTAAGTTAAAGGTGTAAGTATGCGTAATAAAATTTTAATAAGTATTGTTGCTGTACTTATGCTGCTGGTGGTAAGTTCTCCAACTTTTGCTGACTTGTACCAGGAAGGTGGGATAACTACAGATACTAATTGTAATCAGGCAAAGTATTTTGCAATTGGAAAGATTTGCGCTGATATTGATGATGGGAAACTCTACAAAGGTACCGGGGCGGCAGTTGAAGAAGTTGGTGGAGCTATTGACCTTTCAGCTCCTGGAATAATTGGCAATACAACCCCGGCGGCAGGTACGTTCACAACACTGAAGGGGAAGTCTGACGAGATAATCAAATCAGCCACTGGTACCCTGACCGCTGCTGAAATGTCTGGTCAGATAATTAATAATTATGGTCAGACAGCTGATACGACTATGACGATGGATGCAGGTGTGAAAGGAGCCACGTTTCCCGTACTTCTGGGGACAACCGTTGATAAATATTGGCGACTCGATCCTGACGCCTCAAACACAATTTATCTTGACGGAACAAGTTGTGGAGCCGGTAAATATGTTGGCATTGCTTCTGCCGTGGCTGGTGCTGCTGCATCCGTTAAAGCGTTTCAGACTGGAGCAACTACGTTCGATTTCTATTTTTCAGCTATTTCCGGTGCGTGGGCTTGTGAGCCTTAATTAAGGTGACTATGAAACGATTACTTTTAATCTTTGCGATAGTGATGATGTCCTGTTTAACTGTGGATTCAGCGACTATCTACGTCAAAGACGATCCAAATAATAGCGGTACAAAAATATGTTACAAATCGGCAGGATGGCCTGATGCAACATGCTCAGATGGGACTGGTAATACTACTCTTACTGCGTCGCATACGGCAGCAGGGGCTAATGGTAGCCTTATTATCGCTGCTGGAACGTACGTTGGCACCCAGCTAGGGGCTGCTGGTACATTTGCGACTGGTGCGGCAGGAATAACGACTCGATCAGCGTCAACATTGCTAGACTCTGGTGTTGCTGGATGGAACTCGGCCTACGCTGGCGCTGTAACACTGAATGGTAATAACGCATCAGCGCTCACCTTAAGGGTACTGCACGACGATAGCACATTTAACGGTCTCGGTATTACCTGTCCGGGCGCAGCGTATGCGGCAGTGCTGACCAATGGAATGCAATGTTGGATGCCGTTCAGCAG
>Ga0074195_1000717_pt1 | contig 58232 bp, 60 predicted proteins | sample EPASupsiteHSE623_FD_64525 | JGI IMG/M metagenome (GOLD analysis project Ga0074195, IMG submission 64525) | Bioremediated contaminated groundwater from EPA Superfund site, New Mexico - Sample HSE6-23 | ecosystem: Environmental > Aquatic > Deep subsurface > Groundwater > Contaminated ...
TGCCGCCCCGCGGCCCCCGCGAGGCCAACAGGATCACCGAGAGCGATATCGAGAAAATAATGGCCGAATCGAGCTATATCTCCGCGATATCCGGTTCGGTGCAGAGCAACGACACCGAAGTGGTAGGAGGCTCAGGCAACTGGCCCACCACCGTCAGGGGTGTGCAGACCGGATATACGACCATTAAGCAGTGGACCATGGCGCGAGGCGAGTTCTTCACCGAAAGCGACGAAACATCCAGGAACAAGGTGGCTGTCATCGGCAGCACGGTGGCCGATGAGCTTTTCGCCGATACGGACCCGGTGGGACAGAAGCTGAGGATAGGGTCCACGATCTTCACGGTGATAGGCGTTCTCGAATCCAAAGGGAGCAGCGGCATGGGCGAGGATCAGGACGATGTCGTGATGGTGCCGCTCTCCACGGCGCTGGCGCGGCTCCAGAAGAGCAAGTACCTGAATTCCATAGAGATGAGCGTGACCCGCGAGGATCTCATGGACGCCGCGCAGGCCGAGGTCACGACGATACTGCGCGAAGCCCACAGGCTTGGGCAGAACGACGATGCCGATTTCGACGTGATGAACCAGGCCGAGATCATCGCCACGGCCTCGGCGAGCGCCGCCACGCTCACGACCCTGCTCGCCGCCATCGCCGGAGTATCGCTGATCGTCGGCGGCATCGGCATCATGAACATCATGCTCGTCTCGGTGACCGAAAGGACGAGGGAAATCGGCATACGCATGGCGGTCGGCGCGCGAAGCAAGGACATTCTCCTGCAGTTCCTGTCGGAGTCGATACTGCTGAGCCTCTGCGGCGGCGTGATAGGCATCGCTCTCGCCTTCATCATCGTGAAGCTGCTCGGAAGTTTCGCCCAGATACCGGCCATCATCAATCCGCTTGTCGTGGCCATTTCGGCAGGCTTTGCCGCCGTCGTGGGCGTTTTTTTCGGCTATTATCCGGCGAGGAAAGCGTCGCGGCTCTATCCCATCGAAGCGCTTCGCTATGAATGACAAGGAGAAAAACATGAAATCCAAAGGTGCGATAATTTTTCTGGTTCTATGTATGCTCGGGGGAATGAACCTCTGGGCGGGAGAGGCCGCGAGCCAAGGCCTGAGCCTCGAAAAGGCGAGACAGCTCGCTCTCGCGAAATCCAACACGATACAGCAGGCTCTCCTCAGCGTGGATTCAAGCCTCCTGGCCGAAAAGGCCCAGCGCTACGAGCTTCTTCCCCAGGCTGCGTTGGGCCTGAGCGGCGGAATCACTTATCCCGCCGGCAGTACATCGACCGTAGCCGACTCGGCGACGGTCACGGCTTCCTTCTCCCTGTCGCAGACCATCTACGACGGGGGCGAGAACGCCATTCTTCTGGCGATCGACAAGCTCGCCACCGAGAGCGCGAGGAAAGAAGCCAGAACAGCCTATCTCGATGCGCTCGAGTCCACCGATTCGGCCTACTACGCCGTGCTGGAGGCTCAGGCTGTCGTAGAGGCGGCCGAGAGCGACCTTTCGGCCTCCAAGGCTCACCAGGCCATAGCGCAGGCCAAATTCGACTCAGGCATAGTCATAAAGGCCCTGGTGATGGAAGCCCAGGCTGAGACGGCATCGAAGGAAACGGCGCTGAGCCAGGCGCGAAGGACCTTGGCCGTGGCCAAGGCGAAACTGAAGTCGGTCACCGGCTCCACGCTGGCGCCGGAAGCCGTCGATTTTTCTCGATACGATACGCTGATGGAGACCCTCATGTCCTTCGACGATTCGTCGACCGATGCTTTCATCGCGAAACTGCAGGCTTCCGCCCTCGCGAACAATCCGGCGCTGGCGGTGTCTTCGCTGGCATTGAGCCAGGCGGAGAAGGAAGTAGAGGCTGCCAAGACAGGGTATCTGCCCTCCGTTACCGCTGGATGGACCCATGCGGCCTCATATGAGGCCGCGGGCCTGGATTTGGCCTCGAAGGGAAGCCTAAGCCTGTCCGTCTCGATCCCCCTGGATGGGTATGTCACGAAGAATACGGTTCAGGCCAAGACGATAGAGGCCAGGAAGACAGCGCTCACTCTGAACTCCGATATTGAAGACTTGAGCCTCAGCATCCAGAGCGCCGCCTACGACCTCATCTCTGCGGCGCGTTCGGTATTCTCTTCACGGAAAGCGCTTGAGTACGCGGAAAGCAACTACGAGGTTGAGCTGGAATTGTTCAGGCTGTCCAAGGCTTCTTCCTCCGATTTATCGGACGCCGAGCTGCTCGTGAGCAGCAATCGCTCCTCGCTCATCTCGGCGCGCTACACCTTCCTCAATGGGCTGACCTCGCTCAGGAATCTGGCCGGCCTGGACAGCGAAGCACTTCTTCTATCGCTTATGCAATGATATTCTCAGCCATAGGGCGGAAAGCCTGGAGGTTTTCGTGAAAGGGCATAAGGCGTCGGCCGCGATCGCCGTTCTGGTATTTATCATTCTCACCCTCGCGAACGGGATGATATTCAGGGGCCAGAGTCTCCTCTATCGTCTCGAGAGCCGGAACGAAGCCGAGCAGACCTTGAACGCCCTTTTCACGAGCCAGAAGGTGTATGACGATTTCGGGTCGGCCATCGAGCAGAACGCGACCCTGATGGATCGCGTTCTCGGACTTGGGCTTTACGACGTCCATGGGGAGGGGCTCTACTCCTGGGGCGAGGTGCCGGCGACGTACAGCGCGGCCGGATTGCCCGCCAAGGACGAGGGCAATCAGGTGCGCCTCTACAGCGAGAACGAAAAGAACCATTCACTCGTGCTTATCTTGAGACCTACGCGCATGATCCCTCCGCCGCATCCACGCGCGGAAGACCTTGATTATATAGCGGAGGACGATTTTCCCAAGCCGCGTTCCCTCATGCTGGAACTGCTGCGCGACAGCGACGTCGTCTTCCTGGAGCTGCGCCAGCCCGAACTGTGGCGGAATACTTATCTCATGAGAATCCTTTTCCCCATCGTCGAAATCATCCTGGCCGGCCTCGTCTTTTTCATCCGGCTTCTCGTGGTTCGAAACCGCGAGTTCCTCGACAGGCTGGAGAAGCAGAAAAGCCTCGTCGTCCTCGGCACGGCCGCGAGTACCCTGGCTCACGAAATCAAGAATCCGCTGCTCGCCATAAGGCTCCAGACCAGCATCCTGGAAAAGACGCTTCCCGAAGAATCCAAGACTGAAGTGAGCATCATCAATACCGAAGTGGAAAGGCTCTCTCGGCTCACCACGAGGGTAAACGACTATCTGCGTGACCCCAAGGGCTTTCCAAGCCTCCTCGACCCTGCCGAAATTGCTTCCGAAGCGGGCCTGCGGCTCTGCGGGCGATCCCTTGTCGAGGCCGGAACCTCAGACCTGAGAATCCTGATGGATCCGGAGCGTTACCGTTCGATCCTCGAAAACCTTCTGAGGAACGCCATCGAAAGCGGCGGGAATCCGGAAGAAATCAGGATAGCCATGGAAGCTCAGAACGGAAAAGTGAACATCGAGGTACTGGACAGGGGGAAGGGGATATCCCCTGCGGATAAGGTACGCGTCTTCGATCCCTTCTTCACCACGAAAAGCCAGGGAACAGGGATCGGATTGGCCATATGCGTACGATTCGCGAAAGAAGCGGGCGGCGCGATCAGCCTCGAACGGCGCGAAGGCGGCGGAACCTGCGCCAGGCTCAGCTTGCCGGAGGCGGTCGCATGATGAAAGTGCTGGTCGTGGACGACGAAAAAAACATACGCGACTCGATCCAGAAGCTTTTTGGCCTGGAAGGCATGAGCGTCACGACGGCTTCGGACGGCATAGAGGGCAAGGAAGCCCTCATAGGCCAGAACTTCGACGCCATAATACTGGATCTGCGCATGCCGAGAATGGGCGGCCAGGCTCTCCTGGAGTGGATCGTCTCCGAAGGAATTCGTTCGCCGGTTATCATGATTTCTGCCCTGGGCGAGATTTCGGATGCCGTGAGGGCTCTCAAGTCGGGCGCGGAGGATTATCTCCTGAAACCCTTCGACCCGGAAGAACTTATCCGCAAAGTAAGGAACGCGGCGCTCAACAGAAAGCGCGACGACGCGCTGGAGGCCCACTCGAGGACGGCGGGCGCCCCTTCGAGGCTCATCGGAGAATCGCCTTCGATACGTTCGCTCAGGTCAGTCATCGAGCGGGTGGCGGCGACGGACAGCACCGTCCTCATTACGGGAGAGAGCGGGACGGGCAAGGAAGTCGTCGCCAGGGAGATCCACGGCGCTTCTACGGGGGCGGGGGAGCCTTTCGTGGCGGTGAACATCGGCGGCATGCACGCCGAACTCGTGGAGAGCGAGCTTTTCGGCCACGAAAAGGGGGCTTTCACCGGCGCCGACGCCAGAAAGCCCGGACTCTTCGAACTGGCTGGGGCCGGCACCATTTTCCTCGACGAGATCGGCGACATGCCCCTCCCGCTTCAGGTAAAGCTGCTGCGGGTGCTTCAGGAGCGCAGGATCAGGAGGCTGGGCGGGACGCGGGACCTTCCCGTGGCCGCCAGGATACTCTCCGCCACTAACAAGAATATCGACGATCTCGTCGCCGAAGGCCGTTTCCGCGAAGATCTGTATTACCGCCTGAACGTGGTGAGAATCCGGATTCCCCCATTGAGGGAAAGAAAGGAAGACATTCCCCTTATCGCGCGCCATGTTCTCCAGAAGCTCTGCGACCGCATGGGGAAGGCCCCGAAAACGCTCGGCGCCGCGGCGATGGAGCGGCTCTCCGCCTACGAATTCCCCGGGAATATCCGGGAGCTGGAGAACGTCCTTGAAAGGGCCATGATCTATTGCGAGAACAGCCTCATAGAGGTGGCCGACCTGGACTTTGCCCTTCCGAATCAGGATCGTCCCGCGATAGCGAGTCCCCGGTCGGGCGCCTCCGAAACCGCTGGGATTTCGCGCGGTCAGGTAGAATCCATCGGAAAGGCGGCAGCCACAGAATCGATGGACGACATCGAGCGTGACGCCATCGCTCAGGCGCTTAAGCATTGCGCGGGCAACCGCAGTAAGGCCGCCGAGATGCTCGGCATAAGCAGGCGGAGCATTCAGTACAAAATCAAACGCTATGGCTTAGGCAGTTCATAAGCTTCGCCTGATTCCGCGAAAGTCAATATTCACAATGCTCCATCCTCATTTTTGCCGCGTTTTCCCTTGACAGAAAGGGAGCGCCCGTCCCATCATTGGGTCAATCACGAATTTTTTTTAAAAAGGGAGGAGTGAATGAAAAAATTGTTAGCAGTCTTCATTTTATTGACCGCTGGCCTATCCATTGCCTTTGCGCAGACGCCTGTAAATCTCTATGGCCGAGGCGCCCAGGGCAAGAACGGCGTGGTCGCCGCCGCTAAGCCTGAGGCTTCGCAGGTTGGCGTCGATATTCTCAAGAAGGGCGGAAACGCAGTGGATGCCGCCATCGCCACGGCATTCGCGCTCCATGTCCTGGAACCCAACGCTTCCGGCGTAGGCGGCGGCGGATTCATGATCATCAAGATGGCCAACATGGACAAGGCCGTCGTCGTAGACTTCCGCGAGTGCGCCCCGGGCGCCTCCACCCCGACGATGTATCTCGGAAAGGACGGCAAGGTCGTTCCCGGCTCCACCTTCGAGGGCGGACTTTCCGTCGGCGTGCCTGGCGAAGTGAAGGGGCTTCTCTATGCCTTCGATCATTTCGGTTCAGGCAATCTCTCCCGCATGGATCTCGTGCAGCCGGCCATCGGCTGGGCGTTGAAGGGCGTGCCCGTCACGGTCAACCTCGCCCAGATCATCAATGACAACTACAAGAAGCTCGTGCAGTACGAGGAAGGCGCGAAAATCTATCTCAATGAAGGGCTTCCCTATGAAGTAGGCGAGACCTTCACGAACCTGGATTACGCGAACACCCTCGCGAAGATCGGAATTTATGGCGAAGACGCGATTTACAAGGGAGAAATCGCCGAAGCCATGGTCGCCGAGGTACAGAAACGCGGCGGTATCCTGACCATGGAAGATTTGGCGAACTATGAAGTGAAGATCCGTGAACCGGTCGTGGGCAGCTATCGCGGCTACAAGATACTCTCCGTGCCTCCCGCTTCTTCTGGCGGAACTCATCTTGTGCAGATGCTCAACATAATGGAAAATTTCGACGTAGCCAAATCGGTCCAAGGCAGCGCAGCCAACGCCCACCTCTGGGCCGAGACGCTCAAGATGACCTTCGCCGACCGTTCCAAGTACATGGCCGACACCGATTTCGTCAAGGTTCCGCTGGCGGGCCTCACTTCAAAAGAATACGCGAAAACCCTCGCGGCTAAAATCGACGTTAAGAAACCGATGGCATCGGCCACCGCAGGCGATCCCTCGAAGTACGAATCAGGTTCCACCACCAGCCTTTCCGTCATGGACAAGGAAGGCAACATGGTGAACATCACCAAGACGATCAACTACTTCTTCGGTTCCGGCGTCGTCGTCCCCGGCACGGGCATCATCATGAACGACGAGATGGACGATTTCGTGCCGACCCCCGGTTCAGCCAACTCCGTCGAACCCGGAAAGCGCCCCCTCTCCAGCATCAGCCCGACCCTCGTCCTCGATCCCAAGGGCAGATCCTTCATGACGCTCGGCTCTCCAGGCGCGACACGCATTTTTCCGACGGTAGCCCAGGTCATCTCCAACGTAATCGATTTCGGCATGCCCATACAGGAAGCCATTATCGCCCCCAGGGTCTTCCAGATGGCCTCAGGCGCCCTCAATCTCGAAGGACGCTATTCTATCAACACCTATGAAGCGCTCAAGAAACAGGGCCATACGGTTACGATCCGCGGCGATTGGGACGCCTATTTCGGCGGCGTGCACGCCGTTCTTTATGATTACAGCGCGGGCATCCTCTACGGCGGCGCCGATCCCCGGCGCGATGGACAGGCCGCGGCGTTCTAAGCCGAATCTTCAGCAACAATGTTTTCTAGTGGGTGCCGCTGATATCGGCGGCACCCATCTTCATAGATAGGGGGAATGGTTTGTCGCAGGAATTCATGATTTTTCTCGTAATGGTTGGCGTATTCATCGTAGGATGTTTCGCGGTGAAATGGCCAGTCTCCATCTCCATGCTCGTGGCATCGGTCGCCGGCGCGCTCGCGGGGGGGCAGGGGATACCTATCCGCCATCTGGTCGAGGGCAGCTTCGGCTACGTCGATACGATTCTCACCATCGCCACGGCCATGATCTTCATGAGCACGTTCAAAGAATCGGGCGGGCTGGAAGGTCTTTCCACCGCCGTAATTAAGCGTTTTCATAAAGTGCCTTCCGTACTGCTTATTCTCTTGACCTTCGTGGCAATGTTCCCCGGCATGATAACGGGATCGTCCAGCGCCGCTGTCCTGACCGCGGGCGCGGTGATAGCCCCCATCCTGGCTTTGCTCGGCATCCCCGGCAGCAATGCCGCGGCTCTTATCGCGATGGCTGGTATATTGGGAATGATAGCTCCGCCTGTCAACCTTCCCGCGATGATCATCGGCGGAGGCATCGACATGCCCTATATGGGATTCGAGATTCCCCTGCTTCTGCTCACGGTTCCTCTCGCCGTTTTCTCGGCGCTGTGGTTTGGCTATCGTTACGCGAAAAAAACCGACATGTCCAAAGTGCTCGCCGCGCTGGATACGACGATGCTTAATAAATATGGCGCCCTGCGACTTTTTTCGCCGGTCATTCTCGTCGTTCTGCTCATGGTGACCGATAGGCTTTTGCCAAAATATTCCAATTTCGGCATGCCGCTCATTTTCGCGATCGGAGCCGCCCTTGCCTGCTTCACGGGCAGAAAATTCAACATCTTTTCCGCCGCGAAGACCGCGATAGGGCAGGCGCTTCCGGTGCTCGGCATTCTCGTCGGCGTCGGCATGTTCATACAGATCATGACGCTCACGGGAGTCAGAGGATTCATCGTCGTAAACGCTTTGTCGGTCTCCCCGGCGATGCTCTATATCGCGATAGCGGTAATAATCCCGCTTTTCGGGGCGGTGTCGGCATTCGGCGCGGCCAGCGTTCTCGGCGTTCCCTTCCTGCTCGCGCTCCTGCAGAAAGATCAGATCATCACGGCCTCGGCGCTTTCGCTGATCGCGGCATTGGGCGATTTCATGCCGCCCACGGCGCTGTCGGCCATCTTCGCCGCTCAGGTTGTGGGATTAAAGGGCTACGGCTCTACATTGAAGAAACTGATTTTCCCGGCGCTTCTCGTTGTCGCATGGGCGCTGATATTCATAATTTTTTCGAAACAGATTCGCGCATTCATATAAAAGGAGGCCGCGATGCTGACGACTATTATCTATCTTGCGATTCTCGCGGTCGTGCTGGGGCTCACCGTATGGTGTCTCTTGACCTCGAAAAAACCCAGTGAACAGGCTACTGCGGCGATGGTGATCGTGCCTCTGCTGCTTCGGCTCTTTCTAATAAACTAGGAATATGGCATGAAAAAACATCAAATTACGGCAGCTATTTTCCTCATGCTCGCCATCGGCGCCGCGATCGCGGCAGGCTTTTCTTTCCTCTCGATGCGAAAGGCTGAACCCATCGTAAAGGGTCCCGGCGTCTCGGAAGTTAAAATGCTCTCTGACTGGTTTCCCGGACTGAAGGGATCAGCGGGTGATACGGAAGTATACATCCTTAAGTCGGCAGCCTCGCCAGATGCGATGGCAACGACAAAGACAGAGACGGTACCCGACGCGTCCATGCTCATCTTGGGCGGCACTCATCCCAATGAACCTTCCGGCTTCATGGCGGCCGTACTGCTCATTGAAAACGCCCTGCCTTTATCAGGAACATTCTATGTCATACCAAGAGCTAACGCTTCCGGCTTCACTCACAATGACCCTCAGGAAGGATCGCCCCAGCGTTTCAGTATAAAAACCGCCAACGGATCCCGCACTTTCCGCTATGGATCACGCGCCACCAATCCGATCCATCAATGGCCAGACCCGGACGTCTATATACATGCTTCCTCGGGGCAGAAGCTGTCAGGAAGCGAAACGCGCAACCTCAATCGCGGCTATCCAGGCAGGCCGGACGGAACCCTCACCGAAAAGGTATGCTACGGCATAACTGAGATGATCAAGGCTGAAAAAATCGCCATCACCGTCGATCTCCACGAGGCCTCGCCTGAGTACCCCGTGAATATGGCCATGGTAGCCCATCCCAAGTCCATGGACCTGGCTTCTTCTACCGTCATCGGTCTCGAAATGCAGGATATCGCCATAAGTCTCGAGCCTTCGCCCGTGAACCTGCGAGGGCTGACGCATCGCGAGTTAGGCGATTTTACCGATACATTGCCTGTGTTGATGGAAACGCCCAACGCTTCCCAGGGACGCCTGCGCGGCAAGACCGACGAAGCGCTTGTCCTGACCGGCAAAGACAAGTGGTATGTGCGCGCCCAGAAACTGGGCCGTCTCTACGTGCCCTACGATGAGAATGGGCATCCTCTGGAGGAACGCGTGGGAAGGCATCTCGCGGGCATTTCGGAACTGGCTTTTTCCTGGACGATGCTCAATGAAAACCGTCCTCTGGAATTTTCGGGACTGCCCACTTTCGCGGAAATCCAGGAAAAAGGATTGGGAACCTGGCTGAAAGACGTGAATTGATCGAGCCGAAACTATTGTTTTTTCGAGAACCGGCCCGCCAGCTCAGCGATCCAAGCGCCCTGCGCCTTCGCCGCTCCAAGCTCGTGTTCGCTCGGCATTCTGGAGCCGTCGCCGCCGGCTATGGTCGTCGCGCCGAAGACCGAGCCGCCATTGACCTCCGTGGTGTCGAAGAGGGGCGGATACTTGGCGTAGGGCAGGCCGACGACGACCATGCCGTGGGCGAGGAGCGTGCTATGCACATGATGAATCGTCGTGACGGCGCCGCCGTGCTGGGTCGCGCTCGAACTCATCACGGATCCTACTTTGCCCACGAGTCCGCCCCGTCCCCACACTGATCCGGTGGAATCGAAGAAAGCTGCCACCTGGCTCGGCATATTCCCGTAGCGGGTGGGCACGCCAAAGATGATGCCGTCGGCCCATTCGAGGTCTTCCGGCGCGACGAGAGCCACGCCCGCAAAGGCTTTTTGAGCCTCGATCGAGTGCGTGATGGAGAGTACGTCGGGCGACAACGTCTCGGCAATGCGCAGGAGCTTCACTTCGGCTCCCGCGCTTTTCGCGCCTTCCTCGGCCGCCTTGGACATCTGATACATATGGCCGTACATCGAATAAAAGACTATCGTGATCTTCATGGATCGGCTCCTTAAATCTGCTGGCTGAGATAAATAGCTGTGTTCATCTGAATCAGTTCGAAAGATTGGATTCGGCGAAATCCCAGTTCATGAGCTTTTCCAGAACCAGGCCGACATAGTCCGCGCGCCTGTTCTGGTAATCCAGATAGTACGCGTGTTCCCAAACATCGATAGTCAGCAGCGGTTTCAAACCCGATGTCATCGGCGTTTCAGCATTGCCGGTTTTTACAACCTTCAACGTGCCGCCGTCCATTACGAGCCACGCCCATCCGCTACCGAACTGGCTTGTCGCCGCGGCCAGCAACTCTTTTTTGCAGACGTCCAGGGAACCGAACGAGGCGTCGATTTTTTTCCTCAACGCGGCGGAAGGTTCGGTACCGGAGAAGGGCGCGAGACTGTGCCAATAGAAAGCGTGGTTCCATGCCTGGGCCGCATTGTTGAAGATCGCCGCTTTATCCGTCTTCCCGGCTGTCCGAAGGATGATTTCCTCGAGCGACAACGCCGAAAGTTCCGTTCCAGCGATGAACTTGTTCAGGTTGTCGACATAGGCTTTGTGATGCTTGCCGTAGTGGAAGCCGATCGTCTCCGCGGAAATTACCGGGGAGAGAGCGCTATCCGCATAAGGCAGAGGCGGAAGAACGATGACGGTCGCTTTTTGAGTCTTGTCAGTATCCATACTTTTAACTCCTTTTTCATTTTTTGATAAAAGCCAGAAGATCGGCGTTGAGCTTCGACTGATGCGTATAGGAAAGTCCGTGTGGCGCTCCGGGATAGATTTTCAGCGTGGCGTTCTTGATAAGCGCGGACGAGCGAAGGGCGGAAGCCTCGATCGGGACTATCTGATCATCGTCCCCATGAATGATCAGCGTGGGCACATCGATTTTCTCCAGGTCTTCCGTAAAATCGGTTTCGGAGAAAGCCGCGATGCAGTCTAGCGTATTCTGATGGCCGGCCTGCATCCCCTGAAGCCAGAACGAATCTATCATTCCCTTCGAAACCTTTGCTCCGGCGCGATTCGCTCCAAAGAAGGGACCCGAGGCGATGTCGCGGTAACATTGGGAGCGGTCGGCGATGGAATTGGCGCGAATCGAATTGAACGCTTCAATCGGTAGACCTTTCGGGTTGCCTGGCGTTTTCAGCATCAGGGGAGGAACGGCGGCTATAAGGGCGAGCCTGGATAATCGTTTCGTGCCATGGCGGCCGATATAGCGGACGGCTTCGCCGCCGCCGGCTGAAAAGCCGACCAGAGCCAAGTCTTTCAGATCGAGCGTTTCAATGAGCGTCGAAAGATCGTCGGCATAGGTATCCATGTCATTGCCGATCCAGCTCTGTTCCGAGCGGCCGTGTCCTCTTCGATCGTGCGCTACGCAGCGGAATCCATTGGAAGCGAGGAATACCATCTGCGCTTCCCAGCTGTCGGAGTTGAGGGGCCAGCCGTGACAGAAAACCACGGGCTGCCCGCTGCCCCAATCCTTGTAATAAATTTTCGTGCCGTCTTTCATCGCGATAATGCTCAAGATGGGCTCCTTTAAAAATTACTAAACGCGTTTGAAGTTTATAAAGCCGCGCTCCACATCGGCGCTGATCAGTTGGACTCGCAGCGTTTGCCCCACGTCCAGCCCCTCAAACCCCTGTTCAAGCCTTCCTTCGAGGGGAGGTTCGGTGATTCGCACCCACGTGCCCTTATCGGACGCGCCGGTGACGATGGCCTCGAAAAGGTCGCCGATCCTTTTCTCGAGGAGGATCGCCGCCGCCGACTTGATGAGCTGCCGCTCGACTTTTTGGGCCGCATCCTCGGATTCGGTGCAATGCCGCGCGAGAATCTCGAGTTCTTCGATAGAGTAGGGAAGGGGTAGTCCTTCGATGGCGGCCTTCAGAAGTCTTTGGGTGATCAGGTCCGGATACCGGCGGTTCGGCGCCGTGGAATGCGCGTAATCCCCCACGGCGAGGCCAAAATGCCCATCGCTTGGGCTTCCTGGCGCCTGGACGACATATTCGCCTCTGCCGAGCAGCTTGATGATGCTGAGGGACAAGTCGGGAAAATGAAGAGGGTCGGTCTTTTTCGATGCAGCCAGAAAACTTTCCAGCGCTTTAGGATCGGGTTTAAGGGGCAAGGTCGTGCCGCGTTCGGTGGCGATCGCCATTATTCGATCCCATCGCTTGGGCTTCCGGACGACCCTGCGAATAGCGGGGAAATGTTTGGAGGCAAGAAAACGAACGGTAATGCCGTTCGTGGCTATCATGAATTCTTCTATGATTTCTTTTGCCCGGTTGCGCGTATCCGGTTCCAGGTTGACGAGGGTATCGCCCATAAAAACGGGCTTTGCCTCGATCGTTTCGAGCACGAGCGCGCCTTGTTCGTGCCGCAGTTTCTTCATCTTCTGCGCCATGGAATCCTGCAGGCGAAGGCTCTCTTCCATGCCGGCGACGACGCTTATTTCCTGCGGAATGGGACCGCTGCCATCGAGCCAGTCCGCCACGCTGTTGTAGGAGAGCCGCGCCCGGTTACGTACCTTAGCCCTATAAAGTGAAGAGCGCTGTATAGCGCCTTTTTGGTCGAGCGTCATATCAATCACCACGGCGAGACGATCGGCGCTAAAATTAAGCGAAGTAAAATCCGTGGAAAGTTTTTCTGGAAGCATGGGAAAGACTTCGGAAGCCGTATAGACGGATGTCGTGTTTTGCCGCGCATGAAGATCGATGGCGGATTGTTTTTTAACGATGGCGTCAACATCAGCGATTGCCACCAGGATCCTGGCATCGCCATTGTCCGATGATTCGGCGGCTGTAAGCTGGTCGAGGTCACGCGAATCGTCGTTATCGAGGGAGCACCAGAGAAGATTGCGGGCATCGGTTAAAGCCGTGGCGCCGGTTTCGACCGCCGGTCCCGTGACTTTCTCGAGCTCGGCGAGCGCCGCGCGCGGAAAATCGGGAGCAAGTCCCCGCTCGATCATTACCCTGTGCGCGATCTCGTCGAGAAAGCCTCGATCCCTATGCTCGTTTGTTTTCATCATCGTTATCTCACAATAGTAAATAAGGGAAGCGGGAAAGGTCTGTGCGGTATCGAACATATGTGGCCTCCGCTAAATCTGCATTGACAAGTTTTAGTTCAAGATATATATTGACAAATATGTCAATCATAAGGAGAGACCATGTCGCCACGAACCCAGGAAGCCAATGACGCCCTCCATGCGGAAAGGCGAAAGACAATTCTGGATGCGGCTCTGCATGTCTTCGTGGAGAACGGTTTCAACGGGACGCGGATGCAAGAGATAGCCAAGCGATGCGCTTTAAGCTACGGGCTGGTCTATCATTACTTCCCCGCCAAGGAAGCGATATTCGCGACGCTTGTGAACATGGCTCTCGACGCGGCCGAACTATTGCTATATTCCCTTCCTCAGGGCGCGGAGCCCCAAGGCTTCGGCTCTCTCGCGGGTTTCGCCGTTTCCGACCCGTCACCGCTCTATTTTGCCATAATCGTGGAGGCATTGACGAAGAAAAGCGTAGCGCCAGAACTGAAAGCCCGCGCGAGGGAAACGATACTGAGCATGAAGACCGCTTTGGCCTCGGCTGGGAGCGGCGAATCCCCAACCGACGATGCAACGAAAGGCGAGGGGATACTTGCCGTACTTCTCGGCGCATCGATCATGAAAATCTGCCGCCTGTCGGATGGAACTTTCGCTTCGCGTTCGGCGATGATTTTAGCCGCTTCTGGAAGGAAATAGGATATGGAAGCGAGGAGATCGCCCCTTTTCGCATGCTGCCTGGCTCGACGACCGAAGCCTCTTCTTCATACTCCCAGCTCTTCTCGATCCAAAAATTATTGGCGGAGAGACCCGGTTCGTGCTCGTGCGTACCGAGGGCGGCCAACGCGCGGCGATGCGGCTTCGCGCCGAAGGTGTTGCCGAAGTGACCGATTACGCCGGGAATTTCGCGTATCATCCTGATCGACGCCGCTATGCTGAGGAGTGAATGAATGGGCAATCCGCTGGCAAGAATTCTTATCGCGATCGGAAGTTTGGCTTCCATAGGTTTCGGCATCTGGCATTTTTTCGTCCCAAAGGATTGGAAATGGTATTCGTATATCGATGCGCGCGCGACCGAGTTGATCATCGCGGTACAGGCAATAAATATCTTTTTTTCACTCGCCCTCGTCCTGTTTGGCTTGATGAATCTATCGCTGATAATCGGGAACAAGTCGAATAGATACTCCATCGCGATCGTGCTGGGGGCGACATGTATACTATGGCTTACAAGAGTATCGATGCAGATAATCCGCCCCCAGGGTTCGATGAGTCCAACGCTTCAATACTCGATGCTTTCATCATTTATAGCAATTTTCCTCTGTTTCGCCGTTCCGCTTGTTTTGGTGCTGGTAAAAAAGGATTATTGCCGATGATCGCCTCGCAAAACGATTTTCAGGCAACGATTACATCAGGCACTTTAGGCCATCGAAGCGAAATGACGCTGGTGACCACATTGATGATGCGGCATTCTCTCGCGGTCGCGAGCGTAGAGACGAGGATCATGATGCTTGGAATGACCATCAATAGCGACGCGGAAAAAAGACTCATTTGTGAAAAATCAAGAAATCCCATCTTACCGCTTGTAATGCTGCCGATGGTTCCGGGCCGAAACAGCGAAAAGATATCGCAATAAATATAGAGACACATCAGAGCGATCCATGCGGGCATTATGATGAGCTTTATATTAGCTTTTTGTTCCACGAGAGATAATTTCTTTGCTATAAAAACCCCTTTTATAAACGAATAAAATGACTGTCTTCCTGAGTGCCGCGCCAATAATCTTTCTCAATAAAAGACAGGGGAAGAATAGGCAAAACCATCGTGGATGTCATTGATCTAGGTTAAGAACGATCGGGAATATTTTACTTCCTCGTCGGGCGAGAAAGCCTCTTTCGTATTCTGCTCAAGGATTCGGGTTTTACCCCGAGGTAACTGGCAATTTGATATTGGGGAATCCTCTGGATCAAATCCGGCCGCTTTTCTACCAAGTCCGAATAGCGTTCCTCGGGCGTCGAGGTCCTGTAGCGCGCGAGGCTCTCCTGAAGTTTCGCCGCCATTATCTGCGACATGGCCAGGCACACCGACTTCAGCTCGGGATATTCGGCGAGTATTCTCTCTTCCTCTTTGGGCGTGCCCACTACCGCTACGGTGTCTTCAAGACACTCGAGAAAATATTCGGAACGAACATCCTTTCCATAGCCCATCGGGATTATCGCTTCTTCCTCGATAAAGAAATTGATGGTTTTGTCTTCCCCGTCTTTCAGCACATAGTTGCGGATACAGCCTTTCAAGATGAAATAGCTCTTTGATGCCACGTCTCCTTCGCGCAACAAGACTGTCCCCTTGGGGAATACTCTCACGAAGGAACTGTTAATAAAAACATTCGCAAGTTCTTTTGATATAGTGATATAGCGCGATAAATACGATACTAATTCAGCGCTCATGAAAGAACCTCTTTCAATGAATATCTCAGGACTTTCGGTATCTGCAGAGAAAGGGTATCAGTTATTTATTTTTCCCGCAATTCATGGCTGTCCTCGATGTGCCATTCTCTATCCTGCGGGGGGGGGCGTGAAATCGCTATTTTCGTTTTGGCTCTTGGTTGTGGGGGTGACCGATATAAAAACCGCGCAAATATATCATCGAGCGATAGAGCGACCGATGGGAGTCGAACCCACGTCTCCAGCTTGGAAGGCTGCAGGGTTCACTCTATCACATAGAATCAGCAAACATGCCAGGGTATCAGGAACCTTAGCTAAATTGTTTCTAGATAGATATCTATCTAGTTTTTCTTATATCAAATTATACTTTACCATATCGGTACATTCAAGTATCATTTTACGTATCAGCCGCATTTTTAGTGGCATTTACGTATCATTTTACGTATCACAAAAACGAAGGAATCTTCTGTATACATTCAAGTTTTTAATTTCTTTTGTATCCATATCTGCGCATTACGAGTGCATATTCTATAAAGCATGCAGTAGCTTACACTACTATAGTATTTGCATAATTCATTTCAGTCAATAGATATAATTTCTATTGTGTTACTTTTAGTTATTTAGCTTTGCTTAGTTAATTATGCAGTTTCGGTCAACTTTGCTACCGATTTTGCTACAGGAATCTTTAGTGGTCTTATCTTTGGGCTCAATATATTTCTCGGTAAGGGAACTCATGAGAGCAATATGAGAGGATTTGAGGTCCACCTTATTTTTTGATACTTTTCTGTCTATACAGAAAGGCTCATTATAGTGTTAATCGAGCCCTGGATAACATCTTTGTTGAGCGATTCTGGAGATTCTTGAAATACGAAGACATTTATCTTAATGATTACTAGACAATGTTGGAACTAAAAGCTGGTATTTATCGGTACATCATGTTTTACAACGGTGAGCGATTTCACAAGTCTCTGGAGTATGAGATGCCATACTTTATCTATAGAAACGTTTTCAAAGAACAATAATCAGCCAACTTCGCGTAGAAAGGGAGGACCATACACGGATGAATCTGTTCTTTTCTGTATTGACAACAATATCCAATAGATACAGTATAAATAAAAGGAGTTTAAAGAATGAAAAAAACTTTCTTTTTCCGTCTCACCACGTTACTTATAATCGCATTGTTCGTCTTGGCAGGTTGCGCAACCACAATCGGAAGTACCTCTAAAGTGGATACCTACACCCACGCTTCATCCAATCCTAAGGGTATGTCGGGTTTCCCCGATAAAACGCCGCTCACGGGAGCAAAGCTCCAGGGCGCATACGACTTCCTGGTAGATTCTTCCCACTATGCGTACACTCAGAAGGATCTGCCGTCTTTTAACTCAGCAAAATATCCCCATGGATTTGACGAAAACTGGCGCTCCAAGCTAAACAGTCGTGTATACCGAGGTCCCTACTACGATCCCTTATGCAGGTCCGTTGACTGGCTCTCCATTAATCCCAACGGCACGGTGGACGTATCCCTGGGTTCTTATTGGGGCATGGTGACTCCGAATAAGGAACTCCCGGTTTCTGAATTACCGGGCTATCAAAAATCGAGCAAATATCAGATTTTTTCCTACAATTCCTCGGGCCAGATGACCCAGAACTGGAAAGAGCGCAAACGCGGTACCTTTGCTATAGATGCCTCCCTGGCTGAATATTATGGCATCGGAGGCAACGGCGTTCTTCTCGTAGAAGTGGCGCTGAACCACTACACGGACGTTGTTGTTACCCCGGAACAGTACTATGACGGCTTGCTGCCCGAAAGCTGGTCGATGGGCACCAATTTCGGTCTCAAGGCCATCGATCCTTCATATCCCAGCTGGACAGAATTCTGGAAACTGAGCGAAGCGCAGCGGAAGGACGTTCTTGCCAAAATGAACGGCGATGTCAAGGTCAAGGAATTGCTGGCTACCCGGGGCTCTTATTTCTGGTTTGATGTCCTACAGATCGTCAGCGTTACCAATCTGATCGGCTTTGAGTTCGAATCCGCCAATGGTAAAATTAACGGCATCGACAAGGACCACGACGGGTTCCTGGATAAATATCCTGCTGGCCACGAAAAAGCCGGCCAGCCAATCATCTCCAAAATGTCAAATCTTCGGGTACCCGAGTACAGCCTTTACCTGAACTTTAACGACGGCTGGTGGTACGACCGCTGGTCCACTCCCGGCCAGATTAAAGTCGTCTATGCCGACGGTACCGTCGTGTCGGATCCCAGAAAGAAATAACGCATTTTCCCCGTGGCGCTTTTCGTGCCGCGGGGGCCGCGTTCCGGGCGCCTTCTCGTAGAGGTGTCCCGGGCGCGCAACATCGGAGGAGATCATCTTGAAGCTGCGCACCTATGCCGCGACCGTATGCGTCCTGGCATTTCTCTTAATAGTCACTAACTGTGCCAGTAGCGCTAAAAAGCCGGTGGCCGAAAATCCCCGGGTGACAACGCCCATCATAGCGCAAAACCCGGACAGGTATTTTAATAACGATCCCATAACCATTACCCTGGTCACTGAGACGCCCGACGCGGCAATTTACTATACCCTCGACGGGTCCATCCCCGCCACAGAAAACGGCACTCTCTACGCCGGACCTTTTAACCTGACCTTTGATAATACAAAGAATACTGACTTTAGGGGCTACGTCCTAGTACAGGCCATTGCCATAAAGGCGGACCATCCCAACAGCGCCATGGCCTCGCGGATTTTCCAAGTGTTCCCGTCGGAACAAATCAAGGGCTTAGACGGAAAGCCGGTTACAGGCGGACCCGTGACCGGAACGGGCACCGGATATTACGCCCCTGTGGAAGTAATCTTAAGCCTGAATAACGGGTATATAACCGATGTCAGATTTATCAACGTAGACGACAAACAAACTGAAACGTTTTTTAACAAGGCCAGAACCTATGCGGCGGAGTTTTTTAAGGTTATGAACTCCCCGGACTTTGTTCCTGCCGTATCCGGCGCTTCCTATTCCGGCAACGGCGTCAGGGAAGCCGCTAAAGACGCTATAAACAAAATCGTAAGCAAATAGAATAATTTTATTGGAATGAAGCCTCCCTCCCTGGAGGCTTCATTCCAAATCACAGTTCGCAAGCTCCATATACTCCACGCCTCCCCGGACAGACCGGGACCGAAAAATAAAGCCCGCTTTTGATATTATCAAATTTTGGTGAAAATCATCTTATCACTGTGTTTATTGACTAAAATAAAAAAGGCTGTCATCTCTGACGGCCTTTCCGTTCGTGGAGGTGAGGGGAATCGAACCTAAATACTTATATGATATATAATTACATAGTATATCATAGAGTGCTATGATTTCTTTCTCTAAAAGTACTTAGCTCTGTCAACATCATAATGAGCCCACTGATATTGCTCGTCGTTATCCTCGATTTTAAGAAATATTGCTTACAGTATTGCTTACAGTAATTGATTAGTAAGAAATTATTGAGTCCTTTTTATAGGCAAAGTGCATATTCATAGAAGTCAATTTTTTCGAAATAGCACCTGCGCATTACGAGTGCATATTCTATAAAGCATGCAGTAGCTTACACTACTATAGTATTTGCATAATTCATTTCAGTCAATAGATATAATTTCTATTGTGTTACTTTTAGTTATCTAGCTTTGCTCAGTTAATTATGCAGTTTTGGTCAACTTTGCTACCGATTTTGCTACAGAGCTTGGCTCTATATAGGCAGATTTTTATGCTTAGGTAGTATTCAATTCAAGCGATCATCCACCGAGCAGTTTGGACAGTTCCTCAGCTTTCTTAAGCGTGTATGGGATTGCCCTTTCCATGAAGTCTTCTGACATCCGTCCAAGCACTGCTGATACGCAAATTGTGCCAACAAGCATTCCCGCCCCGCTGAAGACCGGTACTGCCAATGCGGCCGATCCCAACGATTTGTCTTCAAAAGAAACCAGGTATCCTTGTTTACGAACCAGTGCAAGACATTCTCGCAACTCAGTTTCTGTTGTTAACGTATTTTTCGTATATTTTTTGAACGGAGCTTTTGCCAAGACAGCATTACGCAAAGTTTCAGAGCCCCATGTGAGCAATACTTTGCTTGAAGCCCCGTAGGGGAATTCCCCTTCTGAACCTTCTATCATGCTGTAACGTACCGGTTGCGGGCTTTCCACTGAACAGATACAAAGTCTCTTATCATTTCGGAGAATTTGAAAGCTTACCGTTTCCTGAAGGTCATTGGCCATTTTTACTAATTCCGGACGAATAGTCTTGATAAGTGTGTTGCTTCGTTCGTAGGCTTTTCCAAGGGAGAGCAGCCTTGGCCCTAATGAATAGATTCCCTCTTCTCTCATGTGAATCATATACCCCATGTGTTCCATGGTTCCGCAAAGCCGCATGATCCTCGATTTATTGATACCTACTTCCCTGCTTAATTCTGCGAGTGAGGCATGCGAGTCTTTTTTTGCCAGATAATCCAGGATCCTTAGGCTGTAAATAAGAGATGAGTTCAACCTGTCAGATTCTTTGCTTTTTGCATTTTTATCGATTTTTTTATCTTCCATATAATATTCTCCTCGGCTAAATTCCAGCTCTCTGCACTGATGGATCGTGACCAATTACCTATACAGTGATTCCCGTCACCTCTAAAAACATAAAGTGTTCCAGAAGTATAGATAGAAATATCAAAAAATAGAATCATATTCTACTTGACAATACCGAGTTTGTACAGGAGAATAAAAATAGAACGCAAGCTAATATTTTAGAACAGTCATGATTACAACATACGAACTGGTATACAATTTTTGAAAGAATAAAGAGGGTAGGTAGATTCGTGGATTGTCTCGAAAGGATATTCAAGGAGATTCATAGTAATCCGGAGCTCGCAATGAAAGAGCAGAAGACAACTGCGCTTATCAAATCCGTCATAGCTGAGTTAGGAGTTGAACAGATTCAACTTCAGAGAATGGAAGTGGGCGCAGCATGTATAATACGTGGTAAAAAACCTGGGCCTACACTAGCCCTACGGGCTGATATGGACGCTCTGCCGCTTGAAGAGAAAACTGGGCTAGATTACGCATCCAAGATACCATTCACAATGCATGCCTGTGGGCATGACTTAAATACTACAATCCTTATAGGAGTACTTCAACAAATGGTAGAGCGCCGGATCGATGAACACATCGCGGGCAATATCAAATTTCTCTTCCAGCCGGCGGAAGAGACGCTTGAAGGCGCCAGGTTGATGATCGATGCACAGGTCCTGCAAAATCCTAAAGTCGACATGATCCTCATGTCTCATGGTGATCCAGATCTCAAGGTGGGCCAGATTGGTCTATTTAGTGAATTCAGCCATGCAAATTCTGATACGTTCATTATTGAGATGAAAGGAACAGGAGGTCATGCCGCCAGACCATATGAAACCCAGGATCTCGTTCTTACAGGCTCATATATAATTACAATGTTCCAATCCATTATCTCCCGTAATCTGGATGCGAGGGATATAGCCGTTCTCTCGGTAAGTAGTTTTAATGCCGGTAATGCCCCTAATATTATTCCCAGCACTGCTCGATTGACTGGTACGGTTAGGACCCTCGCGGATAATGTCCAGGAAATAATCCAGAATAGAATGCAAGAAATCTGTGCATCAGCAGCAAGTGCATTCCATCTCGAGGTGTCGTTTCAATACAAACGCGGTACGCCCTCTTGTAAGGTAGATGATCATGCAGAGGCTCTTCTTCTCGGAGCCGCTTCTAAGTATATACAGCGGAAAGACATCTTTGACCTGAAAACTAGAATGGGAGGAGAGGATTTTGCCTATTTTTCCAGGCTTGTTCCCGCTGGAGTTATGCGACTTGGTGTGACGCCTCCTGACAGTAAAAAGTATGGGTCTACCCATTCATCAACATTTCGAGCCGATATGAATGCTATTCCCGTTGGCGTAAAGATTCTTTGCCAGGCCGTAGAGGATTATTTCAAATGCAATTAAGTATCAATAACACTGTAGAAAATGGCTTATCAGCCAATTCAATGGACGCTTATGCATACCTTGAAGATTCCTCAGCGGTAACGGTGGAACTCGCGCCTGATGTCGATGGACCCTGGGACAGTCTTCTTCCCGTGTCGGGAGAGCAGGAAAAAAGGGCGATGAAGCTGTACAAGGATTCAATCGTTTTTGATCTGCACAATCATGTGCACCGATTACCGAAAAACGTGTTGAGCGATTTCGAATCGTATGCAAGAAGCGGACGTGTGGCGAACGGGTATCAAGGTATCGCCAAATCCAGAATGACAGCCTGTTTTAATGGATATGGAGGAAGTGTTGGTAGGCGCTCGAGCCCTCAAGCCTGGCAATTCGATGACATTCTCTGGGATCTTGGCATGCGGCAGGCAGACATTCTACATCACCCAACGGTCACTATGCCAGGGACCTGTGTAGCCGACATTTATAAAGCCAAAGAACGGGGTATTTGTGCAATTTTCGCTAATGTTGAGAACGCTGGTATCATTGGGAATGAACTAGATAGACTCGATGTCCTATACGGGTTCGGAGTCAGGTGCCTAGGCCTGTCTTATAATCAGCGTAATACACTTGCCGATGGCAGCAACGAAAAGGAAGAGGGTGGGTTAAGCCTGCTTGGAGTCAAAGCGGTCCTCAGGATGAACCAGCTGGGAATATTGATGGATTTCGCCCACAGTTCGGATAGAGCTATTTTAGACACTCTTGAGGTATCTCGTGTTCCTTGCTGTATCAGTCATTCCATCCCTTTGGCATTGCGTGACCATCCTAAAGCTAAATCGGATGAAATCCTGAAGCTTATCGCTAAGGAAGGATGGGTTTTTGGCGTACAGTCGGTCCCAAACATTACTTCGTCAGGCAAGGAACAGAGCATTATTGATGTTGCAGATCAGATAGACCACTGCGTTGAAGTTATGGGTATCGACCATGTGGCGATTGGTACTGATTCTATGTTTGGCAATCATCGAGATCTACATAAATGCATATCAAAAATGATGGGACACGCACATAAGGGGTTCATGGGCGAATATGTTAAATACTTGGAAAACCCCGGCGAGCTTCCTAATTTGGGGAGAATTCTGGTTTTGCGTGGTTACTCAGATGAGGATATTGGTAAACTACTTGGGATGAATATTGTACATCTTCTCGGAAATACTATCGGCTAGATTTGCATGCAGCAATTTTGAATTAAGGAAGAAATCGGTATGACGAAGGCAAAAAAAGATCTAGTTTGGTCCGTATTGCTTTGCGCGACAAGCATTGGGACCTACTTCTACAGTAATTCGTTCAAGAGTCTCTTTGCGACCCAGTTTTTAGCCGAATCATCCGTATATACAAAAATTTGGGCGGTTGCTCTTTTTCTTCTTTCCGTGGCGCTCGGGATACGCTCCCTTAAAAACATTGATAAGGAAAAATCAACGCAGTTGGTGAGTATAGGAACGATAGTGTCTATTCTTGCGTTGATCATCTACCTTCTTGTATTGAATTATGTGGGTTTTCTTATCAGTACAGTTGTTTTTCTGACTGGTATGATCACGTATTACCAGTGGTTGAGCTTGAAAAAAGAAGAGCGCGCAATTTTTAAGCTCTCTGTATCACTGATAAAATCGTTTTTTTTATCAGCAATCGTATCAGTAATCCTACAACTGATTTTTACCCATTTATTTGGTGTATTACTTCCGACATGTATTGTGATCGGAATTTGAATACAAGGAGGAGAGCCATGATGTCGAAAAGAAATGCAAGGTTGTCCAAGCGTATCGTTTGTTTGGCGGTTATGATGCTAACGGTTGGGATATCTGCATATGCACAGAATTTCCCAATACACTCAGTGAAAGTAATAGTTCCTTTCGGACCGGGAGGAAGCGGAGATCTCACTACCCGTATCCTTCTCCAGTATACCAATCTTGGACAACCTACTGTCGTTGTGAATATCGCAGGAGCAGGTGCCACCATCGGAACCATGGAAGCCTATAATAGTAAACCTGATGGTTATACGTTGCTTGCTAATACTCCTGCTGGAATGATACTAGGAGGATTTCAGGGCCTTTATTCTGAAGATGTCTTCCGGAAGATGATTCCATTAATTGTCATGGGCTTAGACAATCCTGTATTCTGTGTTTCTGGAAAATCTCAATTCAAGAACGCCAAACAATTTTTCGACTACGCCAAAGCTAATCCAGGAAAGCTGAACCTCGCATCTGTTGGGATGTCCACCATGTATACGTCCAGTCTTGTCGTAAGAGATTCTGTTGGTATGGATCTCAATTATGTATCTTTCGATAGTTCTACAAAATCAAGAGCGGCGCTTCTTGGAGGCCATGTCGATTCCTTGCTTGCCACGATTTCCGAAAACAAAGCGTTAATAGAATCTGGTGATCTCAAACCCCTTTTTGTGCTTTCGGCAGAACGCTCTCCTTTCCTTCCTGATGTTCCCACAATGATCGAACTTGGATATAACGTCACTGGATGCCTCGGTACACGTGGAATCTGGGCTCCAGCTAATACCCCCACATCGGTCGTCAAGAAGCTGGAATCTGCTTTCCTTAAGGCAGCGCAGAATCCTGAGTTTAAGAAAGTATATTTGGAAAAAATGGCGATCGAGCCGGTAGCATGGGATAGCGCTACGTGTAGGGCTTGGGTCGACAACAATGCTGCATATTACAAAGATCTCTTGCACAAGTATTCAAAATAATATCGAGGAGCTATGTGGTGGCGCGGGTATTCATCAAGGGTGAAATCCGCGCCGTAATTGAGACTAGTCAGGAGATAATATGGATATTCTTTCAATACTCGGGGCAGGATTCCAGGCCTTTTTGACCGATCCCACCGTTATGGCTTTACTTATCGGGGGTGTAATCCTCGGACTGATTTTCGGAGTAATTCCAGGACTAACGGCGGCGCTTGGTGTCTCCTTGATACTGCCACTTACCTATGTACTGTCGCCCATCCAGGGGCTTGCGACGTTGATAGGTATCTATGTTGGTGGAATATCAGGTGGCTTGTATGGCGCAATCTTGATAAATATTCCCGGCACCTCAGCATCTATAGTGACCTGCTTCGACGGACATCCGATGGCGAAAAAAGGAAAGGCAGCCGAAGCTCTATCTATGGGGATTTTTGCCTCCTTCATCGGGGGCACCTTTAGCATGTTTATCCTAGTTACCGTAGCGCCCTTGCTAGCAAAAGCAGCTTTAGTCTTTGGGCCTTGGGAATACACTGCATTGGGAATAATGGGCTTAAGTGTGGTTGTGAGTTTGGCAAGCAAAGATCTCCTTAAGGGGCTAATCTCGGCTGTTGTCGGCATTTTTCTTGCGCTTGCAGGAATGGACCCGATTTTAGGAATTAGCAGATTTACTTTCGGATTCTGGCAGTTGAATACTGGGTTCCCTACCTTGCCCACGATGATGGGTTTTTTCGCATTAGGTGAGATGTTGAATCAGGTACGCTCTCTTGAGTCGGGCAGTGGTGAAATGCAGGTCTTGCAGAAAAAAGTGCCTCTGCTCCCCTCCTGGAGCAACATCAAGCAATCAAGACTTGCCCTGTTCATCGGATCCATAGTCGGTACCATAATTGGCATTCTGCCCGGTGTCGGGCAATCTACGGCATCAATGCTTGCCTACTCACAAGCAAAAGCGTTATCTAAACATCCTGATGAATTTGGCAAAGGCAGTATTGAAGGTGTTGCGGTATCTGAATCCGCTAACAATGCGGTATGCGGCGGCGCCATGATTCCTATGATGACTCTTGGCATTCCGGGCGATCTTGTAACGTCGATCCTTATGGGCGGTCTTGTTATCCATGGTTTGCAGCCAGGTCCGCTTATGTTCCGTCTCAACACTGATGTCGTGGGTTCAATGTTTGTAGCTTATGCCCTCTCAAATATTATCATGGTGATCGTTGCACTCGCGATGGTTCGTATCTTCGTTAAGTTGCTTAAGGTTCCTGCGAAAATTCTCTATCCTATCATACTGATTATGTGTGTACTTGGTACCTTTAGCGTCAACAATCGGGTGTTCGATATTTGGATTCTTCTCATAGCCGGGATTTTTGGTTATTTATTTACTGGGAGCGGTTTTTCTCTTCCTCCAATGATTCTCGGCTATATCCTTGGCCCAATTGTTGAGAGCAACTTCCGCACGGCGATAATCGCTTCCAAAGGTAATCTAGCAGATGTTGCAAACAAACCTATTGCTGTTATAATCCTCATCATATCAGCACTTTTTATACTGCTTCCACTTTATTTCAAGTTTCGAAGAACTAAAGCTATAAAGAGATGAAAGGCAATTTTCACTAATTAATCGGCAAACTATCTGTCGAGGTGTCACATGAAGGCACCTCGATATTTTTAATAGGTTTCTCTATCATTCGCAATACATGTCCAGTCTTCAGGCATTACATAATGAAGACAAGCATTGTTAGGACTAGTGTAGCTGTCACTAATAGTCTTCGCTAGGATGCCTAAATGACTTTCAGCCTTAACACTTCTGTTAGTGTAAAAGGTGGATTGTAATATTATACCAATACAGCTGCCCTTGCCTTTCTCAAGGAACTACTTCCCATACTTTCTCTCGCGTCTGATACAATCGAGACTAGCCTGGAATACATCAACTTGATACTTTACCACCTTCCCATTCTGCTTAACCTAGCCACAGTGTAACGGTCTCCAGAGATCTTCAGGCATTTCTTCGATGGAATAGATGAGCATGTTTCACACCTGAAAGACGAAAAGCGCCTTGCTGTCGGCAGATCGTTCGGACTCGACCTCCAGTCCACGCTTGTACAGTTGAGATCATATTACGGCGACAATGGTGCCCAAACGATTTTTGAACATATTCATACGCCAGAATGTCCTTACCGTGAGATACTTTGATTCAGCCTGTCAAGTAGATACATCACCCAGGATGTCCCGTACCTAGTCGCCAATACCGCCATGCTAGCTCATACCCACGATGTACCGACTCCTTTGTTTGATGCCTGCATGGTGTTAGCCAGTCCGTTCATTGAGAGCAAGTAATTTAAGCTGCGGATTAAGTGTACTAATAGTCTGAAAACTTGGGGGTTACGTCACTTCTCCTTATTTGCACTTTAAAACTAAGCTAACTGATTATAAATTTATAAATCTTTATAATATAATAATATATTATATTATATAGAATTATAGGATTTGTTTTCCTAATCATTTTTACAGAAGCTATTTTTTTTTTCAATATTTTTAAATTAATGATACAATACTTGTATGGAAAGACAAGTAACAGTACCAACAGTAAATAATGAAGAAAGAGTCAGGTTGTTAGAAGGAATTCTTGATGCCGTTCCAGCAAAATTATCTGTTGTTGATGAAAGCGGAAAATTTGTTTACCTAAGTCAATCATATTTAGATTTATTCGGCATAAAACGGGAAGATCTATTAGGTAAATTGTACTCTGTCCATTTAAAAAAAGACGAGTTAAGCATTCACCGAGAAGTACTTTTATCAGGAAAATATTTCCAGGGCATTAAGCCACGTATGGGAGAAACAGATCTTCTCGTATCTGCGGAAGGTTCACCAGTGTTTGTTGACGGTAAATTAAAAGCGAGTGTTGTTGTCATTAATGATTTCAAAAAAATTTGCCATACGATGGAAGCGTTGAATTTGAGAAATGACATTGTCAAATCATCGGATAATTACGCGGGGAAATATTCGTTTAATGATATCATCTACGCTAGCGATGAAATAGCCGAAGTTATTTCATCCGCGAAAAGAATATCTGCGACTTCGGTTACCGTGTTGATTCGAGGAGAAAGCGGGACGGGCAAGGAGCTGTTCGCCCATGCCATACATAACGCTAGCAACCGGAGAACGAATCGTTTCATACGGGTAAACTGCGCTTCTTTTCCGGAGTCTCTCTTGGAAAGTATTCTCTTTGGGTATGCGCCAAACGCCTTTACGGGCGCCGGCAAGAATGGTCAGAAAGGATTGTTCGAAGAAGCTGACAAAGGAACAATCCTCCTGGATGAAATCGGTGAAGTCAGTCAAAACCTTCAGGTCAAGCTTCTTCGAGTCATTCAGGAAAAGGAAGTTGTGAGGATTGGAAGTTCTGAACCCATATCGGTAGACGTTCGCATAATCGCGGCGACTAACGTAGATCTTGAATTGAAAGTGAAAGAGGGGATTTTTCGAAAAGACCTCTATTACAGGCTTAGCGTGTTTCCTCTTTATATTCCGCCACTGCGGGAGAGGAGAAAAGATATTCATCCTATTGCAGAGCTAATAATCAAGAGAGTTCTTTCAGAAAATGAGTTGGAAATAGGCATAATCGAAGATAGCTTCTATAATAAGCTCGAGTGCCTGGATTGGGCCGGAAATGTACGTGAACTTGAAAATGTCATTATTCGCAGTCTCATAAACCATCAGGGGCGAAGGTGCCTTGATGATACTTGTATTTCTTTATTGTCGGCGGTCGACAATAGAGCGCGTCCCTCAGATATGGCTGAACATACGACCAGTTCCTGTACCTCCTACCGAGATATGCTCAAAGAGTACGAGCGAAAAATCATCTCTACAGCATATTTGGTTTCTAAAGGAAATAAGACTAAAGCGGCCAATCATCTGAAAATGTCGGTTCGTAATTTTTACAACAAGATGAAAGAGCTGGAGATTGAATGAGAAAGTATTATTGACTAGATATATCAATAATTATACGAGCGGAAATAAATTGCCGGCATAATCTTTCATATATGAAAAAATGTTCATTATATAAATTTATAGTTTTCAACATTTTTCTACTAAATAGTACGGAATTCACCTTATTGTTTTTGGCATGAATATTGCTCTATATCACTATGAGCAATCAATCAACGTATTACAGCTCAAGTCTGTTCATGGAAGTAATCGAGAAAAGGGCGTTTGTTTATAGATGGGTCGATTGCTTTGTCCCGAATCGGTGATTGTTATTGAAAACTTGACGGGGTGGTGGCTCCAATCAAATTTCCAGGGAGGTTTGTGATGAAAAGAGGGAAATTCAGGGTGTTTCTGGCAGCGCTTTCGATTATTGCTTTTATAGGCCTATGCGGATTTGACACCCCCTATGGGTCAAACAAGAATACGGGAGCCGGGAAAACGGATCCTACCGGGTACAAGGCAATAAATGTCGCGGCAAAACCACGCGTATTGAAACTCGGTCATAAATCGAGCGACTCCTCCTCCTGGCAATTGGGAGCAATCTATTTCGCCGACCTGGTCAAGAAAAGAACGAATGGCGAGATTGTTTTCCAGTTGTTCCCCAACTCTCAATTAGGCGATCAGAAAGAAATGACGGAAGCTGCCCAGATTGGGGTTGTGGATATAGTACTGAATGCCCCTGCAACCTTGGTTGGATTTATTCCCGAGATGGGTGCCTTGGATCTGCCTTTCCTTTTCAGGAATTATGATCATGCTTTTAAAGCATTGGACACCGTAGGGATGGATTTTTTTGGTCCTCGATGTGAGAAAGTAAATCTCAAACTACTTTCTTTTTGGGATACCGGGTTCAAGAATCTGAGCAATAGTAAGAGAGATATTAAGGCTGTTGATGATATAAAAGGACTGAGAATCCGTTATGCAGGAGGACCAAGTCTAGCTGGTACTATAGCGGCTCTTGGCGCAAGTGCTATCAGTATTCCCTGGAGTGAAACGTATATCGCATTGTCTCAAGGCACCGCCGACGCGCAGTTCAATCCGCCTTCAACAATGGTTGAGATGAAAATTCACGAGGTACAGAAATATTATTCTTCGAATCTAGTCATTCAGTATGGTTCTGAACCTGTTGTAATGAGCTTGAAAACTTGGAAAAGCTTGACTCCTCAACAGCAAGAGATAATTCAGCAAGCATGCGTTGAAGCAGGTACTTACCAAAGAGAATTGAGTCAGAAGATGGATAAAGCAGCTCTTCAGACAATGATCAATGAAGGGGTTATTGTCACTCAGGTTTCCGATGAAGTATTAGCCCAGATTCAGAAGATGACAGCACAACTTCTGACGAAATATGCTAACCCCGAACTACTGTCCAAGATTCAAGCGATTAAATAGAACACTAGGCAGGAGTATGTATGTCACCAATCAGCAAATTCAATGAGGCCTTATTCAAGAGAATCGAAACGATTATTTCCGTTCTCTTGTATGGGTTGACTGCTGGCGCTTTTCTGCAACTGGCCATGAGATATATATTGCGGTACTCATGGGCCGGGATTGATGAGTTGACTAGATTGGCGTTTGTCTGGGTGGTTTCCATAGGCGGTGCCTTGGCTTTCAGGAAAAAAGCTCATGTCGGAATTGGTTTCCTTTCAAGCAAACTATCAGGTAAAAATAAAATATATCTGGAGTTTTTCGTCAGTTTTATTCTTCTGATATTCATGGCACTCATAGTCGCGGCAGGCTTACAAATGACTCAACTGGGCATAATGCAGTTGTCTGAGTATTTGCAGATCTCAATGGCCTTTTTCTATCTATGTATTCCAGTTGGTGCAGCACTGAGCATTCTTGTGTTCGTCGAAGAAATCAACGGGTTACTCCTTAAGCAAAAGGAGCAAGTGAAATGAGCTCCATCATCATGTTGGTAGTATTTGGTCTATGCATTTTTCTTACTTTTCCGATCGCGGCTGGATTGGGTATTGGAACGGCGGTTGCTTTGATTTTCGATAAAATTCCTCTATTCATGATGGTACAGCGAATGATGACGCAGATAAACTCATTCACTGTCATGTCGATTCTGTTTTTCATACTCTCCGGCGAAATAATGTGTAAAGGGACGATGACAGAAAAATTGATAAATTTCGCGGAATCCATAGTCGGTCACATAAGAGGGGGATTGGCTGTTTCAGCTGGAGTGGCGGCTGGTTTCTTCTCGGCATTATCAGGTTCTTCCGCCGCTACCTGTGCATCGATCGGCAATATCATGATCGACAAAATGTCGCAGAGAGGGTACCCGAAAGAGTTTTCCACTAGTTGCATTGCATCGGCGGGAATTACCGGCATTGTAATTCCTCCCAGTGTAACATTTGTCGTATATGGAGTTGTTACCGGTACATCGGTTAAGAAATTGTTTGCAGGGGGGCTTGCTCCTGGATTATTAATGGCCGGGTCGATGTGTGTGCTGAGCTATTTTATCAGTAAAAAGAAAGGCTATGGTTATGTTCAGAAGTTCACTTTTGCCAATTTTGGGAAAAGTTTTAAGGAAGGTTTGTTTGTTTTGATGATGCCAGTAATTATCTTGGGAGGTATCTATTCTGGAATTTTCACTCCAAATGAAGCATCCGTCGTGGCGGTTGTCTATGCATACATCGTCACAAAGTTTATCGATAAATGCCTTAATTGGAAAATGATGAAAGAAGTCTTGGTGAAATCCATCGTAACAACAGCCGTAATTATCTTTGTTATGCAGACTGCCGCTGGCTTTAGCTGGGTCCTAACCAACGCGAGAATACCTCATATGCTTGGCACACTCAGTGCAAACTTGGGCGCGACTAAAATTACATTTTTGTTGGCGGTCAACGTCCTTCTGCTTATAGCCGGTAGCCTAGTTACAGGTTCTGGCGCAGTGGCAATCTTGGCGCCTATCCTCCTGCCACCAGCAATGGGTTTTGGCATTGATCCGGTTTTCCTGGGTGTATTAATGATCGTCAACCTTTCAATTGGCTATATAACACCACCGGTAGGAATCGACCTATTCATTGCAAGCTCCATTGGAAAAGTGCCAATGGAAAAGGTCATCAAGAATATCATGCCTTATCTAATTCTGTTATTGGTTATCTTGGTATTTGTAACTTACATACCATCATTTTCAATGTTTATACCCAATATGATCAAATAGCTTTAGCTGGTTATTTAGTCTGATAAAAGAAGGAGATAAATCTCAATGAAGATCATAGCTTTAAATGGTCTGTTAGGTTATGGCTATGCAGCGGAAAGTCTTGAAAATGTAAAAGGAATGAAAATTGACTATATCGGCGTAGATGCTGGTTCTACAGACCCAGGACCGCATTATCTGGGGAATGGAACCTCGTTCACCGACCGCAACGCCGTAAAGCGAGATATCGAGCTGGCTTTGGTATATGCACTGAATAAGAAAATTCCATTTGTAATCGGTTCCGCTGGCGGCTCCGGCGGTAAAGTACACGTGGAATGGGTAAAGAACATAATAGAGGAAATCGCCGCGGGAAATAAGCTCAACTTCAAGATGGCGATCATCCAGAGTGAGGTCACAAAAGAATATGTAAGGGGAAAGCTTAGAGCGGGTAAAATTAGGGAAATGGGACCTGGTTTACCGTTGACAGAAGAAGTGATAGATAAGTGTGACAGAATTGTCACCCAGATCGGTATTGGTCCTTTCATGAAAGCCCTTGAATCGGACGCGGACGTTATCCTAGCTGGCAGGTCCTGTGATACTGCAATTTATGCCGCACCCGCTATAAAAGCCGGTATGGATATGGGACTTGCATTTCACATGGCAAAGATCATGGAATGCGGTTCCATGTGTTCGGAACCGATGACCGCAAGCGACATAATGACCGCAACTATCGAAAAAGACAGCTTCACGCTTGAGCCGGCGAATCCTATACGGCGATGCACCATTGATAGAGTAGCAGCACATACGATGTATGAGCAGGGGAATCCCTACTTTATCTATGAGCCTGATGGCGTTATCGATCTCAAGGAATCGAAGTATGAACAAATCAGCGATCGTGCCGTTAGGGTTTCCAATAGCAAATTTATTGAAGCCAAAGAGAAAACCTTAAAGCTGGAAGCGGCAATGCTTGCCGGTTATCGCACGATCTCCATTGCCGGGATCAACGATCCCCTAACTATCAAAAATATCGATCTAGTCTTTGATACTGTGAAGAAGTTCGTCGTTGAAAACATGAAGGATAAAATTGCGCCTGAAGACTACCTCATCACCTTGCGAAAATACGGTGAACCTCTCCCTGGTATGCCTATCCCTGAGTTACCTACAAACAATATGGGCGTCATATTGGATGTAGTAGCAAAGACTCAAGAGAAAGCCAACACTATCTGTGCGCTTGCGAGAGCAAGGATGCTGCATACCGATTATCCTGGGAGAAAGTCAACGGCGGGGAATTTGGCATTCCCCTATTCCCCTTCCGACATCTATTGCGGACCAGTGTATACGTTTGGAATGTATCATCTGGCGGTAGTCGACGACCTCTGTGAAACTTCCTCAATAAGCTTTGTGAAGGTAGGTGCGTAAAATGCCAAAACTCATTGACTTGGCGACTGTCGTGCGAAGCAAGAACGCAGGGCCTTTGTATGTGACGTTCGATGTAATGTTCCCGAATAAATCAGTTTTTGAAAAGGTGAAATTTTCCAAGGTGCTAACTGAGAAATACATTGCGAAGCTGTATGGCGTGGATGTAAAGGAAGTGTCGATCATCATGTATGACATCGTCAACTCCCTGAAGATCACGATTCCACGAAATGAAATTAGTGGGGCTTTGGCGGACACCGATGTCTATGGCTGTCAGCAACAAGTCCCGCTTTCCAATGTGATTATTCCCTAAGGTGTGTTCTGAAGCAAATTCAACCCGAAGATAAGGAGGCAGTAATCTTGATCAAGAGAGAACTATACCAAGATGTCATTTTCGAGACTATCCATAAAGGCGCCACCGTAATTTCCAAAGACGTAAAGGCGGCTTTTGAAAGATCTATCGCTTCGGAAACTTCCGATTCAGCCAGAGAGGGTCTCATACAAACACTGAAAAGCATAGAGACATCGGTGCAGAAAGATAATCCAGCGTGTCCTGACACAGGCTGGCCAATTTTCTACTTTAAAGTTGGAAACGAATGCGTTCTGGAAGATGGGTTCATGGGCTTGGAAGAGTCTACGCGAGATGCGGTTCGGAAAGCCACAAAACTCGGTTATCTTCGGGCAACCATGAAGCATCCTTTGACCGGTCGCGGTCCCTCGGATAATATTGGCATGAACATCCCCAACTTTACTTACCAATTTATTCCTGGCAAGAATATTGAAATATCGTATGTCGCTAAAGGCGGCGGTTCCGAGTGTTTTGGCGGAACAAGACATCGTGTCTTAGCGTTCGCAGATGGTATCCCCGGTATTGAGAAATTCATTATTGACTGCTATGTTGCATCAACAAGAGCCGGAGCAGTTTGCCCACCGTCGATTCTTGGTATCGGTATCGGAGGGACCGCGAATGTTGCGGCCAATCTTGCTAAGGAAGCGGCATGCCTGAGAACGATAGGCTCGGCGCATCCCGACCCATTAATCCATAAGATCGAAATAGACTTATATGAAGCGTTGAATTCTCTGGGAATCGGCGCGATGGGTTCTGGGGGCAAAGTATCGGTTCATGGTGTAAATATAGAATACGCTTACACTCACATAGCGGGAATCGCTGTAGCTACCAGTACGAATTGCATGGTTGCCCGTCGCGCGACAAGCAGGATCAACAGTGATTCATCCGTGGAAATACTTGACAGTCCGAATTGGTTCGAAGGGAGATAAGGATATGGCAATACATTATTTAAATATTCCGCTTAAGGATCAGGATGTTGAAAGCCTTAATATTGGCGATTTAGTTTACATCAGTGGCCCCTTTTTTACCTGTCGTTCTCTTCTGCAGCATTACATATTTGACGATGCTCATGATTTACCATTCTCGACCAGGAAAGAGAATTGCCTGATTCATGTAGGGCCAATTGTCGTAAAAGAAAATGACAAATGGAGGCTGGTCTCTTTCATGCCTACATCAAGCATCCGTTTTGAAAAATGGGGTGCACGCTCAGTCGAAACTTGGGGATTGAAAATGATTGTTGGCAAGACAACTATGGGTGAAAAGACCACCGCAATGATGGTGGAAAAGAAATGCGTGCATGTATCCCCCCAAAGCGTAAGCCCAAATCTCTGGATTGATCATATCAAAATAAAGGATGTATACCTTTTTGATGAGCTTGGAACAATAGAAGCAGCTTGGCAGATGGAAGCTGATAAACTTGGACCTTTTATCGTGGATATTGATACAAAAGGTAAAAATCTCTTTGATCGACTGGATATCACAATTGCGGCAAATAAGGAGAAAGCATACGCAATGCTGAATATTCCGAAGGATTTTGAATATACTAAATTATACTAGAGGTTGTCTGAAAAACGGGAGCCTCCATTTGTAATGTAGATGATCGCATCGGCATGCTCCTGAATGAGATACGTTGTCTGATTTCAACTATATCTCAAGCTATTCTTTTTCTAGAATTTAAGTGTTTTATTGAAGAGGTTGCCCGATGGCGCATATATTCCGAATGGGTGCGGTCAGTCTTGCAATACTACACCTCGTAAAGGTATTTATCCCATCTATTCCAGATTGGCTTATCAGCTTGGCCTCGATAACACTACTCATACCCGGACTTTTTCTCATGAGTTCTGGTTTTAAAAAAGCAACTATATTCTTCATTTTGTTTGGTTTTAGCTTGTTAGCTATTACAAGACAGCCGATATCAGCTTGGATTACCGCTTGGAATTCCATGACAAACATTGCTGCAATTATGGTCGTTATGCAAATTATATCGATACCTGTATTCATGGGGCAATATGATATAGCGATACGCCGTTGGGCCGAAAAACGCTTTAAGTCCGAATCTTCACTTTTCCTTTTTTCTACCATGATCACCCATGTTCTTGCGAGTATTCTTATGTTAGGGGCAATTCCTCTATCTATGAACCTTCTTGGATACACAATCACCTCTCGAATAGAACAACATGACCGTTTTCTTGCGACTACTGCCAGTAGAGGTTATGTCCTCTCTCACCTTTGGGCTCCCGGAGCAATAAACCTCTACCTTGTCGTTCAGGCCACTGGTGTATCATGGTCTTCGATTCTCATCCCAGGATTAATTTTAGCCTCGCTTGGTTTTGGGCTTTCGTACTGGATGGAGACTAATCAAAAGGGGGTACTCAGTGGCAACAGATGCGCAAAAATACTTCCTCCCAAGTCGGTGGTTGATGTAAATTCTAGGACTATAGATAGTTTTGCTATTCATCATGTACTTATCGTCGCTTTCGCAATAGTCGCAATTGTTCTCATTCTCGAGTATTTTAGAATTGGTGTCGGCTATACAAGAATCATGCTGGCGGGTCTCACTGTTGCGGTGATCTGGACTATTTTTCTCTTTAAAAAGGGTAGATTCAAGGCAGCCGTGAGGGATTATTGGTCAGATGGACTTCTCAAGGTTCGTGATATGGGGCCTTTTTTTATTGCTATGGGTATCTTCTCCGGAGCCATGGAATCATCGGGTCTGCTTAAGCGTGCTACTCCAATAATCCAAGTAGCCTCTGGCTCGCTTGGCGTTTCGGCGATTGTTGTTCTTCCTCTTACCATCATTGTTCTTTCTCTCGTCGGTCTTCATCCTTTCATCACGATTGTTCTCTTTGGAACAATTCTGTCAAATTCAGGGATACCTCTTCCTCCGCTGACGATAGCTCTAAGCCTTGCCGTGGGGGGGGCTGCTTCGTACATGATCTCTCCATTCGCTGGTATAATTATGAGCATTGCACGATATACTGGTGCTAAAGCCTCCGATATTGCGATACGCTGGAACTGGAAATTCAGTTTTGCCTTTTTTTGTCTCGGAGTCTTTTTTTCCTTTTTTTGGGGCACCGTTTTCGCATGAGTATATTAAACATTATAACTTGATAAATCCTATTCCAATGGCAGCCATAATCCCAACTATTCCCACAATCCCCGCTCCTATCAAATCCCCCCTAATGATCTTTTCCCATCCTTCTCTTTTGTAATTCCTCCACAATTCCTCCGATATCCTCAAGGCCTCCACCAACTCCCTCCGCATCCTCTCCGATTCTGCCAATTCGCTCCTCAACACCACGAGCCCCGCCGATAGCTCCCTCGATTCCCTCAACGCTTCGCTGGCCTCCTTCCTCAAGTCCTCGTTCAATATCTTTAATTTCTCGATCACTGAGGCGGCTTCCTGGAGGAGAGCCCGATCGTCCAAGGCCTCCCATTTTGAACCCAATGATTGCGCCCCCAATGCCCGCAAGCAGAAGAACAGCAGCAATAAAGTAGAACTTAACCTTCTTTTCCACATTCCTTTCCCTTCAACGAGGCCACAAGACCCTTTATCGATTCGAGCGTCGTATATCCCGCCAGTACGAGCACGCCTAACATGGCCGCAATCCCTGCCCATACGCCGGTCATCTCACCGTTCAGCGCCGCCGACCCCAAGCAACCCACCGAACAGAGCGAGTAGAGGAGGGCGAGCCCCCTCCTCATAGACCACGCTCCATCCTGTTCCTGCAGGAAGCCAGATTGCTTCATGCTGCCCGCCTGAAAACACGCAAGGATTCGATCTTCCCGTTCTTAACCGTTCTCGAGTTTTTTATGGGATCCCATTTCAAAAGTCTGAAATGCAAGTGATTGATGGTTCTATCCTTACACCGCTCCATCCATTCCCAGCCTTCGATTACCCTTTCCCCAGGCTTTGCCCTGTAGCCAGCTTTCTCCCTGTTGCTCCTCCATCCTCGTTCACCGGTTACCAGGTTCATCAGCTTGTCCCGGTCGGACACATAACAATTGTCGGGATTGTCTCTGTTCTCCTCGTCGTACTCGATGAAGCCCCGCCGCATCCCTTCCAGGATCAGGTTTAACGCCTCACCCTCCGTTAACCCAGGCTTACCCAGTTCGCAGATGCACAGCGCCATGCAGGCAGCTTCCCCCAGTTCGGCAAGGAAAGTCTGTATGCCTTCCCTCATGGTCTGCCTTCCTTTCCCTTTGCCTTAGCATCGCCCCCGCGGGTAGTTACCTCCCCATGCCCGGCAAAGGTAGCAAGAAGGTGTTCATCGAACTCTTTCTTCGCCTCTTCGATCATCTCCAGCGCTTTGTCTACATTTCCATTGCACTCACCGTCCCGCTGTGCTTCAAGAGTTGCCTGTAAACCCATTATCTGTGGTCCCTGCAGCCTGAACAGGACGGTCACATTGCCTCGCATGAAGACAATCTCCGAGAGGATTCTTTCCATGTTCCGCTTTGAATTGAATATCCACTTGAAGTTCAGCCACACCGCACCGACAATCCCTGCTGCGACGATAGCTGCTGTGCTGTCTGCGATTTTTGCGATGAGTTGTTCTATGTTCAGGGTGTTTACCCCCTCTTTAGCCAGATCTCAGCATCTCCCAGAGGGATTCCGTCTCCCTCATGGCTGTGCTGTGGCTTCCTAGGGCGGGGCGTCCGAAACCCAAACGGATTCCGGGACCATCCTGTGTCCATCGTTCTTCGATCGATTCTAGAGGTACCTTATACCATTGCCCGTACGCTTCCACGCTACAGATATCTCCTAGGAAGTAATCCTCGTCAGGCATCACAGGGGCCTCATTCGGCACTTCGGCTTCCAGGAAGAATTCCTCAGGGTATGAAGCGAGCTTTCCAATCCCATATTCATGAAGCTCAAGCTCATTCTGCAGCAAAGGAGCATCCAGTCCACGCTCAAAGCGATTTAATCCTTCGGGCTCCAGGTCATTCCAAACTGTTGCCATAGGCCAGTTTTCCAGCGATTTTTTCCCTTCTACGTATATTGTGTTGCTGAAGCCGGAGGATCTTGTCTTGATTTCCGCGCTCTTCATTGTGTCGTACCCTTCGGCGATCAATGCCCGCGGATTCACCGACTGCTCAGCACTTCTATCCATTCCTGTTATCACATCGAAAACCAAAGCGAGTCCTGTATCATCAAAATCGAGCTTGAAGCCCAGCCCTGATGATCTCGCGCAGCGGCACAGTTCTGTCAGCAGATTTGTTAAGCGCGAGGAGATCTTATAGCTCATTCCCCGTCCCTCATCGGCAACCGCAACCAGTCCTGGTATCCTCCGCTTTTCTCCGGCAACCAATCCACATTGCGTAGCTACAAGCGCCTTCATCACGCTCTCTGCTGGCGCCGTCATCTCCATCCGCTCGAAGCCTGCAGCTGGCAGAACGATTCTCCGCCCTAGAAGTGCCTTCGCCTCATGGCCCCTGGCAATAATCCATGCAGTCCCTTTACACAGTCTTTTCTTTTCTATCTCCTCTATAATCCCTAGTCTGGAAGTCATGTCCCCCACTAAGATGAAATTTCCCGTTGTAAGGCTTTCGGCACCTGTACCGTCCAGTGGCATTGAGATTGCGAAATCACCCGGCTCCACCAGTTTCCTTGTATAGTAGAATTCAGCAAAACCATCGATGTCCGCGATAAGTTCGAGCATCGGGTCGAACACCCGCAAATCCCTTTTAATCATTATTTATGCTCTCACCGGGTAACCCCAGAATAAGGTGCCGTATACATCCAGCGTCACATAGATTCCCGCGCTGTCCTTATGTAGAGACCTAACCGTATCTCGATTGGCCAAAGGAGAAACCATCGTCCATGTCAGTCCGGCATCCTCACTTACATAGAGGACTTTTTCTGCAGTCATATAGAGTTTTTCATCCTCCTTCAGGAGGGCATAGTATCGTTTATGTTCATCGAGAATTATCCCGTTGTCCCATGTAAGCCCATAATCCGCGCTACGGAATAACTTTCCATTGTCATCATACCCCGCTAGAACCACTCCATTCCCAACATGTTGCAGAATTGTTGCAAGGGTGCATTCCAGTCCCGTGTTTTTCACCATTGTCCAGGTGCTGCCTCCATCAACTGATCGCCATAGTGATCCATTCTCGTATCCAGCTGCGAGAGCCAGATTTGCGTCCAAAACAAGCGTATTGCTGATTACATCTACGTCAGCTATTGTTCCTTTTAGTGTCCATGTCGCACCATAGTCTGCTGATGCATACACACGGTTGCCGCAACCTGCAAGGATATGTTGTCCATTCAGCACGTTGATACCTCTCACACATTCCTTTTCCAAGTCCTCCATCACCTTCGTCCAAGTGCTTCCGCTATTCAGGCTCCTGTAAATCCTAGCAGGCATGCCTCCTCCCGCGATCACATAATTACTATTAGGGCATGCGATGGTCGTTACGTATTCCACTTCAATACCTGATATATCGGTCCAGGTCAGACCTGAGTCGGTACTCTTGGATATTTTGTTCGTTCGTCCCGAACCCGCATAGAGTATATTCTGACCAGGAACAATTGCTGAGCACTGCATATTTGCCGATTCTATCCATGCTTTTCCGGCATAGGCAAAGCAGCGCGAGCTCAATCCTAGTTGCCCCGTGTTGAGATAATCCGCCCTTTCTTTCAGCACCCTCCCGTAGATGAGCCCCTCTGAAAGGTCATCGATAGAATTTTGGCTTGTTATGAACCCCGGCCTCATCTGCCGCTCTTCGATCAGACTCATCACTGTCTCCGATCCCGAGCGTTCCAGGAGTACCTGGACTAGCAATACATCATTATCATTTGAATACGCCGCCGCCACAGGGTTTGATCCTTCTAGCCCTTTGAGAACTGTCGCTTTCATCGTTCGTAGATATCGGTCAATGTGGATCACAATCCTGTCGCGCCGTTTCATGCCAGTTGACGGGGCTTCGAGAGCGAGGCTTATGGGCGCTGAGTTCCGGTAGTATAGTCCTCCCTTCATCGCTACACCGGAGGCGACGCTCACAGTAAGTGTCTCTCCTATACTCACAGCTAGTGATCCGTCACAGGAAAGCACTCCGTCTCCCCGCTGAAGCGCCTCGTACAGCTTACGGTTCATGAAGGCGGCATTGTATTTCCTGTCCCCCGCTACCGAGGTGAAGAATCCGCTTTCTTCAGCCATTTCTCATGCTTCCCTATAGTGCGGATAAAATTCGAAGCTGGCTTCCGAACCTTCGCCTGGTGATTCATCCCCGATCTCTATAAGGTTCTCTCCAGGCAGCAGTTTCCAGAATCTTGAAGCTAGATCCAAATAGTGCATTCCATTCTGAATCACACCGTCCAAACAAAGGTGTATCTCTCGCTTCCCCGGCATTGTCTCTATCTCAATAAATTCGCCTTCATGGATGATACGCGAAATCCTGATCGTCTCTCCGATTGTCTGGTTTCGTATGTACGGGTTTACGATGGGACCTGTAAACCGAATTGTTACGGGCGCATCCACATTCCCCGGGTTCTCGATCGTCGAAATTCTCTTCCCCATAAAGAGGATCATGGATATCTCGCGTCCATCCTCATTGAATTCGATTCCTTCCTCGCTCAATTCCGTCATATCTTCGTAAAACTGAACGGTCACTGTCACCAGTGTCATGTCCATGAAGTAGGGCCGCGGGCAGATGAATTCCGCTTGTATTATCTGCCATTCTTCGTTCCATGCTTTGCCAGTGAATTCTGGCTCCCTCGATGGTCTCGCCCCTATCCACCGCGTCCTTCCCGCCCGTGACACTTCCATAATCCCGTCGTGATCGATATCGCCCAATGCTTCATATATCGCTTTCCTTGCTTCATCCGTCTGTGCTTCGTCCAGTCCCCGTAAGTCGATAAGGGCGTTCACCTTTATCTTTCTGGCCGTATTCCGTGCGCTTAAATTGATGGCCCCGCCTATTGTCGGGCCGGCCGATACTGCGAGTAGAGAGGGAGGGCTTTCCAGCCCCTCGACAGAAATAAGCTTCAGCCGCCCCGCGCCGACCGTAAACTCATTTCCTGCCGAATTTTTGAATGTCAGTGCCGTCACCATCCCTCCCCGAAAGCGATCATTCTCGACATCCTCTCTCGTTCCCGCTTCTCATCGAGAAGAGAAGGAACTTCCTCTGGTGTTTCACTTTCGGATGTTTCAGCCCGCTCTTTTTCTTCGTCGCTCATATCCTTATTCTGGCGCCTGTAAAGCCCATCTCTAGCCATTCTTGTTCAATTCTTCCTTCGTCCACACGACGCGTCGCTGTCCGCGAAAAACTAAAACGCTCCATTACCGCTTCTACTGTCTCCTCGAGAGCTGAAGCGCTTCCTTCCATGATGAGCCATATTTTGGAGTTCCAGCGGTCCACGATTATCCCTTCCTCCCCAACAATCTCCGGTTCTCCCCGAAGAACTTCTACGAGGAGGAGGGGAGGGGGCAGCGGTAGTCGCTTGTCCGGGTTGCCGCTCATTATTTTTCCAGTCGAGCCGAGGATGGTCATCACTGCAGTGTCGGCGGCGAGGGCTTCGAGGATTTCACTTTCCACGCTCATCCCTCCTCCTCGATCACCGCCTCGTAATGTTTCTTGAATACCCGCACCCATAAAGCCTTGTAATGTTTTTCGCCCAGAACAATCCTGTCGCAATCATTTATAGGAAGGCTTGGTGCTCCAATAAGCAGGAACTGCGGCTTCCCGGAAGTTGTCCTCCCATCGTGTGCGGTCGGGGACAACCTTGCAAGGAAGCTGCCTCCATCCTCATAGGTAGCTTGTATGTTTCTTCCCGCATCGAGTCCCAAGCGCCGCTTCCACAGCCGCATTTCGCGCTCGTCCTTCATGCCCGCTCCATTTTTACCTGCGAAGGATTTCTGATATGCGGCGCCAAAATCCCATAAATAGGGGGGAATTTTCGCAATGTCTCAATGCCAGGTCTGTAGCTTTTTGAAATTTCTCCCTCTCGTTCGCCGGCCAGACTTCCACCCTCGTTCCAACTCTCTGAAAGGCACCCCGGCCGCTTCAACTCAAGCAGAGCTGCCTCGCATTGAGCCTCAATCATCCAGGAGGGAATTTCGGTACTGCGAAGGTTGCCGATTCCAAAGCGGGGAAAGGATAGTCTCTGCTCTAGCGTCGTCCTCGCTCCTTGCCAGAGTCTCCCGTATCCCCGCTCTAGGTAATCGCATGCCCGCACTAGCGCTACTTCTCTGGTTGTCCCGTCCGCATTCCCCCATAGCTCATTTCCGCGCGCCATATGATACGTGTCCGCTGCAGCCACGCTTGTATAGCTGTCAGCCATTGTTCGGCCGCTCCCGTCCTCGACAATCATATGTGGACTTATCCCAGGAGCAACGCTACATGCTCATGCATCACTACTTTGAAGCCCCACGCCAGGTGCAGTTCCCACGTGATCTGCCCGTACTGGGCAATCTCCAGAAGCAGGTAGGAGAGGCCGCGGAGATCCGAGATAATAGCCTGGATCATGGTTGGGTTCTCGGGCATCACTGGCGGCCGCATGATTCCCACCACAGCCCCCCGCTCAAAGGCGAGGCAGGGCGTAAAGCTGTCGCCGATCGTGATGGCGCTTGAGGTCCCTATACCCTGCCGTACTCCCGGTCTTCCTATCGTGAGCAGCTGCTGCATGGCGGTGATCTCGTTGTGGTTGATGTAGCGATTGGTGTCTCCCGCGAAGGCGAGAATGTCGCCTTCCTTGATGATCCCGGTCCCTGAAGCCCCAGAGAGGGTAGTGGAGACATCCCCCTTTACCATCGCGGCCGTCGCGTTCGTCAGATAATTCGCGCCCGTCCCTTTCGCATGCTGTGCGATCTGCGCGCTCGTGCGAATCTGAAATCCAAACTGACGTTTGATGACGCCGCTCCGCCGTTCCTCATCGCTTCCCGCCGCGTACGCCTGCTGGATCGCCGAAAGCTTCAACAGGTTCGTCTCGGCGCCCGAATCGCAGACGAACTGTGGATCGGCCATCGCGCATCCGTTATCTTTCAGGATCCTCCGTACCGCGATCAGATCATCCAGTGATGATGCAAAAGGCGTCGTCCCCGCCACTCCCGCCGCCCTCGAAGCCCCATGAACAATCGCCGTCACGCAGTCAGCTTCCGCCGCATTCCGCAGCGATCGCATCTCCTGCATCAACTTTAGCCTGAGCCACTCCTTGTCGGTCTCTGAGTTTTCAAGACTCCGCCGCTGCTCTCCCGTCAGATGCCAGCTGCGCTTCTTCGACGCCGTTATCTTCACATTCACCGTCGACGCCGAATCCGAGTCCCCCTGGGGCGTCACGTTCCCCGGAACGAAATCCACCGGCGTTCCGCCCGAAGCGATCGGCACCGCCACAATATCGTCTTTAGCCACCTGCTTGTCGTCGAAGTTCATTGTCACCGACTGCAGGGCCCCCGTATCTTCTGCGGAAACCTCCTGCGCCGCTGAAAACAGAATCGGCGCAAGACTCGTGAATACATTGGACATCTTCTAATGCAGAGGCTCAATCCTGATTGAGCGTGCCTCCGTGCGCGATAAATGCTGCGCGTTCCTTTGCCGGTAGCCCCCAAAACTGCTCTACAGCCATGCCGCTAGCCCCATCCCCCGCCACCGGAGCCCTATGCTCGCCGGCGCCGCCCCCCGCGTTCTCCTTCGCGGCGATAAACTCCTTCCCCTCCTCGGAAGCCAGAAACTCTTTTACCCAATCGGGCAAATTCTGTTTCTGCTCCACCCCATCCCGCGTAACCCTCGCCACCGCCGTCCGGATCTCTCCCTCACCCTCAACCGCAAGCACACCCTTCTCCCTGATCAGCGCCTTGGCCGCTCCGATAAGCGAGGGTTTCACATTGGCCTTGGACAGTTCGGCCGTAAGGCCAGCGTCGAGCAGAAGCCTTGTTACCGCGGCTTTTTCCTCATTGAGATTCTTGGTGAGCAGTGTTTCCTTGTCGGTGCTTTGTCGTGTGGAGTTTTCGAGAAGCTTTTCCTTCTCGGCGAGAGTGGCTTTCGTTGTTTCGAGCTCGGCCTTCAGCGTCTCGGCCTCGCCGATAACCTTCTCGAGCTCCTCAGGACTTTTCCCTGAGAAGGTCTCCATGCGCCGCTCGTACTTCTTTATCCTGGCCCAGTCGCGGGAGGCGAGGGGCTCGATCCTGTCCACGAGGGATATGATCAGTTCCTTATCGGCGCTCTCGCCCTTCTCCAGCTCGAATTTCAGATGAGTGATGATGTCTTTCAGACTTGTCATTGGCCATGGTCTATCGTCGGGGGTTATATCCGCCCCGTCGGCCGTGCGCAAGGTTTTTAAGGTAGGTTCTATCGCTTCTTCAGGAAATGCGCGTTACCTGTAAAAGCGGGCAGGCAGGAATTTTCCGTCCTGTGCGGATCATATGGCGAACTTTGTTGCCATGAGTGTATGATATAGTATACAGTACCTGTTTGTAAAGAGGTTGATGTCGGAGTCTATCTCATAAGGCTATACGAACATCTGCTGTCACAATTTCATAGTGTCCTTAATTTTTTTGGTGGCAAAGCAAAAGCGATCTTTGAGTGATTAAGTCCAAGGGCTACCATCGATTCCAGCATCTTGAGAGCCGTGATGGCGGGATCGAGCACAGGCACCTGCCGGCTGAGTATTTCGTTTACTTTAACGCCTACATCTTGAGCCAAGCTTCTTAAGCCGGTACATCCAAGAAGTATTACATCGGCTCCATCGTTTTTTATGGATTCTATGGCCTGAGCGGATATTAGCTCTACCAAGCGATGCCGGTCTGTTGTATCCAACACTGGAACCGCGATATGCCTGAGGGGAGTAAGGTGATCCTGCATGCCATTACGGAGAGCCCTTCGCCAGATCATCCGGGCGACCGAGTCCACTACTGTAATAATAGATATCCGCTCTCCCAACTGTGCAGCATATGCTAAGGATGCCCCGCCCGCCCCAAGTATGGGGACGTCAAGCGAGAGTTCTCGTGCCGCATCGATTGCTGGGTCGACGAAACAATCGATGAGAATGCCATTCACATTCCCCGCACGTTCCAACACTATCCTGCAGATCGCTGGACCTGCTATAATCTCGTCATACTCACTCTCGATGGAGGCGGGCCCTTCTGGAAGGTAAGCTATCTCTATTTCGGCCGATGTTTTACATTGTCGAGCCAGTTCCTCAGCGTCAAGTTCGCCGGCAAGTCTATCAAGTTGAGGGGTTTTGATGACTGGCCTGATCACGAGCAGTTTCATCATACATAGGGGTTCAGACAATATATTTGAGGGCAATCATCCACCTCCAAGTAAAGTCAGAAAGGATACTTCATCAAGGTTGGATAGCGTAGTCTCTAGATTCGCTAGTTTATCGTTGACCAAAACAAGGCGGACTTTTTCCTTGGGTAAGCCAATAGTTTCCATGAGAGATTCTATTGTTGCTTCTTCCGGTATAATGCCTACCCACCGTTTCTTATCAGGGTCGTTGATATATTTTCTTAAATCCCCGAATAATTGAGCGGTTATCTGCATCTTCAGCTACCCTTGTTTTCGAGTTTTCGGTAAATCCTCTGGTAAATATAAGAATATGCAGGGTCTTTGGACAGCTGGCCTTTTACCTGAATAAGGCCTTGAAGAATAATATCCGCCAATTCTACTGCTCTCAAGCCTAGGCTTTCGCTTCCGCGAACGGCAGCCTTTGCCGCAAAATCCTCATGGGTCACCAATTCTTCGAACGAGTTTCGCTCACCATTGTTGCAGGTCCAGGCACCGGCGCCAGTGTAACATTCCCATATATCGCCCGTTACTGGAATTGACTGCATTATCAATGTGTGGTTGATCATGTCGGTGATTGTATGTTCCTGCCCGGAAAAAATATGTATGCCTTGAGCTATAGTGCCGATTATCTTGTATTGTTTTGCCAGTATTTCTCTGCCGTCAGGGAGCTTTACCGCATAGGCGCCGAAAGAGCTGTTCCCCAGCCTGTCGAGGAAACATTTTACTTGCCCTGGCATGCTCATGTGATAGACAGGTAAGGAATAAATAATCACGTCCGCATCATGCCAAAGATCTGCTAGCTCCTTAAAGTCATCATCATGGATGCAAGCCCCTTTGTTTCTTATACAATGGTTGCAGCCTATACAAGGTTTGAATTCTTTGGCGCGAAAAGAATAGGTTTTGGCATTAATAATTGCGCCCTTATAGCTCCCAGCTTTATCGAGAGCTTTTCCAAGCAAATACTCGCTATTACCAGATCTGGGGCTTCCTGAAATGCCCAATATATTCAAGGAAAGCATGGTCACGGTTCTCCTTCTAGATAAATGGATTCATAAAAACTAGAATCGGGGTAACTCTGCCCCCCCGTCTATGCGGATTGTTTCTCCAGTGATCATGTCAGCCAGAGGACTGCATAACATCGATACGATCTTGGCTACATCTATACGCCTGACAAGCTTGCCTAGGGGAGCTTTGGCCATATATCGCGCACCGAAAGTCGGGTCGATCTTATGGATATAGGAAAGGCTTTCCTCAATTTGACCTGGTGCAATAGCGTTGATAGTAATGGCAGGTCCCAGTTCCAGAGCCAATTCTTCAGTTAGGAATTTAACACTGGCCTTGGCTAGCCCGTAGGCACCATGGTTCCGAACGTACGAAGACCCTGCAGACATATTAACGACTCTGCCCCAGCCGCTAGCTTTCATCCCTGGGCAAAAATATTTTGCAGTAAGGTAAATAGCTTTTAGGTTGACATCCATGATCAAATTCCAGTCATGCTCAGCCAGGGCAAGAAATGGTGATGCATTGAAAGGACCAGCGCAATTTATCATTATCTGGACAACGCCTATATCTCGAGTAATGGCCAAATGCATTGCCTCTACGGAAGCGCTCTCTCCGACGTCCCCTTCTATAAAAAACGCATGTACGCCCTTGGCTTCTATCCGTGATATGAGCCTTGAAATTCCGGCCTTGTCCAATGCGCTACCCAAGTCATTTACGATTATATCAGCACCGCGCTCGGCGAGTTCCAGCGCTATGGTTTCTCCTAAGTTTTTGGAACCGCCGGAGATGAAAGCCAGTTTGCCATCAAGGAATCTGTCTCTCATGCCCTTACCTCCAATCCATCCGCTGGAGTTCTGCAACTCTCGGGCAATTCAGCTTTCAATGCTCCGCTACGCAGGGGTGCCAAAACTGATTCGAGGAAGTCAAGCCCGAGATTATGCAGTGTTCTCGGTGAAGGAAAGCCATTGCTTACATCCCAGCCATTCAACAAATAGTATTCCTTAAGCAACCGTCCTAATCTGTCTGAATGCATATGTGCAGCCGTAGGCTGTTTGTGTGCAAGGTCTATTGCTGTCTCGTTCATCACACGCCACGGAAGAACATCGCACCTGCTTGACCAGCCTTCACGAATGTTGTAGCCGCGTTCCAGTGTCACGATTCTCCGGCCTGCCTTCCTTATTTCATCGGCAGACAGACTTACTCCGGTGGCGCTTTCAAGAAAGCGGGCACACAGAGTTTCATCGATGCCATAGGCAGCTGTTGTGGCGAAGGCACAGAAACCAAGCGCATCTGTCACCGCATAGATGTCCTCGTGCCATGTCACGATTTCCGCTCGCTTCTCTTCGATGTAAGGTTTCCCGAATTCCTTGCTGCCCGTTATTTTTTCGATGACATCACTGGCCTTATTTGAAAAACCTTCTCCAAATTCAGCAAGACACTCGGTAGTAAGATGATCAGGCCCGCGTGGATTCAATGCAAAAGCAAGAGCATAGGAGAAGGCGCCGCGCAGTTCTACCCTGCTTTGTTCCAGACCACGTGCCTGAACCGCCCATTGATAGGAATTTTTTCCGAACTTGTCAGAAGCCACCTTTACGCCCTTGGATAGCAGATCCCCCAAACCGCGTTTGTTGACTATCATATCGATGAGAAACAGCAATGTATCGCCATCTTCCCACTTAAGAACATGGCCTTCCGTGTCGGTAGTTCCTATTACTCCTTTCTCGAAACTTTCTATGGCAAAAGAAGCTACCGCTCCGAGGGAAATTACATCAAATCCATAGTCATTGGCCAGCTCGTTGGCTCTCAGAATATATTCGCTGTCGGTTATTCCCAGGTTGGCGCCCAGGGCCGCGAAAGATTCATACTCAGGTCCCTCCGAATACGATCCCTTGAATTTACCAGAATCCATCTCAGTATAACGGTGACATCCAAAAATACATGTACCGCACCCCACGCTACGCTTAAGATATCCTTTGTCTATGAGATGCTGCCCTGTAAGATTTCCTTCGCCAGATGGAAGCCACTGACGTTTGAAATTATAGGTTGGAAGCAAACCGCCCTTACACATCTGGTCAGTGGTTGCTGCAGTTCCGAATCTCTTCATAGTTTTGGAATGATTATCAGCCAGCGATGCGTCCTGGCCTTGATGGACAACTTCCATGAACTTTTCTGGGTCGGTAACATATACTTTCCCTGCTTCCCCGTCGATCGCTATCGCCTTAAGGTTCTTGGCGCCCATTACGGCTCCGCCGCCTCCGCGCGCGGCAGCGTTATAGTAATTACACATGATCGACGCGAAATAGGATAATCCCTCACCCGCCTGACCAATACAGGCTATCTGGAGTTCATCCTCTCCCTGTTTTTGCTTGATGGCTCTGTTTGTGTCGCGGATGCCCATTCCCCAGATATCCCGGGCATCGATAATTTCCACTTTAGTGGGACTTATGGTGAGATAGACAGGAGTCCTGGCTCTGCCCTTTATGACGATATGGTCGTATCCAGCTTGCTTGAGACCGATGCCGAATTCCCCTCCGACGTTGCTCTTGAAATAGCCTCCTGTCGTCGGACTTTTGAAAGTGACGGTGGAACGTCCAGAAGTGGGCGCGTTGGTCCCAGACAGTACGCCCGGTGAAAAAATGATTACATTATCCTTGCCAAGCGGCTTTGTTTTAGGACCGGTGAGATCCCAGAGCATTTTTGCTGCGGCTCCTCGCCCCCCGAGGTAAAGCCTCAGGTATTCGTCCGGCAGAATATCTACATGGCATCTGTTGAGGCTCAGGTCCACGATGAGGACACGGCCATTGTATGAAGTATGCATCTTTATGCCTCCCTCGGATTGCGGGTCAGGGCTCCATGCAGGCGGCATGGCTTGAGGCATTCCGGATCGCCTCCACACAAATCACATATGAGGGGTTGCCCATGTTCATCGTCCCACTGGACGCCATGATGTGGGCATGCCTTAAAGCACTTTTTGCACGAAATGCAGAGGTCCGCATCGAATTGTATACAACTCAGCGAGGAATTCATCGAGAGTGAACCGGTTGGGCAGGCTGTAATGCAGAATTTTTCATCACACTGAATACACTTCTGTATTGCTACACTCCCATGTTCAACATCCCTTATGATCTTTATTCGGCTCTTCGTGCAATCAAAATATCCATAGTGCTTCAACGAGCACGCTAGTTCACAGGCTTTACATCCAGCGCAATTATCCGTTTTTATTGTTATTAAGCCCATTCTTAATGCCTCCTCTCGCATGCCTTCTCGATAGGCATAAAAGATCCCACATATCCTAGAGCGTTCAGAATTGGCTTAAACATTGCGTAGATATCATTCCCGCGGAAACGTCTATCGGCCTTGAAGCCTAAATATGTGACGTTCATCCCTGCTTCCACATCCGCATTTGTTAATGGTAATCCATCATAGGTAATGGCACAAATCAAATCGGGGACAATGGCTGCAAGTGTTCTTTCATTCCAGGCGATTATATTTTCATTCTTGAATAAGACTTTCACAGGTATCTCGCCTTCTACCTCTACAGTACCAAAATCGAAGCCACCTCTTGTTTCTCCTGTTACAGAATGCACTCTGCCTCTTCCAAGGATATATCCATCGTATTCGCGCTCTATACTTTCAGAAGGATCCTTTCCTGCTAGTCTGCAGTTTTCTATTGATGCACCTAGCCTCTCGACGAGTGTTGTCGTCCCAGGGATTATGAAAGATTTGAGTTGGGCTCCATTCATTGCATGGCAGCATGCTGCTGAGACACCTTGCAGTTCGGCGGTGATTGCCCTCCCGACTCTTTCTATGTCCGCTGGATTCTTTGAATTGATCATAACTTCGATTCCGTCTTCCGTCGTCAGGGCAAATGGACTTATGCCTAGGCCGCCCAGGGAAAAGGTTGTCATGTCTACTTGCGGTACAGCTCTGCCGCAAGGGTCTCCATCTACCATGGGTATGTGTCGTTGAACAGCAGCAAGCATCGGATTCATTGAGTTACCGGCGCCAATCTCGAAAGGAATCACAAACGAGCTTTCGAAGCCCACTTCTTTTTCCAGATAGCGCAACGCTCGTTCTGGCGAGTAGGTCCTTGCTTTTTCAAGGGAGGCTTTTGGTGATCCCATACCCGCAATTACTGCACCCCAGTTTGAATCCAGGACTTCTGACGGTTCCACAAGATCGACGCCATCGTCAAACTGCAGTATATGGTCGACAATCTTCATGCCCTCTTTTATTGACCCGCCGCCACCTGCCCCAAGGAAACCTGCCCCGACTACGATGTTCCGCAAGGATTTTTCATATAATCTTCGCATGGTATCACCTCTGTGCTTTTAGAACTTGACGCGCATCTTCTGCCCGTATGTCACCGAGATAAGTACTGCCAGTATTACAACAACGCCCTTTGTGATGTATTGGAAATAGTAAGGGACATTCAGCATAGTCAGTCCGTTGGTAAGCATCGTAATAATAAAGGCTCCTATAAAGGTTCCCTTTGCCGTTGGTTCTCCTTCGCCGAACATTGTGGTACTCAGGTATACTGACGATATGGCATCCATGAGGTATTCTTCTCCTCCAAGCGGCTGTGCCGAGGCGATACGGGATGTCATTATCACGGACGAAAATGCGATGCTGAATCCGGATATGATAAAAGTAGAAAATCTGTAACGCTTTATTTTAATCCCTGCGTACAGGGCTGCCAGTGAGTTGCCCCCAATAGCGTAGATGCGTCGCCCGAAGGGTGTCTTCCCCAACACGAAAGCTGTTAGGACCGCATATACAACCATCAGTATTACCGGGAACGGAATGGGGCCGACAAAGCCCTGCCCGAGAAACACGAATACCTTCGATACATTGTCGTCGAAGTATATGGGATTACCCCTGGTGATCAGCATCTTGAGTCCATACAAGATTGATCCAACCGCGAAACTGCCGATAAAGTCAGGTAATCCTATGTATGCTATCAAGAAGCCGTTAAGACTACCAACCAGTAATCCAACTATCAGTGCGGCAAGGCATCCAAGCAATAGACTTCCAGTGCCTATCATTACGATTGCGAATATAATGCTTACCAACCCGATACTGTACCCAATGGACATATCGAATCCGCCTGCAGCCATGACAAATGTGAAGCCAAGCGAAATTATGGTAAGTATGCTCATCTGCCTCAAAAGCATGAACATGTTCTTGCTGGTCAGGAATCGCGGTGCGGCTATCGAAAACACTATGAATATGACGACAGCCGCGAGTACAGTCCCATATTTTCTGAAGAATTCACCTTTATTGGCATCAGCCGAGTTGGATTCAGTCTGGGCATTCATTGTTGGTTCCTCCGCTCAACATGGCTTCGAATATATGTTGCTCTACGTCCGGTTCGCCGGTCTTGTATTCACCTTTAACTTTACCGTTCACCATCACTATTATCCTGTCGCAGACCGTTAAAAGTTCCGGGAGATAGGATGAAAAAAAGATTACACCTTTACCGTTGTCAGCCATCTTGCCAATAAGCCGGTAAATGTCTTCCTTCGCTTTTACATCTATTCCTTTAGTTGGCTCATCAAATAGTCCAATCTCGAAATCACCATAAAGCCATCTGGAAAGTATGACTTTCTGCTGATTCCCACCGCTGAGGAATTTAATAGCCTGTCCGGGGCCAGCGGTTTTAATTCCCATCGTATCGATATATTCCTTGGCGGTAGCTGTCTCGCGTTTTGAATCTATTTTCAGGCCTCGCTTGAAACTGTTCAGATATGCCAGCGATATGTTTTTCTCTACGCTGAAATTGGCAACAAGGCCCTCAGCCTGTCGTTCCTCTGGTACAAAAGCTATGCGGTTGTTCAATGAAAAGTGAATATCTGGATTGAATTGCTTTTCCTTTAGGTAGGTTCTTCCATGTTCTATTTTGTCTATGCCATATATTGCTCTCGCGATCTCGCTTTTCCCTGCACCCATGACACCTGCTATGCCCAGGATTTCACCTTTGTGCAGAGAGATATTTACATTTTTCAGCTTTTTATTTGTCAGCCCTTCCAGCCGAAGCAGTGTGGCCTCTGGGTCGGGTTTTTCTTTCCTGCTGTACAGCACATATTCTTTCTTTCCTATCATCATGGACACTATCGATGTCTTGGTGCACTCTTCGATGTCTTTGGAACCTACCTTGGCACCATCTCGGAATACAGAGATTCTGTCAGCGATTTCCATAATTTCATCGAGGTTGTGGCTGATGTAAATAATTCCAATATTCTGGCTCTTCAGCGATTTGATAATCTCCAGTAACTGTGCGCGTTCTTTTTCTCCTAGGGATGTAGTAGGTTCGTCGAAAATCATAACCCTGGGATTTTGAACAAGAATTTTGGCTATCTGGACTATCCGCTGTCGCGAGGTATCCAGTCCGTGCGTGTAGGAAAGAGGATCTATATCTATGCAAAGTTTTGCAAACACTTCCCTCGATTTTTTTATCATCAGCGTATCATCGGTGTAGTCTATACCAAGAAAGTTTTTTCGTATCTCATCGCCAGCAAATATGTTTTGGTAGACCTTGAAGAAAGGAACGAGGTTTATTTCCTGGTGAACAGTACGTATTCCTGCCAATTCGCTATTTTTGATGTTCTTGAATTCCACCGTTTTGTTATCAAGCTCGATATGTCCTGAATCGTGTGAATATACTCCCGAAAGAATCTTGATGAATGTGGATTTCCCGGCTCCATTCTCTCCCGCGAGCGCGTGTATCTCTCCCGCCTCGAGGTTGAAATCAATGTCTCTTAGTACCGAGACGCCCGAGAAAGCTTTTCCCACACCTCTTGCTTGAAGTAACATAGTTCCATCCAAATTTAAAGCTGTCGCGCCAATAGACACTTCCATCCGAGGATCGCCTACAGCGAACCCGGATGGAAGCTCTGAAATTAGTAACTCATTGCGCGGGGATATTATCCTTTGTAATCAGAATACCAGGGATATAGATGTGCTTCGAAGGAATGGTCTTCTTATTAAGCAGATCGAACATCCTGTCGACAACTGTTCGCGCTATGGTCGCGGGGTCCTGGGCAAGAGTCGCAACGAAGGGGCTGTCGGATTTGCGCATTTCTTTGTACGCCTCGGGGTCTCCGTCAACTCCGGTAATCTTGATGTAATTCTGCAGTCCAGCTTCCCTGATGGCCTGAACAGCTCCCAATCCGCCGCCGTCGAATGTGGCGAACACACCTGCAATATCTCCCTTGTTCGGATGAGCCTGGATGAGTGCTTCCATCTTTGCTTTGACGTCGGTAAGATAATCCGGCCAGGCGTATACGAATCCCCACTCTATCGTTACGTTGGGATACTTCTTGACGACCTCATGAAGGGCGTTTTTCCTGACCCTGATCATGGCACCAGCATCATTGAATATTTCTACGATTTTTCCCTTGTAACCGATGGCCTTCATCAAAGCTTCCGCAGAAGCGCGACCAAGCTGGTCATTGTCTGACTCGACAAAAACGTCGACAAAATCCGCGTTACCCGCATCCATGGAGCCAATAAGGATTCCTTGCTTTTTTGCCTCGCGAAGGGGAGGGGCGACTTGGTTGATGTCGCCTTCCTCAATGATGATGGCATCTACACCCTGGGCTATCATGTTCTCGATAGCCGCAATTCGAGACGCTACATCGGCGGTAACAGAAGAAATTACTACGCCGCCATTCTTCTTTATCTGTTCAATCATCGTGTCGCGGCCGATTCTGGCAAAGAAATTTGCCTGTCCAAAATTGTTGATGCCGACGACAAACGGTTTGCCCGGCTTTGCTGCCTGGGCAAAGACCAGCCCACTCGACATAAGCACGATCAACAGGATACATGCTACTTTCCGCATCACTTTACCTCCTTGAACCTATAGCCATTAGAATGACTATCTTAAGCGCTCTAGACGCTTAATTAAGTGAAGAAATGAAGGCTTTCAGCCTATTGCCGCCCTCTATCAAAGAGTCTGGACCTACAGTGTAGGCCATACGGACAAACCCCGCTCCAGTCGGGCCAAACGCATCCCCAGGTATGACGGCCAGCCTATTCTTTGAGAGCATACCCATGGCGAAATCTTCTGAACTTAATCGAGTGCAAGATATATCCACGAACATGTAAAAACTGCCCTCGCATGGCACAATTTTCAGCCCTTCGATATTTGACACAATATCCGTCAGTAATTTTCTTCTCGATGCGTATTCTTTCAACATGACGCCAAGGGAACCATCATCATTGGTTAACGCCGCTATCGCCGCGCGTTGGGCGACTGAGTTGGCGCAGGCATATACATTTTCCTGGAGCTTTACCATGGAAGATATGATTTCTTTATTGCCGCATGCGTATCCGATCCTCCAACCGGTCATGGCGTATGATTTTGAAAAACTATTCACTGTCACAGTAATGTCGGAGGCATCAGGAATCGAAGCAATACTCGTGTGCGAGTGCCCATCCCAGATGAACTTTTCGTATACCTCATCGCTTATTATAAAAAATCCTTTTTGCCTTGCCAGTTTAGCAATTTTCTCAAGTTCTTCCTTTGGAATGACTCTTCCGGTTGGGTTGCTGGGAGTGTTGAAAAGAAGCACTTTTGTTTTTTCTGTGAGATGAGCTTCTATTTTATCCGCCGTAAGTATAAAGCCGTCAGATGTATCAAGTGGTATAGGAACAACATTTCCTCCCGCCAGGATAATCTGCGATACATAGTTCAACCAGGAAGGCTGGGGCACCAGGACGTCGTCGCCTGAATCGAGCATTGAACGCAATGCCAGATACAATCCACCCATTCCACCTGCAGTAACTATGATGTCATCCTTGGGGTCTGCAGTAATTCTGTTTTCATGACTAAGTTTCTCAGAAATGCATTCGCGTAATTCAGGAAGCCCTGCATTTACGGTATAGTGCGTGTACCCATCATCCATGGCCTTGCGGGCTGCATCAGTAATGTACTTTGGTGTATTGAAATCAGGTTCACCAATGCCAAAGCTAATCACATCCGTCATGCTTTTTGACAAATTGAAAATCTTCCTGATTGATGATGGATTAATTCCTTTTGCCATGTCAGAGACAATATGCTTATGCATACAACTTACCTCTCCACCCTGGAGGAACTGTTTCCCAAAAGGCTCAATACCTCTTCGAGGGATGACCAATTGAAGTCTGTTCTGTTGGAATGCTTCAAGGCTGCGAATGCGTTTCCAATTTTTAACGATTCTGCAATGTCGCCCCTTCTCGTCAGGTAGCCATATATGAAGCCAGCAGAGAAGGAATCGCCGGCTCCAAACCTATCTACAAGTTCCAGTTCGTAGGTTTTATCTGTGTAGTGCTGTACCGAATCGCAGGCTATCGATGTCCATGTATTCCTCAACACGCTCTGGTCTCCGCGGATTGTTATGGCAACGACCTTGAATTGAAATTTGCCCTGCAATTTCGAAGCTACTTCGCCGTAGTCGCTTCCTGTAACGCCGAATACTTTATTTGAGTCCTCTTCAGTTGTTATAAGGACATCGACATACTCCATGAGGGGCTCAATTGTCGACCGCGCTTCCTGAGTCGTCCAAAGTTTCTTCCGATAATTGACATCAAAAAATACAGTTGCCCCATTTTCTTTTGCTGCCTTCATTGCGTTTTTCGTTGCCAGAGCACAGCCTTTTCCCAGAGCTGGAGTGATACCAGTTACATGCAGGGCTTTAGCTTTAATTATCGAGGAAAAATCGAGATCATTTTCTTGCATTAAGCTGATGGAAGAATCTTTTCTGTCATAGATAACCGTTGTTCTTCTGGGGTTTGCCCCAAATTCAACAAAGTATAGACCCATTCTTCCGTTTTTAGAGTATTTAACAAACGATGTATCGACTCCGGCCATTCTCAGTTTGTTTCTTGCAGAAAGGCCTAGTTTGTTATCAGGAAGTACCGATATCCAAGATGATGATAGGCCTAGTCTAGAAACGCCAACTGCCACATTTGCTTCTGCTCCACCGAAATCCATAAAGCAAGTAGACGCCTGCTCGAGCCTTTCGAAATCACGTGTCGATAAGCGGAGCATCCCTTCACCAAACGTCATCACATCGAACATGTATATCCTCCAGTAGTATTTTCAACGAGCAATGCTTTCTTTCATATGACGCGCATTCCTCTCTATTTGCTCGTACGCAGCCGTCTTTATCAGGTTGTCATTCACAATCGAAGTACCGACTGCTACAGCAGAGGCCCCTTTGCTTAAATACAATTTGGCATTTTCCGCGTCGATCCCCCCAACGGCAACCATCGGTATCTGTGGGAATACTGCCTTAATTGCTTTGATATATTCCGGTCCGGAAGGCTCTGCGGGAAATACTTTCACCATCGGAGCACCACAATAAAAGGATTTGTAGATTTCTGCTGCGGTGAAAGCTCCAGGGATCACAGGTATTGCATTAGATATACATGCTTTCATCATCCTTTCGTCGGCTATTGGACTTATGATAAAACGGCTTCCAGCCTCGATTGCACGCATAGCAGTGTATTCATCTACTACAGTACCTGCGCCACAGCACAAGTCATCGCCGAATTCCTCAGAGATTCTCCGGATCAAATCAGCGGCACCAGGTGTATTGAAGGATACTTCGAGTACATGTATCCCTCCATTCAACAAGGCCCTAGCTACAGGTGTCACGTCAAACAACCTACTTGCACGGATAATTGCGATAACTTTCTCTTCCAAGATTTTCTTAATGGTCTGCATTTTTTCCCTTCCCATTCCATCCTAATTTCATAGATATTTCCTGACATACTGATATCAAGCTATCCTTGTATTTCATAAGCTCACTGAGCGATATCCTGTATGTCATTGTCGTGATGCTTAAGGAGGCCAGCGCTATATTCTTATGGTCGAATATAGGAGCTGCTATGCAGATAATATTGTCTTCGTGCTCTTCGTCATCTACCGCAAATCCTGCACCTCGGATCGCTCCGATCGCCTTCATCATCTCTTCTTGTGTTGATATGGTAGTTTTTGTAAATCTTGTAAATTCAATTTTTTTAATTATCCTATCTCTTGTTTCCGGTTCCTGGAACGAGATGAGAGCTTTTCCTACTCCGGTACAATAGACAGGTGCACTTTTACCTATATACGAATACATCCTGATTGCTTGTCTGCTTTCCCTTTTATCTATATAGATGATTTGATCATCGATGAGCATCGCTAGGTGAATGGTTTCAAGGGTTTCTGAATTGAGCCGATCAAGGTACGGAGAGGCTATTTTTTTTAGATCAAGCTTTTCCAGCAAGCCAAGCCCGATCTGGATGAAGGCGATTCCTAAACTATATCGTTTCGTTTCCGGGCTTTTTGAAATGAACCCATAGTCGTGCATCTCTTTGAGAAGTCGATGCGCTGTGCTCTTGGGTATCCCTAAGGCATCTGATATTTCTTGCAAGCTTGCAGAATCTTTTACCCGGAGATGGTTAATAATAAATAAGGCCTTGTCCAACAGCCCCATGCTTAATCCTTTGTTCCATTAGTTGGAACTTGGTTCTATGTAATGAAATTGTAGCATCTATTCAGCGTATGTCAAGATAAAATCTAATATTCTGATGAGTTGACTTTCATAAAAGACCTTGTACCTGTTTTGGATTATAATGAGCCGCGATAACTGGACAGGAATAGAGACAATATAAAGTGGACCGCTCCTCCTTGCAGAACGGAAAGAAGGAGGCATAGAGTTAGCTATGAGAAAGCGGTACGACAAAGAATTCAA
>Ga0074195_1000505_pt2 | contig 58133 bp, 48 predicted proteins | sample EPASupsiteHSE623_FD_64525 | JGI IMG/M metagenome (GOLD analysis project Ga0074195, IMG submission 64525) | Bioremediated contaminated groundwater from EPA Superfund site, New Mexico - Sample HSE6-23 | ecosystem: Environmental > Aquatic > Deep subsurface > Groundwater > Contaminated ...
ATGTGTTATGAAAAAGGTGATTTTCATGTTCCAAGTCGTAATGTAAAAATGGGTGAAATTTGTGGTTGTGAGTTTTTTATAGATAAAGATCAATTTGAATACTTTAAACACTCTTTTATAACAATAGATGTAAGAGCCGAAAAAGCAGCTTTTGGAAATTCTTTTTCATTAGAAATAGACTTAGGTTATCAGTTTATAACAAAATCGAGAATATTTACTGATGAAGAGTATGCTAGCTTAGAAAAAATAGATTAAAAAAAAGGGAAAGAGTAAAACTCTTTCCCTTTTTAAATAGTAAAGCTAAAATTATAAAGCTGTTACGTTTTCTGCTTGAAGACCTTTTTCACCATTACCAACTTCAAAAGTTACCTTTTGACCGTCATTTAATGAAACTCTACCATAACCTGAATTGTTGATGTTTCTGTAATGTACGAATACATCTTTACCACCATTTTCTTGCTCGATAAAACCATAACCTTTTTCGCTATTAAACCATTTAACTGTTCCGTTTACTAATGTTGCCATTGTAACCCCTTTTTTTTTAAAATATACTTCATTTCTAAAGCGTTGAAGATATAAAATTGAGAATTCTTTAGATTGAGTGTGTACTTAAAACTAGCGTTACAAGAAAAACATAAACTATAGATGAACCCTAAACCATCTTTCAATACAGATATTATAGCACAAAAATAAGAAAATATACTTTTTTATTGAAAATTTGTAAATATTCATATATTTAACTATTTTTTTTGATCTTCATTTGTCACAAGAGCTAGATTTGTAAGACTATATTTTTGTAATAAATCTAATACTTTTACTACTCTTTCGTATTCAACTTTCTTGTCAATCCTTACTATAACGGCTTTCTCTTTGTTTTTTATAGTTTTTAGATTATCTTCTAAAGATGCAAATGAAACTTCAATTCCTTTAATGGCCAATTTTTCTTGATTAAGTTCAATAAAAATTTGTTCTTCATCTATTTTCATTTCTTTGGCATTTGAGGCAGGTAAATTCAAAACTAAGGCTAATTCTTCCTTTTTAAAAACAGAAGAAACAATAAAAAAGATTAAAAGAATAAATACAACATCAATAACAGGAGTTAAATCTAAGCCTAAAGATTCTCTTCTTTTCATTTTAGTTTTGCCCAACTAACTCTTTTTTTGCTTTTAATTCTATAGAATCAATCATTGAAATAAAATGGTTATATGCAATTTGATGGGGAATTGCCACAATTAGACCTGCAATTGTTGTAATCAAAGCTATTGAAATTCCGTTTGAAAAGATAGTAGGATCTCCTAAACCATTCTGAGTTATTGCTTCAAATGATTTATAAACTCCAACTACTGTTCCTAAAAGCCCAAGAAGAGGAGAAATAGTTGCTATATTTTTTATAATTGTTAAACCTGATTCAAGTTTTTTTACTTCATACTCAATTTGAGATAAAATTGATGAGTTAATAGTTACTTTATTTTTTATTTTACTAATCATTGCATTTTTTCTTGGAAGTGTTAAAAATTTCCATAAAATAATAGTAAATCCAATTATGTTTAATACAATTAATATATAAACAATAATTCCGCCCTTATCAATATAACTCATTAAATCCATGTAAACCCCAATTATTTTTTTCGTATTGTACAAAAATTTAATTAATAGATGGTAGAATTTTCCTATGAACTATACAAATTCCCCAATTCAAAAAATTACTTTTAACAATCAAAAATATTTTGTAAAAAGAGATGATTTATTAAATTCTGACTTTTCAGGAAATAAAGCTAGGAAATTTTATTATTATTTAATCAACGATTTTCCTAATATAAAAAAAGTTGTATCTTCGGGTTCTGCTCAATCCAACGCAATGTATTCATTATCTGTTTTATGTAAATTGAAAAATTGGCAGTTTGATTATTATGTTGATCATATTGCATCATTTTTAAAAGAAAATCCAGTTGGAAACTATAAATATGCAAAAGAATTTGGGATGAATATAATAGAAGGGAAAATGCCAGAATTTTTTGATGAAAACACTTTATATATAAGTGAAGGTGGAGCTGTAGCTGAAGCTTCATTTGGAATCGAAATTTTAGCAAATGAGATAAAAACTTGGGTAGAAGAAAATAGTATTAAAAATCTAAAAATATTTTTACCAAGTGGAACAGGAACAACAGCCCTTTATTTACAAAAATATATTCCTTTTGAAGTATTAACTTGTGCTTGTGTTGGTGATGAAATTTATCTGAAAAAACAGTTTGAACAACTTGAAGAAGATAATTTTCCCACAATAATACAAAAAGAAAAGAAATATCATTTTGGAAAACTATATAAAGAGTTTTATAATATTCATAAAGAACTTCTAAAACAAACAAATATTGAGTTTGATTTACTTTATGATAGTTTAGGTTGGCTTTGTTTTGAGAAGTATGTAAATAATCAAGAAGATAAAGCTTGTACTTTTTTATATATTCATCAAGGTGGAGTAATTGGGAATATTTCAATGTTAGAGAGATATAAATATAAATATGATAAATAAAATATTTATTTTATTTTTAATAAAAAAAAGATAGTATCCGCACATGTTATCAAAAAAAGAAATAAAACTTATAAAACTTATTAAATATACTCCTATTTTTATTGTTGGAATTGTTTGTTTAATTATTACTGTACTTTTGTCTGTTGAAAAAAATATGTCATTAAATAAAGAGTTGGAAACTTTAAAAAAAGATTATTTAAAAAAAAATAGAGAGATAATAAAAAACGAAGTAGACAAGGTTTACGATTATATTCTACATAAAAAATCAAATAGTGAAGACGAATTAAAACAAAATCTAAAAAATAGAGTTAATGAAGCATACAATTTAGTAAATTATATTTATGAAAAATATAAAAATAAAGAGAGTAAAGAACAAATAATCAATCGAATAAAAGATTCTTTACGAGCTATTAGATTTAATGATAATAGAGGATATTTTTATATAAATAGTTTTGATGGAAAAAATATCTTACATCCTATTAATCCTGAATTTGAAAATAAATTACTTTTAAATTTGAAAGATGATTTAGGGAATTTTATATTAAGAGATGTACTGAAAAATGCTAAAAATTCGAAAGAATCTTATACTACACTTTATTGGAATAAACCAGAAGATTTAAAAAATCAATATAAAAAAATTACATTTAATAAAGTTTTTGAACCATATAATTTTATTATAGGAACGGGTGAATATTTAAATGATTTTGAAAATATCACAAAAGAGAAAATCTTATCTTATATTTCAAGTATCAGATATGATAAAAATGGTTATGTTTTTGTTATTGATGAACAAGGTGTTTATTTAAGTCATATTGAAAAATCTTATGTTGGAGTAAATAGAATAAATCTAAAAGACCAAAATGGATTTATGATAACAAAAGAGATTCTAAATTTAGCAAAAGATGGAAAAGATGGATATTTAAAATATGTTGGAACAATAAAACCTGAAACTAAATTACCATCTGAAAAAATTTCTTATGTAAAAGGTTTTACTGATTGGAATTGGGCAATATCAACTGGATTTTATACTGATGAGTTAGAAAAACAAATCTCTGAAAAAGAGTTTGAAATAAAAGATAAATATACAAATAAATTGATAAATTTACTTTTAGTAAGTCTTTTATTAACAGGTGTCTTTTTAATTATCTCTTTTTATCTTTCACGAAAGTTAGAAAAAAGATTTTATAAATATAAACAACAAGTACTTAATCATATTAAAAGAAATAGAGAAAAAGATACTATGTTGGCTCAACAAGCAAAAATGGCAGCAATGGGTGAAATGCTTGAAAATATAGCTCATCAATGGCGACAACCACTTAGTTCAATATCAACAATTTCAACTGGAATTAAAATACAGTATGAATACGCTGAAGTAAATAAAGAAGATGTTATAAAATCTATGAATACAATAGCTACAACAACAAAATATTTATCTCAAACTATCGATGATTTCAGAGATTATTTTAATCCTCAAAAAGACCCTACATATTTTAATTTAAAAGATATTTTTGAAAAAGTTTCTGATTTATTAGAACCACAATTACATTTAAAAAATATTCAATTAATTAAAGATATTGATGATGTGTATATTTTTGGAATGGAAAATGAGTTTTTACAAGTAATCATAAATCTTTTAAATAATTCAAAAGATGAATTTGAAACAAAAGAGTTTGAAAAGAAATATATTTTTATCGATACAAAAGTTACTGAAGATGAAATTTCAGTAATTGTAAAAGATAATGCTGGTGGAATTGATGAAAAAATAATCGATAAAGTATTTGAATCATATTTTACAACTAAACATAAATCAAAAGGAACCGGAATAGGTCTTTATATGTCAAAACAAATTATTGAAAAACATATGAAAGGTCTTATTCGTGTATCAAATGAGAATTATATCTACAAAGAAAAAAATTATAAAGGGGCAAGTTTTTTAATAACTTTTATTCAAAAAAAGAAATAGAAGATTATTTGAAGTTTTTTACAAATTCAATAAAATCTTTTTCTTTTAATGCTTTTGCATAAAACCAACCTTGGATTTCATCACAATGTTCTAATTCTAAAAACTCTTTTTGATTTACCTTTTCAACACCTTCTGCTATAACTTTTATACCTAATCCTTTTGCTAAAGCAATAATTGTTTTTGCAATTGCTATATCTTTTAGACTGTGAGGAATTTCTGCAATAAATGATTTGTCAATTTTTAGCTTATCTATTGGGAATTGTTTTAAATAACTTAAAGATGAATATCCTGTTCCGAAATCATCAATTGATAATTCAATACCAATTTCCTTTAGATTTTTTAGAATTATTATAGATTCATTAATATTTTCCATAATAAAAGTTTCTGTTAATTCTAATTCTAAAAATCTTGCATCTAAATTTGTAGCTTTTAGATTTTCAATTACAGTTTTATAAATATCACTATGTTTAAATTGAATTGAAGAGATATTTACTGCAATTTTTCCTTCTTTTAATAGGTTCTTATCATGAAGTTTTTTCATAAATGAACAGGCTGTTTTTAATACAAAATCTCCTAATGGAATAATAAGTTTTGTTTCTTCTGCATGGGGAATAAATTCATCTGGTGAGATTAGTCCTAAACTTTTATGATTCCATCTTAAAAGTGCTTCTGCACCAATAATTGTATTTGTTTTAATATCAATTTGTGGTTGATAATAAACTTCAAATTCATTATTTTTTAGAGCATCACTTATCTCTTGTTTCATAACTATTTTTTCAAATATTTCACTTGTCATCTCGTCTTTATAGAATTGATATTGATTTCTTCCTGCATTTTTTGCACTATACATTGCTGTATCTGCATGTTTAATCAAATCTTCTTCATTTAAACCATTATTTGGGAAAATAGAGATTCCCATACTAATTGTTGTATCAAATAAATACTCTTCTAATTTTATTGGTTCAAGAAAATCATTTAGTATTTTTTGAGCAATTTTTTCAATATTTTTTTGCTCAAGTATATCTTCAATTACAAGAATAAATTCATCTCCACCAATTCTTGAAATGGTGTCATTTTTTCTAATATTTTTTTGTAATCTTTGAGCTACAAGATTAATTATTTTATCACCAATTGAATGACCATAAGAGTCATTTATCATTTTGAAGTTATCAATATCAATAAAAAATAGTGCAAGTCTTTGTGTTAAATCATTACATTTTTCTATAGATTTATTTAATCTTGCATTTAATAATAGTCTATTTGGTAGATTTGTAAGTGGGTCATGATGGGCTAAATAATCTATTTTTGCAGTTGAATTTTTTATTTTTGTAATATCAGAAAACAAAGCTACATAGTTTAATATTTTGCCATTTGAATCTTTTGCAACACTTAAATTTAACCATTCAGGATAAATTTCTCCACTTTTTTTACGATTCCAAATTTCACCTTTCCAAGAACCATTTTTTTCTAATTCAGTCCATAAATTTGAGTAGAACTCTTTATCATGTTTTCCTGATTTTAATATTCTTGGATTTTGATATATGATTTCATCAAAAGAGTAACCTGTAATATTAGAAAAAGCACTATTTACAGAGATGATTTTTCCTTCTTCATTTGTTATGATAATTCCCTCAGTTGTATTTTCAAATACAATATCAGATAACTTTAATTTTTTTTCTATTTTTTGTTCTTCTGTAATATCTTTAAAAATACAATGTGTTCTTATTTCATCGTTTATATTAGAGATATTCCCTGTAAAACTAGCTAAAAAAATCTCATCATTTTTCTTTCTAATTTTAATTTGTTCATTTTCAACATGTTCATCTTTTAGGAATATTGCAAATTTTTCTTTTAATTTTTCAAAAGGTTCATCTGTAAAATTAAAGAATTTTTGACCAATTACTTCATCTTTTTCATAACCAGTAATTTCAAGCCATTTTTTATTAACATTACACACAACTCCTTTATCATTTAGTGATTGATAAGGATATGGAGCTTCGTCATATAAGAATTTAAACTTATTTTCAATTTGTTTATTTTTATTTGTAATTTCAGTGATATTTGTAAATAGAAGTTTAATTATTGAGTTTTCCAATAAAACAGTATTTAAAATTGTTAGTTGAAATAGATTATTTTTTATTTCTAATACTTCATTTTTTTCAAAACTATTTGTTTTTATTTTTTCATAAAGTAATTCCCATTTTGGAGCAGGAATTATTGTTGTAATATTTTTATCAATTCCTATATCAAATAGTTCAGCAGCTTTATTATTAAACCAATAAATAATTTGTTCATCATCATTATCAAAAAGTTCAATTACCGCTTCATTTAAAGAGTTAAATGTATTTTTAACATCTTTGAGCTTTTTTTCTAAAAATAAGTTGTAATTACCTTTTATGTTATTTAAAATATCTTTTGATGTAATTATAGAATATTCATTTCTTTCTTTATTGAAAATTACAGCTCTTCTTATCTCATTTTCTTTCATTTTTTTTACAACATCAAATAAAAGTTCTTCTTCATCAAAACAAATAAGATTTTTGTGCATAACTTCTTGAATATTTAGCTTTGAATCAATATGTTTTTGAGCAAGATTTATTACATCACTCTCAGTTAAAATTCCAATAGGTTCATTTTTATCAAAAATTAAAATTGAACCTATGTTTTTTTGAGTCATTAAATCTATAACATCTTGAATATTTGATTCTTTTTGAACATGAATAGCTTTTGTATTGGTTTTTATTAACTCTTTTGCTTTTATATTAGTTTTAAATAAATCTTGCTCAAACTGGAAAATAATTTTTTCTTGAATGATACAACCTAAATAGTTATCATTTTTATCTAAAACTAAAACTCTTCTAATATTGTGGTTTAACATTAATCCTAAAACATAATCAATTTTTCTAGTTTGTTTACTTGAAATTAATTGTTTATTGGCAAAATCAAAGGCTTTTAAATTTAAATCAGCATGTTTTGCATATAAAAATAAAATATCTCTTTCTGTAATAATTCCAACAGGTTTCGTATCTTTTAATAAAATAGAATGTTTTGTTTTATTTTTTATCATAAAATCTAAAACTTCTTGCAGTGTTACATCAAAATTTATCGAATCTTCTATTTTTGAAATCAACTTAATTAAGCCCATTTTTATCCTATTTTCTAAGAGTTTTTAAGACGCAACTTTATCCTAATGTAGCCTAATTTAAAGTAAATAAGATAAGTTTGTGTATAAAAATTTACATTAGTTTAGATATAATCCCAAACTATGAAAAAGAACAATATAATATTAATAGGTTTTATGGGTGTTGGTAAGGGTACAGTAGCTCGTGCTTTGGTTAAAAAATCAAATATGTTTGCTATTGATACTGATGATTTAATCGAAAGTATGGAAAACAGAAGAATCAAAAAAATCTTTGAAATTGAGGGTGAACCATATTTTAGAGCTTTAGAAAAGAAAACTGCTTTATGGTTGGAAAATAGTGTAAATAATACAATTATTTCAACAGGTGGTGGGTTTTATAAGCAAGAAAATATAAACAAAATAGGAAAGGTTGTTTATTTAAAATCATCATTTCAAGGTATTTTAGACCGAATAAATAACGCTCCAAATGCAGCAAATAAATTGAAAAAAAGACCACTTTTACAAAATATGGAAGAAGCAATAAAGCTTTATGATTCAAGAGCAAAAGAGTATGAAAAAGTTGCTAAAATTGTAGTTGATGTGGAAAATAAAGATATAAAAGATATTGTAAAAGAGATTTTAGGACAAATATAAATGAAAATAATTAATACAAAAGATGCAAATTTTAAAGCTGAGTTTGATGCTATACTAGCTCGAGCAAATAGTGATATTAAAGGCGTTTCTTCAATCGTTATGAATATTATTGAAGAGATAGTTAAAGAGGGAAATACAGCTTTAAAAAGACATATTGAAAAATTTGATAAATGGGAAGTTAAATCAGATGAAGATTTAATGATTTGTCCAACTGATATGAAAAAGGCTTATGATAATCTTGATGAAAAATTAAGAGCTGCACTTCATACAGCTTATGATAGAATCAAAAATTACCACGAAAAACAACTTCCAAAATCATGGTTAGATTTTGAATCAAATGGAACTATTTTAGGACAAAAAGTAACTCCCGTTGATAGAGCTGGACTTTATATTCCAGGTGGAAAAGCTGCATATCCAAGCTCACTTTTAATGAATGCAATTCCTGCAATTGTTGCAGGGGTAAAAGAGATAGTTGTTTGTACTCCAACACCTGAAAATGAAGTAAATGAACTTTTACTTGCAGCTTGTCACTTATGTGGAATTACAAAAGCTTATAAAGTTGGCGGTGCTTCTGCAATTGCTGCAATGGCTTATGGAACACAAACTATTCCAAAAGTTGATGTTATTACAGGTCCTGGAAATATTTTTGTTGCAACTGCAAAAAAACTTGTTTTTGGAGAAGTAAATATTGATATGATTGCAGGTCCTAGTGAAATTGGTATTTTAGCCGATGAAACATCAAAACCTCACTATTTAGCGATAGATTTATTATCTCAAGCTGAACATGATGAGATGGCAAGTTCTATTATGATTACAACTTGTGAAGAAGTTGCTCAACTTACAAGTAATGAAGTTGAAGAATATTTAAAAAATTTAAGTAGAGAAAAAATTGCAAGAAAATCAATTGAAGATAGAGGTGCAATTATAGTTGCCTCTTCAATGGAAGAAGCACTTGAACTTATGAATGAAATAGCTCCTGAACACTTAGAAGTGATGACAAAAAATCCATTTGAATTATTACCATTTATTAAACACGCAGGTGCAATTTTCTTAGGTGAAAACACTCCTGAACCAATAGGTGATTATTTAGCTGGACCAAATCATACACTTCCAACTGGAAGTACAGCTAAATTTTATAGCCCATTAAATGTGGAAAATTTTATGAAAAAAAGTTCAATTATTAATTTTTCAAAAAATGCTATAAATGAATTAGGTGAAGCTTGTGCATTACTTGCAGATACTGAAGGACTTACGGCTCATGCAAAAGCTGTTCGAGTTAGATTAGAAAATAAATAAAATATAAAAGAAAGTAAATAAGGAATATATTATGTCAATGTTTGGTGATTGGTTTAGCGAAGATGAAGATGATATTTTTATGGGAAGTCCAAAATCAAAATTTTTTGATGTAAGTAGAGAAGCTTCAAAAGATATAGTTGAAGATGAGATTGATAAAATAGTTGAAAAGTTAGCAGTTTTAGAAATGATTATATCTCAAGACAAAGGTGAAAATTTTGATATAAATGACTTTATCAAAGAGTACACTTTAGAAAATTATGAAAAAGTAAAAGCAATGAAAAAAGGTCTTTATGTTGAATTTACAGGTGAAATTATCTGTAGATTAGATTCATAAGGTTTTTTTGTGGAAGAGCTATTAGAAGTTAAAAATCAAATAAAAGAGTTTGTAAAAGTTTGCAATCATGAAAAAAGTTTAGAACTTTTAGACAAGTTAGCAACTGGAAAGATGTTAAGGTCTAAACTTATTTTAAAAATTGCTGGAGTTAATGAAGAGAGCATCAAACTTTGTGCAGTTGTTGAGATGATTCATGCAGCATCGCTTTTACATGATGATGTAATAGATGATGCAGATACAAGAAGAGGAAAGCCTAGCGTTAATGCTCTTTATGATAATAAAACTTCTATTATGTTTGGAGATATTTTATACTCACGTGCTTTTACTGAACTTTCACAAATGGATAAAAGAGTAGCTTATACTATTTCAAATGCTGTAACACTTCTTAGCATTGGTGAAATGATAGATGTTGATTTAACAAATAGTTTTAACAAATCTTATGATTTATATCTTGATATGATTTATAAAAAAACAGCTTCTTTAATAGAAGCCTCTGCAAAAGCAGCAGCGATAATAGCTGGTTTAAATGAAGAAAAATATGCCTTATATGGTAAAAATCTTGGACTTGCCTTTCAAATGGTAGATGATATTTTGGATATTACACAAGATTCAGCGACTTTGGGAAAACCAGCAATGCTTGATTTTGTTGAGGGAAAAGTAACAATTCCATATTTATTACTTCATGAAAGAGTTGAAGATAAAATAAAATTAGAATCTTTATATAAAAAAGAGTTAAGTGATGAAGAAAGCTCTTGGATAAAAGAGCAAATGAGTATTACAAATGCTTTAAATGATTCTATTTTACAAGCGAAAGCTATTGGAAATGAAGCTATAAATGCTGTTATTGATGAAGAAAATAGTCAAACTCTAGTAATGATTATGAAAGCTATGATAGAAAGAGAGTTTTAATGAGTTATTTGGTAATTAGTTTTTCTCACAAAAATATTGATATTAAAATGAGAGAAAAATTAGCTTTTAATAGCGAAGAAGATAAAGATAGATATTTAAAACAAATATTAGAAAATGAACATACAAAAGAGGCTGTAGTTTTATCAACTTGTAATAGAGTTGAAATTGTTACAAGGTCTTCAAATATAAAAAATAGTGCAAAAAATATCATCGAAAAACTTGCTTCTTATTCAGGATTAGATTTTGATACTTTGTATGAAAGAGCTGATATTTACGATAATGATGGAGCTGTTCATCATCTTTTTTCAGTAGCATCTGCTTTGGATTCTTTAGTAATTGGTGAAACTCAAATTGTTGGGCAGTTAAAAGATGCTTTTAGATTTTCACAAGCAAAAGGACACTGTTCTACAAATATCACAAGAGTTATGACTTTTGCTTTTAAGTGTGCTGCAAATGTTAGAAATGCAACAAGTTTAGGAACAGGTTCTGTATCAGTTGCATCAACAGCCGTTGCAAAAGCAAAAGATATTATTGGAAATACAAAAGGTGTAAAAGCACTTGTAATTGGTGCAGGTGAAATGAGTGAACTTACAATCAAACATTTACTTTCATCAGGTTTTGATGTTGTATTAACAAGTCGAGATTTAAAAAAAGCTCAAAATTTAGCAGATACTTTTGATATAAGTGTAAGTGTTGAACCTTATAGCGAATTATCAAATTTACTTGCAAAAGTTCCCGTTATGATAACAGCAACTTCTGCTCCATATCCAATAATCACAAAAGAGAATGCTCCAAGTAGCTCAATTAATAGATACTGGTTTGATATCGCAGTTCCAAGAGATATTGATGAAAATATTTCATTAAGTGGTTTAGAAATTTTTTCTGTTGATGATTTACAAGATATTGTAAATGAAAATATGAGTTTACGAGCTGAACAAGCAAAAATGGCTTATTCAATTGTAAGTCGTATGTCAATGGAATTTTTTGAGTGGTTAAAATCTTTAGAAATCGAACCAGTTGTAAAAAACCTTTATCTAAAAGGTGAAACAATTATCGATAAAAAACTTAAAAATGCAATAAAAAAAGGTTTTATAAGAGCTGATGAAGAAGAAAATATTAGAAAACTTTGTCAAACAGTAATTACAGAATATTTACATAATCCATCAAAACAACTAAAAGATATTTCAAGAAATATGGAGTGTGATGTTGTTGTTTCAACTGTTCAAAATATTTTTGGATTAAGTAATGATTCAAACTTATCAAATAAATACAAATGTGATCATATTACAAAAAATTAAAATAGGAAAATAATCAATGAAATTTAGCAAAATGTTTATCCCAACTACTAAAGAAACACCAAATGATGCAACTTTACCATCACATCAATATTTAGTTAGAGGTGGATTTATCGCTCAAACTGGAGCTGGGATTTATGATTTTATGCCATTGGGAAAAATTGTTTTAGATAAAATTAGAGCAGTTGTAAAACAAGAAATGGACAATGCAGGTGCAAATGAAGTTCAATTTGGTTTTGTAACTCCACTATCACTTTGGGAAGAATCAGGTCGTGCAAACACTATGGGGCATGAAATGCTTAGATTCAAAGATAGAAAAAATACAAATTTTGTTTTATCTCCAACAAATGAAGAATCAGTTGTAAATATGGTAAAAAATAGAATCACTTCATATAAAGATTTACCAGTTAATCTTTATCAAATAAATATAAAATTTAGAGATGAAGCAAGACCAAGATTTGGTCTTATGAGAGGAAGAGAATTCTTAATGAAAGATGCTTACTCTTTTCACTCAAATGAAGAAGATTTAGTTAGAGAATTTAATCTAATGGAATCAACTTATAAAAAAGTTTATACAAGATTAGGTTTAGATTTCAGAGTTGTAGCTGCAGATTCAGGAGCTATTGGTGGAAGTGGTTCAAAAGAGTTTCACGTAATAGCCGATTCAGGAGAAGATACAATTGTTGTTTGTCCTGATTGTGAATATGGTGCAAATATTGAAGCAGCTACACGAAAACCAAAACATGTTACAGCTTGGTTTGAAAATACTAATACTCTTGTTTCTATGGAAAGAGTTTTAACACAAGATTTACAAACTATTGAAGATGTATCAAATTTTTTGAGTATTTCAAAAGCACAAACAATCAAAGCCGTTATCAAAAAAGCTATTTTTGAAAATAAAGTACAAACAGTAATCTTTTTTATAAGAGGAAATGATGAACTTGAAGAGACAAAAGCTTGTAATGCTATAAATGCCTTAGAATTAATTGATGCAAATGAAGATGATATAAATGATGCTGGATTAATTGCTGGTTATTGTGGACCTTTTCATTTACCATCAAATATTGATTTTGTAATTGATTCAGAAATTAAAGATGAATTAGGATTGGCTTGTGGAGCTAATGAAGAGCATTATCATTTAATAAATACAGATTTATCAACATTAGAAAATGCAAAATATTTTGATTTAGTAGCAGTTCAAGAAGGTGATAGTTGTCCTTGTTGTGGTGGAAAATTGAAATATACAAAAGGAATAGAAGCTGGCCATATTTTCCAATTAGGAACAAAATATTCTGAAGCTATGAATGCAAACTTTTTAGATGAAAATGGAAAAGCAAAACCATTTATTATGGGATGTTATGGAATTGGAGTTTCAAGATTAGTGGCAGCGGTGATTGAACAAAACCATGATGATAAAGGTTGTATTTGGACAAAAGAAACAGCTCCATTTATGGTAGATATTATTGTTTCAAACTCTAAAAAAGAGGAAGAAGCAAATGCTGGTGAAAAAATTTATACAGATTTAAAAGCTGCTGGAATAGATACTATTTTAGATGATAGAATAAATGCTAGATTTGGTTTTAAAATGGGTGATTTTGAACTTCTTGGTTTCCCTTATGCTGTTGTAATTGGTAAAAAATTACCAGAAGGATTTGTAGAAATCGTTGATAGAAAAACTTTAGAAAAAACTGATGTTAGAGTTGAAGAAGTAGTTTCAAAAATATTAGAATTAATTAAATAATAGGAGAATATTTTGGAAAAAGAGTTAGAAAAAAACATTGATAGTTTAACAAAAGATATAACTTCATATATTCCACACAATATTGTAGAAATAATTAGTGGTTATGCTTTTTCATTAGTAATGGCAATATTAATTTTTGTTATTGGAAAATGGGCAGTTAATAAAATTGTTGATATTTTAGGAACGGTTTTACGAAAAGTAAAAGGTATGGATGAAACTCTAATTAGATTTTTAGAAAATATCGTTTATTACGCTTTAATGATAATTGTTCTTTTAACAGCTTTAGGAAAATTAGGAGTTGAAACAACTTCATTTTTAGCGATTCTTGGAGCTGCTGGTTTAGCTATTGGTCTTGCTTTAAAAGACTCTTTAGGAAATTTTGCTTCTGGTGTTATGATAATTTTATTTAAACCTTTTAAAGTTGGTGACACAGTAACCGCAGGTGGAGTTACAGGAACAGTAAAAGAAGTTGGTATTTTTAGTTCAATATTTGTAACTGCTGATAATCAAAAAATTATTGTTCCAAATGGCTCAATTACAACGGGTTCAATTACAAATGTAAATGCTTATGAAACTAGAAGAATAGATTTAGTTATTGGTATTGGATATAAAGATGATATTAAAAAAGCAAAAGAAGTATTAACAACTGTTGCAACTTCTAATGAAAAAGTTTTAGTTGATAAAGGAATTTCAGTTGTCGTTTCAGAACTTGCAACATCATCTGTGAATTTTACGATAAATGTTTGGGTTAAAACATCTGATTATTCAGAAGTTAGATTTTATTTATTAGAAAATATCAAACTTTCATTTGATAATGAAGGAATTTCTATTCCTTATCCTCAACAAGATGTACACCACTATAACAAAATTTAAAATTCCCTCTGTTTTAGAAGAGATTCTAAAAGAACTACAAAAAATTGGAGCAACTCCAATTTTAGTAGGTGGAAGTGTACGAGACTACTTTTTAAATATTCCAATCAAAGATTATGATATAGAAATCTTTGGAATAAACTCTTTAGAAATAATACAAAACTGCTTAGAAAAATTTGGTTCTGTTAAATTAGTTGGAAAATCATTTGGAGTTTTAACTCTAAGAGTTAATGAATATGATTTTGATTTTGCACTTCCTCGAACTGAAATAAAAACAGGAAACTATCATCAAGATTTTGAAGTAATCACAAATGCAAATCTTAGCTTTAAAAAAGCAGCTATACGAAGAGATTTCACTATAAATGCAATAGGATATGATTTTTTTAAACAAGAGTTTTTAGACCCATTTGATGGAATAAATGATTTAAAAAATAAAATCATAAAACATATAAATGATACAACTTTTATAGAAGATTCTTTACGAGTTTATAGAGCTGTTCAGTTTGCAAGTAGATTTGATTTTGAAATAGATGAAAATACAAAAAAACTTTGTAAACAAATAGTTTTAAATGGTGATTTGATTCATTTACCCAAAGAGAGAATTTATGAAGAGTTTAAAAAACTTTTTTTAAAATCGGCAAAACCCTCAATTGGATTTGAACTTCTTCGTGAACTAGGAGTTCTAAAATATTTTTCTGAATTAGAAGTTTTGATAAACTGTATTCAAGAGCCAGAATATCATCCAGAAGGTGATGTTTGGATTCATACGATGATGAGTCTTGATGAAATGGCAAGAATTTTAAAAGAAGAGAATATTGAAGATGAATATAGAAAGTTATATCTGTTTTATGGAATTCTTTGTCATGATTTTGGAAAACCCTTTTGTACACAAGAGATAAATGGAAAAATAACTTCCCATAAACACGAATCTTTAGGAATAGAGCCAACAATCTCTTTTTTATCAAAACTCACCAATGAAAAAAAGTTTATAGAGATAGTTTGTTCATTGGTGAAAAATTATTTAACACCTTTTCAACTATATCTTGCAGAATCTTCATTAAAAGCTATAAAAAGGTTATCTTTAAAAGTAAATATTGAAGATTTATGTTTAGTTTGTTTAGCTGATTGTTTAGGTAGAACCATACCAAATAAAGAAAAATGTCCAAAAGCAACTTCATGGTTATTAACAAAAGCAAAAGAGTTGGATATTCATAAAGAGCCTATAAAACCATTAGTTTTAGGAAGAGATTTAATAGAATTGGGGTTCAAACCATCAAAAGAGTTTAAAGAGATTTTAGAGTTTGCTTTTGATTTACAGTTAGATGAAAATATGAAAAAAGATGAAATAATTAAAAAAATTATAGAGAAGCATTAAAGTAACTATTTTAAGGCGCATTTAAAATAAATATTATAAAATATACTTAAATTCAAAAGGAGAAAAAATGAAAAAAATTATTGGTTTAATAGCAGCAATTGGATTAACTACATCAATTTATGCAAATGAAAATACAGGTTGTGGATTAGGTTCTCTAATAATCAAAAATCAAAATACAGTTGCATTACAAGTATTAGCAGCAACAACAAATGGGACTTCAGGAAACCAAACTTTTGGTATCACAAGTGGAACATCAAACTGTTCTAAACCTCATAATTATGTATCAAATGACAAATTAAATAAATTTGTTTCTGAAAATATGGATGAGTTAGCATTAGATATTTCAGCAGGAAAAGGTGAAACTTTAGCAACTGTTGCAAAACTTATGAATGTTGAAGATAATTCAGCATTTACAGCTAAATTACAAGCTAACTTTTCAAACATTTACACAAGTGAAAATGTAACTTCAGCTACTGTTATTGATTCAATTGCTAAATATATGTAATTTTTTTAATAGGGGAGTTAAGTATTTATTACTTACTCTTCTATTTTCAACTTTTTGTTACTCTTCACAAAACACTAACTCTTTTATTGAACAAACAAAACTTTATGAAAATTCTTATTGGTCAAAATTGTTACATTATCGAGGTGGAGAAAGTGAAATAGATTCAAATAATTTTTTTATATCAAAAGATGGAAAAACTGATTTAAAAAAAGAATTATTTGAGACTATAAACTCTTTAGAATCAGGGAAAGATAATGTTTTATGTAGATTTCCCTTAAGAGTTAAATGGTTAAAAGAAAATATTCCTTCCTTAGAAAAAGATATTGTTAATTATTCTTGTACTGAATTGGATGAATTTTTATCTTCAGTTAATGCAAAATATGTAACGATGGTTTTCCCAACAGCTCATATAAATTCACCTGCTTCAATGTATGGACATACTTTTTTAAGGGTTTCTTCAGATGAAGAAACACCATTAATTTCAAATGCAATAAATTTTGCAGCAAAAACAGATGATACAAATGGATTGATTTTTGCCTATAAAGGATTATTTGGTGAATATGAAGGACGATACTCTATTTTGCCATATTATGAAAAAATCAAAGAGTATAATAATTTGGAACAACGAGATATTTGGGAATATGATTTAGATTTAACTCAAGAAGAGATAAATCGATTAGTTTTACACAGCTTTGAGTTAAAAGATTCATATTCAGATTATTTCTTTTTCAAAGAGAATTGCTCTTATAATATTTTATGGTTATTGGAAGTTGCTAGATATGATTTAGATTTAGTTAGTCAATTTACTTTTAAAACTGTTCCCCTTGATTCTATCAAAATTTTAAAGCCATATAATTTAATAAAGTCTTCAAATTATCGTTATTCAAGTATGAAAAAAATGAAAAATATTTTAGATGAAAAAATAGAGAATAAAGAGTACTTAGAAGCTTTTGTTAATGAAAATGAGCCTTTAAATGAAACTCTGAGTGAAGAAGATAAAATCTCATATTTAGATTTTAAAATCTCTTATTTACAATATGAAAGAGCAAATAATGAATATGATAAAGATGAATATTTAAAAAAATATTTGCAACTATTAAGACAAAGAAGTGCATATAAAAGTGCTTCAAACTATGACATAAAAATCCCTTTTAATCCTTTATATTCACATGATTCTGCGAGAGTTTCGTTTTTTTATGATTCAGCTGATAGTTTTGAATTTGGTATAAAACCAGTTTATAATGATATTTATGACATTAGTGATGGCTATTTAGCTGGTGCTTATATAGATTTTTTCGATTTAAATCTCAAAAAAGATAAAGATGAAAATATAAAATTAGATAGATTTACATTACTAAGAATAAAATCTCTAGCACCAAGGGATATGTTTTTCAAACCATTATCTTGGGGAATTGATTTAGGATATGAGCATTTTAAAGACCAAAGTGATTATCTAAAAATTAAACCAGAAACAGGACTAACTTTTGGAACTGAAAAAGATTTTATTTATATTATGATTGGTTCTAATGTTTATTATAAAGATAGTGATCAATTATACTCTGCTGGTTCATCTTTTGGGTTTGTTACAAATAGATTTGATAATCTAAAAATAGGTTCTCAATACTCTTACGATAAATATAATCAAGGTCTTGAAAATAATCAATTTGAGGTATTTACAACTTATAAATTAGAACAAAATAGCACATTAAATATAAAATATATAAGTGATGATTTATACAAAAATGATAAAGAGAGAATAAAAATAGGAATTTCTTACTATTTTTAGAAGATTAAAGAAAAAATTCTTTAATCTTTTTATGGTCTATAAATTCGATTCTGGCTTCCATTTACCACATGAAAAATATTCATATTATATTTTCTTGAATAATATTTCAATAATAAATGTTGTAAAGTTGGTTCAATTGATGGAATAAACCAAGCGTTATTTGAAATAACAATCATAAATCTAGTATCAACTAAATTTTCAAATATTTTATCTGTTGTTGCTTCATAACAAATTGCATTTCTAAACTTTTCGCCTTTTATTACAAAATCAGTTGGTGCACTAGCTTTTGAATAATCTTGTGCTCCATTATAAAAAATCTTATTTATGAAATCAACAAGGAACTTTGGAAAAGGAATCTCTTCCCCAAAAGGAACAAGAACTACCTTTTTAGCTATTTGAATTTCACCTTTGCTAAAATGATAAGAAGCATTATAAATTTGATTATCTTCAACATACAATGCACCTGTGATAATATCAATTTTATATGACAACTCTTTTAGTCTTTCAAGTAAAGTAGCATTTTTATTTAAAACAGTAGTAAATGCAGTTTCAGGTAAAACAACTAAATCTTTTTGTAAATTTATACCATTATTTATCTCATTAAAATTTTGTTCATCAAGGGTTGATTTGTATTTTTTATCCCATCTTAAATCTTGATTTACATTCATTTGAGGCATATAAATTTTTGCATTTGGATTTTCAATATATAAACCTTTTGGAAAACTAAGTGTAAATAAAAGAGGAATAATCGCCAAAATTTTAAATCTTTTTAGTTTTATCATAAAATAAAAAGATACTAATACAAGAAATAAATCAATTTTTTCAATCCCAATATAAGAATCAATAAATAAAAGCTCAAATTTCATCCAGTTAAAACCAAAAGGTGCAAAAAAAGTAAAAGTAAAAATTGCTAATATTCTAAAAGTTAATCTATCATATAAAGCAAAAAAATAGAAAATAAAACCAAAAACAGTACCAATAAATATTAAAATAACGGGAGTTAAATATACTAAATCATAATATTGTAAACTAACAGCCATCCAATTACACCATAAAACACCGGTTAAAAATCCACTAATAAATAGAGCTTTTTTTGGAATAATTAATAAAAAATATAGAGCAAAAAGTGCTAAAACAGTGTTTAAAATCTTAATTTCTATATTAAAATAACTTAAATATATGAAAGAACTTAATAAAATAGAACTAATGAAGCCTTTTATTATGAAGTTTTTGTTAGAATAATCGCGTTTTAGTAAAAACATAATAAACTACTTTTTAAAAGGAAATTTGATGAATACGGATTTAATAAGCTCATTGCTGCCTCTAGTTGCATTATTTGCAATTTTTTACTTTTTGATTATCAGACCACAACAAAAACAAGCGAAAGCTCATAAAGAAATGGTTGCTAATTTGAAAAAAGGTGACAAAATTGTAACAAATGGAGGCTTAATAGTAGAAGTTGCTAAAGTAGAAGATACATATTTTCTAGTAAAAAACAGTGACAATACTGAAATGAAACTTATCAAAGAGTTTGTAGCAAAACTTTTAGAGGAATAACATCCTTCTTAAAATTTAAGATATGTATAAATTACATATCTTATAACTTCAAATGACGAACCTAACTCGAGGAAAAAGAATTGAAAATCTTTAATTATAGACTTATAATATTTGTATTAAGTATTATTTTTGGTATTGTGTTCTCAATTCCATCTTTATTACAAACTGATACTGGAAAAAAAATCTCACTAGGCCTTGATTTACAAGGTGGATTACACATGCTTTTAGGTGTTAATACACAAGAAGCAGTAACTTCAAAAATTAAAACTATAGCTACATCAGTAAAATATTTTTCAGATGATGAAGAGTTATTAATAGATGGTCTTTCAATTGAAAGTGATGCTGTTGTATTTACAGTATTAGATAAAGATGAAATACCAAAAATGGATGAAATGTTAAATCAAATAAAAGGTTTAGCTATTTCAAAAGATGATTTAAAATATACTTTAAAATTAACTGCTGAAGATATAGCTAAAACAAAAGATTTAGCTGTTGTTCAAGCTGTAGAAACAATTAGAAATAGACTTGACCAATTTGGTTTATCAGAACCTTCTGTTTTAAGACAAGGTGAAACAGATATTGTTGTTGAACTTCCTGGAATTAAAACAGCAGCAGATGAAAAAGCTGCACGTGAGCTTATTTCTAAACCTGCAAATCTTGAATTAATGGCTGTTGATGAAGAAAGAAATGATCAAGTAAACACTATGACATCTTCACAAGCTGCTTCTTATGGAAATATAATTTTAGAAGATACAAATAATCCAAACATAAAATATCTAGTAAAAGAGATTCCTATTTTAACAGGAAGTCAAGTAATTGATGCACAAGTTGCATTTGATCAATCAAATCAAGCAATTATTAATTTTACTTTAAATTCTACAGGTGCAAGAATTTTTGGTGATTTCACAGCAAAAAGTGTTGGTAAAAGATTAGCTGTTGTTTTAGATGGGAAAGTTTATTCAGCACCAAATATACGAGAGCGAATTGGTGGTGGAAGTGGTCAAATTTCAGGTGGATTTACAGTTTCTGAAGCTGGAAATGTTGCAATTGCTTTAAGAAGTGGAGCATTACCTGCAACTGTTACACTATTAGAAAAAAGAAGTGTTGGACCATCACTTGGAGCTGATTCTATAAAAGCTTCAACAATTGCTTTAGTTTCTGGATTTGCTTTAGTGTTCGTATTTATGATTATTTATTACAGACGAGCAGGTGTTATTGCAAATATTGCACTTATTGCAAATGTATTTATTATCATCGCAGTAATGGCAATGTTTGGCGCAACATTAACTCTTCCTGGAATGGCTGGAATTGTACTTACAATTGGTATGGCAGTTGATGCAAATGTTATTATCACTGAAAGAATCAGAGAGCTAATAAATGAAGGTGTATCTGTTACTAAAGCTATTGAAGATGGATATTCAAATGCAATGAGAGCAATTTTAGACTCAAACATTACAACTTTATTAGCAGCTGTAATTTTATATGCTTATGGAACAGGTCCTATAAAAGGATTCGCTATTACAATTTCTATTGGAATTTTAACTTCAATGTTGACTGCAATTTTAGGTACACATGGTATTTATGAATCATTGTTACCAAGAATAAATAAAGATAAAAATCTAAGAAAATGGTTTGGAGTTAAATAATGGAAATGTTTAGTACAGAAAAAATATATGACTTTATGTCTAAGAGATTTGCTTTTTTAGGACTTTCTTCTTTTTTAATAATAGCATCAATAGTTTTACTTTTAACAAAAGGACTGAATTTTGGTATTGACTTTGTAGGTGGAACAATAGTTCAAGTAAAATATGAACAAACAGCACCAATAAATCAATTAAGAGATATTTTTAAAGAGACAAAATACTCAAATGCTGTAATTAGTGAATTTGGGGCTGCTGATGAAGTTGTGATTAGAATTACAGGAAGTAGTTCTGATTTGACAAATGATATAGCAGATGAAATGCATGCAATTTTAGCTCCAAGTGGAAAGTTTGAAATAAGAAGAGTGGATATGGTTGGGGCTAAAGTTGGAGGAGAGCTTAGAGAAAAAGGTCTTATTGCTTTAGGTTTATCTTTAGTGGTTATGCTAATTTATGTTTCATTTAGATTTGAATGGAGATTTGCTTTAGCTTCGATTTTAGCATTAGTACATGATAGTATAATTGCAATGGGAGCTATTAGTTTATTTAGTGTTGAAGTTAATCTAGATATTTTAGCAGCGATGTTAACTCTTCTTGGATATTCAATCAATGATACGATTATTGTATTTGATAGAATTAGAGAAAATTTACAAATAACAAAAGAGACACTTTTAGAAAAAGTTATAAATCTTTCAGTTAGTAAAACTTTATCTAGAACAACATTAACTTCATTAACAACACTTTTTGTTGTAGCAACATTGTTGTTTTTTGGAGGAGAGATTATTTATGGATTCTCATTTACATTGTTTGTAGGAATCATAGTAGGAACTTATTCTTCAATTTTCGTTGCTGCTACTTTTTTAGTTCAGTTTAAATTTTCTGTTGAAGATTTTAAAGTTAAAGAAGCTGAAAAACAAAAAAGAGCAAAAGAAAAAGCTAGAAATAGAGCTATGTATGAGCAAGGTACAGTTTAAAAATAGGTAGTTTTATTTATTATATTTATGTTTTTATAAAGGAGAGAGTTTTTGACTCTTTCCTTTTTTTATTGCATTAGTTTATGTTTAGGCTTTTGGATTTGTTTGTTGTGATGCTTCTTACTTTTTCTTTTTAGTAAAGAAAAAGTAAGCAAAAAGAAAAGCGTATCGAGAGTTGTACTTTTGGGGATTTTTTTCAATCGTCACTAAAATTTAAAAACTCGACTCCGTACCTCCATCTCAAACAGTTTAAATTTCTTAACGCTTCTCAATCAAAAAATCTAATCCCAAAAATACAAATCGATACAAATTCCTGCTCATTTAAATCATTAAAATTTTCAACAATTTTTTCCTTTTTTGAACAAAGAAATATCAAGAAAAAAGAGGTGAGCATTTTCAAAATAGCGTTAAGAAAAATCTATATAAATTCGTTAAGAAATTTGAACTGTTTGAAGACGGAGGAACGGAGTCAAGTTTTCAAATTTTAGAATTTGTATAGATTTTTTAGCTATTTTGAATCCCTGCGAACGCTTTTCTTTTGCTAACTTTTCTTTACTAAAAAGAAAAGTAGAATCCTCAAAGAATAAGAAATGTATAATCTTATTTAAAAATAATCAATAAAAGAGATTTATGGGAAATATTTGTGAATGTTGTAAAAGAGATTATGCAGGAAGAATTAGAAGTCTAATCGAGGATAATGAATATAGTAGTGATGAAAAACTATGTATTTTACACTCTAAAAATAAAGAAAAAGATTTGGAGATATTCAAAAAATCTTTTGAGAATGTAATTGATGAAATAAATAAAAGTTTAAGTAAAAAAATCACATGGGATAGCTACTTATTTAATAAAGTGAATTTTCCAAAAGATTTCCAATATGATGACTCGATAAAAAGTCAAATAAAAAGAACTATGAAAATATCTTTTATAAATTGTAACTTTATTAATTTAAATTTTACTCAATATACTTGTCCTAATTTAATTGAAATAAAGGAATGTGAATTTGAAGAAGAAATAAATTTAACAAATGCAAGATTTAAGAATTTTATAGATTTTGAAGAAACAAAATTTAAAAAAGTAATTTTTATGAATACTGTATTTGAAAATAAAATTATTTTTAGAAATACTCAATTTAAAAAAGAAATTGATTTCAAATATGTAACATTTAAAGATGTTGCAATTTTCAAAGATACTATATTTTGGAAAGAAGTTAATTTTAGAGATACAATTTTTGAAAAGAATGCAAGTTTTTTAGATATTTCATCTGATGAGAGTAGTAAAAAAGATATTAATGTTGCAAATCGTGAAACAGCAAGAATAATAAAAGACTCTTTTGAACAACAAAATAACATAATAGAAGCAAATAAATTTTATGCTTTAGAGATGAAAAAAAGAGAAAACGAACTTGAAAGAGATTTAAAAGAAGGTAAAAATATTTTTGAATGGTTAGTTTTCAAAGTTCATGGATTATCTTCAAATCACTCGCAAAATTGGTTATTAGCTCTTTTTTGGATTGTAATTTTTACTCTAAATTATAGTTTTCTAAATTGTATAAGTCAAAATAATGAAAACCATCTTATATTTTTTTCTTTAATATCAATGATAGTTTTATATGTAATTGCAGATTTTTTAAATGATTATATCGATGATAAATCCCTTCATTTTACAATAATGATAATATTTAGTTTCATTTATTACTTAGCATATGGATTTACTAGTAAAGATTTTTATTTAAAAACTTTTTCTAATAATTTGAATCCATTTTCAATAATGACTGAGTTGTCAAAATTAGATTTTAGTACCATGATATATAAAATCATAATCGCATATCTAATCTACCAATTAATCATCTCAATAAGACAAAATACAAGAAGAAAATAATTTATAAAAGGCTTGAATACAAGCCTTCTTTAAGAGGAAGTTTTGATATAATAAAATTTCGCGTTTAATAAAAAAATCTTATAAAAAGAAGGTTTCATGCAAGAGCAAACAGATAATATTTCTTTATACCAAACAACAAAATCTAAATTCGATTTAATAACATCAAATAATGGAACAAATTGGCTTTTAGCATTAAATTGGATTTTAGTATTAGAGTATTTATCCGCCGTATTAGAGTATTTATTTATCGATACATCAAAAAAATTTATCATACATTTTCCAGATGGCTTATTCAAAGAGTTAGTAATCGCCCTTATGATTGTAGTTTTTATTTGGTATAGTATTTATAATTTTGTTTTTATGAAAAAAGAACAGTTTTTTGTTTTCACACTTTATATCTCTTTGTGTATTTATCTTTTGATTACAAATGATTTATCTTTTAATCTTTTAGCTCATAATTTAAACCTTTTTGAAATAACAATCGATGGATTTGGATTTTATTTGATATTCCAATTACTTTTAAAATTTATCATTTTTTATCTAATTTATAAGATGTTACTTGCTTTCAAAAACAGAAACAAGCTAATCCAATAAGAAGTATAGAAAGCAATTTTTTATCATTTTTTAGCTATTATATTTACCTTAACAAAAGCAAAAATTATATTTAAAGGATAAAAATGGATTGGGGTAAAGTAATTTATATTTTCTTTTCACTAATGTCTTTAACTACAACTGCTGGTTTTTTATATGAACCAAATGCAATTGCACTGTTTATAGCAGCGGGAGTTAATGTAATCTCAACAATACTTAAACTTGGGGTTAAAAATTTACTCGCAGCTGAACTCTTAGCTAGTTCGTTGGTTGCTGATTTACATCTAATTCCTTCATTTATGGTACTTACATTTTCAAATGATTTACCTTTAGCTATTTCTTTAGCAATCGGTGCTGTTGTTGCTAATATTTTCTCTATTGCATTAGCTTTAATAGAGAGTTCAAAAAGTCAAGAAAAGGATGAGTTTTAATGGAATATATTTCAAAAGAGATTGAAAAAAAATGGCAAACTTTTTGGAGTGAAAATCAATCTTTTGAGCCAAGTGATGATTTAACTAAAGAAAAAAAATATATTTTAAGTATGTTCCCATACCCAAGTGGAAGAATCCATATGGGACATGTGAGAAACTATTGTCTAGGAGATGCTTTTGCTAGACATTTTAGAAAATCTGATTTTAATGTTTTACATCCAATTGGTTGGGATAGTTTCGGAATGCCAGCAGAAAATGCAGCAATTAAAAATAAACTTCATCCAAAAAAATGGACTTATGAAAATATCGATTATATGAGAGATGAATTAAAAGCTTTAGGTTTATCTTTTTCTGAAACTAGAGAGTTTGCAACGAGTGATGAACTTTATACAAAATGGGAACAAGAGTTCGTTATAAAAATGTATGAAGCTGGAATTATCTATAGAAAATCTTCAATTGTAAACTGGTGTGATGAGTGTCATACTGTTTTAGCAAATGAGCAAGTTGAAGAGGGTTGTTGTTGGAGATGTGATAATGAAGTTAAACAAAAAGAGATGCCAGGATATTATGTAGGTATTACAAAATATGCTCAAGAATTGCTTGATGATTTAGAATTATTAAAAAATGATTGGCCAAGCCAAGTTTTAACTATGCAAGAAAATTGGATAGGAAGAAGTGAAGGTTTAGAGTTTAAATTTGAATTATCAATAGAATCAAAAGCAAAATTAGAGAGACAATTTTCTAAATACACAGTATTTACAACAAGACCTGATACTATTTATGGAGTTTCATATTCAGCACTTGCGCCAGAACATCCAATTGTAAAATATATAGTTGAAAATAATTTATTGCCTGAAAAGAAAATCAAAGCAATTAAAGAAATGCAAAAAATAAGTGAAAGAGATAGAGCAACTCATGAAAAAGAGGGGATATCACTTGAACTTGATGTAATGCATCCATTAACTGGTGAAAAAATTCCTGTTTGGGTAGCAAACTTCGTATTAGGTTCTTATGGTGGCGGAGCTGTTATGGCAGTTCCTGCTCATGACCAAAGGGATTTTGAATTTGCTAAAAAATATGATTTACCTATAAAACAAGTAATTGTTGGAGCTGAAGGAATAATTGAAAAACCAACTGAAGCATTTACAGGTGAGGGTAAATTAATTGATAGTGAAGGTTTTACGAATTTAGAAAATCAAAAAGCAAAAAAAGCAATTATTTATCATTTTGAACAAAACTCTTTAGGTGTAAAACAAGTTAATTTTAAACTAAGAGATTGGGGAGTTTCAAGACAAAGATATTGGGGAGCACCAATTCCTTTTATTCATTGTGAAGATTGTGGATTAGTTCCTGAAAAAACTGAAAATTTACCAATAGCACTGCCTGTTGATGTTGAAATTACAGGAGAGGGAAATCCACTTGATAATCATCCAACATGGAAACATTGCTCTTGTCCAAAATGTGGAAAACCAGCTCTTAGAGAAACAGATACTTTAGATACTTTTGTTCAATCATCTTGGTATTTTTTAAGATATGCAACAAATCCGAAATCTTGGAATGAAGTTGGTATTTCAAAATCTGATAGTGATTATTGGATGGATGTTGACCAATATATTGGTGGAATTGAACATGCAATTTTACACCTTTTATATGCAAGATTTTTTACAAAAGTATTAAATGATTTAGGTTATACAAATTCAAGAGAACCATTTAAAAAACTACTTACTCAAGGTATGGTTTTAAAAGATGGTGCAAAAATGTCTAAATCAAAAGGAAATGTGGTAGATCCTGATTTAATAGTTGAAAAATATGGAGCAGATACTGCAAGATTATTTATGATGTTTGCTGCACCACCAACAAAAGAGCTTGAGTGGAATGATAGTGCAGTTGATGGAGCATATAGATTTATTAAAAAATTCTATGAAAGAGCTGTTAATGTTACAGAAAATGGCTTAGCGAATTTTGCTACACTTGATCATTCAGTATTAAATAAAGATGAAAAAGAAGCAAGAAAAAAAGTTTATGATGCATTAATTAAATCAAATGAAGTATTTAATAAAACTTATACTTTTAATACTTTAATTGCCTCTTGTATGGAAGCTTTAAATGCTTTACAAGCACAAAAAAATGAAACTGTTTGGGCTGAAGGTTATTATATTTTAACAAATATTTTAGAGCCAATTATTCCTCATGCTTGTTGGGAATTATCAAAACAACTATTTAATCTTGAAAACTTCAATAAAAAACTTGAAATAAAAGATGAAGTTTTTGCATTTGATACTATAATTTTAGCAGTTACAGTAAATGGTAAAAAAAGATGTGAAATTGAAGTAGCTCCTGATACTTCAAAAGATGATGTTTTAGCCTTAGCAAAAACTGCTGCTGCAAAATGGTTGGGAAATAGTGAGTTAATTAAAGAGATAGTTGTTCCAAATAAACTTGTAAATTTTGTTATAAAAGGATAATACTAATATGAATATTTTTAAAAAAGTGCTATTTGTACTTTTTACTTTTTTTATTTCATTTTCAATATTAGGATGTGGATATAAACCTTCAAGTTATTATGCAAAAGAGGAACTTTCAGGTAAAGTATTTGTAAATGTACTTGTAGATTTACAAGATCCAAAAAATAGTGTTTTAGTAAAAGATGCTGTAAGTCAGATTTTAATTCAAAAATTAGATTCTCAACTTGTTACTAATGAATCTTTAGCTGATATAGTGATGAATTTATCTGTAAGTGCTGTTAGTTTACAAGTTTTACAATATGATGCTTCTGGATATAACAAATTATATAAAGCAGTAATTGGTATAAATGTATCTTATTTTAAAAAGAGTGAAAATAAAAGAAAATCATTTTATTTAGAAGGGGAATATGACTTCTCTATTGATAATGGAACTACAATATCTGATAGTCAGCGATTTGAAGCTATTAAATTTGCTTCTGATAAAGCTTTAGAAGAGTTTATATCAAAAATAGCAGTTTCATCATTTAAAAAATAGAATGCAATTGAATTTAAAAAACACAAACTTAGAAGAGTTTTTGAAATATAAAACCCTTTATTACGACAAGATAGATTTTACAGTTGTGAAATCTTCTTGGGATAAACTCTCACAAAAAATAAAACTTCCTTTTGTAATTCATATTGTGGGAACAAATGGAAAAGGAAGCACTGGAAGGTTTTTAGCTCATTATTTGCATAAAAAAGAGTTCAAAGTTTTACATTATAGTTCACCGCATATTATGAAATTTAATGAAAGAATTTGGATAAATGGCTTTGATGTTAGTGATGAAAATTTAGAACTTGCTCACCAATTTTTACAAGATTTATTTGAAATAGAACTCTTAGAAAAACTAACATATTTTGAATACACAACTTTGTTGGCTTTTTATTTATCAAAAGATTTTGATTATTTAGTTTTAGAAGCTGGTCTTGGTGGAGAATTTGATGCAACAAATGTTGTAGAAAATAATCTCTCATTAATTACAACTATTGGGCTTGACCATCAAAGCTTTTTAGGAAACACAGTTGAAGAAATAGCAGTTACAAAAATGCGCTCATGTGATAATAAAATGCTTATTGGTTATCAAGTTTTTGATAGTGTTGTAAATACTGCTTTTAAAGTAAAAGAACAAATTCTAAAACAAAGAAATAAAAATATAGAAATTATTGAAGTAAAAGATTTTGAAAAGTATCCTATAAATGATAAGTTTGCTTCATATTTAAAAAGAAATTTACATCTAGTAATCGCTTGTTTAAATGAGTTGAAAATTCCTATAAATTTAGAACTTTTTGATGATGTTCCACTTTTTGGAAGATGTCAAAAAATAGCTTCAAATATAACTATTGATGTGGGACATAATCCCCTTGCAGCAACAGTTATTGCCAAAGAATTTGAAAATAAAAAAATCACTTTGATATATAACTCTTATGCAGATAAGGATTATGTTGAAGTTTTAAAAATATTAAAACCAATTATAAAAGAGCTTGTAATAATTGATTTAGATGATAAAAGAATCGTAAAAAAAGAAGAGTTGCAAAAAGTTATTAAACAATTAAATATAACAAATAAAGAGACAATAAAAATAGAAGAAAATGAAGAGTATTTAGTTTTTGGTTCATTTTTGGTTGTTGAGAAATTTTTGTCTTTTATTGGCTTTAATGAGTCTTTATGAGTTTTTATGAAAATGCTTGAAAAACAACTTGAAAATCTTTATATTCAAAAAAATAAAATAGATGAAGAGATAGAACTTTTAAAACAAAAAATAAAAGTTGAAAAAGAGAAAATCCTTTTAAAAAAAGATTTTACAAAAGATGAAAAAATAGAACTTTTTAAATCTTTATTTGTTGGTCGTTTTGATATTTATGCAAAAAAGTGGATAAGTCGTGATGGAAATAAACAAGGTTTTTATCCAGTAACTGCAACTTTTCAAGGGGAAGATTATCTTCCTTTGACAAATAAAGATATAGAAGAACATTTAAGGGGAAATATTTTTTTAGCAACTTATTGTATAAACTTACAAAATGTTTCTAAATTTATAGTTTTTGAGATTTTAGATGAAGATAAATACAAACTTCAAATCACTCTAAACTCTTTAAATATTAGAGCTTATTACGAACTAAATTCTTATAATGCAGTTTTTGCTTGGATATTTTTACAAGATGAATTACCTTCAAAAATAGTTTTTAATTTCGCACAGTTTATTTTAAAAAAATCAAATATAAGTGCAAAAACTTACCCAAATAAAGAGTTTGCAACAAAGGAGAGTTTGGGAAATAGTCTTGAACTACCACTTCATTTAAAACTAAGAGACAAAAACAAAACAGTTTTTATAGATGTAAATACAAATAAGATTTATGAAGACCAGTGGATGGTTTTAAATTCTGTGCAAAAAGTTTCAAAACAGATTGTTTATAGTTTTAATGAAAATTCAGACTCTGTAAATTATGAAAAAGATTTTGAAAAAATAAGTTTTCCAACACAAAAATTAGAGATTGTTTTATATGATTTTATCTATATTCCAACTTTGAATTTATCAAAATCATTTTTAAATAAATTAAAATCATTTGCAACTTTCGAAAATCCACAAATTAAAATTCTTTTGAATTTACGAAAGCCTTTGTTTAATACTCCAAAATATATAAAATCTTTTGATGAAGATGAAAAATATTTGATGTTACCACGAGGTTTAAAAGAAAAAGTTGTTGATTTTTTTAATGCAAATGCAATTGCTTTCTCTTTTATAGATAAAAGAAATTTTAAAGAAATTCAAACTAAAAAAGTAACATTTACTTTAAGACCTGAACAAAGTGATGCAATAAAAGAGATTAAAAAAACTGATTTTTCGATTTGTGTTGCACCTCCTGGGTTTGGAAAAACTTTGCTTGGAGCAAAAATATTTGAGCAAAGAGCCTGTACAACTATGATTGTGGTAAATAAAAATATGCTTTTAAATCAATGGATTGAACGATTTGCGGATTATTTTGGATATGAAAAAAAAGATATTGGATATTTAGGAAAAGGTCACAATAAATTAAATGGTGTAATAGATGTGGCAACTATGCAAAGTTTGAAAAATGACCCTGAAATAATAAATAATTATTCGTTTGTAATAGTTGATGAGTGTCACCATATTCCAGCAATTACATTTGAACAAATTATTAAAAATTTTAAAGGTAGATATATTTTAGGTTTAAGTGCAACTCCAAATAGAAAAGATGATTTACAACCTATTTTATATCAGCAATTAGGTGAGATTTCTTATGAATATAAGAAAAAAAGAACACATACAAATAGACTTCAGATAATAAGAACAGATTTTTCAAGTAGTGCTGATAACTACGCTACAATCATAAATGAATTGTGCTTAGATGAAAATAGAAATAATCTTATTATTGAAGCAATAAAAAGCAATATTCAAAGAAAAATTTTAGTTTTAACTGATAGAATAGAACATATAAATATGTTAGAAAATCTTTTGCAAAAAGAGAATCTTGATTATGTTTGTGTTCATGGAAGTTTGAATAAAAAAGAACAAGTGGAAAATATGGCTTTAGTAAATACAAAGTCATTAATTATTGCAACAACATCTTATTTTGGGGAAGGAATTGATTTTCCTCACTTAAATACGATTATGTTTGTAACACCAATTTCATACTATGGAAGACTTGTTCAATATCTTGGACGAATTGGGCGTGGAAATCAAGAGTGTTTGGCAATTGATTTTTTAGATTCAAAAAATGCTATGTTAAATTCAGCCTATAAAAAAAGGTTAGAAGGATACAAACAAATGCATTACAAATAAAATATATAAAGGAAATTAAATGTTGGGGATTATAGTTGCAACAACACTTATTGCATTAGCGTTAAATCTAGTTTTAAAGAAAGTGCATCTACCAACAATTATTGGATATATATTAACAGGTACGATAATAGCTTATGTATTTGATTTACACTATGCTGTAGATAATCATGAATTAAAAGAGATTGCTGAGTTTGGTGTTGTTTTTTTAATGTTTACTATTGGATTAGAATTCTCATTAAATCATTTAAAAAAGATGAAAAGAGAAGTTTTTTTTACAGGAACTTTGCAAATTGTTATAACTACAATGTTCGTATATTTAATTGCAAGATTTGTAGTTGGATTTGATACTCAAACATCATTAATTATAGGAACAGCTCTCTCTTTATCTTCAACAGCAATTGTTTTAAAAACATTTAATGAAACAAAAGAGATAAAAAAACCACATGGTAGAAGAGTTTTAGGAATTCTTATAATGCAAGATATTGCAGTTATTCCAATACTTTTAATGATTTCATTTTTTTCAATGACAGATGATGGTGCTTTAATTTTTACAATTGGTAAAACTATTTTAGCAGCAATTGTTTTATTGGCACTTTTATATTTTAGTGGAAGATATTTATTAGAACCATTTTTAAGATATGTATCTTCTACAAAATCTGATGAATTATTTGTGGCTTCAGTTTTACTTTTAGCTATGGGTTCTGCATATTTAGCCTATTATTTTGGATTTTCATATTCACTTGGTGCATTTATTGCAGGTATGATGATTTCAGAAACTAAATTTAAACATCAAGTTGAAGCTGACCTTATTCCTTTTAGAAATATACTTTTAGGTGTGTTTTTTATAACAGTTGGTATGCAAATTAACTTTAAAGTTATATATGAATATGCTTGGATAATTGCTATATTATTACCTTTAGTAATGGGTTTAAAATATATAGTTATTTATACACTTATACGATTTGAAGATAATAAAAGAGTAGCTTTTAAAGCAGCTTTATCTTTAATTCAAATAGGAGAATTTTCACTTGCTATTTTAGAACTAGCGCGTAGTCAAAATTTAGTTGATGTAGCTTATTCTCAAGTACTAATAGTTACTATTGTAATATCAATGATTTTGACACCATTTATTTTAAAAAATCTATCAAAAGCAGCAGCTAAATTAATTCCTGAAGATGTAATGATGATTACAAATACATATAATGTTTCAGAAGATACTGAAAATCATGTGGTTGTTTTAGGATATGGAAATTTTGGACAAGCAATTGTAAATGAGTTAAAAACATTTGGACAAAACTATGTTATTTTAGAACATAATATAAAATTTTATCAAATAGGAAAAGATAGAGGTGAACCAATTGTTTTTGGAAATGCTGCTCAAAGACATATTCTAAATTCTATAAATATTACAAAAGCATCAGCTGTAATTGTAGCTGTTACTAATCCCGAAATTTTAAATTTAATTTGTGAAGCAGTTAATGATTTGACACATAATAGTAAAACAATTGTAACTGTAACAAATGATGAAGAGAGAGAATCTTTAAAAGGTTTACACCTAAAACATGTTATAGTCGAAACAAATCAAATTGCAAGAGCAGTTGTTGATGAAGTTATGTATTGTAGGCTTTCATAGTTAGAAAAATTTTAATTTTAAGGTAATTTGATGAACATAGAAAATATGAAAATTATTTCAATAGATGATAATAGAACAAATCTTTTGATAATTGAAAGTTATGCAAAATTACTTTCTTTAAAAATAGATAGTTTTACAGAACCAAAAGAAGCTTTAATTTCTGTAGAAACTTGTGAATATGATTTAGTAATAGTAGATTATATGATGCCTGATATTGATGGATTAGAATTTATCAAAAGATTTAGAGCGAACAATATTGATACACCAATTATTATGCTTACAGCAGTTGGTGATGATATGCAACTACAAATTAAAGCATTAGAGTATGGAGCAAATGATTTTTTAAGTAAACCAATAAACGCACCTGCTTTTAAAGCTAGAATTATTAATATGCTAAAACTTAGAAAAAGTCAATTATTATTAAAAGATAAAGCTTTACTTTTACAAGAAGAAGTGAATAAAGCAACTCTTAGATTAAAAGAATCAGAACATGAAATTCTACAAATGCTTGGTAAAAGTGCTGAATATAAAGATCCTGAGACTAATGCTCACACACAAAGAGTTGCTCACTATTGTAAGCTTTTGACAAAAGCTTATGGTTTGGATGATGAATTACAAGATATTATTTTTAAAGCTTCACCATTTCATGATTTAGGAAAAATTGGTATACCAGATAAGATTTTACTAAAACCTGGTAAATTAGATGAAGATGAATATGCAATAATGAAAAAACATTCACAAATAGGATATGAGATTTTAAAAGGTTCAAAAAGTAAATATTTAAAAGCAGGTGGAGTAATTGCATATAATCATCATGAAAAATATGATGGAACGGGTTATCCTAATGGTTTAAAAGGTGAGAATATACCAATTTTTGGAAGAATTACAGCAATTGCAGACGTTTTTGATGCCTTAACTTCTAATAGACCATATAAAAGAGCTTGGAGTGTTGATGAAGCTTTTAATTTATTATCGGAAGAAAAAAGTAAACATTTTGATCCAATTCTTGTAGATTTATTTATAGGAAATAAAGAAATAGTTATAGATATTCATAATAGATTCTCACAAGAAGAGTATTAATGATTAAGTTTATTTATAGAACTATAATTAATCCTATAATTGGACCTGTTATTGTTGCTTCGACAGTTTTAGTTTTATTAGCAATGTTTTATTTGCCAGCTTTATCTTTGAGTAATCAAAAAGAAAAAATCATTGTTGATTCAACTCAAATTGTTGAGTATTTAAAAACTTTTCGTGCTTATTATAATGAATTTGTAGTTTCAAAACTTATAAATAAAAGTAACATAAAAGTTGATTATAATCATGAATTTTCTCCAGATACAATTCCTTTACCTGCAACAACTATTTATAATTTAAGTGATAAATTAACAAAAAATCAAGATATAAAAATCAACTTTTTTAGTGATTATCCATTTCCTAATAGAGCAAATAGAGTTTTAGATGAGTTTCAAAAGAATTCTTTAGTCTATTTAAGAAAAAATCCAAAAGAGTTTTATACAAGAGAAGATATCGTAAATGGGAAAAAAGTTTTCAGGGTTGCATTTTCAGATGTTATGGGTTCTCAAAATTGTTTAAATTGCCATAATAATAGAGCTGATACTCCAAAAAATGATTGGAAATTAAATGATGTAAGAGGTGTTTTAGAAGTAATCACACCTTTTAAAGAGGATTTTGTATTAAGTGCAAAAAATACAGAAGCAATAATTATTTTTATGTTTTTGGTTGTAATATCTTTTATAGTTCACTATACAATTTTATATTTCAAACGAGAAAAAGAACTAAAACTACAAAATAATAAATTAGAAGAAGAAGTTTTAAAAAGAACTAAAGAGTTAAATGATTCTAATTTACTTTTATTAGAGTATAAAAAAGCTGTTGATGCAAGTGCAATTGTTTCAAAAGCTGACAAAAATGGAAATATAATTTATGTTAATAAAACTTTCTGTGAAGTTTCTGGTTTTTCTGAAGATGAATTAATTGGCAAACCTCATAATATTGTAAGACATCCAGATATGCCAAAAGAAGTTTTTAAAGAGTTATGGAAAACAATAAAAGCAAAAAAAATATTTAAAGGCATTATAAAAAATAGAAATAAAAGTGGTAATTTTTATTATGTTGCAAGCACAATTGTACCGATTCTAAATAAAGATGATGAAATAATTGAATATTTATCTTTAAGATATGATATTACAGAATTAGTTGAAGCTAGAAAAAAAGCAGAAATTGCTCAAAAATCAAAATCAACATTTTTAGCAAATATGAGCCATGAAATAAGAACGCCATTAAATGCAATTATAGGTTTTTCAGATATTTTATGTGAATCAAATATTGATAATGAAAATAAAGAAAATGCAAAAATAATATCAAAAAGTGCAAAATCACTTTTAAATATTATAAATGATGTTTTAGATATTTCAAAAATGGAAAATGGAAAATTAGAACTAGAGTTAAGTGAATTTTCACTATTTGATTTAACTGAACATATTGTAGAACTTTTCTCTATCAACGCAACCGATAAGAATATAAAATTTGTATATAGTGTTGATCCTAAGTTACCTCATTTATTTATTAGTGATTCAATGCGCTTACAACAAGTTTTAACAAATTTATTAAGTAACGCAATCAAATTTACAAGTGACTATGGGAAAATATATTTCAAAATAGAAGTTTTAAATCATGATAATGAAATAGCAAAAATTAAATTTTCTATTAAAGATAATGGAATAGGTATCACACCTGAACAATTAAAAGTTATATTTACTCCATTTTCCCAAGCAGATAGTGGAATAAGTAGAAAATTTGGTGGAACAGGTTTAGGCTTGGCTATTTGTTTTGATATTATTAAAATTTTAGGTGCGAAAATTGAAGTAAATTCAGAACTCGGAAAAGGAAGTGAATTTTCATTTGTATTGGATTTGAAAATTGCAAAACTTAATGATGAGATTAAAAAAGAAGAAATTTCTTTAGCTATTTGTGATTTAAGTAATGATGAAGATTGTGTTAAAGAGAGTGTAAAAAATTATTTAGAAAAAATTGCAGATGTTTTTGATATTAAAAAAGAACCAAATAAAAAAGTTGATATTCTTTTTTGTTTTGGAGGAAGTAATTTTAGTAATAATTTAATCGAATTTAAAAATCAAAATAGTAAAGCTAAAGTAGTTTATGTAGGAGATAAAGATAATTTAGCTCAAGATGTTTTACAATATATTGATTACAATATTAATTTACCAATATATGGTTCTAAAATTTATAATATTATTGCTGATAATTCTAATATAAATAATAATGTTTTAGATAAATCTTCATATACTGAAAAATTTCAAGGGAAAATATTAGTAGCAGAAGATAATCTAAATAATCAAAAACTAATTGAAATATTATTAAAAAAGTTAGGATTAGAATCTATTATTGTTTCGGATGGTGAACAGGCTATTGAAATGTATAAAAAAGAGAAGTTTGATTTAATATTAATGGATATAAATATGCCAGTAATGGATGGTATTAGATCAGCAAAAGAGATAATTACACTTAAAAAAGATTCTTTTTATAATGATATACCAATAGTAGCATTAACGGCAAATTCTATTGCAGGAGATAAAGAAAAGTATTTAAGTGATGGTATGGATGATTATTTATCTAAGCCTATAGAATTTGATAAGTTGATAGTTATTTTAAAAAAATATTTACATAAAGATGTAGTTGAATCAAAAACAATTAGTAATATAGAATTTGATAAAAATCTAATAATTGAGCGTTTAGGATTAGATGAGAGTACTGTTAATATGTTACTTGATAATTTCTTTTTAACGTTAGATGGTGATTTAAATAAATTACAAAATTCAATAGATATTAAAGATAGTGATAAAATTTTAGAAATAGCACATTATATAAAAGGTGCTTGTTCTAATTTTGTAATGAATGAAGCAACTGATATATTACAAGAAATAGAGACAAAAGCAAATAATCAAGAAGTAGATTTTGATTTGAAAGAGTTAATTAGTATTTTTGATAAAATTAAAATGAAGTTTGAGGAGAAATAATATGGAACTAATAAATTTGATTTATGATAATAAGAATTGGTTGGCAAAAGATGGTAATTTAAAAAACGAAGATTATTCAAAAGCAAATATAGTTTTTTTATTTGGTGATACTGATATTATAAAAGATAAAAAAAGATATTTAGAATTAGTTGAACTTTTCCCTACTGCAAAAATTGTAGGTTGTTCTTCATCTGGAAATATTTTAAATTCTCAAGTTAGCCAATATCCTTTAGTTGCAACTGCTATCTCATTTGATACTTCATGGGTTGAAATTTCATCAATTAATTTTAATGAAGGTGATGATATAGAAAAACTTTCTGAAAATCTAATAAATAATCTTCCAAAAGAAAATTTAAAACATATATTTTTAATGAGTGATGGACTTTTAATAAATGGCTCTCAATTAACAAGAGGAATAAATAAAATAAATAAATTTACAACAGTTACAGGTGGAATGGCAGGAGATGGAGCTAGATTTCTTGAAACTTATGTAATCGCAAATAATATTCCAACTCAAAGAACAATCGTAGCAGTTGGCTTTTATGGGAATTCTCTATCAGTTCAAAGTGGTTGTTTTGCGGGTTGGAGTGAATTTGGAACTCAAAGAACAATTACAAAATCAGATGGAAATATTCTTTATGAAATAGATGGTCAACCAGCCTTAGATTTATATAAAAAATATTTAGGAGAATATGCTTCATCGTTACCAAATAGTGGCCTGAGATACCCTTTAAATATAAAAGAGAATGATGATTCCCACGAAATTATTAGAACATTATTGTCTATAAATGAAGAAGATAAAAGTATTACTTTTGCAGGAGATGTGCCAACTGGATTTAAAGCAAGACTAATGAAACCAGATATCGATGAGTTAATAGAAGGTGCTGGTAAAGCTGCTGAGGTTATAAAAAAAGTAAATGATAAAACAGCTCTTGGTTTAATTGTAAGTTGTGTTGGAAGAAAAATAGTAATGAATCAATTAATTGATGATGAGCTTGAAATAATACAAGAGACATTAGGTGATAATGTTCATTTAATAGGTTTTTATTCTTATGGAGAAATTGCACCTTTTCAAGATAATCTTTCAACTTGTGAATTGCATAATCAAACAATGACTTTAACTACTATTTACGAGTCATAATTATGCATCGTTTATTAGAAAGACAAATAAAAAGACATTTGGGAAAGAGTTTTTTAATAAGTTCTCTTGATGAAAATTTAATAAATTTATTAAAAGATATTTCTCAAACTTATATGGATAATGAGGGAGAAAGAAAATTTTTAGAAAATACAATTACTGTAAATACAGAAGAGTTGAATAATTTATTAAGAGAAAGGTCTTCTTTATTAGAGTCAAGAACTCAAGAAAATCATGAGGTTATAAATCTTTTACACCAATATAAACATGCAATTGATAGCTCATTAATAGTTAGTATGACAGATTTAGATGGAATTATTAATTATGCAAATGAGAATTTTTGTAAAACTAGTGGATATTTAAAAGAAGAACTTATTGGAAAATCACACAGTATTATAAAAAATCCAGATAACCCTAAAAGTCTATTTACAGATATATGGACTACTATTAAAAATAAACAAATTTGGCATGGAACTTTCTCAAATCTGAAAAAAAGTGGAGAAACTTTTTATATTAATATGACTATAGTTCCCCTTTTAGATAGAAATCAAGAGATAAAAGAATATATGTCACTTAGTGAAGATGTTACTTCTTTAATAGTCTATCAAAAAGAGTTAAAATCACAAAGAGAAAGAATTAGTACAATTTTTAATGCACAAGAAAATATAGTATTAATTGTAGATGAACATAATGGTGTAGTTGATGCAAATAGAAGATTTTTTGAAATTTTTAATTTTATTGATTTAGAAGATTATAAAAATAGAGTTAATAATATTTCTCGTTTATTTAAAGAAAATGGAAATTATAATAATGACAATTTAAGTGAATCTCAATGGTTTAAACAATTTCTTGAGAAAAGTAATCATTTATATAAAATTAGTAGAACAGATAATAATTTAGAAGAACAAATATTTAGTATTCATTGTAGAAATGTAGTATTGAATAACAAAACTCACTATTTATGTACTTTTATAGATATTACAGAACTTGAACATGCACGAAAAAAAGCGGAAATAGCACAAAAATCAAAATCAATTTTTTTAGCAAATATGAGTCATGAAATAAGAACTCCATTAAATGCAATAATAGGATTCTCTGATATTTTATGTGAATCAGATATAAAATCAGATGATAAAGAGAATGCAAAAATAATATCAAGAAGTGCAAAATCTTTATTAAATATTATAAATGATGTTTTAGATATTTCAAAAATGGAAAGTGGAAAATTAGATATTTCAAATGAAGTATTTTTATTTGAAGTTTTTATTGAGCATATTGTTGAATTATTTTCTGTGGTTTCAAAAGAAAAAAAGATAAAGTTTATTTATAATGCAGAATCTTTTTTACCGTACTCTTTGATTGCTGATAATACAAGATTACAACAAATTTTATCAAATCTTTTAAGTAATGCAATAAAATTTACTCCTGAAAATGGTGAAGTAATTTTTACAGTAAAAATTTTAGATAGAGTTGAAGATAATGTAAAAATCAAATTTTCTGTAAAAGATAGTGGATTGGGAATGACAACTGAACAACAAAAAATTATATTTGATCCATTTTCACAAGCCGATGAAGGAATTAGTAGGAAATTTGGTGGAACAGGTCTTGGCCTTGCTATTTGCTCTGATATTATTAAATTAATGAATTCTGAAATTGAGCTCGTTTCAAACCTAAATGAAGGAAGTGAATTTAGTTTTATATTAGATTTAAAAGTTGATAAATTTGAAAATAAAGATAAACTTTTAGAAAAAAATTTAAAATTTTTATTATATTGTAGTGAAGGAAATAACGAAAAATTAAGAGCAAATATTCAAAGTCACATCAATAAAATTGGTTATGTAAGTGATTACAATAGTGAAGATAATAAAATAGGAGATGTTTTATTCTGTTGTGGAATGGATAATTTAGATTTAGTAATAAATGAGTTTAAAAAAGAAAATAGTGATTCACTTATTATTTATATTGGAAATTCAAAGAATATAATTGATACACAAATAAAAGAGTGTATAAATCATTATATTGATTTACCAATTTATGGATCAAAGATTTACAACATAATAATGGATAATTCAAATTTACATAAAGAAGTATTAAAAAAATCCTCAAATATGTATAAATTTGATGGGAAAATCTTAGTTGCAGAAGATAATCCTAATAATCAAAAATTAATAGAGATATTATTAGAAAAATTTGGCTTAGAAGTTGTAATAGTTGCAAATGGTGAAGAGGCAATAGAAAGTTACAAACAAGATAAATTTGATTTAATATTAATGGATATTAATATGCCAATAATGGATGGAATAAGTGCAACAAAAGAGATACGAGAAATAGAAAATGAGCATTATAAAATACCAATTGTAGCCTTAACTGCAAATTCAATAGCTGGAGATAAAGAAAAATATTTAGATCAAGGAATGGATGACTATTTATCAAAACCTATAGAGTTTGATAAATTAGTAAATATTTTAAAGAAATATCTATTAGCTAATGAATTTCATAAAACTAAACTACAAAAAATAACTTCAAGTAATATTTCAAAAAAACTTTTAATACCAAAAGAAATAAGTGAGATGTTAATTACTAATTTTAAAAACAAGATATTAAAAGATATGGAAGAATTAAATCTCTTAATAACAAATCAAGATAGTATAGGTTTAAAAGAAAAGGCATATGATATTAAAAATTCATGTTTAAATATGAATTTGATAATGGCTGTGGATATATTGGAAAAAATAGAAGAATCTTCTTTAAGTAATGAAGAATTAATTAGTGAATTTAATAATCTAAATAAAATTATTTTGTTTACTTGTGATTTATAAAAAAGGCAAGTTATGAAAAATATTACAATTAAAGTAAAGTTACTATTACTATTTATCTCAATAAAAGTAATACCATTGTTATTAATCGCATATATGGCATATGAAGGGGTAATAAAATTAGATAGATACTTAGATAAAAGTACAAATTTTTTATTCAACCAAAGTAAAGACATAATAATAAATACAGCAAATGCTTCAATTGAAGATAGTATAAAAAATCTAGATAAAAAATCACAAGAGACATTAGAAAAAGTATCTTATGAAATAGCAAATCAAGTAGCTAACTTTTTGTATGAAAGAGATAGAGATATTCTATTTTTATCAAAATTAGATTTGAATGATAACGTTTTGAAAAACTTTTCTGATTCAAAAAATAAAAATATTACCATTCATGGAAACTATTATTATGATGAAATAAGTAATAGTTACAAAACTAATGAAGAATTCAATCAAAAAGAGAATAAGGAACAAAAAGCTAATCTTATAGATAACCAAAAAGAGTTTAATACTATAGAACCAGTAGAATTCTTAAGAAAAGAGATACCAATCTATAAAGAAGTAACTTTTTTTGACTTAGCTGGAAAAGAGAAATATAAAGTATCTTCATTGAATGAAGAGAAATTAGATATTTCTAATAAGAAAAATACTTATGTAAATTCTGAAACTTATTTTGATGAAATATCAAAATTAAAAAATGGACAGATATATGTTTCAGATGTAATTGGTGAATATGTTGGAACAAGAGTAATTGGAACTTTTACAAAAGAGAAAGCTACAAAAGCAGGAATTGCATTCGAACCACAAAAATATGGATATGCAGGTGTTGAAAATCCATTAGGGAAAAGATTTGAAGGAATTGTAAGATTTGTAACTCCAGTTTTTAAAAATGGTGAAAAAATAGGTTATGTATCAATGGCTTTGGAACATAGACATATCAGAGAATTTACAGATACAGTAAACCCAACAAGTCAACAAATTAAACAAAACATTTCAGATGCAACTTTGGGAAATTACGCTTTTATGTGGGATTATGAAGGGAAAAGTATTTCTCACCCTAGAGATTATTCAATCGTAGGTTATGATAAAAACACAGGGCAAAGAGTTATGCCTTGGTTGAGTGCAGATATTGCAGAAAAATATTATGCTTCAAATCAGGATATAAATGAATTTTTGAAAAATTATCCAAGCTTTGAAGAACAAAGTTTAACTAAAAAACCAAATTTAAAACAATTAAAAGAAAATGGTAATGTAGGACTTGATTGTAGATACCTAAATTTTGCACCCCAATGTGAAGGCTGGATGCAAGTAACTCAAAATGGTGGATATGGTTCTTTTATAATAAATTGGAGTGGAGTGTGGAAATTAACAACAGCAGCCTCAATTCCATATTATACGGGTAAATATGAAAATAGTAAAAGGGGATTTGGGTTTGTAACAATAGGAGCAAGTGTTGATGATTTTCACGCAGCTGCAAATGAGACAAAAAAGAATGTATCTAAGATATTAAAAGAGCAAACAGCTAATATGGAAGAAATGGTAAATGAAAATCAAGTTGAGATAGAAGGATTTATTAAAGCTTTGATTAATGAATTATCAATTGTGACTGGTGGAATGGTTTTAATTATTATATTTATTGCTATTTGGATGTCAAATTACATTTTATCAAAAATAAATAACCTATTAGTTGGAACAAAAAAATTCTCAAATAAAGAGTTTGATTATAGAATAAAAGTTAATTCAAATGATGAAATAGGTAATTTAGAAAAATCATTTAATAATATGGCATTGGAAATTAATACACTCGTTACTGCTCAAAAAGATTTAACTGATCACTTAGAAGAGAAAGTAAATGAGAAAACAAATCAGTTATTACAAATTAATCAAGATTTAGAAAAAGAAATAGATAAAAGAACTATTTCACTTAAAGAAGCACTTTTAAAAGCACAAAATGCTGATAAAGCAAAGTCAACATTTTTGGCAAATATGAGTCATGAAATAAGAACACCACTAAATTCTATCATAGGATTTTCAGAGGTTATAAGTATTTCAGATAATGTTGATGAAACAAGTAAAAAATATTCAAAAATCATTGAAACAAGTGCAAAATCACTACTTACGATTTTAAATGATATTTTAGATATATCAAAAATTGAAAGTGGTAATTTTAAAATTACTTTTGAAAAAGTAGATATTTATAAGATATGTGGAAATAGTTTTGAACTTTTTTCTAACAGAGCAATTGATAAAAAAATAGATTTTACTTTTAACATCGACAAAAATATACCAAAATGTCTCTTCTCCGATAGTATTAGAATTAAACAAGTGTTATCAAATATACTTAGTAATGCAATAAAATTTACGCCTAAAAATGGAAAAATAGATTTTGATGTACAACAATTAAATAAAACAGATGATATTGTAAAAATTAGATTTATTATCAAAGATAGTGGAATAGGAATATCAGAAGATAAAATAAAAAATATTTTTGAGCCTTTCATTCAAGTTGATAATGAATCAAACAGAAAATATGAAGGAACAGGATTAGGTCTTAGTATTAGTAGTCATATAATAAATGCTTTAAATTCTAAAATTGAAGTAAAAAGTGAGATTAATATAGGTACATCTTTTTGGTTTGATTTGGATTTGGAAATTTGCAAAGAAAGTATTGTATCTTTAGAACAAAATAAGATTGTTGAATTTAAATTTGTAGGAAAAGTTTTAGTAGCAGAAGAGAATCATCTAAATAAGGAAGTTATAAAATATATGCTTCAATCTTTTAACGTTCAATTTGAATTAATAGATAAGTCAAAAGATGTAATTGAAGAGTACAAAAAAAGCAATTATGATTTAATTTTAATTGACAATAATATGAAATTACCTAATGGGCAAGAAGTATTTGAACAAATATTAACTTATGAAAAAGAGAATAATTTAAAGCATATTCCCTTAGTTATTTTAAGTACAAATAATAATATTATAAATAAAATTGGAGTTGATGCATTTTTAAGTAAACCTATAAATAAAGATAATTTAAAACAGTTATTAGAATCTTATCTAACTAATAAGTCTATTAATTCTGAAGAGAGTTCTTCTGAAAATAATATTTCAGAGAATAACGATAGTGTTAATACAGAAGAAATAAGATTTTCATATGATAAAAAAGATGCTATAAATGCTCTTTCATTAGATGAATCAATTATTGATATGTTATTTGATAATTTCTTTTTAACATTAGATAGTGATTTGAAGAGAATTCAAGGAGCAATTGATTCTAAAAATAGTATTGATTTAAAAGAATCAGCACATTATTTAAAAGGTTCTTGTGCAAATTTAGTGATGAAAGATGCTGTGGAAATTTTACAAGAAATAGAAACAAAATCAAAAAATGGTGAAACAGATTTTGATTTAAGAAGATTAAGATTATATTTTGAACAGATAAAAGAAGAGATATAATATTAGTTTATATTATAATTAATATATAATTTTAGCTTATGTAATTTAGCTGTATGTAAACTTCCTTTTTATAAACTATACCCAAGTATATAACTAAAGATTAAATTCTTTAGTTGTAATCTAATTACAAGGGGTATTTAAATGAAATTATCAAAAGTTCTTTTAGGAATGGGATTATTAGCAGGTTCTTTATTTGCAAGTGAGTTTATCAATTATGATAAGTTATCAAAAAATTTAAAAGAAGAAGCAAAAAAATCTGGTAACTATGCAACTACTGAAGAAGTAAAAAAAGCATTAAATGAAAAAGATTGGGCAGTTGTTGATGTAAGAACAGCAGAAGAATGGGCAAGTGGTTATATAAAAGGAAGTCAAAGAATAGGTAGAGAAACTCCTGAAAAAGCAATTGAAACTTTTGTTACTGATGACCAAGGTAAATTCATTAAAGATAAGATTATTGTAGTTTGTAATTCAGCTGCAAGAGCTTCAATTGAGGCGGATGCATTAAGAAAAATGGGATTTCAAACAGTAAAAATTTATGATTTATATAGCTGGATTGATGAGTGTAATCCTGTAATTACAAAATATTCTTCACATGAAGATAAAGAGGGAACAAAACAAAAATTTGGTGATTTCTTCGCAGAACATTGTAAAAAATAAGTAAGAATTTTGGGGATTTCCCCAAAATTCCATTTTATTTTAATTCATTTGATAAATAATTGGTACAGTAATTTCCCAATCATTTTTATTTAATTCTTTTGGAATCGAGTCAAAACTTGAAATTTTTGCAAAAATTGCAAGGCTAGCTTCATCTAAACTTTCAAATGAAGAACTTTTATGAATTCTACAATTTTTTATTCCACCATCTTTTGTTACTGTAAATGTCACATAAACTTTCCCCGTTTGATTTAATCTTTTTGCAGTTTTTGGATAAGTTTTATTTTTTTCTATTGAATTTCTAATTTTTGATAAATAATCTGCTTCAATATTTTCTATTTGAGCTGTATCAATTTGTTTTGTTGGTATATTTTCAACAGGAGTTTTTTGTATAACTTGAGTAACAGGCATCACTTCAGTTTTTACAACTTCTTCATTTATAGGCTCTTTTATAGGTTTTTTAAACTCATGATGTTTTCGTTCAATATGTTTATCTTCATGTTTTTTTTCTTTTTTAGGTTTATCCATTTTTTTCTCAATCACTGGTTCTGGTTTAGGTGGAGGAGTTGTTTCATGAATTGGCTCAGCCATTGCTTGGACTGGAGTTGGTTCTTGTTGAGTCATCATATGTTTAATTGAAATCTTTACCTCTTCAGGTTTTTTTTCTTCAATAACTAAAGTATCAGCAAAAACATAAAATAGAAAAAAAGATACTATTAAATATAAAACGGATGTTATAAAAAATGAATTAAGATATCGGTGTTTAGTTTGTTTACTCATTTTTTGTCACTATCGAAACATTTGAATAGTTGTTCTTTTTTAACATATCAAGGACTTTTACAAATGATTCAAATTTAGAATTTTTATCTGTGTTTATATGAATTGGAGTCTCTTTAGAAGATTGCAAAACAATTTTTTCTATATTTTCTAAACTTTCTGGTCTATCTTCAATAAACAAATCACCATTTTCCTGAATTACTAAAATTATCTCTTTATCAGGTTTTAAATTATCAGCACTATTAGAATTTGGTAAAGACACAGGAATAATTCCCTTTGTAATAAATGTTGATGTTAATAAAACAATTGCAAGAAGTACAAGTAAAACATCAATAAATGGAATTACATTTATTGAATCATATTTCTTCAGTTTCATATAAACTCTCCAAAACTTCAGCGTATCTTCCTAAAATATTATAAAATACCATAGAAATAATAGCTACAACTAAACCAGCAGCAGTGGCTTTTAGTGCAAGTGCAAGTGATTCCATGATTTTTGCAGCATCAATATCACCATTTCCCATAGTCATAAACGTAAGCATAATGGCTAATACAGTTCCAAGTAGTCCAATATAAGGAGAGTTTGAAGCAATAGTTCCAATAATAGTTAAATGTTTAGTTAAAGCAACGTCTAATTGTTTTTTATTTTTATAGTTTTTTATATTAATTCTTTTATAAAAAATCACTCTTTCAATAAAAAACCAAACAGCAATAAAACTCATAAAAATAAGTAGTGCTATTACTCCATAATCTACTAAATGTTTAAGAGTTTCAATATTCATATTCATTTTGGAATCCTTTTTATATAATCATAAATAGAATTCTAATATAATATTGATAATAATTATCTTAATTAAAATAATAAATTAATATTTTGTTAAATAATCATTAAAATAAGTTATATATAATTTCAATAATTAAAAAAAGGAGTTTTTTTGAAGAAAATTATTATTCCTTCTTTATTTTGTTCTTTAATTTTTGCAAATGAGTTAGATATTTTGCAAAAAGATAAAAAAGAATTAAGACAGATAGAAAAAGAAGTTATACAAAAGAAGTATGAAAGTACAAAAGATGAGTGGATTGGAACAATAAATTTAAATTCAAGTTTAGGTAAAACTCGTGATTTCACACAAGATGAAAGTTCAGATATGACAAGAAGTGTGGGATTGAGTTTTTCACAAAGTTTATTTGAATCAGGTGGAATAGAGTATAGTATTGAATATGCACGACAACAACTTAAATCTGATTTAATTGCTTGGGAGAATCAAAATGTAGCTTTATTACAAGCAATTTATGAAACTTTATTAGCAATAAAAAAATTAAAACTTCAAATTGAGCAAAGTGATTATGCAATAAAAAATAAAGATATAGAACTTATTTTAAAGAAGATTCAATATGAGGCTGGAAAAGTTGATATTATTGATTTAAATAATGCAATTATGTCAAAAAACAATCAAGAAAAAGAGAATATCTCTTTAAAAAATTCATTAAAAGATAAAGAGTATGAACTTTCAAAATATACAACTTTAAAATCAAATGAGATAAAAATTATTGATTTTAAAATAGTTGATAAAGATAAATTTTTAAGAGATAACCTAAATATTAGATATGAAAATTCCAAAGTTGAACTGCTTGATACAAGTTATAAACAGTTAAATAGTTCGTATTTACCAAAGCTTAGTTTAAATACAAGTGCAAATTATAAAAATAATGAAAATCAGTTAAATAATGAATCAGGAAGTGTTAGTTTAAATGCATCAATGCCTATTTTTGATATTACAAAAGATGCAAAAATTGAAAAATCTAAATTAGATGTGTTAAAACAAAAAGTAAATGTTACTGATATGAAAAATGAGTTGGTTTATGAATATGAACAAATTTTGGCTCAAATTAATACCTATGATGAATATGAAAAAACTGTTGAAAATAATTTAAAACTATATGATGATTTGATTATGGTAAATCAAAGTTCAAATAGCGCAGGAATGACTTCTGATTATGATTTAGAGGTTTTACAAAATACAAAAAAAATAAATGAGTATGATTTACAAATTAATGATGTTAATAAAAAACTTCAATACTCAAAACTATATTTTAAAACAAAGGTTGATATGTAATGGATACAAATCTACAAAATGAATTAAACAACTATTCAAATAATAATTCAAAGAAAAAATATTTTTTTATAATTTTTATTTTATTGCTTTTAGGAGGAGGAAGTTATTATTATTTTTTTATGAACAAATCACAAAAAGAAGAAATAGCAACTTACAACACGAAAAAAGTTACAAAGGGAGATTTATCAGTTGTTGTTAGTGCAACGGGAACTTTAAATCCAACAAATAGCGTTGAAATTGGGGTTGAAGTATCTGGAACAATTAAAGAGATTTATGTGGATTTTAATGATCAAGTAGAAGTTGGACAACTTTTAGCAATTCTTGATACAAGAAAACTACAATCAGAAGTTGATGGACAAAGTGCAAGTTTAGGTATTTCAAAAGCTAATCTAAAAGAGAGTGAAGTAAATCTTAGAAATAAAAAAACAGTTTATGATAGAACTTTAAAAATGTACAATAGTTCAGGTGGAAAATATCCAGCTGTAAATGAACTTGATGATACAAGATTTGCTTATGAAAGTGCAGTTTCATCTTTTGAAGCCGCAAAAGCAAAGGTTGAACAATCTTCTTTTTCTTTAAATACTGCAAAACAAAATCTTGATAAAGCATATGTAAAATCTTCTATTAAAGGAATAGTTTTAAATAGAGCTGTTGAAGTTGGACAAACACTAGCAGCTTCTATGAATGCTCCAAAATTGTTTACTTTGGCAAAAGATTTAACTCAAATGGATTTAATAATAAGTATTGATGAATCAGATGTTGCAGATATTAAAAAAGATTTAGATGTAACTTTTACAGTTGATGCATATGCAAATAAAACTTTTAAAGGAAAAATCAAACAAGTTAGACTTAATCCTGTAACTGTAAATGGAGTAGTTACTTATGAAACAGTTGTTGGAGTTTCTAATGAAGAGTTACTTTTAAGACCTGGAATGACTGCAACTGCTCAAATTATTACAAAACAAAGTCTGGATAAATTGATTATTCCTAATAGTGCTTTGAGATTTAAACCAAAAATGCAAACTGAACAAAAAACAAGTACGATGAATTTTGTTCAACCTCCAAAACGACCTCAAGGTGAAGCCCAAGTAAAAGATAATGGGAAAAGAGAATTTTCTCCTATATTTATTTTAGAAAACAATCAAGCAAAAAGAGTGATGGTAAAAGTTTTAGAGACAGATGGAAAATCTACAACAGTTGAATCAAAAGATTTAAAAGTTGAAGATGAGTTGATTATTTCACAAAAGAGTGATAATGCAAAGTAACAAAACTATTATTGAATTCAAAAATATAGTTAAAACTTATGGTGTTGGAGATGCTCAAACTTACGCTTTAAATGGAGTGAATTTATCCATAAAAGAGGGCGAATTTGTAGCAATCATGGGTTCAAGTGGAAGTGGAAAATCAACAGCGATGAATATGATTGGATGTTTGGATAAACCAAGTTCAGGCGAGTATTTGTTTAATGGAATTAATGTTGAGAATTTAAATAGAAATCAAATGGCACTTTTACGAAGAAATTTTTTAGGATTTGTTTTTCAAAGTTTTAATCTTTTAGGAAGAACAAGCGCTTTAGAAAATGTAGAATTACCATTGGTTTATAGAAAAATTCCTATAAAACAAAGAAAAGAGATGGCATTAGAAGCTCTAACAAAAGTTGGACTTCAAAGTGTAGTTTATAACACTCCTGCACAACTCTCAGGTGGACAGCAACAGCGTGTTGCAATTGCTAGGGCGATTGTTTCTCATCCTTTGGTTTTATTAGCAGACGAACCAACAGGAAATCTTGATAGTATCAAAAGTATGGAAATTATGAATTTATTAAAACAATTAAATGAAGATGAAAATATCACTATTATCATGGTAACTCACGAAGAAGAGATGGCAGCTTTTGCTTCAAGGGTTATATATTTTAGAGATGGACATATTGAAGATAGTTTGAAAAAAGGATTTAAATAATGTTAAATAATGCCTTTTTAATTGCTATAAAAGAGATAAAAAGAAATATTTTAAGGTCATTTCTTACGATTCTTGGAATTGTAATTGGAGTAGCTTCTGTAATTGCAATGGTTATGATTGGTGATGGGACAACTGCAAATGTTCAACAAAGTATCTCTAAACTTGGAACAAATATGTTAACTTTACGAGTGGGACAAGAAAGACGTGGACCACCAAGGGAAGATAATAGTGCAAAACCATTTACCGAAGGTGATATAAATGCTATAAAAAATGAGCTTCAAAATATAAAAGCAGTTGCTGCTGAGAATTCAAGCCGAATGAATATTGTTTATGGAAATAAAAGTAGTACGGCTTTGGTTATTGGAACTAGTAATGATTATTTTATCATTAAAGATTGGGAAACAACAGAGGGAAAAATTTTTGATGAAAATGAGTTAAACAACGGAAAATCATCTTGTATTGTTGGAACAAGTGTTGTTAAACAACTTTTTGCAGATGAAAATCCAATTGGTATGAATATAAGACTTAAAAATCTAAGTTGTAATATTATTGGTATTTTAAAATCAAAAGGAGCATCTGCTTTTGGAAGTGACCAAGATGAAATAATAATTGTTCCTTTAAAAATGTATCAGCAAAAAATAAAAGGTGATAAGGATGTTTCATCAATTTTGATTTCAATTACTGATGGAGTTTTTATAAATAATGCAAAAACAGAAATTACATCTTTAATGCAAGAAAGAAGAGGTTTAAGAGTAGATGAACCTGACAATTTTCATATAAGAGATATGCAAGAGATGCTTTCAACTATGACTTCAACTACAAAGATGTTAACATATCTTTTAGGCTCAATTGCCGGAATTTCTTTGCTTGTTGGAGGAATTGGAATTATGAATATTATGTTAGTTTCAGTTACAGAGAGAACTAGAGAAATAGGAACAAGACTTGCTATTGGAGCAATGGAAAATGAAGTTTTATTACAGTTTTTAGTTGAAGCAATAGTTTTATCAACACTGGGTGGAATTATTGGAATAGTTTTAGGATTAGGTATTGGTTCTTTAACTGTAAATATAATGGATTTACCATTTATTTTAAATCATCAAATTATATTAATTTCGTTTATTTTTTCAACTTTGATAGGTGTGTTTTTTGGATATTTTCCAGCAAGAAAAGCTGCAAGATTAAATCCTATTGATGCTTTGAGGTATGAATAAATATCTAATTAAAATCTTTTCTTTAAAGAAAAGATTTTAATTTTTATTAGTTTTGACAACTCTCACAAATTCCATAAATAGTCATAATATGTTCTTTTAGGATGAAGTTGTTTTTTTCTGCAATTTTAATTTGATTTAATTCAATTAAATCATCTGTAAATTCAATAATTGTGCCACATGAAGTGCAAATTAAATGGTCATGATGTTTTAATCGATTTAACTCATACCTAATAATTCCATCGCCAATGTCTAGTAAATTTACTAATTTCATATCATGAAAAAATTTCATAGCTCTATAAACAGTTGCAATTCCTATTGATACATTAAAATCTTGTTTAATTTTATTTGAAATCTCTTCTGCTGTTAAATGTTCTTCTGAAAAATATAAAATTTTTAAAATATAATCTTTTTGAATTGAATTCTTCAAACCTATTTTTAATACACTATTTTTAAAGTTTTTTAAAAAAATATCAAATGATAATTCTTGAGAATCTTCCATTATATAAAGCCTTTTATTAAAATAAAAATGATACCCAAAGATAGAGTAAAACTATAGAACTTCCATAAATTTTTATGTATTTTAACATTTTGTTTGTATAACAGTGAATTAGTTAAGTCTTTTTGATTTAATAGCTCTTTCAATATAGCTCCTTTTATAAAAACAAATGTTAGCATTTATAATCTTAAAGAATATTGATTTTAATTATCAATAAAATATTTACTGATAATTAAGAAATAGTTTAATTATAATAACGATTATCAGTTTTATTAAAGATTAAGTTTTACTTGGTTAGCATTCCATTAATATTTTGTTAATATATTTAATAAAATAAATTGAATTAGGTATTAAAAGTGAAAGAAATTAAAGATAAACAAATAGATTCAAAAGAGATTTTTGATAAAGAAAAGAGCATTGAAATTATTCATGATGGACAATCTTATTATCTGAAAATCACTAAAGCGAATAAATTAATACTTACAAAATAACCACAATCTAGCCAGCAAGAGTAAAGTTCTCCTACAAATAGCCAGCCAATTTAAGACAAAAGTTTAAGTAATTAATTTACTTTATTGAGCTGGTGTTAAATAAATTTAATTAAATAAATTTAATTAAGAATCACAATGATTTTCTTGGAGGAAAAGAAATTGAATAAATATATCACAAGTAAAAAACATAAAAACACAAACTATTTTAAAGCATCTGTTGTAACTGCAACAGTTTTATTAATTTCACCTGCAATGTTAAATGCAGAATCATCACTTTTATCAGATGTAAAAGTTGTTGAACAAAGTGAAAAAACTGATTATACGCAAAACTATAAAGTAGATAAATCATCTTCATCAAAAGTTACTCAAGATTTAGTTGACACTCCTCAAACTATCTCTGTAATTACAAAAAAAGTTATTGAAGAGCAACAAGCAACAACTCTGCAAGAAGCATTAAGAAATACGCCAGGAATTACTCTTCAACTTGGTGAAAATGGTAATACAAACTCAAAAGATAATATTACAATGAGAGGTTTTGATGCTCAAGGAAGTATCTATAAAGATGGTATTCGAGATTTAGCAAATGCAAGTAAAGATACATTTAACACTGAAGCTGTTGAAGTTACAAAAGGTGCAGTTGGTGCGGATAATGGAAGAGGTGTTTCATCTGGATATATAAATCAAGTTACAAAATCAGCTACAAATAAAGATGAAGTTTCAGGAACTGCTGGTTATAGCACAGCAAATAATGCAAGATTAACAGCTGATGTAAATAAAAAGTTAAATGAAACAACAGGTATTAGATTAAATGTAATGAAACAAAATGGTGACGTTGCAGGTCGTGATGAAGTAGAAATTGATAGAACTGGAATTGCTGGTTCTGTTGGATTTGGAATAGGAACAGCTACCAGAACAACTATTAATTATGAACATACAGAACAAGATGATGTTCCAGATGGAGGAATTCCAACTGTTGGATTAAATGGAAATGGACAAAAAGCTGATACTTCTAAATTTTATGGAAGCTCTGATGATTTTGAAAAAGCAAAAAGTGATACATTTACTTTAAAATTTGAACAAGATATTTCAGATAATACAATGTTTACAAATACAGCAAGATATGCAAAAACAAAGCAAGAGATGTTATTGACTTCTCCTTTTAATTATTCGACAACAGCTTCTACAGTTGATAGAAGAATGCATGCAAGATGGCAAGAAAATGAGATATTAACAAATCAATCAAATTTTTCAACGCAAGTACAAACGGGAATGTTATTACATAAAATAAGTACAGGAATTGAACTTACAAAAGAGAGCCAACTTACAAAAAACTATACTGGACAAACTGCACAAGTTACAAGTTTATATAATCCATCAAATATTTCTTGGAATGATTTATCATTATCTGGACAAAAAAGTGATGGAGAAACTACAACTGTTGGAGCTTATTTATTTGATTCAATAAATATTGGAGAAAAATTTATCTTTACAGGTGGAGCAAGATTTGATAAATATGACACAACAAATGACATAGTTTCAAGTACTTTAGTTCCTTCAACAATTGAAGATGATGGACATTTAAATAGTTATAAAGCAGGATTAGTTTATAAACCACTTGATAATGGAAGCGTTTATATCTCAAGAGCTACAACACAATTACCACCAGGTGGAGCGAACTTTACTTTAAGTGAAACAACTACTAATGCAAATAATCCAAATATGGATCCTCAAAAATCTGTAACAGATGAAATTGGTACAAAATGGGATTTATTAAATAATAGATTATCTTTAACAACTGCTGTTTATAAAACAGTTGTGGAAAATGAAACAATGACTGAATCAGATGGAAGTACATCTCAAAATGGAGAAAAAGAGGTTAAAGGTATAGAATTTGGTGCAGTTGGTGAAATTACAGATAAATGGAATGTAACAGCTGGTGTTGCAAAAATGAATACAGAATACACACAAGCTACTTCAACAAATGATGGTATGAGTTTAAGATTCTCACCAGAACATACAGCAACTTTATGGTCAACATATAAATTTACTCCAGCTATTAATCTAGGAGCAGGGGCAAGATATGTTGGAACTCAAGATGTTGCTATAAGTTCAACTTCAACTGAAGCTATTAAAAAAATTGACTCTTATGTAGTGTATGATGCTATGGCTTCTTATAAATTTAATAAGAATTTAACATATCAATTAAATGTATATAATTTAACTGATGAAGAGTATGTTGCAAATATGAATAACTCTGGAAGAAGATACACTCCAGGTGCTTCAAGAAGTGGATTATTAACACTTGCATATAAATTTTAAATAGTTCAATCCGAAAGGATTGAATTATTATTTTAAAAATGAAATAAAGTTTATTTTATTTTTAGAGTAATAAAAAAGGAAAGAACATGGTTTTACATATTCCAAATGTTTTAAATAATGAACAATTAATAAAGTGTAGAGAGATTTTAAATAAAGCAGAGTGGATTGATGGAAAATTAACTGCTGGAAGTCAAGCAATAAATGTAAAAAGTAATTTACAACTATCAGAAAATAGTGAAGAGTTGAAAATATTAAGAGAGATAATAACAAAAGCTTTAAGAACAAATCCTTTATTTATAAGTGCTGCTTTACCAAATCATATAATTTCACCTTTTGTAAATAGATATGAAAATGGTGGCGCTTATGGAAATCATGTTGATAACTCTATTTTATACGATACAACAGTTTGGAAAAACTTCCGTACAGATGTTTCTTGCTCTTTGTTTTTCACAGACCCAGAAGAATATGAAGGTGGTGAAATGGTGATTGAAGATACTTTTGGAACACATGAAATAAAACTTCCAGCAGGTGATTTGATACTTTATCCCTCAACTTCTTTGCATAGGGTTGAACCAGTTACGAGCGGTGTGCGAATGGTTAGTTTCATGTGGACTCAAAGTATGATTAGAAGTGCTTGGAAAAGAAGCATTTTATTTGAGCTTGATAATACAATTCAAAGTTTAAGGCTTAAATATGGGGAAACTCAAGAAGCTGTGAATTTATCTATTCATTATCATAAATTAATTCAAGAGTGGGCAGAAATATAAAATATGCAAAATAGAGTTTTAGAGCCAAAACTGGATTTTATTCCACAAGAGTTAGTTAGTTTAAAAGATTATGAAATTTTTGCAAAATCAAGGGTAGATGATAATGCTTGGGCATATATCTCAGGTTTCGCAGCAGATGAAATTACAGCAAAAACAAATAAAAAAGCATTTGAAAATATCTCTTTATTAGGAAGAAGTTTAGAAGATATAAAAGGTGGAAATACAAAATTAAATATTTTTGGACAAGAGTTTGCTAATCCAATTATTTTAGCTCCAGTGGCTTTTCAAAAATTAGCCCATGATTTAGGTGAAATAGCAACTGCCCAAGCTTCAAAGGCCATGGGAAGTTGTATGGTTGTTAGTGGATTTTCAAGTTCCACTTTAGAGGAAATCAGTAATTATGCAGATAATTTATGGTTTCAACTTTATATGCAATATGATATGAAAGATAATTTATCTTTGATAAAAAAAGCTGAAGATTTAAATTATAAAGCTTTGGTAATTACAATTGATGCTCCAATTTCTGGAGTTAGAAATAAAGAACAAAAAGCAGGATTTTATCTGCCAAATGGAATTGAAGCTGTAAATATAAAAGGTTTTAAACAAGCAAATATGCAGACAAAAGATAATCAAAGTATGGTTTTTGATGGAATTATGGCAACAGCTCCTACATGGAAAGATATAGAATTTATTCGAAAAAATACAAAATTACCGCTAATTTTAAAAGGAATTACCCATCCATCTTATGCAAAAAAAGCCATAGAAATTGGGGTAAATGGAATAGTTGTTTCAAATCATGGGGGACGAGTTTTAGATACTTTAGTCTCAACTATGGATATTTTGCCAAAAATTGTTGAGGTTGTGGATAATAAAATCCCAATATTACTTGATGGTGGAATTACAAGGGGAACTGATATTTTAAAAGCTTTAGCTTTGGGTGCAAGTGCTGTAATGATTGGAAAACCAATTATGTATGGATTAGCCACTTCTGGAGCTTTGGGAGTTGCCCATAGTTTAAAGATTTTAAAAGATGAATTAGAGATTTCTATGGCTTTAACTGGTTGCAAAACTTTAAAAGATATTAATAAAGATATTCTCTTCTAATTAATAACTATTATCAGTTTGTTAAAAAATCGTTAAAATTGATTTGTTAAGATTTCATTGAAAATAAAAAGGATAAAAATGTATAAAAATATTTGGTTTAAACTTCATTTGATTTTAGGTTTAAGTGCTGGTTTTATTTTACTTATTGTGGGATTTACTGGTGCTATGTTATCTTTTGAAAAAGAGATACTAAGTGCTATTAATCAAGATACATACAAAGTTTCTGTTTTTGATAAAGCTAAACTTTCAACAAAAGAGTTATTAGAAAAATTCCAAGAACAAAAACCCCAATCAAAAATTAATGGTATTACAATATCTTCTTTTGAAGATGATTCTGTTTCTATAAATGTAGCAGGTGAAGGACAAAATGTACGAAAAGGAGTTACATATTATGTAAATCCATACACAGCTGAGATTTTGCCAGAGTTAAAAGGGGTGAGTTTTTTTAAAACAGTTGAAAATATTCATAGAAGACTTCTTTTAGATGATTTGGGAAAACAAGTTGTTGCACTTAGTGTTGTTTCTCTTTTAGTTTTAATGTTTTCGGGAATTTATATATATTTTCCAAGAATTAAAAAGAGTTTTTCACAAAGTCTAAAATTGAATTTACAATCAAAAGGAAGATTTTTTTTAGCAAATCTTCATAGTGCAATTGGGATGTGGGTTATTCCTTTTTATTTAGTGGCAAGTTTAACAGGACTTTATTGGTCTTATGAGTTTGTAAGTAATAGTTTACACTCTATAACTGATGTTGAAAAACCTAAAAAACCACAAATGAAAGCTCCAACTGAAGGTCAAAATAAAGCACAAGGTGAGAAAAGTGAACAAAAATTAAAAGAGCCAAGAGCTGAAATGCCAATGCAAATGGGTGAAAAAATCTCTTTTGATGATGTTTCATTAGCTGTTGATACTTTTAAAAATTTAGTAAAAAATGAATATTCAAGTGCAACTTTGAGATTTCCTCAAAAAGGAAGTGTTTATAGTTTTGATTATTTAGCAATAGATTCACCACATGAAAGAGCTAAAAATAAAATAGAGTTTGATATTAAAACAAATGAAGTTTCAAAACATGAAAAATATGAAGATAAAACTTTAACTCAAAAACTAATGGGAAGTATTTTGCCTCTTCATACGGGAGAATATTTTGGAGTAATAGGTCAAACACTTATGTTTTTAGCTTCACTTATGATGCCACTTTTTGCAATAACTGGTTTGATGTTATATATCAAAAGAACTAAAAAAAAGAAAACAGTTTAAAAGAGTAGTTTAAAACTACTCTTTTTTTAATTATTTTCAATATATCTTTGTCTAGAGCTATCTTTTATTTTTGCTACTTCAACCAAAATAAATCCATCAATACAATCACCAAAATCATTA
>Ga0074195_1000718_pt1 | contig 58026 bp, 52 predicted proteins | sample EPASupsiteHSE623_FD_64525 | JGI IMG/M metagenome (GOLD analysis project Ga0074195, IMG submission 64525) | Bioremediated contaminated groundwater from EPA Superfund site, New Mexico - Sample HSE6-23 | ecosystem: Environmental > Aquatic > Deep subsurface > Groundwater > Contaminated ...
AAGATTTGGTATTGTTTGTTATTTTTTTATTATGGCATGGTAGCTTTTATTCCCCTCATTTGCTTTGACAAGTATCAACCTGTCAGGCACTATTTTCTGACAAAGTTCCGGATATAACCTGAAGACTTTCTCATCGACCATGAAAGCCGCATTGATGTCTTCAAAAAAGGGCAGTAGCGATTTGAGCTGCTCATCAAAAACGACCCTGTAGCTGCCAAAAACAGAATGAATGGTGCGTGTTTTCACTGACATGTATATCCTCCGTCAATATGAATTGTTTGTCCGGTGATGAATGTATTCCGGGTGCCCAGAAAATAGGCTAATCTCGCTACTTCAACCGGTTCCGCCAATCGCTTCAATGGGATCTGTTCTCTGATCTTTTCAAGATCAGCCGGTGAGTTATTCAAACTTGTCAGTTCCGTGTTGATAAAACCCGGAGCAATTGCATTCACCAGCACATTAAATTCTCCAAGTTCCAGGGCGAGGTTTTTGGTTATATTATTGACTGCGCTCTTTGAAGCCCCGTAGAGCAATCGCCTTGGTTTCGAAACACTGCCCCAGATGGAACTGATATTTATGACATGACCGCAACGTATCTTCTGCCAGTAAGGGACACACCACTTAATGAGCTCAAGTCCCGAAAATAAATTGGTTTGAAATATTTCCAGGTAATCTTCATACTCAATTCCCAGGATTCCTTGCAACGGATTAATCCCTGCGTTATTAATCAAAACATCGAAGTCATTCGGATGTCCGGAAGTATATTCTCTGACAGAAATTATATCCGACAGATCAAGTTCTTCGCGGGGCGGGGCAATAACGGCGTGTCCGTGCTCCGAGAACAGGGTTGCGATGGATAGCCCGATACCCTGGCTTGCTCCGGTAATGAAAACCTTTAATTTCCGGTTATTTTGCACTTCCACCTGCATCCTGAATTAATTTTTCATACCGTTTCTGCAACATTTCAATGCGGACAAGGTCTTCCTCAAAAATCTGTTTATAGAAGTCCCGTTTGTTTTTCAGCCACATCAATTCAAACCCGACAGCTTTTAAGATGCCCTTGTCTGCATTTTCAGACAATCCTTCCGGGCATTTAAAAAGCACCTTCCTTGTTTCATAAAAATCGAGGGTGGCATCGCCAGGAAGATTCCGGAAGAAAGGCAACGAATAGGCTGAGACTCCGCCCCCAATGACACATTCCATATTAAAACGTCTGGCCTTTCTAAAAACTTCAACGGCAATATCAAATACCTTATCGTCATTTATATTCTCTCGTGTCAATCCCATGGAGCCTGTCATGTCAACCCGGCCTAACACAATTCCCTGCAATTCACTTATCTCAGGGAGCTGAAGCATTTCGTCGAATACTTTAACTGCAGAAATAGTTTCAACATTGATTAAAAAATTAACATTGTCCCATTCATCTGCAGGAAACACCAGGTGCGTTGCCTGAAGGTATTTTTTTAATGCATACTGCGATTCGATCATGGGAGCAACGATCCGGGTCACCCCGATCGACCGGGCATCGAACATATCTTTAATTGCCTCACAACCGCCTATTTTGATAGTCAGATCCAGGCCGGCTTTTGTAATGACCTCTTTCAGCCTGAGCGCTTCCTCCATGCGGGTGCCTTCGGCTTCGAATTCTGCTTTTATGCCAACAACATGGTGGTTTTCTTTCAGATCCTTCAAGGTATCAACCATTCTTATTTCTCGTGGATTCATAATCGGATTTTTAGGTTAAATAATATTTGAACTGTATTCTTCCCTGTCAAGAAACGGGAACATGTCTTCCAGTGGTTTGGATATCATCCTGCCATCCGGTAATTTTTCAGAAGAGACCTTGGGGCTGAATATGTAATCTGTTTTCATTTTAACCTCACAAATTACTGGCCCATTCCATCCAAGAAAATCCTCCAGTTTCATATCAATATCTTCTGTATTAGTCAATGAAAACCCCGAAATGCCATATGCTTCCGCGAGTTTGAGAATATCGGGAAAACTCACCCCGCTGCCTTGATCACAAGCCACCCTCCTGCCTTCAAAAAAATTGTCCTGAGTTTGCCGGATGGAAATATAACCGGCATTATTCAAGTAAAACAACTTAATCGGAAGATTAAAGTGCTTCACGGTCTGCAACTCCTGGATATTCATCTGGAGACTTCCATCGCCCGCAAGACAAATCACATCCCTGCCGCCTGTGGCAATGCAGGCGCCGATGGAGGCAGGCAGGTCATAACCCATGGCTGCACATCCCGAATTCCAGAACATACGCTGTCCCTCCTTCACCTCACCTGCCTGGAATGCGGCAACACAGGCAGTACCATTGCCGGCTACCAGTATGCTGCTTTCCGGCATCAATTCCGTAAGTCTTTTAATAAAATAATAGGGGTGAATCTCCATGGATTTATGGTATTCAGGAAGAACTGACGGGTATTTTACCAACCGTATCCTGGTCCAGTTCATCCAATCCGAAAAGTCAGGTACAGTAGTGTTCCTCAACTGACATGTAAGATTTTCGCAGAACATCTTCACATCAGCCAGAACAGGAATATCTGGAATTACCGTTTGTTTGATCAGTTCAGCATGGTCGATATCCACAATTATTTTTTTTGCTTTGGGGGCAAAATTTTGCCAGTTATAACTAGCCTGCCTGATATTATTTCGGGATCCTAACGATAAAACAAGGTCGGCATTTTGCAAGGCAAAATTTCCCGATCGGTTGCCAAGTGTTCCAATCCTTCCGGAATAAAATGGGCTATCTGTCGGAATTATGTCAACTCCATTGAATGTTGTTACCACAGGGATCTTCAGCAAATTTATCAGATCATGAAATACACCTATTCCACCCGAAAGCCTGATTCCATGTCCGGCAATGATCACAGGCCTACTGGATTGCTTCAATAGATTGATTATACCTGGCATTAAATTGTCAATATGCATTGCGGAAAAAGAATCATTCGTTGAATCAGGACTGTATTCAACCAAAGAATTTTCATCAATCATCGCCCCCTGTACATTCAATGGAATATCGATCCAAACAGGGCCTTTCCTTCCCGAAGTTGCCAGAAAGATCGCCTGGTCGAGAACCTGCCTGACCGATTCAGGTCTGGTTAGCATTACTGCATATTTGGTCAGGGGTTTGACAATGCTGATAATGTCAACCTCCTGGTCTCCCAGTTGCCGCAGGCCTATATCAGGACAAGAATTCACTGTGGTTTCATATTTGACTTGTCCCGAAAGATACAGGACAGGGATTGAATCTGTCCACTGGCCCATGACGCCTGTGAGGCAATTGAGACCGCCGGGTCCGGATGTAATGTTTACAGCCGCCATCCTCCCGCTTGCCCGGTAGTATCCCTCGGCAGCGATGGCACAAGCCTGTTCATGATGATTCGTCCAGTAGTTCAATACTGGATTATTGCCCAGTGAATCATTTAGGTGCATCGCCCCGCCCCCGGATATCATGAAAATATCGGTAATACCTTTTTCAGCAATATGCTTTGCAATATAATCCGTGACTTTAATCATTTTCATTGTTAGTACCTGTAAAATTTGATGGTTTTGCGAATAGCCCTGTCAAGGTTTATTATTTGACCAAGTCCAAACTCCATCCTGGATTTGGCAACATCAGGAATATAATCCTGGTTTCTATCTGTGGGTGTCACCTGGTTAAGCACCTCCACCTTCAGGCCAGGGAAAAAGCCGGCAACTTTAAACGCCAGTTCACTTATTGATATTGCCTCGTCCGATCCAACATTATATGCTTCACATGATTTTCCCTCCAGCAGGATATGGAGCAGCCAGATTACCATGTCGGGTGCATACATATAGGATCGCAATGGTTTGCCGTCACCTTTGATAATGATATTTTCCTTGTTCAATCCATTCCGGATGAAATTGCCGATGGCAAAATGAGCATTAAGGTCAAGGTACGGACCAACAAATGCAAATCCCCTGGCAACTGGTATCTCAATTCCATACTGTCTGAAGTAGCATGCACACAGCAGTTCGGCAGTCCTTTTTGCTTCAGCGTAGGCTGATGATGGACTTAATGGGTTCGGGCCTCCTGCATAATCTTCAGTGAATCCTTTTAATCCGTCAGGCGGAACACCATAAACAGCCCCGCTGCTGATATATAGCATTCGCTTTACACTTACTTTGCGGGCAAACTCAAGAACATTCCGGGTTCCGTCAAGGATGCTGTCAATCATTACAAGCGGCTGCTCATGGTTCAGTTTGGCACTTGCCTCGGTAGCCGCATGGATGATATAATCAATGCCCAACTCGGGAAAAGAGTAATTTGTCACATCCCCTTTCAGAAATGTAAAACAGGGATTTTGGTAAAGATGCGGAAAACGGATATTGAACGATTCCGGATTGCGTGATAATATGTAAACACGAACATCCAGCGAAAATTCCTTCCAGGCGTACAATAAACTTTCGAGTAGCCATTTTCCAATAAAACCAGTACCCCCGGTTATCAAAATAACACGGCCATCAAATTCTGCCCAAATTCTCCTTGAATTGGACATGATATAGTGCAGGTCTTGATTTAAAACTTCTTTCACATTCATACAGTGATTTTCTCCATTTCTCCAGCGTCCATAAATCTTTCTGCAATAATTAATCCTACTATTAAAAGCATAATAAAGGGATATATTAAAACAGCAATACTTATATCATTAATCAAATAAATATAGTTTTGCGGAACCAACAACATGGCGAAAAGAAATAAATAAATATTTCGGAATTTTGTTTTTTGTTCACTTTTTAACAAGAATGATAATGGTATCATAATATATATGAGTTTATAATCAAATGAAACATTTGGGAAAATTAATAATACGATTGTAAGTATCGTAACATTCCTCCATTGAACCATTTCAATAAAAATCACATAATAACAGATAAGCAGGAATAATCCCAATACACCAAACGAATACCATGAAAGGGTATTGGCCGTCATTGTAGGATCAGCATTACCTCCAAACAACACCATCGTCCCGTACGTAATTACCTTTATTGCACCGTAAAGGGATAAATTGTGTTGCAATCCTGATAGGCCATTGAATCCATGATTGAAGTTTGTCAAATTGTTTATGAGCGCATATAGATTGTCCAGAATGCTACCATTAAACGAGATCAATGATATCATGAAGAAAAAACCAACGAGGAATGCTGACATTGCAATTTCCTTATACTTCTTATCTTTAAAAAGGAGTATAATAAAAACTCCTGGAAATAACTTCATTGAAATGGCCATAGCCAGAAAAGTAATTCCAATGATTATCTTTCCCTTGTTATAAAAATAAAAAAAGCCCCATACAAAAAGGAAAACATATAATTCGATATTCCCACGATCACAATTAAATAAAATCGGGTATGTTAATAACAGTAAGATCAATAAAACAGGGAATTGTGTTACCTTGAAATCACTACCCAAAATTGATTTTATAAAATAAAAGTAGAATACAAAAAAAATACAAAAGAATACACCCAAAGAAATATATTTAAAGTGAAACATTCCAAATAGAAAAAAAATAGTATTTGCAATTGGAAAATAATTGCTTTTTAACCAATATTCAGTTAAATATGGATTATTATCCCTGCATGCACTCAACATATTAAAAAAATCATTAAACTTATCATCGGGTCTAAAAAGAAATGTGTTTAGCGGATAACCAAGTTGCATATAGTTGGTGAAAATATAGTTTTTAAAGGAATTAATGATAAATGAAATTAAAATGATGGTAGCCAGAAAATACACCTCATTATCCCGTTGATTTTGTTTTACGGCTTTTATAAAAACAACAGATGACAACAGCATAAATATTGTCAAACATGACAACTGAACAATTAGTACATTCATAGATTCTAATTCAAATCAACCAGGTTGATGTATCGTTATACATTTGCATGGTAAATAAAATACATCCTAAATTTCAGTTTTTGTAATCATTAATCCAATTGCGTAACTGATGAATTAAAGGATTTTTCATAAATGCCCTTATCCTGTCTGCATCAAAAACAGTATGCCCTGATTCAATTAACAGGTCCTTTTCCGGCCAGGAAACGTATTTAACACCTACATTATACTTCTGCGCAACAAGCATGGCTACTTCTTCAAGCGAATAGGATTCTCCGGCGATATTAAATGTCTGGTTTTCTGATTCTCTCATGAAGGATACTGTCAATATCTGTCTGCAAAGGTCTTCAATGTGAGTAAAGGTTCTTTTCAAACTGCCATCGCCAAATAACGTGACCGGTAAATTCTGATGCGCCATCTTAAGAAAAGTGCCAATTGTACCAAAAGAATATTCCACATCCGTCTGGATTCCATAAGGCACACAAATTCTGAAAATATTATACGGAATGCCAAATGCAATATGATAATTCCTGATAAAATGTTCTCCACTCAATTTATTTACGGCATATATAGTCTTAGGGTCTTTGGCGTCATCTTCCTTTAACGGCTCGTCACTTCCTTTGTAAACCAACCGTGATGAAGGAAAAATAATCCGGGGTTTGAGTTTTTTGTGACGGATTGTACTCAAAAGGTTCAGCAGTCCCAATTCATTCAATGCAATGAATTTTTCATACTGATCAAACCCTGCATAAGTGCCTGTTAGTCCGGCAAAATAAAAAATGTAATCAAAATCCCACAAAATTCGCTCCACCTCTGATCGGTTTGTAATATCCAGTTTATGATACTGGTTATCATGATTACTTTCAGGATTTTGAATATCAAAAAGCGTCAGTTTATGCGATGTCTGATTTAAGGAGTAAACCAAATGCCTGCCAATATAACCTGACGAGCCTATTACAGCACAATGAAATATTTTATTATCCGGGACCATGACTTGAATTGGTTTGCTGACTGATTAAATAGGTTGGTCGGCGTTTGACCGTCTCGAAGATTTTACCAATGTAAGTTCCAATCAGCCCGAGAATGGAAATAATAATCCCGAAAAAAAACCAGATGGAAACAAAAACGCTTAACCACCCGCTCACTGTTTTTTCCTGAACAAAATACATGACAATAAGCACTATTGCAAATATTGTTGAAAGCAGAACAAGAAAGAGTCCGACTTTAAGGACAATCCGCAAAGGTTTATCTGAAAATGCGATGATGGTTGTAAAAGCAAGTGCAATCCTCTTTCTCATCGAATAGGATGATTTTTTTCCATCCACTCTTTTACTATGAGGTATCTCCTTTTTAATTGTTTTGAATCCAATCCATTTATTAAGCATCGGATAATATCGATAAAAATCGCCGATTTTTGCCATCGCATCAACGGCTGTTCTGCGATAAAGAATGAAATTTGCAATGGAATGGTCCTGTATTGTGTCGGTAAGATATCCCAGCATTGCATAAAAAACCCGGGATCCAAGCTTTTTTATAATGCCATCCTGACGGTTTTTCCTGCTCGCAAAAACCACATCATAATTATTCAACGCTTCAGAATAGAGGTCATAAATAAACGCAGGATCATCCTGGAGATCACAATCAATAGTAACTACCCAATCCCCCCTGGCATGGTCAAATCCTGCGGCCAAAGCATACTGCTGGCCAAAATTCCGGCTTAACCTGAGACCTTTAACTTTTGGATTTTGTTTCGAGAGTGATTCAATTATTTCCCAACTATTGTCCGGGCTATTGTCTTCGACTAATATTATCTCATAGTCGTCTGTTATCCTCAATACTGCCTGATTGATGCGATCCACTAATTCGTGTAATATTTTTGCAGCTCCATAAACCGGGCTAATAATTGAAAACGATGGCTTATTATTCATACAGGCTTCGCTATTTGTTGTATTTTTTCAAGTGCATTGCTTTGCTGAAGGATTGCCCGATAATGTTTCTCCTTTTCATCACTGAAAATAATCCGATGGAATTCATGCATAGCACCTATGAAATGATTATCAGGGAATAAATTTATATTCTCTTTGGTCCCGTTTGTTTCAAGGGTAATCGTCGGTACTTCATCTGGTTTAATAGTATATGCCCTTTCGACAGTAATTTTTCCTTTACTGCCCCATATCTGGTAACAACATTGGTAATAATTATCAAAACCAAAAGATATGAATGCACCCACTCCATTCAGCCCAGTCAGGTAGGCGCTCCCATATAAACTCACCCGCGCCAATGGATCCCAAAATAATGAGGCCCCGCTTACAGTCAGTTGATCTCCGAGAAATAACCCGGCAGCTTTGAGCGGGTATCCGGCTGCATCAAATAGCACACCTCCTCCAAGAAAGGCATCATACCGAAAATTACCCGTAGGTAGGGGAGGAAAACCGAAGGATCCAGAAAAATGACGGATTTCTCCTATTATCCCCTGGTCAATCAAGCCCTTTACATAAGCATGCTGTGTATGATATTGAAACATATATCCTTCCATCAAGGCTACCTGACTTTGCCTTGCACGGCCAACCATTTTTTGAGCATCATTATAAGTTAAAGCAATCGATTTTTCAGCATAAACATGCTTCCCGCTTCTTAACGCCTTGTCAATCCACTCCTTGTGCAGTCCTGTTGGTAGTGGAATATACAGCGCTCCGATATCGCTACGTTCTATTATATCAGAATAGGAACCTATTGCTTCGCAATTATACCTTTTTGCAAATAATGCTGCTTTTTCAAATGACCTGCTTGCAACGGCAACAAGTTCAAATTTTTCTGAAAGTGATTTAATAGCTGGTATAACGGACCGATCGGCTATATTGGCGCATCCCAAAACTCCAATAGTGACTTTTTTAGCTGTCATGTTACTGTTAAATTACAATGGCTGCAATTAAGCTTCTTGCCGCAATGTTGAGATAGTTGTTGAATTGCATAAACATGATTAGCTGATTAAGCGTCATCCAGCAATAATTTTCGGATACTTCAGTAGGAAAATCATCATCTGCCTCAATAATCATATTCAAGTTCTGCTCTCTGAAAAACCGGCCACCCTCCTCGGATTGACGGGCTGAATACCAAATCTGACAAGACTGCGCATTTAAAACTTCATGTATAAAAGGGACAGTGTAATCATTCTTACCTTGCCGATAATTGCCCGTGAGACATTGGACCGTTGGGGCCAGCTCAATAATATCAAAATTCCCAGCTTCAACTTTAGCTTGGACAAGGAAATGATAAATACCATTAAGTTTTTTTACTATGAAGGCTACTAAGCCTTCCTGTGCAGGCTTGATCATTGGCTGATCCCAGCTTACCACTTCCCTGCTCTCAATCTGGGCAGTTACACCAATGACTGAAAAATATTTTTCATCTCTATGGACAATTGACATCCCATTATAATACCATTCCTTCAAATCCTTCAACGGAGCTGATCTCACCAACAGCTCATATTTTGATTTTAATCCGGTTATCCATGAAATGATCTCGACAAAATCCTTGAAGTGTTCCTCTCCATTCAACATTGAATGCAAAAGGTGCTCATTAATTGCCACCCGTTCAGATGCGTTGTCGTTTAGTAAAGTAAAGAAATTTAGGGTTCCGCTACTGTATGAACCAAACGGGATTCCGGCGATAACCGTTCTTGTGTCCATATTAACAACATTATCAAAGGCCATGAGTCTCTTCACCTGACCCAGGGTCAGCCAAAGGAAATTGTCATAGATTGTCAAATCTTCATTTGCTGGAATTTCAACAATGATGTTACGATTACGTTTCTTTAAAAACCTTGCACCTTGCTCTGACTGCAACTGGTCGATTAAAACTTTGACATCCTTATTACCGTTGAAATATTCAAGGTAAAGAGGGGATTTCCCCTTGTGGATTCTTGAGTAATTGCTTTTTGTGGCTTGCAAGGTTGGAGAAAGCTGAACAACGTTGATATTTCCGGGTTCTATTTTTGCCTGCATCAGGAAATGAAGTACTCCGTTCATTTTTTTGGTCAGAATGCCCAAAAAACCAACCTCAGGTTGATTAATTATTGGTTGTTCCCATCCTGATATCTTTCCCCAATTTGTTGCTACCTGAATACCTTCAATAGAAAAAAATTTTCCACTTTTATGAAGAATATTACCAGTTTCCGCATGAAAGTACCATTGTTCCAACTTGTCAACCGGCTTTTCAAAGATGTTTGTTTTGATCTTTTCGTTTTTTTCTTTAAGCCATTGTAAAACTGATTCAATTTTCATTAAACCAGATTCCCTGGTAAGGGCAGATTTAAAGAATTCCAGCTCAACGTTATTATTTCGTCGATAGTCCATTTATTCTTGTCGGATATGAAACCAGTAAAATTGAAGAATCCAAATAAAATCAGATTACTTTGGTAATAAACAACGAATCCCTTTACTTTCTGATAGATATAAATATTTTATAAGTTGACCTGCCCGCTCATGATATATGTTTTTTCCGTTTCCGGATTGTTGAATGTAGCCGTTACCCGTGAATTCAATTGTTTCTTCATAATTCAGTACCGGCTTCCAATTCAGCAGGGCGTTAGCCCTAGAGATGTCCAGTTTCAACAATCGGGCTTCGTGCATGTTCTTCTCTGCAGGAGGAACTTCATACGCTCCTTTCCCGGTAATACGGATGATCGATTCGATCAGTTCCCTCACCGTCGCATGGTTTGTCTCCACAGGGCCAAAATTCCAGCCTCCCGAAAATTCCTTCCCTGCAGTCCACAATTTCGAGGCCAGCAAAAGGTACCCGCCCAGCGGCTCCAATACATGCTGCCATGGCCTGATGGCATCGGGATTCCGTATGATCAGCTTTTTGTTTTCCTTTACCGCCCTGAAAAAATCAGGAACGATCCGGTATGGCGCCCAGTCGCCGCCGCCAATTACATTGCCTGCTCTGGCTGAAGCTACGGCACATGTTCCCTCAATGGTGAAAAATGAACTTGTATACGCCTGGGTGATCAGTTCCGAACATCCCTTGGATGCGCTGTAGGGATCATGCCCCCCCATTGGGTCATTCTCACGATAACCCCACACCCATTCATTGTTCTGATAACACTTGTCACTGGTGATGTTGACTGCTGCCTTTACAGAGGTCGTTTTCCTGACAGCTTCAAAGAAATTGACCACCCCCATCATGTTGGTTTCGAAAGTATAATGCGGGTTTTCGTACGATTCCAGGACGATGGGCTGGGCGGCCAGGTGGAATGCAATATCTGGCTGAACCTGCTGGAAAAAATCATGCAGCGCTGCTGCATCGCGGATATCTCCATCCTGGTGACGGATGCGTGAGGCCAGGTCACAAACAACGAAATTATCCATTTCCGATTTCGGAGGCAAAGCATACCCGTACACCTGCGCCCCCAACTCCGTGAGCCATATCGCCAGCCACGATCCCTTGAATCCTGTATCGCCGGTGATCAGCACCCTTTTTCCCCTGTAAACTCCCGCAAAGAGTCCTGCTAAATCTGTTCCCATACTTTCCAGTTGGCTTTTCCGCTGTTCCACATTTCTTCAAGTTCAATCTTCTCCCTCAGGGTGTCCATGGGTTTCCAGAACCCGGTGTGTTTGTAGGCCACCAGTTCGCCGGCTGCCGCGATCTGCTCGAGCGGCTGTTTTTCCCAGATGGTGGCATCCCCGTCGATGAAGTCGAAAACGCCAGGTTCGCAAACAAAAAATCCTCCATTAATCCAGGCTCCATCGCCTTTGGGCTTCTCCTGGAATGCAAAAACCTTAACTTCGTCATTTTCATCAAACCGGATCGAACCAAAACGGCCAACCGGCTGAACAACCGTGACAGTCGCCATTCTCTTTTGCTGTCTGTGGAATTCAAGCAGCGATTTTATATCTACATTCCCCAGCCCGTCGCCATAAGTAAGTAAAAATGTGCCTTCCACATACTTCTGAATGCGTTTGATGCGCCCCCCGGTCATGGTGTTCAGCCCCGTATCGACCAGGGTGACCTTCCAGGGTTCGGCAGCCGAATTGTGAATCTCAATCTTGTTGCCGGCCAGATCAATGGTAACATCCGACTGGTGGAGGAAATAATTCACGAAATACTCCTTGATCAGGTATTGCTTGTACCCACAGCAAACAATGAAATCATTAAAGCCAAAATGGCTGTATATTTTCATGATATGCCACAGGATGGGCCTGCCCCCGATCTCAATCATGGGCTTGGGCTTCAGGTCCGTTTCTTCGCTGATCCTGGTGCCAAGCCCTCCTGCTAAAATGACGACTTTCATAGCTTGGGTATATTTAGCTTTGGTTTGGTAAGTTGGTTTTATTCCTAAACTGGCCCATGAGCCAGTGAATCCCGGCCCCGGCGATACCTCCCAAAATCAACATCAACATTAATTTTTTGGGAATATCCGGTTTATTGATCCGGGACACCACGGCAGGTGGTTCAATCACCGTGAAAATTTCGGGCCGCTCGTCGGCCAGGATTTTTGCCTGCTCCAATTGTAATGCCAGGTCGTTGAACATTCGCAAAGCCCGGTCATAATCCGTTTTGAGTCGATCCTTCTCATCCGCAGCCTCCGCTCTTGTCACGCTTTTTTCCTGTATCGTCAAATTCTTATGCGCCTTCCTGATATTATACTCTGCCTCGCTGTAGCGCTTTTCCAGCACATTGATCCTGTTTTTTAATTTCCTTACCAAACGATCCTGGAAATATGTTTCGATGTAGTTGGGAACAGAATCAATCATTTGCCTGGCCACATCCGGGTCCTGCATGGTGACGGAGAGTTCAACCGTGCTGGCAATGCCAGGCACTGCCGAAATTCTCCCCGACAGGGATGAAATATTGCCCTGGGGCGGGTTGGTGTGTTTTTCAAGATACTCCATGATTGACATGACCGAACCTGAAGCAGGATCAGTGATATTAACCATTGCCAGTTTTGAAAGGAAGGGGGTGCTTTTAAGGATTACAGGCACCAGTTCGGGATTCGGGATCTTCATCATTCGCGACTCTTGTTCGGGCCATCCCGAACGTTCCTGAATCACTGTTACTGTGCCCGGAGTCGTCAGTGATGTCTCAACCAGAAAGGTAGCCTTCGTCTGATACTCCCCGGGGGTCGTTTTTGCTTTATAAGTGAAATATGAACCACCCGCAACAACAAATACCACCATGGAAAGAAGGATCGTTTTGCGGCCTGACCACAAAGTGCGAAAAACTTCGAGCATGTCGATCTCGTCATTTTTCACTTTTACTGGATTTCCCGGATGTTGAGTCATGATGATTAAAGTTTTTATGAATCAATACAACACATTACCGTCCTTCATGAAATATTACGGTTGCAACGGTCTTTAAGGTGATCGATAAATCGAGCGAAAGGGACCGGTGCTTCAGGTAGTAGAGGTCGTGCTGCAGTTTTTCCATGGTATCCACCACAGAGGGCGAATGGTAATTGCCCGAGATCTGGTCCCACCCCGTGAGCCCGGGTTTGATCAGCAGCCTGGTCTTATAAAACGGAATATGACGTTCCAGCTCCAGGATTATTTCGGGGCGTTCGGGGCGGGGACCGATGAAACTCATATCCCCCTTCAAAATGTTGAATACCTGGGGTATCTCATCCAGACGGGTCTTGCGTAGAAAAATACCGACCCTGGTGATCCTTTTGTCATTTTTTTCGGTGGGTGTTCCGTCGTTTGCCGTGGTGCGCATGGTCCTGAATTTGAGCATCACATACTCCTTTTCATTTTTTCCGACCCGCACCTGGCGGAAGAAAACCGGACCTGTACTGGTCATTTTGATGGCCAGCCCGATCAGCAGGTAAAATGGAAGGGTGACCAACAGTATGATGCATGCCAGCGTCACATCCAAAAATCGCTTTAACCTGTGATAATTGATCTTCTGTCCCTCTTTCAGATTTTCAAGAAACCAGTTCTGACCGATCGCCTCAACCGGAATTTTGCCAGTGATCATTTCATAGAAATCGGGATAATTGAAGAAATCGACATTGTAAGGCAAACAGCTGAACAGGGCAGTCTCCATCCGGTCACTCTCACCGAAATCGTCGCAGACCACAATAGCCTTGACCATGTTTTCGGTTATGCTCCCGGTCAGGTTATCCAGCCTTCTGGGATCCCTGAAAATCAGGATCGGAGTGTAGGCGCTGCCGGGATTTTTCTTTAACTCCTCCAGCAGGTTCTCCGTAAACTTGTTGTAGCCGATAATAGCCAGGTTGACGGGCGGCATAACCCTTACGATCAACGACAGATAGCTTACCCTCCACCCCACAAATAAAATCGTGTAAATCCCGATGAAAATAGCCAGGTTCGTTTTAGGCGTTACGGCGGGTTGCACAACCATGTAAAAATAGATGACCGACAGGACGCTGCTGACCACGATCGCGTTGACCGCAAGTTTTACGAATTTCAGGTCGCTTACTTTGATATTCAGGTTGTACAGGCTAAGGATGTAAAATACGACTATCCAGATCAGGAATACAAATGCAAAATCGGGCCAGTGCATGGCATAAATTGAAAACACCCTTTCATCCGGATAGCGAAACATCAATGTCAACAGCAATGCCAGATGAAGAAAGAGGATATCCCCTCCCAGCAAGAGCAGTTTTTTAAACATTTTTCCCATTTGGATTTAAGTTAAAATAATTTCCCTGTATTCGTTGACAAGGCCATATTTACACCGTTTGAGTCTTCAAATGCAAACTCAAAAGTTTTGTTTAACCGAAAGGACACAGCTTCGCCCTTTCGGTCACAATACCGTTTGCTTGAATTTCTTCAAAAATAGAAAAAATTTCAATGATTATCCTGTTCCCGGAGGACAAACTTTGCACAGGCGGGTCGCTGGATCGGGATATCCCTAAAAGCGAAATAACGAATTGCTGCGTGTTAAGTCTTTAGAATTGGGCTTTCTTTGTTGATAACGGAGGGTTATAGGTCGCAGTTCGCAGCATAACAGGGGACAAACCACTCATGGTTTTTACAATTTGGCGGTTCAAATCCCGATGATTTCTGTGGTGACCCGGGTTTTGCACTCTGGCTCCCAACAGACTATGAATCACTGTGGTGGCATGGTCTTTCACTTTGTCAGCCCCGTGCCTAAGGATCTCAATGGCGACCCGGGTTTTGCAATTTGACTGCCCAGAGGCCAAGTATTTCCTTGGCGGCCCGGGCGCTGGTTTCGAGGGCGCCTGCATCGGGAAGGAGCTGATGTACCGTAAATGTAGGCTGCACAACTTCAAAATCGGCCGGGGCCGGTATGATTCGGAGACCGGTACGCGAGAAAAGCCAGTATGCCCTGGGCATATGCAGGGCCGAGGTCACAAGGAGTATCGAGGTTGATTTTTGTATTCCGATGCGTTGCATCATCCGCTTCACTCCGGTGGCATTTTCAATGGTGTTCCTGCTGGCTGGTTCAACCTGGATGGCAGCGGCCGGAACGCCCAGCATCACCAAAAACTGTTTCATTGCCAATCCGGCCACACCGGTGCCCGACAAGGGATCGGTACCGGCGCTGACCACAACTACCTTTGCCCTGCCAGCATGGTAAAGCTGCGCGGCAAACAGCTCCCGGTCGGCGGCCGAGTTCAGGTCAAGCGAGGGCAACCCCTCTCCCGCATCGCCGCGGATGCCACCACCCAGCACCACGATGGCATCGGCCACAGGATATTGTTCAGCTGACTTCCAGGTGTATTGCGATTCCAGCCTTCCCCTGAGGAAATTGCTCCACAACGGGGTGCTCCATAGCCATAACCAACCAGCCACGATGATCAGCAGCCACAATGCCGCCTTCCTCCGGCGGTAAAGCAACAGAATAACCGCTGTTATCATGGCCAGCAATGCAAGCCCCAGCGGCATCAGGAATAGGGCCAAAGCCTTATAGAATGCGTAGTTCAGTCCAAACATAGGAATCATTTTCAAATATACTGTAGTGCATCGGTTTCAGGTACGTGAATTTTACAAATTCAAAACGGGCCCGATAATTATGTTATGGCTGTTGCATAACATGCCGATAAATATACTATCTTTGCAATATGAAATTTAAATTTTCAGATCCGCTGATGATAACAAAGGTCCTCTCTTTTTCCCTGATCCTGCTGATAGCTGTCTCAAGCCATGGACAATCTCCTAAAGGCAATGTCGCCATGGGGATCGTGCGGTTTGGCCCCGGCGACTTTGAGCGTATCATCACAGCTTGTACCCGCGACATCCAGGTCAATCCGCAGCATGCCAGCGCGTTTTACCAGCGGGGTATCGCACGGCTTGAACTGAACGACTACCCCGGCGCCATTGCCGATTTCAGCAAGATGATCGCCATCAACCCGGGGTATGCCTATGCTTACTATAACCGTGGAATTGCAAAATACCGGGCCAATGATTATTCAGGAGCTGTGAGCGATTATGATAAGGCCCTGAACCTCAACCCTTCACTTGCAACCGGGTTTTCCCATCCCTGGGATGCCACCCTCCATTATAACCGGGGCAACGACAAAGCCGACGCCAAAGACTTTCCGGGTGCGCTGGAGGAATTCAACAAGGCCATCCAGATCAATCCCATATCAGGCGCCGCCTACTTCTTCAGGGGAAACGCAAAATATGAGATGCGTGATTACATCGGGGCTATTGCCGACTATAATATGGCCAATGAGTTTTACCCGCAGCTTGCCTCCCTCTATTTTAACCGGGGAAATGCGCGCTACCAGCTCCAGGACTACCCGGGAGCCATTGCCGACTACACCCGGGCCATCGAGAAAAATCCGCGGAATGCCAATGCATATTACATGAAAGGACTGGCATTTAACGCTTCGGGCCAGCCCGATCGCGGTCAGACTGACCTTAAGAAAGCGGCGGAATTAGGGCACCCCGAAGCCGCCAGGGTCATCAGGTAAAGGATCCTGATAATAATGCAACCCATCCGTTCATCCAATACGATCTGTTCGTATTTTTGATGAAAATTTGGAACCAATGAATTTCAGAATACATCTCCTGGCCCTTTCCTGCCTCCTGCTGCTATCCTTTGCCTCCCCGGCCCAGGATGATCCAAGGGTGAAGTCCGTCAGGGAACACTTTGCCAACGGGAACACCTTCATGAAGCAGGCTAAATGGCAGGAAGCCATCGGGGAATTCACCGAGGTCATCAAACTTTACCCGCAGTACACCGATGCTTACTTCAACCGGGCCTTTGCCTACGACCGCCTGGGAAAATACGTTGAATCGGTGGCCGATTACACCACCGCGATCAAACTCTACCCGAATGATCCGGGGGCTTACAACAACCGGGGACTGGCCTATGCCAGACTGAAACGGTACCATGCCGCCGTGTACGATTTTTCAGTCGCCATCACCCTCGACATCCATTTCACCGAAGCCTATAACAACCGTGGATTTTACAACAGCATCCTGGGAAAGTATGAAAAAGCGATCCCCGATTTCGACCGGGCTGTCCGTTTGAACCCGTCATACGGCTATGCCTATCAAAACAGGGGATTTGCTTACTTTAAACTGAAGAATTACAACCAGGCGATAACCGATTACAACACCGCCATCGCGAAAAATCCAAAACATGCCATGGCCTATCTGAACCGGGGCAACTGCCACAATGTGATGGGCGCACGCGACAAGGCCTGCCTCGACTGGATGAAAGCCGCCACCCTGGGGCTCAGGGAAGCCGACGAAAAAGTTGCACAATTTTGCAAATAGATAATCCGGCTCCGCCGAACCTCATTTCTCTGCGGTTCAGGTTTCAGTTTCCTGAAAAATTTTCAACAGCATACAAAGGATAAATTTCAATATTGCCCATCCTGCCGAAATTTTCCAATGAAGTACGAATGCCAACCCGTGATTTTTTCAACTCCATAAAACGATAAAGACTTTGCATGGCCCCTTTTGTACCCGCCTTCACTTCAATTGGAACAATGGTGTCGCTTTTCGATGTCACGTAGTCAACTTCGGCCTGAGCGCCTTTGTCCAGCCGCAGCCAATAGTATAGTTGCTGTCGTTCGTAACAGCTTCCATATTTCAACAGCTCCAACCCAACAAAAACTTCAGCCAATGTTCCTTTATTCACTAAATTTATATCGGTCGAAAGAAGCACATTGTCCATATCAAGGTTTAGCAACCTTTGCAATAATCCCGTATCCATAAAAAGATATTTGCGAAACTTTGTATTTACTTCCGCACCCAACGGCACCCCATTTGATGCTGTATGAGTAACCGGAATAATAATTCCCGCCATTGACAGTAACTCCAACGCCTCTTTTATTTTTACCGGTTCCATATCAGATGATACCTGGGAATAAACAAATTTACAACCCGATTGCAAAGCTACCGAGCGAAGCGTTTGCTGTAAAATCACAGGTGATATTCGCTTTTTGTACTTTGCAAAATCATCGGCGTAGGTTTCTAAAATATCATTGAGCACATGGCGACAGGCTAAATAATCAGATTTTTCAATCCAGGTTTTTACACTCTCGGGCATCCCGCCAACCAACAAAAAAGTACGCAAATAATCAGTTAATTTATTATGAATGGGTTCCAACAAGGGATGGCCAATCGTTGCCTTGCGTTTTTCGTCAACCAACCCGTCCAATCCTTGTGCCCGCAAGAATTCATTAAACGAAAATGGGTAGATATAACATGAACGTATACGGCCAACACCAAAAGAAGGTATCTCCTGCAAAGCGAATTCCAACAACGAGCCAGCTGCAACAACATGGAGTTCGGAATATTCCTCGTAAAAAAAGCGGAGCGACGCAATAGCAGGTAAACAAGCCTGTATTTCATCGAAAAACACCAGCGTTTTCCCGGGTTGAACAGGTAAATTATAGATTGCCGATAATTTGCTGCAAATTTCTATGGGATTAAGTGCGGCGTTAAATAGTCGCTTAATATCAGGATTAAGTTCAAAATTAACCTCCAGAAAATAGGTAAATGTTTCACCTAAGTGTCGCACAGCAGATGATTTCCCAACCTGCCGGGCGCCACGCAGTAACAATGGTTTATGATGGATATCGTTTTTCCAGGATATTAAATGGCGGTCTATATCTCTCGGAAAATAGAGGTTGTTAATCTTCATCCTGCTGATTTTGGCTCTTTATTGCAAATGTAAAGGTTTTACAGAAATATACCACCACAAAGTTAGCATTTTATCAGAAATACATAATCACAAAATTGGCACAATCGATAAAATGCACCACCGAACCCAATCAACTACCGCCTTGCCCTCCGATTTCCATTAACGTGGCAATCCTTCAACTTGCTGAACCAGGCTCTGAAGGATAAAATTTTTTGTCAGATATTGTGTATCTCTGCTTTATATTTTCATGTATTTTTAAACTTATACTTTAAATATACATGTTTATTCGAAAACAAGAATTCGAAGGATCGCACCATGAAAGTCTCTTCCTTTGGGGTGCAAGACAAACCGGTAAAAGCAACCGACCAGGCCAATCCCCGTCATTTCAAAGGGCTGACCCGTTTTGCCGAAGAGTACAAGGCCGACCGGTTGATCCTGGTGAGCAACGATCCATCTCCCCGCAAAATTGGTGACATTTCGGTGATGCCATGGCAGCTCTTTCTGGATAAGCTATGGGCTAAGGAGATTATCAGTTAATTGTTCAAAGCAGAAAACACCATCGTTTCATTTATCCTGCATTTTCAAACGCCTCCAGCGTTTCCTTCATCCCTTGCGCGGCGGTGACGGGCATCGACCCGATATCAAGGGCCCTTTTGATTTTTGTATTGGATACAACGTATGATTCCGTCAGTTTTTTGAGCCGTTCACTGTTCAACGGCAGGTGAAATTTATCTCCCAGGATGGCTATGCCTTTGATCAGCTTTGGATGGATCTTCCATAGCTGTTCCCGCTTTTTCACACTGGCGGCCATCAAGGTGATGATCTGGCTGGTTGAAAGGGATTCATCATCGGCCACCTGGTAAATGCCGGAATGTGCCGGGACACGGGACGCGGGACGCGGGACCAATGCCGGATCATCTTCGATCAGTCTTTGAAGGATAAAAATCAGGTTTCTGATTGAAAGAAATGAACGTTTATTTTCATACGCTCCAAGGGGATAAGGGATGCCGCGTTTGACCAATGAATAAAGCAGGTTCAGGTTTCCCTTGTTCCCCGGACCATGTATCATGCAGGGGCGCAGGATGTACACTTTTTTATCGCCGGGCAACGGCTTGCTGAGAATATAGCGTTCAGCTTCGAGTTTCGATTTCCCATAGGGGGTAGCGGGCGCCGGAATTGCCTCCTCGGTGAGTTCATCTCCCGCAACCGTATCGGCCACCGCCTTTACAGAGCTGAAAAAGATGAACTTTTGGCCATGCGATGCTGAAAAATGGTCAAAGATCCGCTTCGTCAGCCCGACATTGACATCAAAATATTCCTGCTCCGCGGCGGTGTTTTTCGTATCATGCGCCTTCCCTGCCAGGTGTATCACCACATCCATTTCCGGAACCAGGTTTAAATCATCCCACGAATGAATCTGCGACACGCCTTCCGGAACATCAGGAATAATATCGATCCCGTGAAGGGTATGGCGATCCCTGAGACCTTTGACCAGGTTGGCGCCTACAAAGCCATGGATGCCGGTGATGAGGATTTTCATAGTAAAAGTGACAAGTGACAAGTGACAAGTGACAAGTGACAAGTGACAAGTGACAAGTGACAAATAAAATTTACAATTTACGATTTTTTTTCCGTCCCGCGTCCCGATTTTCCCGTCCCGTGTCCCGAATTTTGTCCCGCGTCCCGTTTTTCGTCCCGTTTTCTAGTTCCGCTCCCCGAGATACCTTCCCGGGTCCTTCAAAAAACTTTCAACCGGAATAACCAGGATATTCTTATGTTTCATCAACAAGTTCCCCCTGTATACCAGTATGAGGGAGGCCTCGGGATAATCGTCGCCGAATGAGCTGAGACCATGGTAATCGACCGGTCTGATCACTTTGGTGTTCTTTACCTCCAGGGCCACAAAAGTTTCTCCCCCGTAAAGTACAAAATCGACTTCGTTTCCCGCCTGGGAGCGCCAGTAGAATAACCGGGCGTCGTTCAGTTGAAAATCGGCATACGCCCTGATGTGCTGACCGACAAGACCCTCGAGCGCCGGACCCGAAATTTCAGATTCTGTGTCAAGGGGGCCCCGTTGCCGTAAACGGCGGTATAATCCGTTGTCAAACAGGTAAAACTTGGGATGAACTGCCGTTTTCCGTTTGGCGCGATGCGAAAAAACCGGAAGTTCATAGGAGAGCAGCAAATCATTCAGAATATCGAGATATCCTGTCACAATACCCCTGCTTACCTGGCATTCACGGGCCAGGTTGCTGACATTCAAAACAGCGCCATGGGAGAAACTGACTATTTCCAGAAACCGTGCAAACGATCCGAGGTTCCTCACTAAACCCTCAGCCATGATCTCTTCGCGAAGATAAATATCAACATAGGCTGACAAGGTGCTTACCGGTTCCATACTGCGTTCCACCACGGGTATCATTCCTGTTTGGAGCGCCCTGGTCAATGAAAAGGTATCACCCAGTTCACTCGCTGTGAAGGGGTGCATTTTACAGTATGCGGCTCTTCCGCCCAGCAGATCGGCGCCTGCCTTTTTGAGTTTCCGGGCGCCTGAACCTGTCAGGATAAAATGGATCTTCTGATCTTCCATTATTTTGTGAACAACTTCAAGTATCTGGGGGACCTTTTGTACCTCATCGATAATGATCCTGGAAGGATTCGCTGCATTTACCGTTTCAATCAGTGTTTCGGGGAAGGCGGCATAGGTTCTGAAGGTCACCGGGTCGAGAAAATCGATATATAAAGTATGTTCATCGATCAGGCTTTTTACATAGGTCGATTTTCCTGTCCCCCTTGGGCCGAACAGAAAAAATGAACTCCTGGGTACCGTTATCTCTCGTTTTATTTCCATCATCTCTGCAAATTTAGACCAAATTTGCACTATAACAAATAATTTTCTGATCGTTTTTTACAAACTGAAAATCCGGAAAGAGTTCAAATCTCAAAATTTTCTGTCCCGTGTCCCGCGTCCCGAATTTCGTCCCGCGTCCCGTTTTCCGTCACGCGTCCCGCTTTTCCCTTGCCTCGGTCAACCCGGTTTCAAGGTTCAAAGTTCCAGGTTTCCGTGTCAGGATTGTTGTTTAAGCCAGTGTTCAAAAAACGGATCGGAGATGCAGAATTGATTGTTCTGCTTTTCGAGAATGTCAAGATCGGTCATCCTCTTATAGGCTTTTTGGATACTTGAGGTTGGGAAGAGCCGGTATTTCTGTAAAAACTCCGATTCATACGTGCCAAATCCATGTAATGCAACGGCAGTTAAGAGCCTCACCTGAAAGGAGGTCAACTGTGCCCTGATTCCCTGGAAATAATCATGCTGGTTAATAAGTAGCCGCTCCAGCGCTTTTTTGAAGATCACTTCAGGATTTGTTGACGATAACCGTGCACATTCCCATATCTCCGCGCTCAGGTATTGTAAATAGTATGGAATGTTGCGTGTCCGGTCAAGAATTTGGCTGATTAGTTCCTCCGGCACCAGATAGCCACCTGCCTTGAACCGTGACTGTAAAAATATCCTCGACGATTCTTCTGACGGCTTTTGCAACCTGAATAATTTTCCAAAATTGTAAAAGGCCCGATCCTTTCGTGAAAACATGTTCAAAAGCAAATGCCGCTGACTCCCAAGAAAAACATAGCTGACATTCCGGTGATGCTGTATGCTGGCCCTGAGCTCCTTTTCAAATGACTCCCCATTTAGTTTTTCGATCTCCTGAAATTCGTCAAATACCACAATCCAGCATTTCTCATGGTTCGACTTTGCCGGTAAGTTTATGATATCTTCAAATGCCTTTGCTGTCTGCGATGGATCGATCGATAACCTGAGTTCAGGTAATCCCGCCTGATCCAGGCCCATGGCGGGCTGAATTCCACGAATTAAACCTTGTATCCATTGCAAGCCCTTCTCCCAGCTTTTCAAAGGGCGTACCACCTCCCTGGCATACAATTCAATTAACTTCTCACGTGACGAAACCTTAAAGAAGTCAATGTAAACCACCGGATGACCTTCGTTTTCCAGGTCTTTCAATGCTTTTAACACCAGGGAGGACTTTCCGATGCGCCGGGGTGAATAAATGATGAGATTCGTTGCATTTCGCATGGAGAGTTTGACCTCTTCAAGTTCCGTTGTACGACCATAGAAAAACGGACCATCAACCGTTTTTCCATAACTAAATGGATTGTCAATCATGTACTTACATTTATACTCTTTGGTATTACGCCCAATGGCGTTACGCTTCGTGGCATAATCACTAAAAACACAAAGATAGGTCAAATTTTGACCCGTTTTCCCGTCCCGCTACTTTTTTACCGCTTTCCGTAACTCCTCCAGCCCAGGGTTCTTCGTTCCGCTGCCGAGCACATGATCGATGTCGGCCAGGCACCTGGCGGGTTCGTTGAGATAAAAATAGCACCAGGCCCGCTTTTCCCAGGCTTCGATCAACCCGGGCTCTTTTTCGATGATCGCGGTGAAGTGACCCGCAGCCGCGCGGTAGTTTTTCCGGGCATATTCATATTGGGCCGGGATGTAATAGATCTCCATCCTTTTAATGATTGCCTTTCGGTTTATTTCGGCTTGCCTGTTAATATACCCTGGAATGTCCCTTTTCCATAATAATTCGGTCCTCCAATGACCGTATACTTTCGGATCCTCCCCGGCATAGGTAAAAAATTCGGTTAAAAGACTGTTCGCCTCATCATATTTTTCCAAACCCTCCAGTATGCTGCACAAATTATCGACATTTTCAATGTAAAAGGGTTTTTGCCTGAACACCTTCATGGCGTATACGATGGCGCTGTCGTAATTGCCCAGACTCTCATAGGCGAGGCTTATAAAATATTCCCGCCGCGACTCCCAGGGATGGGCATGATCGGCTTTCAGCAAGGTGATGGCTTCGTTGTATTTGTGCTCATTGATCAGGTACCGGGCTTTGAGTACAGCAATGGGTTCACCTTCGACCGATATATTTGGGATGGCAGGGAACCCTGACATAATATACGACGACGGAGCCGTAAGCTCCTTTTTTTCAAGTTCATATTTGATGAGCCCCTGCATCTGAAGGGAGCGGAAGTTCAGGAACAGCAGGTAGATGGAACCAACGATCAGGATGATATAGACAACCGGAACAATTTTTTTAATCGTAAATCGAAACCTGAAAATCGAAAATCGTAAATGGCTCCGCCGAGCTCCGCTTTGCTCCGGTTCGTAAATCGTAAATGGCTCTGCCGAGCTCCGCTTCGCTCCGGTTCGAAAATCGAAAATCGAAAATCGTCGAACTGTTTTCCATGCGGGTGTAAAGGCAATCGCTGCACCAAGAAAAATGGCCCACAGCGACTGGATCTCAGCCCGGTCGAACGGAAAGTTAAAGAAGGCATCCACGCTGTAGCAGAGAAGTCCGAAGGCCGGGATAAACAGCAATTCATGCGATAAACCTGAGCCGGTTTTTTTTATGAGTGCGCGCAAAAAGACCCACCCGACCCCGATGAACAGCGACAGGAACAACAATCCGCCCACGATGCCTGTTTCGGCTGCCGTTTGAATAAAATCGTTGTGGTTGTAATAATAGTAGATAAAATCGGGCGCCGACCGTGTTTCATATTTCATCACCGCGATTTTCCAGTTGCCGGCTCCCACACCCAATAACGGTTCCTCCCCGATCAGCTGGAATGATCTGCCCCAACTTGCTATCCTTAATCCGGAAATAACATCCTTGCCTGTGGTTGCAAACCTTCCGACAATCTTGTCGTTCAGGTTAAACTCCCTGATGGTCGGGGAAATGGCGCCCAGGCCAAGCCATCCAAGGTAGAGGAACAGCGGGATCAAAAAGAGGATAAGCAGGCTGTAAAGGGCGGTTTTCAGGCGTATGCGGTCGACCATAAACCGCACGATCAGGAAAAGCAGGTATGCAGCAGTAAGCGCCACGAGTCCGATATAAAAAGCGCGCGACAACATGGGGAGGATGGCAATAAATCCGAAAAAAACCGCTACCAGTCCAAGTGTTTTTAAAACACCCTTTTTATAGGTCCATAACCAAAGGGCGAAGGGAAGTTTCACAAACAGGGCTGCCGCCATGATATTCTTGTTCAGATAGCCTGAAGCATACGTCCATGCGAATTCCTTGAATAATTCATTAAAGTTTGGGTACTTATCTGCCATTTTCCACATCTGATAAAAAATGTTGGATGCTTCAAACAGGAGCAACAAGCTCATCGCCACCGACAACGGAATTAAATACCTGTTGTTGATCCGCAGGATGAACGCGATGATCATCACCGCAGTGAATACATTGAGGAGCTTTGCCATGGTAATGATGAACTCGGCCAGGTTGCTGGCCTTGAAGCCGGAGAGCAGCGAAACAACAAGGAACAATCCATATAGCAGTCCGATCCTGTTGCTGAAAAAGGTGGAAAACATCCTGGATGGCGGCTGCTGATCCCTGCGAAACTGCAAATAGATAAGTACCGCCAGGTTGAAAATGGCCAGCGCCAGGAATTTAGTCCCCGCCGAATCAAAAGTCCCCATCCGGGGCGTAAGCACAGTAATATAGCCATAGCCAATGATAATCATCGGATTAACCAAACCGCCCAGCCAATAAAAAAACCGCATCCGCGGCCAATCCTCTTTATTTATTTTCGAAAACATCATATTTCCAATTACACACGTTGTCCCGTGTCCCGCGTCCCGAATTTTTGTCCCGCGTCCCGTTTTTTCAGTCCCGCGTCCCGCTTTTCCGTCCCGTGTCCCGAATTCTTGTCCCGTGTCCCGTGTCCCGCGTCCCGATTTTCAGTCCCGCGTCCCGATTTTCAGTCCCGCGTCCCGATTTTTCAGTCCCGTGTCCCGTTTTTCCGTCCCGCTGAATATCAAAATCCAGCGTCCGGTAAACCGAATTGTTGCTGATATATTCCGGTATGATCTGTTTCATGATCTTCACCACCATCCGGTGATCGCCCTGGTGAAATGGGTCCATCAGGCTGTCGATCAGATCCGTAACCTCTTCAAAGTTATAATCGCGCACCTTGGCTACCAGGATCTTGGGATGATAGGTGGCAATGGTGCTCTCCTTGTCGTTGAGCAGTTCCTCGTAAAGTTTTTCACCGGGTCTTAAACCGGTATAGGTGATCTTGATCTCCCTGTCGGGGATGAATCCGCTCAGGCGGATGATGTTTTTGGCCAGATCGAGGATTTTGACCGGTTTGCCCATGTCGAAGATAAAGATCTCCCCTCCTTTTCCCATGGCGCCGGCTTCAAATACGAGCTGGCACGCCTCGGGGATGGTCATGAAATAGCGGGTGATCTCGGGGTGTGTTACCGTAACAGGACCACCGGCCAGGATCTGTTTTTTAAAGGTACGCGTTACCGATCCGTTCGATCCCAGCACATTGCCGAAGCGGGTGGTGATAAAGGCGGTTTTGTTGCCCTTCCGGGAATTGAGGCTCTGTATGTAGATCTCGGCCAGCCGCTTGGTGGCGCCCATCACGTTGGTGGGGTTCACCGCCTTATCGGTGGAGATCATGATAAACTTTTCGACACCGGCAGCGGAGGCGGCATCGGCCAGGTTACAAGTGCCGAAAACATTTACACGTACCGCTTCCAGCGGATTGGCTTCCATAAGCGGCACATGTTTGTAGGCAGCGGCATGGAAAATGAGATGGGGTTTCACCGAACGGATGATGGCGGCAATGGTTTGCTCATTGCTCACATCGGCAATGAGGTACTCCAGGATCACCTGCTTATGGTACTTGCGCTGCTCGAGCTCGAGCTCAATAACCGTGAGGTCCTGCTCCAGCTCAAACAGGGGCGTTTCAGCCTGGTCGATCAATACAATACGCCGTGGATTAAAATAGAGCAATTGCCGCGACAATTCATGCCCGATACTGCCGGCGGCTCCGGTAACAATAACCGTTTTGCCAAATGTACCTTTAAGCACCGCCTGGTTGTCGAGCCGGATGGGATCCCGTTGCAGCAGATCTTCGATGTTCACATTCTGGATCTGGTTCAGGTTCAGCTCCCCGTTTATCCACGATTCAATGGGTGGCACGCTCTTGATGGTCACATCGAGTCCCAGCATGCGGTTGTAAATCTCTGTTTTCTGCTCCTCTGCAATGTGCGGCATGGCCAGGATGATCTCCCTGATGTTATGCTTTAACAGGAAATCGTTGGTTATAATTCCCGGGGCGTAAATTTTAATGCCCTGGATCGATTTACCGATCTTGCCCGGCATGTCGTCCATGAAGCCAACCACCCGGAAGGGCGAAGACTGCATCCCCATAAATGCGTTTGCCACACTCACACCCTCCTTGCCGGCGCCATAGATGATTAAATTGACCTTTTCAATCTTATGGAAGGAGGTGATGTTATAATACAGCAGTTTGATCGACATCCTGAAAAAAAGAAGCATGAAGAGGGAGACCGGATAAAAAATGAGCAATACCGAGTTGGGAATGATCATGTAGTATTCAACCCCCGAGATAAACACCTTGTAGCCCATATTTCCCAGCAACAGCAATACATAATTCGCCATGGCTACCAGGAACACGGTCATCGTGGTGGCCAACACGATGCGAAGTGTATCGTGCTGACTCGTATGGCGGATGATACCGCGGTGTGCCCCGCTGAGCAGCAGCGCCGATCCACCTACAAAGGAAACCGCCCCCATTTGCAGCAAAATATGATACCTTAAAATCTCTGTGATCACGAAATCAAACCGCAGCAAATTGGCAATAAATACAGCCGTATTGAGCAGCACGATGTCGATCATCACCACGATCCAACGGGAGACAATGAAATTGGAATGACGTAAGAAAAAATGCTTGATCACGGAAAATATTTCAATTATACATTTACCTTTTGGTTACGCGCTAAATTTCCACGCGCAAAGATATCACGAAAAACCTGCAATTGGATACCATAGCCCTAATTTTATCATAATTTTTTTAACATGCACCTATGATAACGGGATGGCGCTGTTACTTACCCTGGGAAGGTTTATGCTTGTTTTTCAGATAGATATACATTATTGCAAGAAGTAAAACAGTTGCACTGCTGATCCACAGTAAGGTACTGAAAGAACCAAAGTGAATGGCCAGGATGATCGACAAGTTGATGATCATCTGCAGGATCGAATACCCCGCCGAAACCCTGAGTTGCGCGATGGCTGCCTCGTTGGCGAGAAGCTGGTACAAATGATGCCGGTGGGGCTGAAGGATGTTCTCGCCCAGTTTCAGCCGGTAAACGATTGTCAGGAAGGTGTCGATACCGAACACCAGGAGAAACCACAGGTAAAAAATGTTCCCGGTGGTCAAAATGAGTTTGGTAAGCAGGAAAATTACTATAAAAGCAATCGCGGCAGGCCCCACGTCCCCGGCAAAACAGCGGGCATGCGTCCGGAAGTTGTAAAAACCAAACACCAGCACTGCAAGTGTGGCGGCATAGATGAGTTCATCATCGATAAAATGCACCTGAAAGGTATTCACAAACCACAGGGTGGCCAGGGTCAGCAAACTGAATATCCCCATCATTCCATTGATCCCATCCATGAAATTGAAGGCATTGATGATGCCGATAGCGACGAAAAGGGTGATTCCCGTCACCCACCACGGAACATCGGTAAAACCCACCTGCATCATGAGCAACGGTACGGCCACAAGCTGCACCAGGAACCTGATCCAGCGCATCATGTGCGAAATGTCATCCAGGAAACTGATGATGCTGATCAGCATGAAGCCGCTATAAAACCAGGGATACTGATATCCCGACCAGATGAACCAGATCGTTAAACCAACCGGAACAATGATTCCCGCCCCGCGAATGACCGGTTCATCATGTGAACTGCGGTCGACGGGATTGTCAACGATCTTATATCGCCCGGCAATGCGGAAATAGATATTGATGAGAACAACGAGGAGCAGGAAGTAAATCAGGTAGATCATGGCATCAGAGGCTGGAAAGGTTGCAGCAGCAATTCACGCTTTTGAATTTCTCGGGAACAGCCGTACATACTGAAAAATTTTGATAAAATATTTCATGAAAAGCAGCGGCAGGTTGGTGTGGAATCCATTCTCATGGCAAGCCCGCACGATCTCCCGGTTCAGGGTATAGGTGCTGTGCAGCGATTTGGTGCTCCGGCCACCTGTGCGCATCCTCACCATATCGAGCGGGAGATACTGATAGGTGACCCTGTGGGTGTGCAGGAAACGGATGATAAGTTCATAGTCGGCCGCGATCCGGTAATCCGTTTTATAACACCCATACCGTTCAAACAACGACCGTCTGACGAAAAAAGTAGGATGAGGCGGCATGAAACCGAAACGAAGCTGCCAGGGCTTGAAGTACCTTCCCGAGATATAACGCACCGTTTTGTCCCAGTCGGGCGGCTTTACAAAGTGGATATCGGCAAAAAGGGTGTCGGTATCCCGGTTTTGAAAGGCAGCAACCACCCGTTCGAGCGCCCGGTCGCTGGTGTAAATATCATCGGCATTCAGCATGCCAACCACATCGCCTGTGGCAAGCCTTAATCCTTTGTTCATTGCGTCATATGGGCCATGATCGGGTTCAGAGAGAAAAACGTTGACCCGGTCGCCATAGCTTTCAACGATCCCGATGGTTCCGTCGGTAGAGCCGCCATCGATGATGATATACTCCACATCGTGCCATGTCTGGTTTAATACCGACTCGATGGTGGCGCGGATGGAGATGGCTTGGTTAAGGACGACGGTGATGATGCTTAGTTTCAAGTGGCAGGTCAGGTTGTAGTTTCAGTTATTGTTGCATAATCAAGTAGCCATTTCCAAACGGGAAGGATGCATATGCCATCTGAACGGCCATGATCCTCTTCCTGCCATGTAAGTACGATAGCATTGGCTGGTTTAAGTTCATTATTGGCTTCATGCAATGCGGAGATCTCCCGCTGCAGGGTTTTCGTATTTCCCATGTCATAACAAACCTGGATAAGGGTATCATTCTGATAACCTTTTCTGCAAAGGAAATCAACCTCTTTGTTATTGTGGGTCCGGTAATAAAACAGGTCACGGTTTATTTTATAGCCTCTTCTCAAAAGTTCAATAAAAACAAGATTCTCCAGAAGTCGGCCCGAATTCGGCGATAGTTCACGCGACCTGGCTTTGATGAAACCATTATCAACAATATAGCTCTTTTTTGGTGATTTATTCTGAACCTGTAATTTTTGATCAAACCGCGACAGGGAAAAGAAAAGATAAGGTTCTTCCAGAAATTTAACAAATTTTTGCGCGGTAGTGGGACTTTTAAGATCGAGTATCCCACTTACCGAGGTAAAGGTAAAAGGCGCTGAATATATTGTCAGAAGATAATTTGCCAGGGTGTAAAGTTGTTGCGTATTTTTAATTCTAAACCGCTTGACAACATCCTTTAATAATACCGAATCGAATAATACAGTCAGGTATTCATCTGCTATGCCTTGATTGATGATGCATTCAGGGAACCCTCCCCCATTCAGATACTGTTTCATCCATCCCAGAACCATCCCATGATCTTCGGGCGTCTTTATCACCGAAGCCGAAAACTCGCAATGCTTAGACCGTAAGAACTCCCTGAAGCTGAATGGAAATATCTGTATCGGCAGGAACCGGCCCGTAAGAAAAGAACCCAGTTCTCTCGATAACAATGCGGCATTTGAGCCGGTCAGTACCAAATTGTATCCACGGCGATGTAACTTGTTAACCAATAACTCCCATTCGGGAAGATTCTGAATTTCATCTATGAAAAGATACTTGAAACCAGGATAAACCTGAGGCAACACCTCCATCAGCTTTTCATAGGAGAATGACTTTAGCAGATCATCATCATCGAAGTTAAGATACGCATAATCAGTCTGTTTTAGCAGAAGAAAGGCAAAAACAGATTTACCGGCCCGCCGCGGACCTGTAATCAGCTTTACCAGAGGTGTATTGAGGATATCAGCAGTTTTCACCCCTGCATCTCTTTCAACATAGGTTCTGTTGCTGATTCTGATCGCCTCCTGTTTTTGCTGTTCCAGGATGTTTTTCATCAATATGATCGTTTAACTGGCTAAAATTAATATATTTTATCCAACTGAATGATTATAATGGTCAAAATTAATGAATTTCTTTATCCCAATCTCATTGTTAAGCCGGTTCAGTGCAAATTTTCAAATCGAACTAATTTGCGCGATGATCTCCAGCATTTTCCTCCGGTATTTCTCAATGCTGTAATTTTCAGTGGCATGCATGATGTTGTTTTCCCGGATCTCCCTCAACCTTTCCTTGTCGCTCACAAGCGTCAGGATGGCATCTGCAATGGCCCGGCCGGAACGGGGTTCGACCAGGATGCCGTTTGCAGGCTTTACAATGCCGGGAAGGAAATTATGCCGGGTGGCGATAATGGCGTTGCCGGTGCGCATGGCCTCCAGGATCGAAACAGGCAAAGCTTCGGATGGGTGCCAGGTGGGGAGCACAAAGATGGAGGAATCGCGCATCAACCAGATCTTATCGCGCGAAATTCCTTTTTCCTGCATGGTGGATTCGCGCGTTGCAGGGTTATGCTGGCCTGTAACTACCTGCCCAAGATAGGCTATACGACCAGGGTGTCTTTTTTCAAGACACCCGAGCTGTTCCTGAAACCGGGCTGCGATCTCCTGTCGCGACATGAAGGGATCGGGTTCCGGTAGTCCGGCTATCACGAAGTTCACCCCTGTATGCTGCTGTAAAACAATATCGCAGGCCTCCAAAAACTCAAGGATCCCCTTGCTGCGCATCAATGCCGACAGGTAAAGAACCTGGCAGGGGCGCTCATCCTTGTGGACAATAGTACGGACACTTCGACTTCGCTCAGTGTCCGACCGGACACTGAGCGAAGCCGAAGTGTCCGCCTGAACGGTGCCCGGCTGAACGGTGCCCGGCTGAACGGTGTCCGGCTGGCCATCTGTCCGGACACTGAGCGAAGCCGAAGTGTCCGGCTGAACGGTGTCCGCCTGAATAGTGTCAGGAATATCAAAGCGCCGATCATAGCAATTGGGAACAACCTGAACACGGATGTTTGGAAAATAACCAAACTCATTCCGCATCCCCTCCAGCAAAACGATACCGGTATCAACGTGCCGGTACCCATACCTGATAAACGGCTTCAGCATGCCGCTGTTTTCATAGAACGACCTGAAATTGGCGCCGTGCAGGTGGGCGACCATCCGCTTATTGCACCAACGGCCCAGGATCAGCAGGGGAATATCCTTTACAAATCCCGTCATGCTGCGCGAAGGGGTGAAATAAACGGTTTTAAACCGGTAAACCAGGAAAAACCAGCAGGTGGCCAGCATCGTGTAAACCGTGTTTCCAAAGGTGGATTGGAAACGGGTGATGTTTATCAGCAGGATCTCCTCTTTCGGGAACATCCCAACAACCGGTACAAACATCGCCGACTGCCCCGTGAAGGGCGGCGGAAGGGAGCCGTAGAGGAGGATTTTCGGGGGATGAGAATTCATGACCAATTACCAATGACCAATTACCAATGACCAATTACCAATGACTACGAACAACCTTTGAACCATTAACCTTGACATTTAAACAGTTTTTTCTTTGAACTCAGGTTTTCTTCACGCTCAAAAAGTACCTGACATGTTCCTCCGGCCAAAAGGGTTCGAAATGCCTCCTGTTGATCACGGTTCCATGGAAGGAGTGGTAGCGCCTGTGATCCGACTGGCTGAATATGTAACGGTAGCGCTGCTGTGCCATGCCCAGGGCGGTTGCACTTAAATCGGCCATGCCGCCGTAGGGATAGGCGAAATAAATGCAGGGAACGCCGGTATGCTGTTCTATCGTTTGTTTGCTCACCAGGAGTTCCCGATCGATCATATCCAGGTCATCCGTATTCAGCCGCCGATGGTCCTGCCCGTGCGAACCGATGATGTGCCCCCGTTGCTGCAGCTCCCTGATCTGTTCCCAGGTCATGGGGGATTTGTGGGGCGTCATCACAATGTTTTTAAGAAAATTTTTCCGATACCCCGCATCCCCGTCAATGAAGCCGGGATTGATGAAGAAGGCTGCATTGATACCAAATTCCTCAATTACCGGGGCAATGGAGGTGGCATGCTCTTTAAATCCGTCATCGAAAGTAAACGCAACCAGGGGCTCGTTCACCTTTGCCCGGTTAACAATCAGCGAGACTGCCTCTTCGATCCGGACCAGGCTGCACTGCTTTTGCAGGTGACGCAACAGGTCATGAAAGCGCTGTGGATCGCCGGTATCGCGCGACAAATAGTGACCGTTCAGTATATGGATCCCGGGTGCAGGTTTAGCGAATTTCCCTGCAAGATCCAGGACTATTTTTCTAAAAAATTGTCTCACATGATCAATTTATTGCCGTTGGAACGTTTGATCGCCCTGATCCCGATGATGACCGGGTAATCGGGATCGGGTTCATCGAGCAGCGCCAGGTCAGGCAGATCCCCGGTGGCAAGCCCGTCTAAAAACGCTTTGGCCGCCAGCACATTGCCATAGGTCACCACCTCCACCTGCCCTTTGCCGAATTCGGTTTCGAACAGTTGAAGGGCCGACCGGCCGGTAAACCGCCAGTAGTCGCCCCAACGGTCCATGTCGTACCGCGACACCTGCGATATCCCGGCAACCGTGGCCAGTACGACGCCTCCCTCCTTCAGCAGGTGACAGGCGCCCGCAATGGCCTTCTGCACATCGAAAATAAAGTTGTAGGTCTGGGTGCAGATAAAGCAATCATACCGCCCTGCCGGCAGGGTGGCTGTATCGGTCAGGTCGCCGGTAAATGAAGTGGACCCTGCCTGATCTTTCACCCCGGTTGATTTGCTGATAGTGTCACCTCCTGATACCCTTGGCTTTTCCCTCTCCCCGAAATGGATCGTTTCAAACAGACAAGACCCTGGTTGATCTGCAAATTGCCGGGAGTACCGCTCCTCCCCCACTTCGAGGATCTGGCCACGGATCATTTCCCGGTGATGGTTCAGATATTTTTCGATATAATACCGGTCAACGGGCTGGCCGCGGTCAATCCCAAAGATACGGCTCACCGGCTCTATCCGGGTATTGTCATTCCAGTCAACCTTTCGGTAAAGGCCGAAGAGGAGCTTAAGGAATTTCAGAATTTTATACGGTTTCACGATTTACGATTTCGTCACGTTTTTCCCAATAGCCATTGCCATACCAGTGAAACCTCTATTCCCATAAGGTTGGGAATAATTGAATCGTCAATATTTAGCGTCAGTAAACGACCTTTTTTTAAGTTATACATGAACATGGCTTCCTCTAATCCCTGGAACTCCCGCTGAGCGTTGGTTGCATCAACCTGCCAGGCTACCTGGATGGCTTCAACGACGCTAAGGCCCTCTTTAACCAAAAAATCACATTCCTTTTTACCGGAATGAAAATATACCTCTTTCCCGCGCCTCCGAAGTTCCAGGTATACAATATTCTCAAGAATGCGCCCCCTGTTTTCGGAAAAATTAAATCCCAACCGATGTGCAACTGCCTGATCGATGGTGTAAACTTTTTTTGGATTCATGACCTGCTTTTTCACTGAATAATCAAATTTTTTCAGGTAAAAATAGAGGTAGGACTGTTCATAATAACTCAAATAGTTCTTTATGGAACTCAGGCTTTTTATCCCGGAAATTTCCTGCAGGGTTGAATAAGAAAACCGTTTCCCAACATTGGAAGCAAAATACAGCCCAATTTGTTTTATTTCATTGACCTGGGTGAGCCTGTATCGGGAAATGATATCGCGATATAAAATATCCTGGAAATAGGCGTTGATTAATTCGGTGTCGTTCTCTTTTACAACCATCGGAAATCCCCCGGTTTCAATGTAGTTGTTAAAATCCTTCAGCAACAGCGCTTTTGATTTTGGGGTTAAACGATCAAGGTCATTATGATTTCCAATAAAACGGAGGTATTCGGAAAACGAAAAGGGGTAAAGTTCAATCAGCTTGTTACGCCCGGTAAGGCTCGTTGAAATTTCAGAGCTGAGCAGTCTTGCATTTGAACCTGTCACAAAAATCTTGATGCCCTGCTCAAACATCCGGTTAACAAACTTTTCCCAGTTGCCGATATTCTGAATTTCATCCATGAACAAAACCGGTTCCTTACCATACACTTCGACATGAAGGTTATATATATCCTCCAAAATTGAGATATCGGCAATGATCCGTTCATCATCGAAATTGAAATAGCAATATTCCGATTCATTCAGGTTCATTTTCTGCTTGATCAGGAATAACAGGGAGGACTTACCACAGCGGCGGATACCGGAAACGATGACCACCTGACTGGTCTTTATGTATTTTTCCAACCCAATATCCCGATGGATCAGATGTTTTCTGCTATTAAAAACATCCTTCTGATCGAACATGATCTCTTTGAGTCGCTCTTTGTTCATTGGATCAAAATGAAAATTATTTGTTCATAACGAACAAATATAGCTATATTTATTCGTTTATAAAGAATAATAATGATTGTGGAGGAATAATTTTATCATTTTAGCCATGTTCGGCAAGAGCTCTTCAATTACCCAGGTTGAGAGCGGGATGTCAATTCGCAGCCTTGACTGGGGCTGAGCAGGTTTCAATCCTGATATAAGGGTGGATGATCTGGCCCCAGACGTAGCTGCAAATTGACATCCCGCTATCTTAGCCCTGGCTTCAATTTCCTGGCCTGCCGCATCCAATATGACGCACTCCCGGCCATTCCCATCTTTTCATAAGCCTTTGATAACCAATATTCCCGGCGGCTGTCGTACGGACTGGAACGATCGGCCAGTAACAAGTTGATTGCCTCGCGACAGCGGTTTTCATGAATGAGGTAGCGGGCCTTGATCGTTGCAACGGGCTCGTCGCGGTCGGTCACATTGGGAATTGACGGGAAACCTGAAGCAATGAATGAAGCCGCATGGGTGAGCCTGTTCCCGGCATCATCGGCCAGCACATAGCGCTGAAAACGAAGCGATTTCACATTCTGAAACAAAACACAGGCCGATATGAACAAAAGTAATATCATGCATGCAGCTGTTATTTTGTTGAAAATGATTTTCTGAATCCTGTGAATTGATGATGAAGTCTGCGCAGGATCAGCCTTGGTTTGACCGTCAGTAATAAGGTAATCTGCGGATGACTTATGCGCACCATTTGACTTAGTATGACCGCCGGTAATCTGGTAATCTTTGGACGATGCATGCCTACCATCTGCTTTAGTATAACCGCCGCTAATCCAATAAGCTGCTGCTGAAGCCGTAAAAACCGCAAAAAGTATCTGTATCTCGGGCCGGTCGGCCGGAAAGTTAAAAAATGCATCCACGCTGAAAGCCAGCATTCCCATGGCGGGCAGGAACAGGTATTTCAGCTTTTCGTCGCCCGATGTGGACCTCCATGATGCCCTCAGGAAGCCGAATGGGGCAAGAAATACCAGCACCATGTAGGCCAGGCCGCCGATCAGTCCGGTTTCAGCGCTTATTTCCATGAAATCGTTGTGATTCTTGGAAAGATAATTAAAATCGGCCCTGCCCGGGTTTTCGTATTTCAGCACTTCGATCTTCCAGTTCCCGGTTCCGGTTCCGAGCCAGGGATGTTCGCGCAGCAGCCGGGCCGACCTGCTCCACGACGAAAGCCTGATGTATCCCGGCGTAGCCGGTTCCGACTTCGGTGGCGGGGCGATTTCATGGGTGATTTCCGTCACCCTCGCTACCACATTTTTATTATAGGCAATCGTGTCCTTGTCCTTCGGGAACAGGTAGCGCTGCGTGAAGGAATAGACCACCAGGGCCAGTACCAGCAATCCGGCGAAATGCATGGCATGGATCAACGGGTTCTTGTCTTTCGTCCTGATAAACCGCAGGATCGCATACAGGGCAAGGGCTGCCGACAGCAGCACCAGGCCCAGGTAAAATGCCCGGGCGCTTACAAAGAAAATGGCCAGTGCAGCGCTGAATACGGTGATGTATCCCAGCTTTTTCTGCCATCCACCGGCGAAGAACATGAGCCACACCGAAGCAGCCACCTTCACAAACATGGCAGCCGCAAATACGTTTTTATTGGAATACACCGATTGTATATCGAAAATGGATACAACATTGCCTGCAATATATTTTACAATTTCGTAATACACCGTCACACTGTCGATGAGCAGCATGAATGCCAGCGCGATGGCAACATACTGAAAATAGCCGCGATGGCTCTTCAGTATGACAAAAAACATATAGCTTGCTGAAAATACGGTGAAGAGTTTGCTGAAATTCATCACCGCCGCCGTCAGGTTCAGGGCCTGGCTGAACGACAGCAGCGCGATCAGCATAAAAATGGCGTACACGATGCCTGTGCTGCTGCTGAAAAACCCTGATTTCAGCCCCGCATCCTGCCTGAATGCACGGTCTGATAAAAACACAACCAGCGAAACCAGGTTGAGGATGGCCATGGCCAGGAATTTCGGACCGTTGGAGTTCACGGCGCCAAAGTCGGGCATGTAGACCGGCAACAACAAATAAGCCCACAAGAGAACGATGTAAGCGGGGTTCAAGGTTTCAGGTTTTATTAAAAAAACCAGGGATAAACAACATGATCCAGCGAAACCGGGGTGTTGCTTACCAGATAATATTCGGCAAGGTTAAGGTCCGATGCAAGTTTTTCAAGTTTATTCCGGTCGGGTTCAATGGCTTTTTGCTTGACTTCAAGCGCTGTTTTATCATCAAGGATGAAATCGATTTCTGCAACATTTCGTTTATTGAAATAAGATACCTGCCCGTAATGCTGCAATTGATTGGCAACGGTCGTTTCCAATAACTGCCCGGGACTGGTCCTGGTGATGAGATTCAGCATGCCGGTATCTGAAAAGTAAACTTTTTTTCCACCGGCAACGCTGCGATCGATGCTGCGGGTGAATTTGGGAACCAAACGAAGAAAAAAAGTCCCTTCGAGGAATTCGAGGTAATTGTACGTCTTTACCCGGTTGATATTCAATTCCGATGACAGGCGCGTTACATCGAGCATGTTGCCGTTTCTCGGCCCCAGTAAAAGAATCAGATCGCGCAGCTCCTTTATCTCTTTTAATTCACTGAAAACTTTGATGTCCTTCTCAAAAAACGAGGCAAAAATATTACGCAGTATGAGTCTCTTGGTCCGCTGATCGCCGGTAAGTGCAACCTCGGGGAAGCCGCCAAATTCCATGTATTCTTCAAATAGCTCCCTGCGCTTGTGGATGGCTGATGGGCTGTGGGTCTTAAAAACTTCGGCAGGATCGGGCCCGGTTTCCGTTTGAGGAAGTAAATCATGAAAATACAGGTATTCACGATAACTCAAGGGATGAAGAAGGAACAGAAATTTTCTACCACTCAGCGATTCGGGAAAAAGATTGCGCAGGTAGTAATTTGAAGGGTGGTCTTGCCTACCTGCCGCATGCCCGTAATGACAATTGCATTCTTATGATCCAATATTGGCAGTATCGCATGAAATAGTGCCCGCTTTAACATAGTGTAATTTCTTTTTTACAAATATACGCATTTGTGTAAATTATTCTATACACTTGTTAATAATTTAATAGTGTTTTGAGTACCGCGACCTGGTACCGGGGATTGTATTTCGCCTCAATCGTAGCATAACACGCCTGGCGGGTCGATGCGCGCTGCCCGGGGGGCAGGGAGAGCCAGTGCGTTATTTTTTTGCAGAGATCTTCAACCGAATTTTCATGAAAGAAATCGCCGGTCACACCCGGGGTGATCGCTTCGAATTCGGGACCCTGGCGCGGGAAATGGTTGTGGGTGATCACCGGGGTGCCGTAGGTGAGGCAATGAATGGCCGTTAGCCCCACGTTGCCGGGCGAGACACACACATCGGCATGGTAAATAAATTCGCCCAGGCGGTCTTCATCAAACAAGGGTCCGACAAACCATACCCGGTCATTTAAGCCATACCCTGACACGACCGACCGGATGCCGGTCTCTTCAATCTCCTCCCCGATGATCGCCAGGTTGCATTGTTTTCCGCTGTTATTCAGCTCCTTCACCGCCTCAATCAACAAATCGATCTTCTTCCCCCGATGGATCCGCCCAATATATAGCAAAACCGGATCGGGGTTGCTGAAATGAGTTGCATACAGGGTGGCACCGGTTAACGAGTTTCTGACCTTTAGCTGTTGGTCATAATCCATGGAGTTATAGATGCAGACCAGCTTACGGGGATCAAATCCTTCAGCGATCATCAGATTTCGTGCATAATCGCCATACAACAACACCGTATCGGCAAGGTTGAAAAACAATTTTTTAACAATCCGCTTCACCCGGTTTTCATCGCCATACCAGCCATGCGACCAAAGCAGTGATTTTTTTCCGCGCAGCCATGTTATCAGCAAGATCAACCAATTTGAAAGGCAGTAGGGCTCTCCGTCAACAATGTAGTATTTGTACGATTTAAAAGCGACCTTCAGCGCCCCCTTCTGCCAGTAAAAATCCCCCCCCAGCGGAATGAATTTCAGCGTTTTTCTGAATCCCTTCAGCGTTTCAACCTTCATGGGCATGATCGGCGTTGCCACCCTGTCGCCAATATAAAAATCACACTGCAGCTCCCGGTCCATCAATGCAAATATGGCGCCCCTGTAGTGAGGTGCAACGTTGTTGATAGAACAGATTTCGTGGGACATTATAGGGGGGGGAGATTATGGGATTTGCTAATGACAAAGGACGAGTGACAAATGACAAGTGACAAATGACAATTTACGATTTACGATTTTTTCCGTCACGTTCTTCCGTCACGTTTTTTTCTTATCAAAAAAATATATCTTGGCTTTATAATTCCATGTAATTTTAAACTTATACTTTAAATATTCATGTATATCAGGAAGCAAAACTTCGAGGAATCGGACCATGAAAGCCTCTTCTTATGGGGTGCAAGGCAAACCGGTAAAAGTACCTTGCTGAAGGTACGTTAACCTGCTATCTTTGTAAAAGTAACTGAGTGTTATTTCCCCGGGTAAAATTTATAAATATCTTTTCGGTGTAGCAAGCGTTCGAAGAACAGGGTGTTGTTTTCAAATCTTACCCCGGCCCGGTAATTACCAAATCTGATCTTGTAAAAATTATGATAACCCTGGAGTTTTCCAATGCTTGGTACTTGTTTAAGGTTTTCATACGTTTCTGCTTCTTCAAATAGAAATTTCTCAATTTTAGACCGTTCTCTTATTGGAAGCATTGAAAGTTCCTTTAGGAACTTTTTATTGACCCGAATATCCAAAGGCTACTTTTTAATCAATTTTTCATAATACGCCTTACTTTCTTCAATGGTCAATACCTCACCAGGATCATTCTCCCTGATGAGCTGCCCAAGCGCATAATCTTCGATGAGTCTTTCCATTTTCTCGAAGGTTTCAATATCAACCTGCACGGCAAATGGTCGTTTCTTTTCATCTACGACATATTTTTTTTTTATCTTGAGCATATTACTGAATCATGGTATCACTAACAAAAGTAGTAAAAACAATTTAGTTGTCAAAATTTTCCTCATGTTTCCGGTCACGTTCTTTGTCACGCTTCATTGATTCATATTGAAAAACGTGCAACGAAGGTCTCAGGCGCTGGCGTTGAATGCTTCCAGCGTCTCCCGCATCCCCTCCGCTGCTGTGACAGGCATGCGCCCCAAATCGAGCGCATGTTTGATCTTCTTATTGGAAACGACATACGATTCCGTGAGTTTTTTTAAACGTTCGCTGTTCATGGTAAGATTCAGCTTATCCCCTAACCTTGCAAATAAAGTTATTGCTTTCGGATGGATATGCCAGATCCGCTCTTTCATTTTCAAACTTTCGGCCATCAGTGCAACGATCTGGTTGGTTGAAAGAGATTCATCGGCGGGAACCTGTTTACTGAGAATATACCGTTCAGCTTCGAGTTTCGATCTCCCATAGGCAGTCAGTGGCGCCGGAATTGCCTCCTCGGTGAGTTCATCTCCCGGTACGGTATCAGCCACCGCTTTTACCGAACTGAAAAAGATAAACTTTTGGGCATTTGTTGATAAAAAATGGTCAAAGATCCGCTTCGTCAAACCGACATTGATATCGAAATATTCCTGCCCGGCAGGGGTGTTTTTCGTGTCATGGGCCTTCCCTGCCAGGTGGATCACCACATCGCTTTCAGGAACCAGGATTAACTGATCCCACGAATGAACCTGCAAAACGCCTTCCGGAACCGACGGTATAATATCGATGCCATAAAGGGCATGATCATCCCTGAGCCCTTTGACCAGGTTGACGCCTACAAAACCATGGATGCCGGTGAGGAGGATTTTCATAGTGAGATTAATGAGTAACCAATGACCAATGACCAATGACCAATAAAATTTACGATTTTTTCCGTCCCGTGTCCCGCGTCCCGTGTCCCGTCTTTTTTCGTTACATTTTGTTTGATTTCATCAAATATTATTGTATTTTTGTAACAAACAAATTCGACAATCATGATATTGGAAAGTGTTATAGCCCGGGTTGTAGAACAGCAACAAAATCGATTAATGTCGCGGGATCACGGACTGACAAGGGAACTTGTTCCTGCCATGCATAGTTTGTCGTCGCACGCGTTGATCATTTCCGGCGTAAGGCGTTGCGGAAAAAGTACCTTGTTGATGCAAATGATGAAGGGTATGGATGAGGAAAGGTTCCTGTACCTCAACTTTGAATCTCCACACCTGTATGAATTTTCGCTGTCTGATTTTTCCCGATTGGATAACCTCATCGCCGAAAAAGGGGCCACTACGCTATTTTTCGATGAATTGCAACTGGTCAAAGGGTGGGAAATGTATGTCCGTCAAAAACTGGATGAGGGATTCCGGGTGATCATCACCGGGTCCAATGCGTCGCTTTTGAGCAAAGAACTGGGCACAAAACTTACCGGACGGCATATTACCCAGGAACTTTTTCCTTTCTCCTACAGGGAATTCCTCTCTTTTAAAAACCTTAGCCCTTCGGTTGACAGCTTAAGCAACTATATGGCTACTGGCGGTTTTCCTGAATTTGTGAAAACCGGCGACGAGGACCAGCTTGCCACACTCTTCGATGATGTGCTCATACGCGATATCGTTGCAAGGTATGGCATAAAGGATATAAAAAGTCTTCAGCGCATGGCTTCCTATCTTGTGGCAAACATTGGCAACCGCATAACGGCAACAAAACTGAAACAACCACTTTCGATCGGGGCAACCAGCACGATTCTGATTTGGTTTTCGCACCTGGAACTTTCCTACCTGGTATGCTTTCTGCCCATGTTCAGCCATTCAACGAAAGCACAACTGATCAATCCCCGGAAGGTATATGTCATTGATCCGGGATTGGTGAACGTTGTTTCCAATTCGATGACCGAAGATTCAGGCCGGAAATTGGAAAATCTTATTTTCCTTCACCTGCGTCGAAAGTATGCCGAACTTTATTATTTCGATGAAAAAGGGGAATGTGATTTTATAGCCATGAAAAATGGTGTCGTTTCCCGGTTGGTGCAGGTTTGCTACGAATTAACACCCGATAACCTTAAAAGGGAGCTGAACGGCTTGCTCCGGGCCATGCGGTTTTTTAATCAGCGCGAAGCGGTTATTGTAACCTTTGCAAACACCGATGTCATTAAGCAGGATGGTTTTGTAATAAAGGTAGTTCCGGCATATACCTATCTCAGTGGGGACTATTAAGTGATTTACGAAGCGGAGCTCGGCGGAGCCATTTACGATTTTTTCCGTCCCGCGTCCCGCGTCCCGCGTCCCGTTTTCCCCCAAAAAAGCCAACTATCTCCTCCAAACCATTGATCCCAAGCCCCCGGTAACTAACCAACATCGCGCAAACCGTTGCCACCACCAGGAGGGCGATGAGGAGCAGCGGGTCATGAAAGATCAGTGTGAGTACATAATTCACGGCAACCATGATCAGGAAGGCCACAAGGAGGTTCAGGCGTTGTTTGTTGCTGTTGAAGATGCCGGTTTCGAGCAGCTTTTGCTGGTAATGCAGGGATGCGATGAAGTTGACCAGGGCGGAGCCGCAGAGGGCGATGACGGCGGCGTAAAATCCCATCCACCGGAGGAAAATGAAGAAGAGGATGGCATTGGCGGCGACGGTGAGGAGGTTGATGCGGGTGGCTTTGGCAGCCTGGTCTTTCGAGAGGAGGTAGTAATAAAACGGGAGTACTGCCATGGTGACGAGGAAGGTGGCCGTGATGAGGATGGAGGCAAGGGTGATGGCCCTGTTGTTGCCGGCGCCCAGCCAGAGGTCGAGGAGCGGGGGAAGGGCGAAGATGAGCAGGGCGGTGAGGGGGAGGCTGAGGAGGAGGAATTTCCGCTCCACGCCGGCAATGATGCGTTGCAGCCTGGGCTGCTCCTCTACCTGCGAGATGTAGGGGAAGAAGGGATCGAGCAGGCGGGTGAGGAGGCCCTGGAACTGCGCCTTCACCCGGATGGCGATGTCGAAGTAGCCTGCTTCGGTGATGCCGGTAAAGTTGGAAAGAAGGATTTTGCTCACGGGCTCCACGAACCAGGCCACCCCCTCGGCCAGGTAAACCCTGAGCCCATAGCCCAGGTGCTTTTTTACCAGCGGGCGGAACTGAAGGGCGAGCCCCTGGGTACGGAGCGAGCCCCAGTGGTGCAATGCGAAACCGCCCGAGAGGAGCATCCATGCCAGGGCCGAGATCAGTATGCCAAAACCGATCTCCACAAGACCGTATCCCGAAATCAGGAGGATGATCATCGACCCGTAGAAGAGGGCGTTGTAGATCATCATGAGCAGGTTGCTGAGCCATACCCGCTGCAGGGCGGCGATAACGGCATTGGCAGCCTGCCCCAGCGCCAATGGCAGGAGGGCGCCCAGCAGCAGGAGGAACAGGGTGCCGGCCTGCGCCTGAAATGGAGGCGGGATGCCAAAGATGGTATTTACAACCACCGTTCGGGAAAAGAACAGCAAGGCCATTACCACCAGGGTGAAGCCCGCGAGGAGGCTCACCGCGACCACGAGGTCGTTGTTTGATCCGGGAGATTTGCCCTGCTGGCTGAGGAATTTCACCAGGGAGCGGGTCAGCCCCAGGCTGGTGAACACCGGCAGGGTAAGGGTGAGGGAGGTCACAGCGAATACGCCGTAGGCTTCGGCCCCCAGCCGGGCAATGAAGAGCGGCACCGAGACGAGAGCCAGCGCGGCAATAAAGATAAGTTGTAACAGCCCGGTGATGGCCCCATAGCGGAGGTGAGCATCAGGTGGGGGCATCGACTGTTTTTTCAGGCTCGCTTGGTAGCTTGTTTAATTCCGGAGTGCCCGGCTCCAATAGGTATTTTTGGCACAACCCAATTACGGCGGCAGAGAGGATCCACACCTCGGGTACAGTGAACAGGCCACCGGAGGTCATGGAGAGGAGGAGCGCGGCAAGGTAGGCGACGAAGAGGACCGACATCTCCCGCTTGCGGTAGGCAGGCAACCGGATGAAATACCAGAAGGAGAGAAAAAACCATATTAAAAAAGGGATGGTCCCCACGATGCCAACCGACATCAGGGAGTCCATGAAGATGTTGTGGGAGTAAAAGTAACCGACGTCGTTGATGATGGAGTCGCCGAAAATGGGGTTTACGGTGAACTGGCGCCAGGCGCTTTTCCAGGCATCGATCCGAAAAGCAGTATTTCCATCAATCGAATCATTCGATAACGAACTTAACCGTTCTAAAAAAGCTAGATTCTTGAATTTAACTTCAGATTTTTTTACAACCAAGGTAAATACTGTTATAAGCATAAAAACAGCAAGTAGGGTCAATAAAAATTTATTAAGCAGTGTTTTTTCTGCTAAATTATCTTCGCTGCCGGTAGAATTGACAAGTTTAACATGTCCTATTCTATTGTTTATATATTTTACTAACTTCTTTATATAGATCAAAAGAAAAATTATTAAAATGCCAGCGGAAATCAACACCAGGTCAAGGAGCGGGCCGCGTGAAGCCCCAGCAATCAAGTTAAAGATGCCAAAAAGCAAACAAAGAACAAAAAAAATAGTCATGGATATTGATAACTTCTGTTGATGAAACACAAACCTTGTCAGCGCAGTAATTAAGGTTAATCCGCCATAAAAAGAAATGGAAATTCCATTAAGTAATTCCCTCCCCTTCAACTTAACCTCCCCAGTGAGTACAATAGCACCCCTTATACTGAAAATCCTGTCGATATCATTTCCTGCAAGATAAAGCAATATCAACGCAATAATCATATTGGCTAGAAAAATGAAAATGAGAATATTCAATGAAAGCGACTTCTTGGTAACTGTGCCAATATTCAGCAGGATTGCCAATGCAGGTATAAGGGAACAACCAAAAGCCCAAGCATAAATATAAGATTTATGGTAACCCTTAAATAGCCATGCTTTGTATTCGAGCTCGTATATCAATCTTATACCATAAATGAGCCAAAACAACAGCAAGGCAGCCCAGGGGATGATGAGGAAAAGAAGCAATGAACGGTTGGCTGAAAGGATTTTTCGAATTGCTCTGATTGAAAAAAAACTTATAGGGGACACTCTAATTTTAAAATGAAGCAAACCGTAACCAAGCAGGTAAATACTTATAATCAGGTAGGCGAGCCTGAAGCTCAGGTTGACAGGGGTGGAATCAGCGCCAATAATCAAAACCATCAAAACTTGAATCGGATAGCCAAAACACGTAAACAGAACCAGCCATTCGGTTAACCTGGTATTGAGTTCATGAATGGTTTTCGGGTATTGAAAGTCGGTAATTAATTTCAATGCGGGCTATTTTTCGCAATATTTTTTTAGTGCTTCACTGGCAGGGGAATATCCCATTATGTTAGCTTGAAACAGGTCGTTACATCCATCCTCTTTATGACCGGATGATATTTTTGCAAGGCCCCTATAGTAATAAGATCTCTTATGTTTAGGATTAATTACAAGAATGGAATCAAAATCTGCTATTGCTCCTCTATAGTCCATTGACTCAATTTTTATCAATCCTCGCAAATAGTATGAATACATATTTTTATTATTAATTGCAATGGCTTTTGAACAATCACTAATTGCTCCGGGATAATTTTTTTTGTTTCTTTTTATCTGGCACAGTAGGATAAACGCATTTTCACATTGAGGATTTATAATCACCGCTCGTTCTAAATCAACCAATGCACCATTCTGGTCTATCATTTTATTTTTTGCTTGTCCACGGTAATACAAAATATCACTAAAACCATGATTCATTTTAAATACCTTGGTGAAATCATCGATTGCTCCATTCCAATCACTAATTTTATCCCTGGCCAACCCCCTTTGAAAATAGACTCTTGCATTATCCGGATCACATTTTATTGCTTGGTTATAGTCCTCAATGGCTCTTTTATAACCATACGTAGTTTCTTTGGCTATTCCTCTATAATAATAGGCTAAGGGATTTGAAGAATCCATATTTATGACACAGGTAAGGTCATCGATGGCCCCTCTGTAATCCTTCATGCGGATTTTCACGGCTCCACGCGTAATCAATTCATCGGGAGTAGGAGTACACCCACAGATAGTGAAAATAATAAGGAATAAGAAAAGAAATAAACCAACTCGGGGTATGGCTGGTCTTCTATTCTCGTTAATGGCTTTATTAAGGGTCGTCATTGACCTTCATTAAGGAAGGGGTAAGGGCTGGCGGTTTAAAATAGATGAAACCACCTATGGCCATGAATTTTTTAGCTTACTGGTGCAAGGATCGAGAAAAAGAAATTAGCAGATGGTTGATTTCATGGTTAAAAATTAGTGTTGATGCGTTAAATTTGAAAACTCTTATATAAATGTTTGATATTAAATTTATTATGAGTAATTTTGTTTTTTAATTTGAAATGACTGTGAGTTATGATAATTTTATTTTGACTAATCATTTATCAATGAGAGAACTACTTACAAGAGATCATGTCAATCAAAAAGTCAAATGACATAACATTGTTTTAACAATAAAATTTTAACGTATCAGCACTAGTTAAAATCATAAATGAAACAAAATTTAATGGGATCGTCAAGCATCAATGTTTCACACCTTTTCCTAAGACTACGGATGTGACGGTCATCATGATAATTCGGAGATCAAAGAAAAACGATTTTCGCAACATATACTCTTTTTCATACTGAACCTTTTCTACCAGAGAGAGTTCATCACGTCCATTGACCTGAGCCCAGCCTGTCATTCCGGGTTTTAATTTAGTGAGGCCAGCCCTTAAGCGCAACTGCATAAGGTCATCTTGGTTGTATAGTGCAGGTCGTGGTCCCACAAAAACCATTTCGCCCTTTATAATGTTGATAAGGTTTGGTAGTTCATCGAGACTGAGTCTACGAATAAATTGGCCTGACCGTAACAAATATTTTCTGGGATCACCCAGTAGATGTGTGGCAACATTAGGAGTGTTTATTTTCATGCTCCTAAATTTGTAGATCATGAAGAAACTACAGTTGACCCCAACACGTTTCTGTTTGAAGAAAACAGGAAAACCGTCTTCAAGGATGATCATAAATGAAACAACCATGAATAAAGGGAATAGGAGGAGGAGGAGGAGGACGGCAGGGATTCTGTTTAGCTGATCTTCGACAATCACATTAAGTAACTTTATAAAAAACTATTTATTAGCATCGAAAATTTCACTTACTATTATATATGTTATGTATTGTAACCATGACATATGATGACAAATTGTTTCATTATCATTTCAATGACCGGATGATTGGCTAATGTATTGTTCATGGTTTCAAATACACAGGTACCTTTTTCATATGACATTAATTTTGGGAGTATGAAAAAGACAAAGTTTACAGAGAGCCAGATCATCAAGATCCTGGGTGAACAGGATCAGGGCAAAACGGTTTCGGACATTTGCCGGGACAATGGGATCAGCAAGCCCACCTTTTATCAGTGGAAATCGAAGTATTCCGGCATACAGAGGAGCAAATTCCTTTTCAAGGTAAGCCCAGTCAATTTTCTTAGCCAGCAAACACAGTTTATGCTCAGGATGAATTAAACTTACAAGCACTGTTTTGCTTCGGTAATTTCTTTAACATGATTTGCAGGTATTTGAATAAAATTAATCAAAATCCAACATTTATTTTCTATTTCAAAGAATTTAATTTATTAACAATCAATATGTTGATAATTATTAAGGATCAGCTAACTAGTCAAATCGTTGAAAAGTGTTGAAATTTCGCCATGGTTTTAACAGAACCAGTAAAATTTAAGGTATCCTATCTCTCAATAATTCTCAGAACTATAATTTAGTATTGCTTCTAAACACCTTGTTGCTGCATTACCATCCCAAAGTTCAGGACGTTGAGGTGTCCGATTCAATCTCAATATATCATGGTATTCCTGACGTATTCGGGTGACACTGTTGCCAACCAGGATACCAACACCACCGTTTTGTCTGAGTGTTATCGGTCTTTCAGTGTTCCACCTTAGGGTCAAACAGGGTGTTCCCAATACACAACATTCTTCCTGCAGGCCTCCACTATCCGTAAGCATTAACTGAGCACCCATATTTAAACGCAACATATCATGATAACCAATGGGTTCCAACATGATAACATTTTGATTTTTAATTACTTTTTCCCAAAGACCAAATTGCTGAAGCTGTTTGCGTGCTCTGGGATGAATAGGCCAAATAAGGTGTCTTTCTCTTGTTACCTCATTTAACAGGAAGTTTATCAGAGGCTCAAATATCGAAAGGTGATCAACATTGGAAGGGCGATGAAGAGTCATCAGTGCATATTGCTGATCTTTTGGAATTATGCCACTGTATTTGTAATCAGAGCAAAGGTTTTGCTCGATAATATCCATTAATTTTCGACCCTTCGACTTTGTCCTATTTGATTCGAGCGTATCAATCATAATGTTCCCAACAAATACGATTTTATACTCCGGTGTACCTTCTAAACGAAGATTCTGTGATGATATCCTATCCGGAGTGAGAAGCAAATCTGACAGTCGGTCAGTAACCAAACGATTTATTTCCTCAGGCATTGACATATCCCCTGACCTCAGACCGGCTTCGATATGACACAAATTGATGTTTAGTCGTTTTGCAACCACTGAACAAGAAAGTGTAGCATTGACATCTCCAACAACAACAATCCAGTCAGGTTTATGCTCAAGCATTGCTTTTTCAAAAACAATCATGGTGTTGCCTAATTGCTCAGCATGAGAACCAGAGCCTACTTCTAAATTTACATCAGGGTTTGGTATTGCTAATTCCTTAAAAAAGGTTTCTGACATTCTGACATCATAATGCTGGCCAGTGTGCACAAGGGTGTGCAAAATATTATTATCCGGAAAAGACCTATTATGTTTTTGAACAGCCTTAATAAATGGCGCAATTTTCATAAAATTAGGCCGAGCTCCAACAACAGAAACAATTTTAAGTTCGGACATTTTAGTATTTGTTAGTAAAATACAAGTTAAAAATGAAAGAAAACAAAGCTTGGTGCCTTCTGATGCGAGAAGGTTGCTGAAGTGCTCTGTATAACCAATGAAATCCGTTATTCTGAAAAAAACTGGGAGTTTTCTTCACTACACCCACAAATAAATCAAAGCTACCTCCTAATCCCTGATATAATGCTTTGTGCTGCTCAAAAAGGTCCATCATCAATAATTCCTGTCTTGGTGAACCCAAAGCAACGAAAACCACATCCGGTTTCTTAGACATAATATCTTCAGTTAACTTTTTTCTTTCCTTTTCATCAGCAAGATAACCATCACGATACCCTACTATGTTGATTTCAGGATAATCAATTTTCAGTTTTTTAACAGTAGATTCAATGATTTCAGGCTTTGCTCCTATTAAGTAGAAAGACTTGGTTTTGTAGTGTTTTTTAATGATCTCAAGCCACAAATCGCAACCCGGAATACGTTTTCTTTGTGGGATTCCTTTTTTTCTCAATGCATAGACTGCACCAATTCCATCAGGGTAACCAATATTTTTATTAATGATGGTTCTAGTATAATCAGTTGCATGATATATTTTCTCTGCATTTATTGCAACCAAAATACTGGGGGTTCCCATTGCGAAATTGATTAATTCATCGAAAGAGTCAACTCCATATGTCTTTACCCCATTGATCATTGTACTTTTCATTTCAAAATCTCTTTTATTTACTTTCTTGTTCAAGGATGAGGGTAAAGGCATAAAGCATCCAGGCCTGGTTCCATCTCATGTATGGAATTTTCGAAGACAGTACTTTTTTAAGTTGGTAGTAAAAATATCCTTGTGAAGGATGTTGCATGTTTGCTATTGTCCAATCTAGCACTTTCAAGGCAAAATCTCTATTTTTGTCATATATATTCAATCTTGATAATGTGACTAAAAGTTGAGCTGGACTATGGATATCAATTGGGTAGGTATTATTGTGGTAATATTTAGGAGTACCGTCATCCAAGAAGAAATTATTCAAATAAAAATGAAGGCCTTTATTAATGGCAACATTTACAGAATCGTCTCCTGTAAATTTTCGGTATTCATACATTGATACAAGGTTGAAGCCTGTGTGGTAACTGTCTTTCCAATTTTGAATGGTCAGTTCACCATAATTCCATGAGCCGTCAACCTCCTGGGCACTTAGACATGCCTGAACTGATTTAGCGGCAGGATCCAAAATGTCCGGCGCGCACGTATATGAATATACTCGCGCAAGCAATTTGCTGCCCAGCAAGGAAGCGTTGTAGACATTATTGTTACCTGGTAATGGTGCATATGAGAATAAAAAACTTCCATCGGTTCGGATTGAACGATTAAGATCTTGAGTTACAAAATGGGCTGACGAAATAGCTGTGTCCAGGTACTTTTGATTTCCTGTTACATCATACGCGTCCAATAATCCAAATGTAGCAAATGTTGTTGCAACAACATTAGGAGTGCCAGCTGGAAAAAACAATCCACCTCGAGCCTGCCAGTCGAAGTTATAACCCCAACATGCACCTGAATAACCGGTAGATTTTAAAGATTCTAAAATGGAAGCCAAATCAATAATTCTATTCATTAATTCAATTGAAGTTCCAAATAAATTGTCGTAATGATAATTTTGCCTCTTGTAAAGGTTACAATAGGCAGATAAAAAAAGGCCGATACCTTTTGCATTGTGGCCTTTCGAAACAAGTACTAAACTACGCAAATTTATTGGTAAGCGCTTAAATCCCTGAATCCAAGCAAGTCTTGCCAAATCCCAGTTTTTCAAGGGAAGGTTTTGGAATAATTTTGAATTCAGACCATCATATGGATCCCAACCTGAAAAATTATGCCTCTCACAATAGTTTTTTAGGAGAAGACAACTTGATATTTGCTTTTTGCTAAGCATATTGTAATTAACATTTTTAATATCTGATCGTTATAGGTTGACCAGTTTTTATTGATTCTAACACAGCAAAACTAGCTTTTGTGGAGCCAATAATTTCCTGAAAAGGGATTGCTGGAATCCCAGAAGTGATACTATCAAAGAAACTTCTAATCATCTGTGATTGACCTTTATCCTGATTGAATAAAGTCTTTTTAATTTTAGATTTTCCATAATAGCGTACTTCCTTGAAATTATTGATAACCCCTGAGACACCAGCATGAAATACTTCGATGTACTCTTTTGGCATGCTTTTAGGACCATTTGAATAATATGCAATTACTCCTGAGGAACCATTTTCAAACATTATTGTTATATTAACAGTATCGTTGAGACCTTTTGGGTCGCGAAGTGCATTGGCAAAAACTTTCACCGGTATACTACCATTTAAAAATGTAAGATAGTCAATAAAATGGCAAGTTTCACCAATGATTCTGCCTCCACCCATTTCAATATCCTGAATCCATGAATTTACATGTATTAAACCAGCATTCACCCTGTATAGCATGCTCATTGTACCATTACCTATTCTTTGCTTAAGAAAAGTTGATAGGGGGCTAAAGCGCCGATTAAATCCTACCATAATTTGGGGTGGAGTATCCTTAGTCGAATACTTTGAGATGATTTCAGCTAGCTCAAGTTCATTTATGCACAATGGTTTCTCGACAAAAACATGCTGATTTGCGCTTAAGGCTTTAATTGTATATTCAGCGTGTGAATCGTGCCTAGTAGCAATAAAAACTGTATTAGTCGAAGAATGACCGATGATGTCATCTTCGTTAGATGAACAATTCTCGAAACCAAATCGTTCTGCAACACGTTTTGATGTGGTACCAGTATTAGTGAGAACAGTTTTTAAAACTAACCGTTTATTTCTTTTCGGAATATTCGGTAACAGATTTCCTTGAGCATAGCTTCCAGCCCCAATGAAAGAAAGATTTATTACAGAACTGGGTGTTGGTTTTATTAGTTGGATTTTATTACCAAGTTCAATAGTTTTATTCGTTTCATATACCAAAATGACTCCAAAGTATGACTCAGACTTTTCTACGATCATATCATAGGCTTTTGGAGCATCTTCAAGATTGAAAACATGCGTAGTCAGGTATTCGATATCAATAATACCTTTTTCTAGAAGATGTTGAAATGCCTCCATATTTCGCTTTTCAGTCCAGCGCACATACGTTGCAGGGTAATCAATCCCCTTGTCTTCATAATTTAAGTCATAACGTCCTGGACCGTAGGAGCATGACATTTTTAGTTCAAGTTCTTTTTTGTACCAATTCGGCTCTCTGTCAAAACCAGTAGGAACATCTCCGAGGATCACGACCTTTCCTTTTTTTCGGATAATTGCTCCAGCAAAGTTGATTGGATCAGTACTTGATGAGGCTGCTGCAATGATTACTGCATCAACGCCAAGTCCATTAGTCAGAGATTCAATCTGAGATTCAATCCCAGGTGTGCTTCTGCAAAATGCTTTGTCGACAGAATGCAATTCTGCCATCTGGACGGCTGACGATTGAACATCAATGCCAAAGACACGAACACCTGATGCCCTAAGTAAAAGGCCTACTATTTGACCTAACAATCCCAAGCCGATAATTGCACAATTTTCCCCAAGCCGAAGATCAGCCTGCCTTACTCCCTGCAATGCAATTGCACCTAATGTGTTGTAAGATGCTCTTTGTAGGTCCGCTTCATGTGATAATTTAACACATAAATTTACCGGAACAGTTATTATTTCAGCATGATTAGCAAAACCTGCACCCGCACATGCGACTTTATCTCCAATCTGGAATTCACTAACACCCTCACCAACACCAATTACCACCCCGGATGAAGAATAGCCAAGCGGGGAATATGCTTCTAATTTTTTTGTGATTGCCCGATATGTCTGGATTGGACCTTGCTGGGATAATACTTCTAGTACCTGTTTAACTTGTTGGGGACGCTCCCTTGCCTTCCCAATCAAACTCTTTCTGGCAGTTTGAGCCGTATTGCCTTCAGTTCCGGCACTTATAATGGAGAAGTAGTTTTGTACCAATACCATTCCTTTTCTGAGAACTGGAGTTGGGACCTCCTGAACAACCATTTCTCCATTTGAGAGTTTTTGAGTTAGCTGCTTCATTTAATTATTTTAGTTTAGTCTGTATTAGTTAACTCTTTGTATAGATTATCAACTTGTTTATAAATCTCTTCCTTTGAGTTAGATTTCACCCTATTAATATTATTTGTAAAAAAAGTCTCACATAGATTTCTGTTTTGCTTTAATTTTAATATAGCATTAAAAAAACCATTAACATCTCCTGGGCTAAATAAATATCCATTTACTCCACTTTCGACTATATCAGGTATGCCAGCAATCTGTGTAGAAATTATTGGTAATCCATAAGACATAGCTTCAAGGATTGAAACAGGCATACCTTCCTTATATGATGGTAAAAAAAATGCATTAGCTGTGCCAAAGGCTAAATCTTTATTATTGCCAGATATCCAGCCAATCATCTTTAGCACATCTTCTAAGGAATAATCGATGATTTTCTCTTTGATGAAATCTTCTAAATCACCCTTACCTGCAATTTTTATTACTATATCTGAGATTGCATGATTTTTGATAAGCTTGGCTAATTCTATGATGTCTTTAACACCTTTACTTTCAATTAGAAAACCAACAAATAGTACATTAAATTGATCGTTTTTTAAGGAGGTAGATCCAATACTCATTCTGGTCTGAAATGGATTTTCGATTTTATATATTTTTGAATTTGGATATTTAATTTTTAATTTTACTTCCCAGTCTGCACATAATACGATTGTATAATCGCATAGTTTAATAACAAAATCTATTATAAAATTAGTACTAAGAAAAAAAGAATTAAAATCACTTGCATGAATATGAAGAATTAGCTTTTTGCGAAATATTTTTCCAATAATGACAAAAATAGATTTTCGATAAAAACTAAAATGTGCTGAGGTATGAATATGAAGAATTCCGACATTTCTAAAAATTAGTAAATATAATATTTTTATTATGGATTTGATTAGAATTAAGAGTTCAAAAAAGATTCCTTTGTCCTTATAAAAATTAGTTTTTAACAATAGTATCTCATAATTATAATTACCTTGAAGATACGATTCATAATACGATTTGATAACACTAGCAATTCCTCCATTACTAGTTAAATCAGCACCAATCAATACAACATTATTTTGTTTCACAAGATTTGCCTGGTTTTCAGACTAATCCTGACAGAATTGCGAATGCAATTGTGTTTAGATGCAGTCATACTGAATATTTGAGTTTAATCCTTAACTTAGAAAAATACGTTTTGCAGAAATGAGAAAATCTCTCGGAATGTATTCAGATTGATAATGGTACTAATTTCAGTCGACTTGAATGTATGTATATCCTGTTTTTCCATGAATAAGGTTAATCGATTATTTTGATTATACATAGCATTATATGCTTTGATTAATATAACGTTCAATCATAGTCCACTTATTCAATTTTCTTTATAATTTTAAATGGGTTTCCAACAACAATGCTATTATCAGGGATATCTTTATAAATAACTGAATTAGCACCAATAATTACATTATTCCCAATGTTCACGCCTTTGGTAATTGTGACCTTATCGGCAATCCAAACATTGCTTCCAATAATTACATCTTTGATGGTATATCCCACAAATTCAATGTCTTGTTGATTATCAGCCTTTCTATGGTAATTATGATCATGGTCAAGAATGCTTACGAATTGTGCAATAACAACTCCATCACCAATTTTGATTTTCCCGAAACAAATCACTCTACTGTATTTATTTATACTAAAATTAGATCCAATTGTCAACTCTCCTCGTGATTGAATTTCTACATTTTGACCCAACCATGCCTTGCCTTTAAAAGTAATTATTCCCTTATTTTTTGTGGTTATAACACTGCCACTATGTATTCTAAAACCTTTTATTGAAAATTGTATGGTTTTAGAAAAAAATATCTTAAGAAATAGAATCTTCAGTATGTAGCTTAAAAATCTCATAAAGAACAACAAGTTTAAGTCGATTTTTGATTAGTTGCATTATTGTTTTGGATTATTATTAATCCTAGACTTTGTATTGTGTAAATAATAACTATTATTGGCCCAACTTTATGGACTACATCATAATAGAATCCTAAAACCGTAAGGATAAAGGTAAATGCAATTGCCACAATCAGAATAGATTTGTCTTCATCAATTAGTTCCTTTCTTCTAAGATTCTTCACGTAAATCCAAATGAAGCTTAGATTAAAAGACAAAAAAGATAGCAAACCTAGCCAACCAGTTTGGACTAAAAAAAAAATGAATCCATTAGTACCATAAAGAACTCCAAACTCTGTGGTAATAACTTCACGATTATCCAATTTCTTTACTGATGTTTTTATAATTGATCCAGGACCAATTCCTATCAATTGTTGGATTATTGGATATTCATTCATTTTTTTAAGTGTGTTTTCGATTGCACTACTTCTACCAATAGCATAAAGCGACATGTCTGATTGTTTATATTCGCCATAAGAATAATCTTTGGCATATTGCAGTGCATATTCCGCATTAAATTCACCCCATACCTTATTATCTGGATTAAGAGTAGGAAGTGTCCTAATAAAGATATAAAAACTAAGAAGCAAGATGCTAATAAGAAGGAAAAAGTTAACACCAATATTTCTCTTGATAATTATAAAAAGAATATAAGTAATTAGTAGTACAATTGGGACAAAAAATGCTAAAGATCTCTTCCCCCCAACGATACCAACAAGGAAGAAAAGTAAAATTAAAATAAGATTCCTTTTTTTATAGATAAAAAGATATTCCGTAAAGTAATAAGTGACTGCCATGAGAACAAAATAGGTAGTAAGCTGACTTCCAATAAAACCAAGTGGTGTCTCATTTGAACCAAAAATAAATAACTTAATGAGTGCAATTGGAATTTGAATTAAAAAGATAAATCCAACAAAATGATACAATTTTCTTACCTCTCTAATAGCTAGATCACTATTCAACAATATGAAATAAATAAGAATGAATACTATTATGCTTTTAAAGAATAAAAAAAAGTACGCAAGGCCAATGTTGTTATATAGTCCACTTATAATGAAGATGAAGATAAATAAATAAAATGAGATCCTCATTCCCCAATTATGCTTATTTACTCTTGGTTTGTTTTTCAATATTATGATAGTGAAGGATAGAAATATTAGGATTTCAGGGATTCGTAAAATTGTTCCACTTATAATATTCTGGTAAGCAGCCCAATAAAAAAGTAAATAAATTCCTACACTTATTCTTATTGTTGCTTTTGCGATTTCGTTAATTTTCATTTTAGATTATTGATGAATGGCACAAGCCTATTTTTAACAATATTTTCCCATTCATATTCTCTATATGATTGTTCGATAATTTCGATTTCATTTCTATGCAATTTATTATATGCTAAATCTAACCCTCTTTCAATTTCATTTTCACAATCAAGAATTAATATTCCATTTTTTTTTCCTATTATTCTACAGTTTTCATATGTTGATGTCGCTAGTACGGGTATTCCATTAACTAAGGCTTCATATGTTTTAGTAACAGGTTGGTAATTATAGAATGGAGTTATTGGAACATATGATATAGAGAAATCCGTAATTTCTAACACTCTTTTCAAATCCTTATTTGCCAAATATCCATAAAACAAGATCCTATCGCAACTTAAATAATTTTTTAGCCGAATCAGCTCATAGCCTGTTTTCGTAAAAATGTCACCAACAATATGAAGCTTAATATCATTAGAACTATTTCTAGCATATTTGCAAAATGCCCTAATAAGAATATCAATTCCTCTATTATTTAATACTCCCACGTATGTGAAATTAAAAGAACTATGCTCTCGTTTCTTTATATTCAAATTTATCCCTCCAAGACCTATTATAACTACATTTTTTATCCCAATATGTCTTGCTAAAGACTCGCTAATAATTATTCTATCACGAAACAATTGAGCTTCTAATAATAGAAGAAAATTGAAAAAATAATTTTTCACAGGATTATATGAAATATAACCACTCCTTATATCTAGAATTGTATTCCTTCCATATGCAAGTATCCTATAAAGTGAAACACCCTTGAAATAAATAAAATAGATAATACTAATTTCACTGTTTTTTAAGAAAAGCACAATCGTTTTAAACAGATTAAAATATTTGTGAAAATTTGATGATCCCTTCACATAAATGCAGTTTATTCCAGAATTTATTAATTTATGATTTTGATAAAATGAAATGTAGCTTATTGTGAACTTATCTCTTAAATAATAACTATAATAATAACTGTCCATATGATATCCATACTGTTTTGTATTTATAAATAAAATGTGCTTGTTATTTTTCATGGTTAATTATGCTTAGCATTTCTTTGTTAAAATCTTCAACAGCGAAATGCGAATAGACTTTTTCAAATGCCCTAGATGCTATTGAAGCAAGTTTCAATGGTTGGTTAGAATAATAAAGTATCTTTCTACAAACTTCATTTGGATCAAAAGATTTGAAATATATAATCTCTTCGTTATCCATAAACCATCGATTCATGCCCTTCGTTTCTCGAACAAGAACCGGAACTCTGTTTAACATAGATTCCAACATAGATTGTGAAAGAGCCGGCTCTAATGTCGTTGGAAATAAATATAAATCAATAAGCTTAAAAAAAGGT
>Ga0074195_1000719_pt1 | contig 58019 bp, 50 predicted proteins | sample EPASupsiteHSE623_FD_64525 | JGI IMG/M metagenome (GOLD analysis project Ga0074195, IMG submission 64525) | Bioremediated contaminated groundwater from EPA Superfund site, New Mexico - Sample HSE6-23 | ecosystem: Environmental > Aquatic > Deep subsurface > Groundwater > Contaminated ...
TTGGTTAATGGAGAAACTCGGATTCAAGAGCCCTTGGCAAGCTCGGCAAGAATTCGATAATCAATTGTTCAAGGCGGCAGCGTGATTCTTAACTTGTGTCCAGGGAACAGGGCGCGCTACACATTAAAAACATGGCGGGGTATTTTTAACTCATTCTGTGACAGCGGTGTCCGGTTAGGGAATTGCATATCTTTTCCGCCGGCGCCCTCGTTGCCGGGTCGCCTGGCAGCGTGATGCTGACGAATTGGCGCCGAAGAGCTGGCGGGCCTCGTTCTGGATTTGGTGGCGGAGTTGCCGCACTCGGCGGATGGACACCCGCTCGCCATGGTTTTCATGGCAGTAGATCGCCAACAGCAGATAGGTGATCAGCCCAGACAAAATCTGAACCAGCATGCCGTTTTTACTCCTGGCAAACAGATGGTAAACGTGCAAATGCTTTTTCCACCAGCCGAAAAATGTCTCGATATGCCAGCGAAGTTTGTATGCGAGCATTATCTGCTCCGCGGTCAGGTCGAAACGATCGGTTGCAATCAGGTAGTTCACGCCCCCGGACTCGAAACCCACGACCCGAACGGGAGTCTTGGTCTGCTTTCCACTTGGAACGCCAAGAATCCCCTTGGTGTCGAAAGAGGCGGGCGAGTTTACGGCAAGGGATAGCTCTTCTATGACTGTCCTGTGCGTGTTTTCTTTGATACGGCAGATAAAATGACGACCTTCCTCCTGCCATTGATCGAAACGTTCATGATCCTGGTACCCTCGATCCAGGACCGCCGTCTGGCCGGGTTGCACCAGGGAACTGACCTGAGGCCGTTCCGCTCCGTTGCCTTCCGTCAAGACTAGGTTTCCGGGGATGCCATGGGTCAGGTCAAAACCGAGATGCAGCTTGGCCTTGTTGTTTTGTGTCTGATATTCCGCCCACGTCATTGATAAGACCGAATCGATGAACGAGCCGTCAACGGCCACCAATTCGCCAAGTTCGATGTGCCGCGTGGGGAGAATACTGGCGGCTTGCTTTTGCAACTCGCTGAATACATGTAAGAGTTGTTTAACGCAGCGCTCGTTCACGGTGTCGAAAAAGGTGGAACGCTTGACGCCGCCAGCGGGAGCTATCAGATGCTTGGCGTATTCATCCTCCTCCAGATTCTGAAGGAGTTCCCTGCCGGAGGAAAATTCGTTCAGATGGTAATAGACCAGGATATTGAGGATGTCGTCGGTCGTCATTGCCAATGGTTTGTTTGATTTTGACCGCAACGGCGGTGTGGTCATGAGTTATTTTTTTGGCAGGCCCCATGAGTTTGTTTTGTGCCGGTGCAGTGTACCATCGAGAACTAAAGCAGACGCGTTTCATTTTATCTCCTTGAAAATGTAGTATTTTTTCAAGGAGCGCGAGAAAACGCTCTCTTCGTTGTCAAGAAAAAAAACACCTCCGGTCTTATTTTTTTACCTGATTTTCATTTGCAATTTCTTAACCGGACACTGCTGATTCTGTGACGGAAATAACTGCCTTTGGTTCGCCCACGGGGTGGTCTCCTACAGGGGTCGGTCAAAGGACCAAGGAGCCCACCCCGTGGGCGATGATAACGGAATTTTTTTTACGGGGGAAAATCCTACAACCAAATGGCATCCCAATGGGGATAATCGTTTATCCTGCTGACAAGCCCAGCCCGTACCGGGTTGCCGATAATGTACCGGGCAATTGCCTTGATGTCTTCTTCCTGGCGTAGCGCGTGATCATAAAAACCTTTCTGGAACACGGGCCGTCCGATTCTTTGACTTGTGATCGATTTCAGCCCGTTCACAGCTTGGCTGAGATTTTGGATAGTACCCAATTGCATCATCCAATGAAGATGGTCCGGCATTACGACAAAACAGAGCGTTTGGGCGATGCTGTGTTGAGCATGCCCTATCATGACTTGTATCAGATGCCGTGCCGCGGAAAAATCATGGAACACAGGTTCCCGGCCATCGGTAATCGTGGTGATGACATAGATTTGGTTGGGGATGGAAACGCGGCCCAATCGGAGATTGCCACCGTGCGGCAGGAGAGGTGTCAGCATCAAATATCTGGTGTCATTATCGCCCACAGGGTGGGCTCCTACGGGATTCCGTATGGTTAACGCCGTAGGAGCCCACCCTGTGGGCGAATTCAATCTCGCTTAATGCCCCCTTCCGTTGCCGTGGTACTCATAGCCAAGAGCCTGAATCTTGAGGGGTTCGTAGACGTTTCGTAAATCGATGAACACGGGTTTGTTCATTTTGTCTTTCATCTTTTTGAAATCCAAGGCCCGGTACTGATTCCATTCCGTCAGCAAAACAACCGCATCGGCGCCGACGAACACCGCATACGGATCGTTGACGTAGATGGTCGACTCGGGGAGCAATTTCGCGGCTTCCTGCATGCCTTGCGGATCATGGGCCAGGATTTTCGCACCCCGCTCGATTAACGCCGGCAGGATGGTCAGGGCGGGCGCATCCCGCATATCGTCGGTTTCCGGCTTGAAGGTGAGACCTAGCACCCCGATGGTCTTGCCGGCTTCACTGCCGCCCACCGCGTCACGAATCTTCTTCACCATCCGGGCCTTCTGGGCCGCGTTCACCTCCACGGCCGCCTCTACGATACGGGCGCTCACCCCATGCTCCTGCACTGTACGGAGCAAGGCAACAGTATCCTTGGGAAAACAGGAGCCACCGTACCCTGGTCCGGGATGGAGAAACTTCTTACCGATCCGGCCATCAAGGCCGATACCCTTGGCCAGGGCGATGGCATCGGCACCCACCGCCTCGCAGACATTGGCCATCTCGTTGATGAAACTGATTTTCACCGCCAGAAAGGCATTGGCGGCATACTTGATCAATTCAGCGGTTTCGATGCTGGTGACCACGATCGGGGTCTCGATCAGGTACAGCGGGGTATAGATCTCGCGTAGCACCGAGGCGGCTTTGTCGTTTTCCACGCCGATAACCACCCGGTCCGGCCGCATGAAATCGTTGATTGCCGCCCCTTCCCGCAGAAACTCGGGATTGGAGGCCATGTCGAAATCGGCGGCCGGGTTGGTCTCGCCGATAATGCGGGCAACCTGACGGGCCGTGCCGACCGGCACCGTGCTTTTATCGACCACCACCGTGTAGCCGATAAGATGCGGCGCCAGCTCCCTGGCTGCCTCGTAAATGTAACTGAGATCGGCATAGCCGTCGCCGCGCCGACTCGACGGGGTGCCCACCGCGATGAAAACGGCATCCGCTCCTGGCACCGCCTCGCTGAGATCGATGGCAAAGCGCAGCCGGCCAGCGGTCGCGTTCTTGGCCACCAGCTCAGCCAAGCCGGGCTCATAGATCGGAACCTGCCCCTGGCAAAGGGTGGCGATCTTCGCGGCGTCTTTATCGACACAAACGACTTCATGACCGAATTCGGCGAAGCAGGCCCCGCTCACCAGGCCAACATAGCCGGTTCCAATAATAGTGATTTTCATCGGTAATACTCCTGATACCATTCAACAAATCGCTGCAACCCGGTCTCGATCGGCGTGGATGGCCGAAAACCGACATCCGCCACCAGATCGTCGATATTGGCGTACGTTTCCTGGACATCGCCATCCTGCATGGGCAAGAAATGCTTCACCGCCTTCCTGCCGAGACAGTTTTCCAGCACCTCAATAAAATACATCAGTTTTTCCTGCCGGTTGTTGCCGATATTGTAAATGCGATACGGTGCCCAACTGGTGGCGGAATCCGGTTGGCTCTTATCCCAAGCCGGATTCGGGACGGGCGACTTCTCGATGACCCGGACAACCCCTTCGACAATGTCGTCGATGTAGGTGAAGTCCCGTGCCATGTCGCCATTGTTAAAAATGTTGATCGGCTTGCCTGCCAAAATTGCCTTGGTAAACAAAAAATAGGCCATATCCGGCCGTCCCCAGGGGCCGTACACGGTGAAAAACCGCAACCCTGTCGTCGGCAAGCCGTACAGATGGCTATAGGCGTGCGCCATCATCTCGTTGGCTTTCTTGGTGGCCGCATAGAGCGAGACCGGGTGATCGACATTGTCGTGGACCGAAAACGGCATGCGGGTGTTGCCGCCATACACGGAACTCGATGAGGCGAACACCAGGTGATTGACCCCGGTATGGCGGCACCCCTCCAGGACGTTGACAAACCCGAGGAGGTTGGAATCGGCATAGGCGTGGGGGTTGGTGAGGGAATAGCGGACTCCGGCCTGAGCCGCCAGATTGACCACGACATCAAAGTGTTGAGCCGCAAAAAGCTGCGCCATCTCCTCCCGATCGGCAAGGTCGAGGGTGTGGAACGTGAATCTCGATGCTTCCAGCCACGACAACCGTGCCCGCTTCAGGCCGGGATCGTAATAGTCGTTGAGATTGTCGATGCCAACAACTTCCCAACCCTGGTCGAACAGTTTTCGGCACAGAAACGAGCCGATGAAGCCCGCGGCCCCGGTTACCAATATCTTTTTCACGATCGAAAGAGCCTCTTGCACAATGGCGGAATTGTTATTGCGTTTCGAGAATTGTTTCGCCCACGGGGTGGGCTCCTACGGGAACAGTGTAGGAGCCCACCCCGTGGGCTATAAAACGGTTGTATCAGGGCTTCCGCCGATCACCAGCGCCAGAGTTCATGGCTGGCGCTCAAGGTGAACAGCACCTGATGATCGGTATACTGATCGCTGTCCAGCTTGCCGTCGGAGACGTAATAGCTGTATTTCAGGCCAGCCTTGTACCAGCGGGCAAAGGAGTAGGCGCAGCCGATGCCGGCCTCGTAGATGTCTTTGTCGTAGGAGACGTCTCCGGTGCTGCCCCCGACGCCATCGGCGCTGGCCCGGTAATCGCCCTGGGGATCGAGATTGGATTGCCAACTGTAGCGGCCGAACAGATCAAAGACCAAGGCCTCAGTATAGCGGTAGGTGAAGGTGGCCCTGGCGTTGTAGGTATCGGTCAGGCCGCTGTCGCCGGTGTTGCCGGTGAAGTTTCTCGTCTCGTACAGTTTGTTGAACAACAGCGCGTAGGCGGCGTGCTCGTAGGCTCTGTTGAAAGAAAAAGAGGCGTTGTAGCCCCAGGTGCCATCCAGTCCCTGGATTTTGGCGTAGGAAGGGCCGCCGCTCAGCGCCATCCGGGTCCGGGAGTCGAAGGCATGGTCCCACCCGGCCGACCAGGCATGGGTCTGGCTGTCCGGGCGGGTGTCGCCGTCGTATTGGGTCTCGCCAAACGAGTATTGCAGCGGGTAGAAGTCTTGGGCACTGTGGACGTAATCAACGCCCAACCGGGCGTCGTACTCATCCAGGTCCGGCGTCCCGGTCGAAGAAGAGGTCTGATTCTGGGTGGTATCGTACAAACCACGGGTATAATCGAGTCCCAGGCTTGAGCGCCAATTGGGGCTGAACCCATGGGCAAGGTCCCCGGAAAAGGTGTGCCTGTCGTAATCCTCGTAGCCGTTGCCAATGGTGTCGCCTTCGTTGCGCAGGATGGAATTGGTGTAGCCCCCGCCGACCCGGCTGTCCTTGGCCAGTGCGTAGTTCGTCCGGGCGGAAGCGGTATTGGTCCAGTATTTCCGGCCATTCAGATCTCTCGACAACTCACTGGGGGTATCAGTCGGGCTGGTTTGGCCGGCATTGGCGTCATAGGTCCTGCTGCCGGTCACCGTGCCGGGATCGTCGGACCGGATATAGGTATCGGCCACGGAACACGACCAGTGTTGGGAGAGCCATCGTTCTCCTTGCAGGTTGAACTGCTGGTCGACCTCGGTCTCTTCAACGACAAAATCGTAGTTGAGTGTGGGGCTGTAGTGCAGACTGATCGTGTCGCGGATATCCCGGGACACGATCAGCACTTCCGGCCGGATCCCGATTTTCTGTGTATCCCCCTCATCGGAAGAGACCGCGCCTTCATGCTTGTAGGACCGTTCCCGAAAATCGACCACGGTGCCGGCGGTGCCGGTGACCGTGGTCTGCCGGGCCAACGCCGGGACACCCCCGAGAGCGAGGGGCAAGAGGAGACTGGCAACCGTCAGGCCTGAAACCGAATAAACCAAGTGCATGGGCGGCCTCGCTGTCAATGCACAACGACTACATCACCGGGTTCAAGCTGAATGTTTTTCTCGATGTTCTTTCCCTCGACAAAATCATCGTAATCGAATTGAAACCGCTGGGCCTTCTTCGCCGGTTTTTCCTGCCCTTTCTCGGGAATCAGTTCGTTGTCCTGGCGGATGATGGTGATGTCCGACTTGGCCCACTCGGTCAACCCTCCGGCCCTGGCCACCGCCTTGACAATGGTGATGGGATAATCGAGATGAAACAGCCCCGGCGCCTTGACCTGGCCCATGACCGTATATTGCCGGCTGTTGCTTTGCACCACCGAGGTGATGACATTCGGTTCCTGAAAGACGGCAGCGTATAATTTTTTCAAGTACTCGGCCAGTTGGGGCAGAGTCATGCCGACCACGTAGACATCGCCGATGTGACGCAGGGAAATGCGGCCGTCAATGCCGACTTCCGCCCCGGTGCCCCGCCCGCGGATGAAATCCTGCCCTTCCGGTTTCGATCCCATCGACGTTGCCGGGCTCTGGGCACCGTTGCCCGGTCCGATTGCCATGGAGCCTTCCCCGTACACTTCAACATACAGGATATCCCGGTAGCCGATGACATATTCCCGATCCTTCTGGGATACCCCCTTGCCGCCCAACACCTCTTGCCGAACCTGTTCCTTGACGTCGTCCTTGACGGCCGCATTACTGCCCGATTCAGCCGCCCAACCCGGCCACGCCATGAACAGACACCCCACGACCACTGCCCAGAAATTCCTTGTTGTGATGCTGAAATACCTTTTCATATCCCTCTCCTTTTCATTCAGCAGGATGCACTTATTGACATTTTATGCTACCGGCATCGTGGTTGCAGGTCAAAGCAAAAAGAACGAATCCTCAATTTTCTCCCGCTGTTGGCGAAGATTTTCCGCTTTGCAATGGCCCTTTTGTGCCATGCATTGAAAATCGCTCTTCCGCCGTCCTCGGTTCTTCGATTTTTATTCCTTAATTTTTTCCGGTTGCGGTATAAGGAGTGAAGCAAAAATCAGCAGATCATCAGTCCACTCTTTCAAAGAGGTCCTCATGGAATCGACGCGCTCGTCAAGAATCATGGCCATGTTGCCGTTGCTTTGCTGCCTGCTCTTGCTTTCCGGCTGCCTGGGTGAAAAGAACAAGGAAGAGCATTACCGGAAGGCCATGGCCTACCAGCAGGAGCACAAGGACAAGGAGGCCATCATCGAGCTGCGCAACGCCATCCAGATCGACCCGAAATACGCCGACGCCCGCTATCAGCTCGGCCTGCTTTACCTGAAGAGCGGGGAAGCCCGCCAGGCCTTCGAAGAGCTGCAACGGGCCGCGACCCTTGACCCGAAAAACTTTGACGCCAGAATCAAGACGGCCGAATTTTACCTGCTCTCCCAGAAGAAGGAAGAGGCCCGGAAAGGCATCGACGAAGTGCTCAAGCAGGCACCGGACAACAAAGACGCCCTGGCCCTGCTGGCCAATCTGGAACTGATCGACGGCAAGACCGATGCCGCGCTCGCCGCCATCGATAAAGCCATCACCACCGCCCCCACCGAGGATCGGCTCTACGCGATCAAGGGCCGGATCCTCACCAAGAAGGAGCAATTCGCCGAAGCGGAGAAGGCCTTGTTGAAAGCCGTGGAACTGGACGGGAAAAAACTGGCCAACCATGCCTCGCTGGCCGCCTTTTACACCGACCGCAAGGACAAGAGCAAGGCCCAGGCCACCCTCGACAAAATGGCCGCCGCCTTCCCCGACTCCCCCCAACCCTACCTGCAGATGGCCGCCATCGACCTGACGGAAAACAATGTGGACGCGGCCGAACAGCACCTGCTCCAGGCGCTCAAGGTCGATCCCAAGAACAGCAGGCTGAAAGTGTCAGTGGCCGAATTTTACGTCAAGAAAGGCGCCTTCGAGCAGGCGGAAAAGCTCTACCAGGAGGCCGTCGCCTCGGCCGACAAACCGGAGGACTACGAAGCCCAACTGGCTGACTTTTACTTTGAATTCGGCAAATTCGACCAGGCCAAGGCAATGCTTGAGAAGGTGACGAAGGCCAACGCCAAGAATGCCACCGCCATCCTGCTCAAGGCCAAGTTCCTGTTGAAGGACGGGAAGAATCAGGAAGCCCTGGACACGGTGAGCGGGCTGATCCGCGACTACCCCAAATGGGGCGAAGCCTACTTTGTCAAGGCCCTGGCCCACAGCAATCTCAAGGACCTGAAACTGGCCAAGGAATCCCTGCTTGAGGCCATCAAGCTCAATCCGGGATTCGCCAAGGCCCACTCCCTGCTCGCCCTGCTTTCGCTGCAAGGGGGCGAGTTCGAAACCGCCAAGAAAGAGGCGGCCACCGCCCTGAAGATCAATCCCCGCGATTTCCAGGCCGCCCTCACCCTGGCCAAGGCAGTGCTCTTTTCCAAGGAATACGCCACCGCGGAAAAGATGTTCACCGAACTCCACGCCAAGGTTCCGGACAACGTGGAAGTGCTGGGCAGTCTCGGCCTGACCTACATAGCCATGCAACAGGAGGCCAAGGCCAAGCAGACCTTTGACAAGGTCCTGGCCCTCCAGCCCGATAACGCCAAGGCCTTCACCTTCCTCCTCCAGATTGCCCAAAAGGGTGGGGCCAAGCCGGAAGAATTGATCCGGATGACCCAGGCCCAGATCGGCAAGGCCCCGAAAAGCGGCGAGTTCCAGGTCCTGCTGGCCAACCTCTACCTGAGCGCCAACCAGCCGGACAAGGCACTCGAAACCTACCAGAAGGCGCAGGACCTCGACCCTGAGAATCTGCAGGCCTATGCCATGAGCGCCCTGATCCTGACCAGGCAGGGCAAGACCGATCAGGCTATCGCCGAGTATAAGGATCTCCTGGCCAAACAGCCCAAGTCCATCGGCGCCTACATGGGTCTGGGCAGCCTCTATGAACAGACCGGCAAAACCGACCTGGCCAAGGAGGCCTACACCAAGATCCTGGCGATCAAGCCCGATTTTGCTCCGGCGGCCAACAATCTGGCCTGGATGATCGCCGAGAGCAAGGATCCGGATCTGGGGGAGGCGCTGCGACTGGCCATGACCGCCAAGCAGCAGCAGCCCGACGATGCGCACATCACCGACACCCTGGGCTGGGTGCATTACAAACGGGGTTCGTTCAACTTGGCCCGCAACGAATTCGCCCAGGCGGTGCACAAACAGGAAGAGATGCCCGTTCTCCGCTATCACCTCGCCCTGGCGCTCTATGGCGAGGGCAAGAAGGAGGAGGCGATCAAGGAGCTGGAGAAGGCCTTGGGACAGGACAAGCCCTTCACGGAAAAGGATCAGGCCGCCGCCGTCTTGCAGAAGTGGCGGAACGAGCGATAGGTCGTCATGGAGACCTCGCAACCGCTGCGGGCGCCGATCGTCAGCACCCAACAACTCCAGGACCGGGTGCAGGAACTCGGCCGGCAGATCACCAATGATTACCGGGGCCGACAATTGGTGCTCCTGGGGGTGTTGAACGGCGCCTTTATCTTTGCCGCCGACCTATGCCGGGCCATCGATCTCGATCTGGAAATCGATTTCATCCGGGTGACCAGCTACGGCGCCTCGACCGTATCGTCGGGCACCATCCGTCTGCTCAAGGAACCGGGCCTTGAACTGGCCGGCAAGGATGTCCTGCTGGTCGAGGATATTGTCGACACCGGCACCACCATGGCCTGGCTGCGGGATCATTTCCGGGACAGCCCGGCCCGATCGGTGCGGATCTGCTCGCTGATCGACAAAAAAGAACGCCGGCTCGTCCCGGTCGAGGTCGATTACATCGGCTTTGCCCTCGACCGGGGGTTTCTCGTCGGCTACGGCCTGGACTACGCGGAGAAATACCGCAATCTTCCGGCTATTTATTCCCTGGATTAGAACACATCCGGTCCAACGGACAGATGGACCGAACCGGTTTTCAACCTGCTTCAATGGAGGCTGTTATGCGAAAGAAGAATTTTGCCGTGATCCTCTCCGGCTGCGGTCATCAGGATGGCGCCGAAATCCACGAGGCCACCTTCACCCTGTGGGCGATCCATAAAAATGGGGCGGACTTTCAGTGCTATGCCCCCGACATCAAGCAGCATCACGTGCTCAACCATATCACCGGCCAGGAGATGAGCGAGAAGCGCAACGTGCTGATCGAATCGGCCCGGATCGCCCGGGGCAAGATCGCCGCGCTCGCCACCTTTGCCCCCGACTCGGCCGACGGCCTGGTGATCCCCGGCGGCTTCGGCGCGGCCAAAAACCTGTGCAGCTACGCCTTCGACGGCGCCCAATGCACGGTGAACAACGACGTGGCCACGGCGATCAAGGCCATGCACGCCGCCGGCAAGCCGATCGGCGCCCTGTGCATCGCCCCGGTCATCCTTGCCAGGGTCCTGGGCAACGTCACCCTGACCATCGGCCAAGATCAGGCCACCGCCGACAACCTCGCCGCCATGGGTGCCCGGCACCAACCGACCATGCATGGCGAAATCGCCGTCGACCGGGAGCGCAAGATCGTCAGCACCCCCTGCTACATGCTCAATTCCCGGCTGGACCAGATCGCCGACGGTGCCGACAACCTGATCCGGGCCATGCTGGAGATGATGGCGTAACCTTCCCTCCTCGACGCCTTTTTTCGGATATTTCCTCGCCAAACACCCGCAAGGCGGGGAGGCAGCTTTCGCCGCCTCCCCGCCTTGACGGAGCCTCTCCGCGGCTTATCGTTTGAAAACAGCTAGTCAGGTTGTTGAGACTGTAGTCTGTTAGGACTCCGCAAAGAACGAATCAAGGCGCCCAGAACCTTTTCGGTCTCTAACAGCCTTGATTCATAGGTAGAAACCGTGTTTTCGACAAAGTATCCTAAGCGATTGGCCAAAGTGAATTGGTAATGCAATTCACTTAAAGATGCAAAAGCGATTTCGAGAAACCGAAGGTACTCAAGCTGGCTTTCACGAGCACATCCTTCTACAATGTTCGATGGGATCGACACCGCAGATCTTCTCATTTGAGAAGTCAGCCCGTACAGTTCTTCTTTAGGAAAGCTTCTCGTTTCACGATCCGTGAACATCGCTATTTCATCGGCCAATACAAAAGGCCTAAGCTTTGTGTGATCCCGCATGGTTTCCTCCTCACCGCCTAAATGCCTACAGCCTATCCACCTGACTAACGCCATTGACAACCGGTTACAAATCGACAACTGACAGACCCCTCTCAATCCACGAAAGGAACCATCCATGAATACCATGAAAACCTTCATGCTCATGGCGGCGCTCACCGCCCTGTTCATGATTGCCGGCCAGGCGATGGGCGGCCAGCAAGGCATGATCATCGCCCTTCTTTTGGCCCTCGGCCTCAATTTCTTTGCCTACTGGAATTCGGACAAGATGGCCCTGGCCATGAACCACGCCCGCGAGGTCTCGTTGGCGGAGGCGCCCGATCTCCACCAATTGGTGGCCGGATTGGCCGCGCGGGCCGGGCTGCCCAAGCCCAAGGTCTACGTCATCGACGAGGCCACCCCCAACGCCTTTGCCACCGGCCGTAACCCCGAGCATGCGGCGGTGGCGGTCACCACTGGCCTGCTCCAGGTGCTGGACCGTTATGAACTGGAAGGGGTGGTCGCCCACGAGCTGGCCCACATCAAGAACCGGGACATCCTGATCGGGTCGATTGCCGCGGTCATGGCGGGTGCGATCTCCTACCTGGCCACCATGGCGCAGTGGGCCATGCTGTTCGGCGGCAGCCGCAGCGATGAGGAAGGGGGCAGCAACCCGCTGGTGATGCTGGTGACCATGCTGGTGGCGCCGCTGGCCGCCAGCCTCATCCAGATGGCCATTTCCCGCGGCCGGGAATATATGGCCGATGCCACCGGTGCCGAGATCTGCGGCCATCCGAAATCCCTGGCCAGCGCCCTTAATAAGCTCGCCAACTCCAACGCCCAGCGACCGATGGATGTCAACCCGGCCTCGGCCCAGATGTACATCGTCAACCCGCTCAGCGGTGGCACCATCGCCAATCTCTTTTCGACCCACCCGCCCATGGAGGAACGCATCCGCCGCTTGCTGGCGATGTGAACTGCGCGGCCGCAAGGCTTTGCCGGATCGTTTTTGTTGCCCTGAGCTGTTTCGCCCGGAGGGCCGGGCTCCTGCGAAGACCCATCAAAAGGGCGGAGGAGCCCTCCGTGGGCGACAAAAGAGCTGGAATCTGAGGAAGGTTCGAGATCTCTCCGGAGGTCGAGATGACGGGAAAGGGTGGTGGCTAAGAGGACAGGAGGGCAATTTTTTACAGCCGGTTGACCAGTCCGGCAAAGGCAGCGCCGTCCAGACACCCCTGCCCCAGCATGATGCCGCCAAGCCCCGGCAGCCGCCACAAACCGGCCCCGTTGTCCACGGTCACCCCGCCGCCGTACAGCACCGGCCGGTTGTCGATCGTGCGGGCGATCTGCGGCAGGAGGGCCAAAATCTCCGCCTCGCCCCGGGCCATCTCCAGGGTGGCCGGGGTGGCCGGCGTATAGGCCCAGATCAGCCTTCCCAGTTCCTCCCCCGCCATGGCTGCGGCCTGCGGCGTCAACAGCTCCCGGTCGACGCAGACGATGGGGTGCAGGTCTTCGGCCAGCGACTCGTAGGCCTGCCGGGCCACATCCTGCACGGTTTCATGGAAATAGCGCCGCCGCTCCCGATGGCCGATCAGGGTGTATCGGGCCAGGCCGCGCAGCCAGGCCGCCGGAATCGCGCCGGTGTAGCTGCCCTGGGGATAGGAGGAGACCCCCTGGGACGCCAGGCAGACGCCGGCCAGAGGTCGCGTTCGCTCGGCAACCCGCTCCATGGCCAAAAACGGCACCGCCAGTACCACCTCCAGATCGAGCCGCGGCCGGTAGACACCGGCAAAGGCCTCGCACCACTGCATCGCCCGTTCCGGCGACAGATTGGCCTTCCAGTTGGCCAGCACCATTTTTTTCATCCTTGTTCCTCCGGAAAGCAATCCACAGATCGATTTGATCGTTTTTATTGTCCTGAGTTGTTTCGCCCGGAGGGCCGGGCTCCTCCGAGGACACAGCAAAAAGGCGTAGGAGCCCACCCCGTGGGCGATAAAAGAGCGAAAAAAAAAATCAGGACCCGGGATTGCGGTCCGCCTGGCGCAGGCTGTCCCGCTCAAGTCGGCGCACCTGGGGCGCTTCTTTGCTCGTTTCAAGAAGCGTTGCCCGGTCGCCAGGCGCAAACAGGGTCACTAGGGCGCCGATGACCCCGAGCCCCAGCAGGGTCAGCGCCAGCACCAGTACCAGGAATCGAAGCGGGGACATGCGCTTTGGTTCAGCGTTGGCCATGGCCGCGCAATGCCTCAATCTTCCGACGTGGTCAGCAGCGCGGCGAGGACGGACCGGACCCGGTGGGCATCGGCCCCGGTGATGACCACGGTCTTGCTCCGGCTCTGCTGGCCGCTTTTGATGACCAGGGCGGATTTGGGTAGATGGAAGAGTTTGGCCAGATAGGCGATAACCGCCTGGTTGGCCTTGCCGTCAACCGGCGGCGTGGTCAGGCGAAGCTTGAGCATGTCGCCCTGCAAACCGGCCAGACCGTTGGCCGCGGCCCGGGGCTGGACATGCAAACGGAGCAGCAGGGAACCGTCGGGCAGGGTGTGCAGGCAGGGGATTTCGGACGACCGATTCATCCTAACAACGACTGCTGCTTTTGAAATTGATAAGATTGCCCATATCTTGTTGGCCGAGGTCTTCACCTAATGGGTAAGCTTTTATGACCGTCATTCTGGCGCAGGCCGGAATCCAGAAAGTGATTCTGCATGGTGTGAAACGCTCTGGACCCCGGTCTGCGCCGGGGTGACGGATCTCCGGCCTTGAGCAACTCGTCGTCAAGGGCGTACTCTTCGAATCGAAACACTTGGCTCCACGGCCCTAATCGAACAGTTCCGCTTGCGGCAGCAAGGCTCCTTGCAGATCCTTTTCGGAAAGAAGCGGCTCGCCCTCTACGGGCCAACGGATGGCAAGGGAAGGATCGTTCCAGAGAATGGTCCGTTCAAACTGAGGGGCATAATAATCCGTGGTCTTATACAGGAACTCTGCCGATTCGCTCAGCACCAGGAAACCATGGGCGAACCCTTCCGGTATCCACAGTTGTCTTTTATTGGCCGCGCTCAGCACCTCGCCCACCCATTGGCCAAAGGTGGGAGAACTTTTGCGGATGTCGACCGCCACGTCGAACACCTCGCCCCGAACCACCCGCACCAGCTTGCCCTGGGGCTGACTGATCTGGTAATGCAGGCCGCGGAGGACATTGTGCAGCGAGCAGGAATGGTTGTCCTGAACAAACCGGACGTTTCGCCCGATGGCCGTTTCGAATCGCCGGTGGTTGTAGCTTTCAAAGAAGAAGCCGCGGGCATCGGCAAACACCCTGGGCTCGAGCACCAGGACCTCGGGGAGGGCAAGCGGCGTCATCTCCATCAGAACACCCGCTGTTTCAAGACCCGCAGCAGATACTCGCCGTAGCCGCTCTTCAGCAAGGGCCGCGCCAACTCTTCCAACTGGGCGGCATCGATCCATTCCTGGCGAAAGGCGATCTCCTCCGGGCACGCCACTTTCAATCCCTGGCGCTGCTCCAGGGTAGCGATGAACTGGCCGGCATCGAGCAGGGAGGTATGGGTGCCGGTATCGAGCCAGGCATAGCCGCGCCCCATGATCTCGACCTGCAACTGTCCCTGTTCCAGATAGAGGCGGTTCAGGTCGGTGATTTCCAGCTCGCCCCGCGCTGAGGGACGGAGACGCTCCACCAGTTCCACTGCCTGGCCATCGTAAAAATAGAGCCCGGTGACGGCGTAGTTCGATTTCGGCGTTTCCGGTTTCTCCTCGATCGAAATGACCTTGCCGTTCCCATCGAATTCGGCCACGCCGTAGCGTTCCGGGTCCTGGACATGGTAAACGAAAACCGTCGCCCCCTGGTCATTGCTTTGGGCATGCCGCAGCAAACGATAAAAATCATGACCGTAAAAGACGTTGTCCCCCAGGACCAGGGCGGAAGGATCGCCGGCAATGAAGTCCCGGCCGATGAGGAAGGCCTGCGCCAGTCCCCCCGGAGAAGGTTGGACGGCATAGGACAGGTTCAGCCCCCACTGACGGCCGTCGCCCAGCAGCGCCTGGAAGCGCGGCGTGTCCTCCGGCGTGGAAATCAGCAGAATATCGCGGATACCCGCCAGCATCAGCGTGGAGAGCGGGTAATAGACCATGGGCTTGTCGTACACCGGCAGCAACTGTTTGGAGATCGCCTGGGTCACCGGATACAGCCGCGTTCCGGAACCGCCGGCGAGAATAATGCCTTTGCGTGTTGTCATGGGGTCAGTATCTGTTGCAGGATATGGTGGATCCCGAGCCGCCAGTCAGGCAGTTCGAGGCCGAAGGTGGTGCGGAAAAGGGTGGTATCCAACTGGGAATTGGCCGGCCGCTTGGCCGGAAGGGGATACTCTGCCGTGGTGATCGGTTTGACGGCCGCCGGCGGCACCCGCAAGGTTCTGCCGGCCCGGACCGCCTGCTCCAGGATGAACCGGGCAAACTCGTACCAGGTGGTGACGCCGCCTGCGGTCAGGTGATAGAGGCCGAAGGGGAAATCGGCCATGCCTTCCCGCCCTGCCCGCCCGACCAACTGCGCCGTGCTATCGGCGAGCAGGGCCGCGGAGGTGGGCGCCCCGTACTGATCGGCGACGATGTTGAGGTGGCCCCGTTCCGCGGCCAGTCGCAGCATGGTTTTGGCGAAATTGTGACCGTGGGCGCCGACCACCCAACTGGTGCGGAGAATGCAGTGCCGGGGACAGGTGCGCTGCAACGCCGCCTCACCGTCTTTTTTGGTCCGGCCGTAGACACCCAGCGGGTTGGGGGCGTCGGTCTCCCGATAGGGGGCGGTCTGGGTGCCGTCGAAGACATAATCGGTCGAGTAATGGATCACCCAGGCCCCGAGCCGGTCCGCCTCTTCACCCAGAATGCGGGGAGCCGTGGCATTGACCGCGGCCGCGATTTCGGCCTCGCTCTCGGCGCGGTCAACCGCGGTGTAGGCGGCCGGGTTGACGATCAGATCCGGCTGCACCGAGCGCACCAGGGCGCGAAGGGATTCGGGGTCGGCCAGGTTACACTCATTGCGGCCGCAGGCCACAATCCGGCCCAGAGGCGCCAGGGCCCGCTGCAACTCAAAGCCGAGTTGGCCGTTTCTGCCGGTGAGCAGAATCTTCACACCCGCTCTCCGTAATTATGCTCGATCCACTGGCGATAGGCACCGCTGGTCACCCGGCTTGTCCACTCCTGGTGGGCCAGGTACCAGGCCACGGTCTTGCGGATACCGGTCTGGAAGGTCTCGGCCGGCCGCCAGTCCAACTGTTGCTCGATCTTGCGGGCATCGATGGCATAACGGCGATCATGGCCGGGGCGATCGGCCACATGGGTGATCAGGCGGCCATAGCTGCCGGCGGGATCGGGCCGGAGTTCATCCAGCAAGCGGACCACGATGGCAACGATATCGATATTCGTCATCTCGTTCCAGCCGCCGACATTGTACACCTCGCCCTCCTGTCCGGCTTCGAGGATTCGGCGGATGGCGCTGCAATGGTCCGCGACGTAGAGCCAGTCGCGAACCTGGCGGCCGTCGCCGTATACCGGCAGGGGCTTGCCGGCCAAGGCGTTGGTGATCATCAACGGGATCAACTTTTCCGGGAAATGGTAGGGCCCGTAATTGTTGGAGCAGTTGCTGGTGGTCACCGGCAGGCCATAGGTGTGGTGCCAGGCCCGGACCAGATGGTCGCTCGCCGCCTTGCTCGCCGAATAGGGGCTGTTGGGCTGATAGAGGCTGGTTTCGGTAAAGGGCGGCTCGTCCGGCTGGAGCGAGCCGTAGACCTCATCGGTACTGACGTGGTGAAAACGGAAACGCTGCCGATCAGGGGAGTCGAGGGTGGCGAAATGGGCGCGGGCCTCCTCCAGCAGGGTGAAGGTGCCGTCGATATTGGTGCGCATGAATTCGCCCGGCCCGTGAATGGAGCGGTCGACATGGCTCTCCGCCGCAAAATGGACGATGGCCCGCGGCCGATGCTCGCGCAGCAGCCGTGCAACCAGCTCCCGGTCGCAGATGTCGCCCTGGATAAAGATATGCCGGGCATCACCGGCAAGATCGGCCAGATTTTCCAGGTTACCGGCATAGGTCAGCTTATCGAGGTTGACCACCGGTTCATCGGACTGGGCCAGCCAGTCGAGGACAAAATTGCTGCCGATGAAACCGGCGCCGCCGGTCACGAGAATCGCCATAGTTCCCCCCTGATTGATCCCTGTCGGACGTTACACCATCATCGGCGCCATCTACTGCAAACCCACCGCGATCTGTTGCAGGGTGGGCACGAGGAAGCTCTGGAGAAAGATGATGATCAGGATGAGGAGCATCGGGCTGAGGTCGAGCCCGCCCATGATCGGCACCACCCGGCGGATCCTCTCCAGCAGCGGATCGGTCACCTGGCGGAGGAAGCGGACAATGGGGTTGTAGGGATCGGCGTTCACCCAGGTGATGACCGCCCGGGCGATCACCACCCAGATGTAGGCACCGAGGACGAAGTTGATCAGTTTGGCCAGGGCCATGAGGAAGTTGCCGAGCATGAACATAGGAGTACCTGTGTGCTAAGAAAGAGAGATGGGTCGTTCGATTCCAGGCCATGCGGCCGGTCAGGCCACCCGGCTGCCGACGGCCACCGGCCCGGCCACCGTGGCCACCACCAGCTTTTCCGTGCCGTCCGGCCGCTGCTCCTTGGCCGCCAGCACCATGCCCTGGGAGGGGATGCCCATCAGCTTGGCCGGCTTGAGATTGGCGACGATGAGCACTTTCTGGCCGATGAGCGCCTCCGGGGTGTAATGCTGGGCAATGCCGGCGACAATGGTTCGTGCTTCCGGCGCCTTCACCGTCAGCTTGAGCAACCGGTCCGATTTGGCCACCTTTTCGGCGGCCACGATCTCGGCCACCCGCAGGTCCACCGTCTTGAACTGATCGAAGCTGATCAACCCTTCCTCGCCCACGGGCTCCGGTTCCTTTTTCGCCGCTTGCTTGGCGGCGGTCGGGGCGACGATCTCGGCCTTCTCCAGCCGGGGAAACAGCGGCCCGACCTTGCCGATGACCGTGCCCACCGGAATCTCGCCCCACTCCATGGCCTCGTCGATGACCGCAGTGGCAAGCCGCTCTTCCAGGCCCAGGGCGACCGCCATCTTCCCGGCGGTGGTCGGCATGATCGGGCTCAGGACCAGGGCGATTTTCCACAGGGCCTCGGCCAGGAAACAGAGCACGGTCCGCAAGCGGGCGGCCTGGCGCGAATGCTTGGCCAGCTCCCAGGGGGCGTTGGTGACGATGTAGCGGTTGAGCATCCCGATCACTTCCCAAATGGCCTGCAACGCCTTGTGGAATTTAAAATCGTCCATGCTTTCCCGATACTGGACCACCATGGCCGAGACCGCGCTCATCAGCTCGCGGTCGTCCGGGGTGAGCATGCTGACCGACTCGCGCTCCGGAATCCGGCCGGCCGCATACTTGTCGATCATGGTCAGGGAGCGGGAAAAGAGATTGCCGAGGTCGTTGGCCAGATCGGAGTTGTGGCGGGCGAAGATGGCGTCGCCGGAAAAGGAGGAATCCAGGCCAAAGCTCATCTCCCGGAGGACAAAATAGCGGACCGTATCCACGCCGTAGGTCTCGACCAGCTCCCGGGGCCGGATCACGTTGCCCAGCGATTTCGACATCTTGGTGGCGTCCACGTTCCAGTAGCCGTGGACATGGAGGCGCTGGTAGGGTTCGAGTTCCATGGCCCGGAGCATGGTCGGCCAGTAGATGGCATGGGGCTTGAGGATATCCTTGGCGATGACGTGCTCGGCCCCGGCCCAGTATCGGGCGAAATCCGGGCCGTCGGGATAACCGATGCCGGTGAGGTAGTTGATCAGGGCGTCGAACCAGACGTAGGTGACGAACTTGTCGTCGAAGGGCAGCGGAATGCCCCAGGTCAGGCGGGAGGTCGGCCGGGAGATGCACAGATCCTCCAGCGGTTCGCTCAAGAACGACAGCACCTCGTTGCGGTAGCGCTCCGGGGTGATGAATTCCGGATTGGACTTGATGTGGTCGATCAGCCAGTCCTGATATTTGGACATCCGGAAAAAATAATTCTGTTCGGTGATCGCCTTGGGCTCCACCAGGTGATCGGGGCACTTGCCCTCCACCAACTCCTTCTCGGTGAGAAACCGCTCGCAGCCCTTGCAGTACAGGCCCGAATATTCGCTGAAATAGATGTCGCCCCGGTCGTAGACCTGCTGGAGGATGTCCTGCACGGTCTTGATGTGGTCGGCATCGGTGGTGCGGATGAGGTGATCCGGCCGGATGGTCAACAGCGGCCAGGTCTCCTTGAAGGTGGCGCTGATGCGGTCGACATAGGCGCGCGGCGTTTCCCCGGCCTTGGCCGCGGCCTCGGCGATCTTCTCGCCGTGCTCGTCGGTGCCGGTCTGGAAGCGGACCTCGTCGCCGCAGAGGCGGCGGAACCGGCTGTAAGCGTCGGTGACGATGGTGGTGTAGGCATGCCCCAGGTGGGGCATGGCGTTGACATAGTAGATCGGGGTGGTGACGTAGGTTGGCATGCTGGATTTCTTTTTATTGGAAGATAGAGGGAATCATTGCTCTCCATGGCGGCCCCGGGATTTCGCGGGAAAGACCGCCGGATCGAATCAGTCGTCCTCGGGCGGCGGCCCGTCCTGCATGCCCCAGATGTCGATGGAGCCCCGCCTCCCTTTTTTCCCCGGCCCCTTGCGGTGGCCGGTGCTTTTCGGGATCGGGTCCGCGGCCCGCCACTCTTCCTCGGTGAACACCCGCTCCTCCCCATCGGTGGCATACGCCACCACCTTGCCCAGCAGGGGGACCAGCCGGGTGACCTGATAGGTCTTGCCCTCGAACTGGATCTGCCGCCCGACCCGGGGCATCCCCTTTTTCATGGTCTTGTAGGTCTCGTATTCATAGGTCAGGCAGCAGAGCAACCGGTTGCACAACCCCGAGATCTTGGCCGGATTGAGCGGCAGATCCTGGGTCTTGGCCATCTTGATCGAGACCGAATCGAACTTGTTGAGGAAGGAGGTGCAGCACAGTTCGCGGCCACAGGGCCCGAGTCCGCCGATCATCTGGGTTTCGTGCCGGACCCCGATCTGGCGCATCTCCACCCGGGTCCGAAACTCCTGCACCAGCACCTTGACCAGCTCGCGAAAATCGACCCGGCTTTCGGCGGTGAAATAAAAGATGATCTTGGAGCCGTTGAAGAACCGCTCCACCCGCACCAGATGCATCGGCAGGTGCAGGTTCGCGATCTGGCGCTGACAGAGCCGGAAGGCCGACTCCTCCAATTGCGCCAGGAGCTGGTATTTTTCCTGCTCCTCGTTGCTGGCCCGGCGCTGGATCCGGTAGCCCACCGGTTGGTCGCCATAGATCGCTCCCGGGGAATGGCTGACCACGGTGGCCGGTTCCGGTCCCTGCTCGGTCCGGACCATCACCCGGTCGCCCCGGACCAGGTCGGCAAAAGGGGCGGTGGCGGTAAACTCCTGCCCCTGCTCGCGAAAACGAATTTTATAATAATGCAGCACCGCCTCCTCGCCACCGCCTTCCCTGCTCGGGGACGGCTCGGCGGATTGCGGCTCGCTTTGTGTATCGGTCATGGTTGGTTAGGACAACTAAGGGGACTGCAATCAAACAGATCCAGGAGCAGCACTTCGCTGATCAGACCACGATTGCAGTTTCTGGCAAGTGCTTGTTCCGCCAGATCAATGGCCGCCATCTTAGCAGAAAGCCGGGTTAAATTCCAGCGTTCTCTTGCCCGCGCCACTTCGGGCGCCGTGGCCTCGCTCCCGCCACGGGCGGCCATGACGTTTTTCAGGAAAATCCGCAGCAGGGCCAGCAAGGGCTCCATCCCCTCCTTGGCCTCGGCCAGCTCCACGGCCAGGGCCAGGGCCTGTTCCACCCGCTCGGCCGCTTTTTCCTGCCGCCCGCTCACTTCCTCCACAAGGCGTCGATAGAGAGCGAGGGCGCCCTCGGTCTCCATGACCAGGGCCTGACCGGGACAGCCGTCAGCCAGGGCCGCCAGGGCCTCGCTGTCGGCCCGCGCCAGTTCCGGGCGCTGCCGGCCGATGATGGTGGTCGCCAGATCGAGCGGCAGGGGGGCAAAGGGGATGACCTGGCAGCGGGAGACGATGGTGTCCAGGATCGAACCGGCGCCGGTGCCCACCAGGATGAGCAGGTTGTCCGGGGGCGGCTCCTCCAGCACCTTGAGCAGGCTGTTGCCCGCCTCCCGTCGCATGGTGTGCACCTCTTCCAGGAGGACGACCCGCAGTCGGCTCTCGAACGGGGCGAAATTGAGCGCCTTTTTCAGCTCGCGGATCTGATCGATCTTGATCGCGGCGCCGTCCGGGCGGATGCGGAGAAAATCCGGATGATTGGAGGAGCGGAACTTGAGGCAGCCGGGACAGAGACCGCAGGCCCGATCCGCCTGGGGTTGGCGGCAGAGAAGCACCGCCGCCAGGTCCAGGGCCACGGTGGTCTTGCCCACCCCGTCCGGGCCGGCGAACAGGTAGGCATGGGCCAGGCGGCCGCTGGTCAGGGCCCGGCCGAGCAGCGTCAGGGCTTTGGCCTGGCCGAGAACCGAGGAAAAGGCCATGGCTCAGAACAGGGATTGCTGCCGCTGGGTCGCGCCCTTCTTGGCGCGCGGCGGGGGCAGGGGTTGGGGCGGGGGTGCCTCCTCGGGTTCGGGAACCTCCTCGGGCGCCACCTCGGGAACGTCGCTCGAACTGCTCAGCGCCTCGTCCCCACCGGGGGCTCGGAGGTAGAGGTACCGCTCCAGGTGACGCTGGTACTCGGTCCACTGCCAGCCGCCGCCGCTCATCCTGGCCTGCAATCCGGCCATATAGTTCATCTTGGCGTCGATGTCGTCGAGATGGTGGAGCAGGATGGCCTCGGGCGTCATCGGCAGCACCGGCGAGCCGTAGCCGTACTGGCCGTGATGGCTGAGGATGATGTGGATCAGGCGGTCGACCTGCTCGGGGGCGATCCCCTCGGCCTGGGTTGCGGCCCGGCGGACCAGATCCACCCCCAGCACCAGGTGGCCGACCAGCCGGCCCCGGTCGGTATAGTTAAAGGGCGGCCGGGCGAAATCGAACTCCTCGATCTTGGCCAGATCGTGCACCAGGGCCCCGACGATGAGCATGTCCCGCTCGATCAGCGAATAATGGGACGCCGCTTGCTCCGCCATGGCGACAATCGACAGGGTGTGCTCGATCAGGCCGCCGATGTAGGCGTGATGCAGCTTCTTGGCCGCCGGCGCCCGTTGGAATCGGGCCAGGGTCTCGCCCTGGAAGAGGGCGTGCAAGAGGGCGCGCAGCGGCGGATCATTGATACCCGCGATCACCGTTTCCAGCTCCGCCGCCATCTCGGCCAAGGGCCGGGCGCTCGCCGGCATGAAATCGGCCATGTCGACCGCGGTCTCGGCCACCCGCTTGAGCGCCACCACACTGAGCTGCATCTGGTCGCGGAAGGGTTTGGCCACGGCCTGCACCAGGACGAAATGCCCCTCCTCGGCCTGGGCATCGAACTGAAGGGCATTGTCCCAGATGCGGGCCTCGACCTCGCCGGTCCGGTCCATCAGCGCCAGGGCCAGGTAGGGCTTGCCGGCCTTGGTCTCGGCCAGCGATTTCTTGCTGACCAGGAACACCTCCTGGAACTGCTGGCCGGCGGTCAACTGGGCCACGAATATTTTTTTGGCATGGGTCGACATGGTCTGGTCTCCTTCGCACCGGCCGTAGAGGGCCGGGACCGGCAATCCACACAAGCCCGCGGCAGCGGGTCCGGGAATCAGGTCAGGCGCCATGGTCCCGTCCGAGGCTTGCCGCGGCCTCTATTTCGGGTATAGTGCGCATTCCCGCCGGCCTGGCCGGTCCCTGAGATATACCATCTTCGCGCCGCGGTGCAAGCAGTTATGAAAATCGACCTCCTGATCACCAACTGTGCGGTGCTCGCCGTTCCCGGTGGCGGCCCGCCCATCGATCCCGGTTTTGTCGCCATCGGAGCCGCGACCATCCTGGCGATTGGTCCCATGGCCGCCTGCCCGCCGGTCGAGACGGCAACGGTGCTGGACGGCCGGGGGCTTTTGGCCATGCCCGGTCTGGTCAACGGCCATTGCCATGCCCCCATGACCCTGTTCCGGGGCCTGGCCGACGACCTCGACCTGATGGCCTGGCTCCATGGCCATATCTTTCCCGCCGAAGCCCGGCAGGTCAATTCCGAGATGGTCTATTGGTGTTCCAGGCTGGCCGCCGCCGAGATGCTCTTGAGCGGCACCACTACGGTGGCCGACGGCTATTTCCTGGAGGACGAGGTGGCGCGCGCCTGCGCCGAGACCGGCCTGCGCTGCGTGGCGGCCCAGGCGGTGATCGACTTCCCGGCGCCCGGCGCGGAGGACCCGCGGCAAAACATCGAGGTGGCGGCCCGGTTTCTGGAACGCTGGCAGGGGCGCGATCCGCTGGTCACGCCGGCGGTCTTTGCCCACGCGCCCTACACCTGCGGCAACGACACCCTGCGCCGGGCCAAGGAGTTGACCGATGCCTTCCGGGCGCCGCTGTTCATCCATGCGGCCGAAACCAGGACAGAGGCCGGCCAGATCGCCGAGCCGCTGGCACCGACCCCCATCGGCCACCTGGCGGCGCTGGGCATCCTCGATCGGAACACGGTCTGCGTCCACTGCGTCTGGGCCGACCAGCGGGATCTCGACCGGCTCGCCGAGCACGACGCCGCCGTGGTGACCTGCCCCCAGAGCAACGCCAAGCTGGCTTCGGGCCGGGCACCGCTGGCCGCCATGCTGGGGCGCGGCCTGCGGCTGGCCCTGGGCACCGACTCCGCCGCCTCCAACAACAACCTCGACCTGTTTCGGGAGATGGACTTCGCCGCCAAGCTGCACAAGGTCAACCCCGGCGACCCCACGGCCATCCCGGCCACTAGTCTCCTGGCAATGGCCACCTGGGACGGCGCTTCGGCCCTCGGCCTGCCCGAGGCTCACGGCACCCTCGTCGCCGGCGCCCCGGCGGACCTGATCCTGATCGACTTGCAACAGCCGCATCTCCAGCCCTGCCACGGTCCCAATCTCCTGGTCTACAGCGGGGCCGGCGCCGCTGTTCACACCGTGATCGTCAACGGGAGGCTGGTGGTGAAAAACCGGCAACTCCTGACCATGGACCTCAAGGCAATCTATGCCCGAGTACGCCGGCTCGCGGCCGGGTGAGGCGGGAGCGGAATCAGAGATTGAAGCGAATATTGAGGATGTCGCCGTCGACGACGATGTAGTCCTTGCCCTGGACAGAGAGTTTGCCGGCCTTTTTCAGCTCCGCCTCGCTGCCGTGGGCGATCAGCTCGTCGTAGTGCATGACCTCGGCCCGGATGAACCCCTTCTGCAAGTCGGTATGGATGGCGCCGGCGGCCACCGGCGCCGGCGAATTGACCCGCACCAGCCACTGGCGGACCTCGTCCTTGCCCACGGTGAAAAAGGAAATCCGGCCCAGGGCCTTCAGGCACAACTGGGTCAGGACCTCCAGGGCCGGTTTGGCGATGCCGAGATCGCGGAGGAATTCCTGCCGTTCCTCCTCGCTGTCCAAGAGGGCGATCTCCGACTCGACCTTAGCCGAGACGGTCATGGCCTCCATCTTACCGGTGGCGCAGAGGTCGCGCATCCGTTCGAGCAGGGAGGTGTCGCCCACCTGGTCCTCGCCGACATTGAAGGCCACAATCAACTCCTTGCGGGTGATGAGGGGGTAGCTGCGAAGCAACAGTTCCTCCTCCTCGCTCAGTTCCATCAGCCGCAGCGGCCGTTCGCTTTCGAGCTGGGCCTGCATCCGCTTGAGCAGTTCGAGTTCCTTGGCCTGGCGCTCGTCCTTCACCTTCTTCAGGCCGGTCTCCAACCGCTCGATCCGTTTTTCCAGGAAGACCTGGTCATGGAGCAGCAGCTCCGCGTTGACCATCTCGACATCGCGCAGCGGATCGACCGACCCCGCGGCATGGTAGACCGACTCGTCCTCAAAGGCGCGCACCACGTGGCAGAGGGCGTCGACGTCGCTGATATCGCGGAAGATGTCGCCCTTGGCGATCGCCTCCTGCTCCATCTTGGGCAGCAGCACCAGGTCGATGCGGGCCCTGGCCTCCTTTTTCGGCTGATAGAGGGCCACCAGCCGATCAAACCGCTGATCGACGATATCGGCCGTTCCGGGAACCGGTTTCGGCGGCCCGCCCGCCTCATGGACCTCGCTGCCGGTCAATACCTGAAAAAGCGTTTTCTTGCCTGTCTGGGGCAAACCGATAATTCCAACTTTCATGTGCGTCTTGTTCCTTTACTGATAACACGAGCCGGGCTCGCCACTTGCGCTCGTCGATGTCATTTCACAGCAAACCGGGATGCTCGGAGATCTCCTCGTCGATCCGGTCGGGATCGGGGGCGTTAAAACGAACCAGGTTCTGGAGATGAAACAGATTTTCCGGGCTGATCCTGGTGAACCGGACCCCTACCGATTCGCCGTCGCTGCGGATAATCTCGCCGTACACCTCCACCCCCAAATCGGCAGCGGCCTCGAACGGCAGCCAAAATCGACAGGGCAAACCTGCCTCGAAATGGACGGTGGTTTGCAGCGAACATCCGCCGACGCTGAGATTATTAATCTGAGCAAAGGGATAGACCGTCTCGTTCACCGTCAATTCCGCTGCCATCCTGAACTCGATACGACTGAATCTTCTTTTATCCATCGGGACCTCGATTCACGTATGGTTTCGACAAAGAGAGAAAATGAGCCTGCATGCGGGATAGCCCGTAAAACGCACAAGACAAAACCGCAGCCCTTTGCCCGCGAAATACGGAGAGAGGGGCGGAAGGAGAACGCTGCAAGGCCCGGGGGCGCGAAGAGGGTGCGAAACCGGCAAGAAACACCGGGGTCCGACCACGGCCCTGATGCCGTTTTACTTCCAGGCGGACAGGTCCGCTCAACGGCAGCGTCCGTTCTTCTCGTCCAAGGCCTCCTGGATCTCCCTCTGGATCGACTCCACCGTGGCGAGCGGGTCGCTGGAGGTGCTGATCGGCCGGCCGATCACCACATAGTCGGCGCCGTTGCGGACAGCATCTTTCGCGGTGGCAATCCTTTTTTGGTCGTCGTTCTGGATGGTGTCCCGGTTGATGCCGGGCCGGATGCCGGGAGTAACGATGAGAAAGTTCTGCTTGATATTCTCTCGCAACGCGCCGGCCTCAAGGGCTGAGGAAACCACGCCGTCACATCCGAGTTCGACCGCCTTCCGCGACCGGAAGAGCACTAGGTCCTCCACTCTCTTGGTGAATCCCATGTGGACCATGTCCGACTGGTCGAAACTGGTGAGCACGGTGACCGCCAGGATCTTCAGCTCGCCCTTGTGCTTGACGGCCGCCTCGAGAATGGGGTCGTTGCCGTGGACGGTGGCAAAGGTCACCTTTCTGTTCTTGAGCTGTTCAACCGCGAGGCTGACGGTCTCCGGGATATCGAAAAACTTGAGGTCGACCATGACCTTGTTGCCCCGGCCGACGATATGGTCGATGACCGGCCACCAGCCGGCGAGGAAGAGTTGCAGCCCGACCTTGAAAAATTTGATTTTTCCATCGAGCTTCTCGACCCATTCTTTCGCCGTTTCGGCATCTGAAAAATCGAGAGCGAAAATAATGCGTTCATTCAATGGAATGTCGTTCATGACCGGTTCCGGGCTGTTTGATGGTGGCATCGTTGGCGAGTGGACTCGTTGAGGAGAATGGACAAAAATGGACCCGTTTATCTAGTAAGAAATGGCAGTAAAGTAAACCGGAAAAGGCAGCGGTTGTCGAGGGGGATCTTCTCCGGAAGGCTTCCCCATAACGGCAAGAAACGAAAAAGCCCTTAACTCGAAATGAGCTAAGGGCTTGATCTGTATGGCGCGCCTGGAGAGATTCGAACTCCCGACCTACGGATTCGTAGTCCGGCGCTCTATCCAGCTGAGCTACAGGCGCAAAAACGGTTCCCTCATATACTCCGAACCTTGTCCGGATTCAAGCTCTTTTTTTCCGTGACAAGGTGGCGGCGTTTTTCCGGCCGCCACCTTGTCCGCCCGGCGGCGGGTCGACGACCCGTCAACGACTGCTCTCGGTCTCCAGAAAATCGATCTGGCTTTCCGAGGGCTTCATCTCCACCCGGGGAATGATGTCGATCCGGGCCTCGTTCCGGTTCTCCAGCTCGACCAGTTCCGCCCGCTTCTTGTTGAGCAGGTACTGGGCGACATCGAGCGGCAGACGGCATTCGATCCGGGCCACCTTCTTGCGGCTGATCCCGGTCTGGATGCGGCGCAGGTAGTAGAGGGCCAGGGTCTCGACCGAGCGGACCACGCCCCGTCCCTGACAATGGTCGCAGGTGCGGTAGCTGCCTTTTTCGATGGGCGCCCCCATCTTCTGCCGCGAGATCTGCATCAGGCCGAAGCGGGAGATCTTGCTGATGTCGACCTTGGCCTTGTCGCGCTTCATGCTGACCTTCACCTGCCGCTCGACCTCCCGGATATGCTTCTTGTTGCGCATATCGATGAAGTCGACCACGATCAGGCCGCCCAGGTCGCGCAGCCGGAGTTGCCGGGCCAGTTCGGCCGCGGCCTCCATGTTGGCGAGAAAAATGGTCTCGTCGAAGTCGGCATTTTTCGAGGTCCGGCCGGAGTTGACGTCGATGGCCACCAGGGCCTCGGTGGGATTGATCACGATCGAACCGCCGGAAGGCAGGGCCACCTGCGGCTTGTAGATCGATTCGATCTGCTCCTCGATGTTGTACTGGTTGAAGATGGGCTTGGCGCCGCGATGCAGCCGCACCTTGACCTGGCGCTGCTTCTCCGGCAGCAACTCGATGAAGGCGTTGACGTTGTTGAGCGACTCTTCGGTGTCAACGGTGATCTCCTTGATCTCCGGAAAAAAATGGTCGCGGAGAAAACGGACCACCGTGTCCTGCTCCTCATAGACCAGGGCCGGGGCTTCCATGGTCTGGCCGCGCCGCTTGATCTCCTCCCAAAGGGCGAGCAGGGTGTGCAGGTCCTTTTCCAGCACGGCGTGGGTGATCTCGGCGCTGGCGGTCCGGATGATGTAGCCGATACCCTCGGGGATCTCGAACTCGCTCATGATCTCGCGCAGGCCGGCTCGCCGTTCCTCGCCGACGATCTTGCGGGAGATGCCGGCGCTGTCGCTTCCGGGCATCAGTACCAGGCAGCGGCCGGGCAGCGACAGGTAGGTGGTCATGTTGGCGCCCTTGTTGCCGGTCACCTCCTTCACCACCTGGACCAGCACTTCCTGGCCCTTCTGCACCACCTCCTCGATCTTGAGCTTTTTCCACTGCTGCTGGGCGATCAGGTTGCGGTTGCGCTCGTTGACATCCTGGCGATAGTATTCCGGATGGATCTCATTGAACGGCAGAAAGCCGTTGCGGCCGGTGCCGATGTCGACAAAGGCGGCCTGGAGATTGGCCTCGACCGAGACGATCCGTCCCTTGTAGATGTTGTTCTTGGTGGGCTCGCGGTCGATGGTGGTGACGTGGAAGGATTCGAGCCGGCCGTCCTCGACCAGGGCGATGCGGCACTCCTCCGGTTCCTCGGCATTGATCAGCAATTTGTAGGTGACCGGTTTTTCCGGAGATTCCGCAACCACGTCCTCCACCCGGTCGTCGTCCTCCTCCGGTTCGCCAGCGGTTTCCCCGGCCGCCTCTTCTCGCTCGGCCCCCTCCTCTTCCGCTGCCGGCGGCGTTTCCACCTGCTTGGTCCGTTTTTTCCCGCCCCGGCGGGATCGGCGTTTCTTGGCCGGGCCCGGCTCCTCGGTCTGGCCGGCAGCAAGCGGGGTTTCCGCCGCCGATGCCGTCACGGATTCCGTGGTCTCTTCCGGGACGGCGGAGAGGGCGGCCAGGGCCGGTTCTTCCGTCGGCCGGACAGTCTCCTTTTCCCTTACCCGTTCGGGTTCGGGGGGCTCAGGAGGCGGGACGGCTCCCTGCTCCGGCCCGCCCGCCGCCGGTGTCGCCGGCACGGCGGCCGCCTCGGGTTCTACCGGTGCGGCCGGGGTCTCCGCAACCGCCTGCGGTACACTTTTCCACCAGGCCCCGGTTTTCGCTTTACGCACCGACGGCGCCTTCTCTTTTTTTTGGTTTTGCTCGTTTTCTGTCATTCGTATCCTTGACCTAATTTTTCCGGCAACGCTGTCCGTTCGCGGTCACCTGGCCAGGCCGGCGTTCCGGGGCGAAACGCCCCCGCCTTTACAAGGCCTGCTGGTAATACCGGCGGCCGCCGTGCTCCTGTTGTTGCAGGATGCCGGCGCGCACCAACGGTTCGAGCAGTTGCACAACCTTTTCCGGACCGCCGAGATGGAAGGTCCGGTCAATATCGACGGCGGTACACGGCCGCCGCTGCACCATCTGTTTGACTTTGTCCACGATCGCGGCCACCTGGACCGTATCGGGCGCTGTGTTCGTTTCAAGGGGGGCCGTCGTCGCCGTTGCCGGGACAAAGGGCAAATCTACCGGCAGCCCCAGTTCCCGTCGCAGGAGGGCCGCGACGGCTGTCAACCGGTCGTTTTCCACCGGACGGGCAAAGGGCTCCGCCGGCGGGCGCACCACCGTGTTGAGTTGAATTCTGTCGAGCCGCATCGGCCTCAGCACCGCGACCAAGGCCTCGATATCCTCGGGTCCGTCGTTCATTCCCCGGACCAGGAGGATCTCCAGCCATATCTTTCCCGCATACGCATGGGAAAAGAGCAGCAATCCGGCAATGATCGCCTCCAGATCCATGCCCGGGGCCGGACGGTCGACCTGGCGAAAACTCTCCGGCCGGGCCGCATCCAGCGAGGGGACGACGATATCCGCCGCCATCAATGCCTGCCGCACGTCGTCGTCCATCAGGGTGGTCCCGTTGGTGAGCACCGCCACCGGTTTCTGGGCTTTCCCCTTGAGATGACGAATAATTTCACCCAGACCGCTGTGCAGGGTCGGCTCGCCCTTGGCGGTCACGGTCAACACATCCACGGCTTCCAGCCGCTTGGGATCGGCGCAGAACTCGTCGATCTCCTCGCAAATCGCCTCGACCGGGGAATGGGCGCCGCGCCGACAAACGGGAGCCGTCGTCCGTCCCACCTCGCAGTAGACACAGTTGAGATTGCAGATTTTGCTCGGGAAGAGGTCGATGCCGAGAGAACGGCCGAGCCGCCTGGAATGCACTGGGCCGAAGATATAGTTCATACAGCGCTGCGGGGCGGTTGAGGCCGCGAAAGCTCAAGCAAGCGAAGGCTGGGGCAGACTCTGGAAAATCAAGTCATTAGGCAATATTGCGACTGGCGATACTTAAACCAATTTCCACGGTGACGCAAGGCAAATCTGCGACTTTTCGCTTGACACAACCTATGCCGACACGTACATTCGAGCCTGTTGCCGGCGATTGCCTCTGTCTTGTTTTATCAATCGCTCCAACCAGTTGAGGCGCCGTTCCCCCTTCAAAACGCCAGCACGGTTTCACACCGGCGCATCCACTCCGCTGCTTTCCTAGACCTCCGAAGGAGCCGATCGAGGTGCATCACCCCATTCCATCCTCCCCGATCCTTGCCCGGGTTGCCCTGTTCCTGATCGGCCTGTTCCTGCTCCCTGCCCCGGTGCAGGCGGTTTCCGTGGACGCCCGCCAGTGGGAGCTGACCGCCGACAAGCTGACCCGGCACGAAGATCCCCCCACCCTCATCGCCGAGGGCAACGTCGTCCTGGAAAAAAAGGAGCCGGGCGCCCCGGCCCCGAAGGAGCAATCCCCCCCGGCAGGCGGTTTCCCGGAAGACGTCACCCCGGCGCCAGCCGACGGGACCGCGGCCCAACCGGCAACCGCGCTGAAAACCGTCACCACGATCAAGGCGGACTGGGTGGCCTATGATCTCACCCGCGGCGTGCTGACCGCCAAGGGGCATGTGTTCATCGATATCGGCACCGATCAACTGACCGCGGACTCCGGCAGCATCGACCTGGAAAAGGCCACCGGCTCCTTTGACAACGCCACCGTGATCCGGCAGCACAAGGACCTGCATTTCGAGGGCAAGGTCATCGAGAAAACCGGCTCCCTCACCTACCATATCGAGGACGGCTGGGTGGTCACCTGCAAACTCCAGCCGGGCGAGGTGCCGCCCTGGTCGTTTGCCGCCGCCGACGTCGACCTCACCGACGGCGGCTACGCCCTGCTCACCCATGCCACCTTCCGCATCAAGGACGTGCCGGTGCTCTATTCTCCGGTCATGCTGCTACCGGCCAAGCACAAACGCCAGACCGGTCTGCTCTTTCCCTCTTTCTCGTTTTCCGACCGCGACGGCTTCAGCCTGGAAACCCCGCTGTTCGTCAACCTCTCGCCCAGCGCCGACCTGACCCTCTATCCCCGCTACTTCGCCAACCGGGGCATGATGGCCGGCGCCGAGTTTCGCTATGTACTCGCTGAGGACAGCAAGGGCATGCTGATGGGCAACTTCCTCGACGACAAATTGTCCGATCCCTCCGAGGTGGACTACTACGAAGACGGCCAATTCACCCACACCAATGCCGAGCGGTACTGGCTCCGCGGCAAGGCCGACCAGGAGATCGGGGCCTGGACGACCCGCCTGGACCTGGACATCGCCTCGGATCTCGATTACCTGCGGGAATTCAATAGCGGCTCGACCGGATTCAACGCCAGCCAGGACAAATTCACCGAGGTCTTCGGCCGCGGCTTCATCGACAAGACCAACAAATACCGCGAGAACAGCCTAAACACCCTGCGCTCCTGGGACAACGGCACCTCGCTGCTGGGCGAGGTCCTGGCGGTCAACGACATCACCGAACAGGTCTACACCGCCGACAACCCTTCGCGGGCCTGGACCCTGCCCTCCCTGACCTATTCGGGCCTGGTTCCCATCACCTCCACCGGCGGCCCCGACCTGCTCTGGGATACCAACTACACCAATTTCTGGCGGGACAAGGGGCCGAACGCCCAACGGATCGATCTCATGCCCACGGTGTCCGTGGGCGTGCCGCTGACCCCGTATGTCGAGGCCGCGGTCAGCGGCGGCGTGCGCAACACCGCCTACATGATCGACGGCAACGGGTCCTCCGATTGGGAAGACAACGATTCGGAAAACCGTTTCCTCACCCAGTTCAACGGTGAGGTCGGCACCACCCTGCAGCGCGATTTCGCAGTTAACATCAACGATGCCAACACCTTGAGCCACACGCTCCGCCCCTTTGTCGCCTACAGCCACGTCGCCATTCCGGACAAGAAATTCCTCCCCCAATTCGATGCCATCGACGAGTTGACCGAGGAAAACGCCATCTTTTACGGCGTCAACAATTTCTTTGCCCTCGCCGGTGAGCGCAACGGCCGCGAGTTCGACCGCGACTACGCCTTTTTCAAGGTCAAGCAGGGCTTCGATCTGCGCAGCGAGGTCAGCGACACCCCGCTGACCCCGGTGATCGCCGAAACCGGCTTCTACCCCCTCCAGAGCATGCGCCTCAAATACACCACCAATATCGACGTCTACGGCGATGGCGCCTTCCTCCATTCCCTCGACGGCGATTATTACAGCGACCGGGGCGACCGCTTCTCCCTGGATTACCGGTATAACGAAAAACCCGACAACGGAGCGGCCATCGTCAACTCCATCAGGGGCTCGTTCTGGTATCTGTTGCCCTACAACCTGGCCGCCGGTTACAGCCTGGAACGGGCGATCGAACAGAGCGAGACCATCGAGGAGATCGTCCGGCTGCGCTACATCCAGCCCTGCTGGTCGGTGGAACTCTCCTCCAACTCCACCCCCGGCGACCAGACCTTCATGATCACCTTCCGCCTGGCCAACATCGGCAACCCGCTGGGCTTCGACCTGCCGGGGATGTAACCGTCGGCCGCCTCACCTCAGCCATGAACCGAATCGATGTCTTCAACGGCGACGCCGACGGCATCTGCGCCCTGCACCAGCTTCGCCTGCACACGCCGCAACCGGAAGCCTGCCTGGTCACCGGCGTCAAGCGGGACATCGCCCTGCTCGACCGGCTCGGCGACATCACGGGCAGCCACGTCACGGTGCTCGACATTTCCCTCGACCGCAACCGGGACGCACTGACCCGGCTGCTGGCCCAGGGCAACCGCGTCTTCTACGTTGATCACCACTTCAGCGGCGCCATCCCGGCAAGCGAACGGCTGGAGGCGCACATCGACCCCTCGCCCCAGCTCTGCACCTCGCTGATCGTCGACCGGCTGCTGGCCGGGGCGCATCGGCCCTGGGCCATTGCCGGCGCCTTTGGCGACAATCTCGACGAGGTCGCCCGCAGCCATGCCGACACCCTCGGCCTGGATGCAGACGACCGGCAGTGCCTCAAGGAGATCGGGATGCTGCTCAATTACAACGGCTACGGGCAGACCGTGGCCGATCTGCTGGTGCATCCCGCCGACCTGTTCACCGAGGTTCACCAGTACGCCGACCCCTTGGTCTTCCACCGCGATTCCGCCCTCCTGGCCCGACTCCGCCAAGGGTACGAGGACGACATGACACGGGCGGCGGATCTGCTGCCGGACACGGTCTGCGCCGGCGGCCGGGTCTTTGTCCTGCCGGACACCACCTGGGCCAACCGGGTGGTGGGCGTCCTCGCCAACATCCTGGCCCGCGACCGGCCCGACCTGGCCCACGCCGTCCTGCTGCCGCTGGCCGACAACGAATTCCAGGTCAGCGTCCGCGCCCCGTTGGCCACCCGCCAGGGTGCCGATACCCTGTGCCGGCGGTTCGCCACCGGCGGCGGCCGGGCGGCGGCGGCCGGCATCAACCAATTGCCCGCGCAGGAGCTGGAGGCCTTTCTCGCCGCCTTTGCCGCCCATTTCCCCCCTCACTAACGCCCACGGTTTGCCGATGAACACCTCCCCGCCCACCCAACATCCCCTGACGCGCCTGCTCCGCCTCCTTTCCTTCGGCCTGCTGCTGACCGTGGTCCTGCTCCGCCCCCTTCCGGCCGCGACCCAACCCCTGGCCGCGGACCTGGTCGAGGACGGCCAGGCCATCGACCTCAAGCAGGACAAATACCGCCAGCTCTTTGCCGAGCTCATCCAGAAGCATCAGTTCACCGCCGAGGAACTGCAGGCGATCTTCCAGGGTCAGACCATCAACCGGCAGGTGCTGGTGCTCATGGACAAACAGTGGGAGGCCAAGCCCTACTACAGCTACGCGCCCCTGTTCGTGACCCCGGAAAACATCAAGAACGGCAAGGAGAAGTTGCAGCAGCACAAGGGGCTGCTCGACCGGATCGAGGCCGCCTTCGGAGTCGACCGGGAAGTGGTGGTGGCGATCTGGGGCGTGGAAACCAAGTACGGCATCCGCCAGGGCAGTCTCGATGTCCTGCGAACCCTCAACACCCTGTTCGACGCCTATCCGCGCCGCTCCGAGTTCTTCCGCAAACAGTTGATCGACTTCCTGGTGCTCTGCCGGGAAAACGGCATCGATCCCCACGGGGTCATGGGGTCCTATGCCGGCGCCTTTGGCCAGACCCAGTTCATCCCCTCCTCGTTTCGCGGCTACGCGGTCAGCTTCGACGGCGACGCCAAGCGCGACGTCTGGAACTCGGTGCCGGACGTGCTTGCCTCCATCGCCAATTACCTCAAGCGCAGCAACTGGACCCTCGACGCCCCGATTTACGCCGAGTTGGGGTATCGGCTCAACGATCCCCAACTGGCCACGGCCGAGGAAAAGGGCCGCAAGGAACGGCTGGCGCTCGACCTGGTCCGGCGGTCGCAAAACCTCCCCCTGCCGCCCTCGCCCCAGAACCGGCCGGTGACCATCGTCGGCCTGGAACTGGAACCGGGCGGTCCCTACACCAAGCGCTATGTGGCCGGCTACCCCAATTTCCAGGCCATCACCGAGTGGAACCACTCCAACCGCTATGCCATGGCGGTCAGCGAACTGGCCGAGGCCCTGGCCCGCTGACCCGCCCATGACCGTCCGCCGCTGAGGCCATGATCGCCCGGAGCTATCGATGCCGCCGCCTCGCCGGGGTCTGGTGGGCCCTGCTCCTGGCCCTGGTCGCTTCCGCCTCGCCGGCGTTCCCCGCCCCGCCCGAGGAATCGGTTATTGCCGACGACGGGGATCTGCAGGAACTCAACACCGCCCTCGGCCGCAGCCTGGTCTACCTGCGCACCGTCCCGGCCGCCACCCGGTATCCGGTCGCCGGCTGGTCGGTGCCGGTGCAGCGGCTGATCGACTCCCTCCTCCATCTGCAACGATTCCTCCCCGCCAGCCCTTCCCCGGCGGCGCTCGACCGGGAGATCCGGCGGGCCTACGAGGTCATCCGGATCAACAGCGAGCCCGACGGCACCCCAAAACGGATGCTGATCACCGGCTACTACCAGCCGGTCTTTACCGGCCGCCTCGACCGGCAACCGCCCTACATCCATCCCCTCCACCGGGTGCCGCCCGACCTCCTGGTCCGGCAGACGAACGGCCGCAAACAGGTGCTGGGGCGCAGGGCGCAGGGCAAGATCGTGCCCTACTGGACCCGGCGCCAGATCGAACAGGGCAACCTGCTCCCCGGCCAGGAACTGGTCTGGCTCAAGGACCCCTTCGACGCCTTTGTCCTCCACGTCCAGGGCTCGGGCATCGTCCACCTGGCCGACGGCAGCCGGCGAGGGGTGCATTATGCCATCAACAACGGCCACCCCTACCGCAGCATCGGCAAATACCTGGTCGACACCGGCCGGATGCGGCTGGCCGACGTCACCATGGACTCCATCCGTCGCTATATCGAGGCCCATCCCGAGGAACGGGAGTCGATCCTCCACCACAACGATTCCTACATCTTTTTCGAGTGGAGCCGTCCGGGTCCGGCCATCGGCAGCCTGGGCCAGGAACTGACCCCCGGCCGTTCCATCGCGGTTGACCGGCAATGCTACCCCCCCGGCGGCCTGGTGTATGTCGACAGCCGGCGGCCGATCATGGTGGACGGCCAGGTGCGGGAGTGGCAACCCCTGCGGCGGCTGACCACGGTTCAGGACAGCGGCAGTGGCCTCGCCGGACCGGGACGGATCGACATCTTCTGGGGCACCGGCGACCAAGCCGGCATGGAAGCGGGCCAGATGAAGGAAGGGGGGGCAGCCTACCTGCTGCTGCTCAAGGAAGGGGGCGGAGACTGATCGCCGTTGCCGGGTGGCATGAACCTACCGCAAGGCCGACCGCACCAACCGGTTGATTTACCTAGAACATTAAGCTGTTGCCCGCATTGCCATTTTAGCAAGCACGTGGTACACCGATCACCATGAAGCTGGCGGCGGCTTTTTCATGCCTCATCCATGACGATGGCACGATCGTTCCCACGCTCCAGCGTGGGAACTGATTGGAGACGCTCCAGCGTCTCGCTCCACGGACGCGGCGGCGCTGGAAGGATCAAACTCGGTTTTATCGAAATCATGAATATTTATGTGAAACACATAGTCTTGCCCGCCATGGCGCCCGCTGCCATAGTCGCCCTCTATTTTACGCCGGTAACGGTTTTCGGCTGTTCCCAGCGCGGGTTGATCGCCTTGGCCATCGGGCTCATTTCGGCAATACTTGCTTTCGTTACCATCGGATTTGGCTTCTCGGCCCAGAAACGACGTGATCCCAAAGCTCGGCTATGGATCCTTTCGGCAATACTATTCACCCTGCTTTTAGCGTTATTAGTGGGACCGCTGGGATAACAGGAACAATCGGGAACAATCGAAGATAAACCAAGGTTCACGATGGTTCCCACGCTCCAGCGTGGGAACCAGCCAGGAGACGCTCCGGCGTCTCGCCAAAGGACGCGGGAGCGTCCAAGTTACATTCCAACGCTGGAGCGTTGGAACGATCAAAATCTGGCGGCGGGTTTTTAGCGCCCTGTATATTCTTATCCCTCTGCCGGATAAGGATAAATAGAGCCATGAAAAACGGAATCCGGATAATAATATAGTTGAACACAAGCAAAAATATCAGAATAGGAGAAGATACATGAAGTTTAAATGGATCATTTTCATAATAACATTAGTTTTTTATCTAAACGGTTGCTTGAACACATCAACACAAACTCGTAACAATATTCATTCGCAAATTACCGATACAAAAATATTATATGAAAAAATGTACTGCAAAACAAAAAATGAAGAAGCCATGAAACTATACAACAACGGATTCTTTTTAACAAAATCAGGTAATATAGAAGAAGCGATCAAGTCGTATCGAAAAGCGATAGAGATTGACGAAAATTATTGTGATGCAATGGATAATTTAGGGCTATTATTACGAAAGCAAAATAAAATTGATGAGGCTATTTTATGGTATAAAAAATCAATTGAAATATTTCCTAAAAATTCAGTATCTCACAATAACCTTGCTGTAGCATATAGCATTAAAGGATCATTCAATGAAGCTATTTCTGAATTCAAAGTAATGATAAATATCGATCCAAATAATCCTGAAGGGTATTACGGCCTTGGCGGTGCATACCAAAGCATAAATGAGCATAAAAAGGCAATTGATAACCTTAAAACAGCTGAACAACTATACACAAAAGAATCATCACCGCTGGTATCAGATGCTCGATACCGGTTGGGCATTTCCTTTTTTAGAATTAAAGATTACCCCATGAGTATCAATTATATAAAACAAGTTTACCCTGAACACGCTAATGAACCACTTGCTAATTATATTCTTGGAACAAGTTATCTTATTTCAAATGATTTAACTGAAGGAAAAAAATACCTGACAAAGGCTCAAGAACTCGGAATGAAGATTCCAGAAGATTTGGCAAAAAAGCTAAACATGTAAGCGTGTTATAGAGATAGCAAACAATCAGAACAATCGGGGACAACAATCGGGGACAGACCACGTTTTTCTGTCGTTAAACCATAGCCTATTCAGAGTTAGCTGACTTATATCTATTTATAATTTTTATCAAAATGGCAAGCCAGGCATTCAAGACAAAATTCTTACCACAACCATCACAATGAACAACATCCATGAAAAAGACTGGGCAGAGGATAGCTGGAGCGGCCATACCGGCATGAACAGCTTTTCCGATTACTGTACGGTAGGTGACGATGCCGACAAGGCATTAAAAGACCAGCCCAAGGCCGCCAAAGATCAGAACGATACCTCCGAACAAAAGGAAGAAGGGCCTTGACCCTCCCTTTCCCTTCAGGCGGCGCGGGCGGCAATAACCTGGCGAACAAGGGGGTTGCATTGTCCAAGCTCCTGTTCATGTTCCTGCTGCTGATGCTCGGTGCCGTCCCGGCCCTGGCCGAGGAGGAGAAGGCATCTTCGGTGTTGATCATCCCCTATGGCGACAAGGACGCAGCCGGGGTGGTCGCCGATTACCTCGAAGGAGAGATCGGCAAACGATTGAACGACCAATGTATCGACTATGCCAGCATGGCCGATATCAAGGCCGCGCACAAAGCGGAGCAGGAAGGCGAGCTTCTGGGCAAGGAGACCAATGAGGAACTGCTGGAAAACCTCATCAACCTGTACAACTCCCGCTACGTGCTCACCATCGTCACCCTGACCCACCCCAACGGCCAGATGACCAGTTCGGTGCGGGTGGTCGACCGGGCCACCGGCAAGACGGTCGCCGAGGGCAGCACGTCGCCGGCGGAGGGGGAAGCCGCTTTCGAAAACGTGCCCGCCCTGGCCGAGAACATCCTGGGGCAGCTCTCCTCCCGGTTCCCGAATCAATGCCAGGATCGCTGGGTGGGCACCATCACCACCAACACCAAGCGGGAACACCGCTCCGAACAGGACCACAGCGAACCGGCCGGCTCCTGGCCGGGTCAACCGCCGGGCCCGGTCAACACCTCCACCCATGCCATCCACGACACCACCACGGACCGGGTCGAGGTCACGCTCCAGCCCCTCGCCCTGGGCAACGAGGGCGCCGACCGGCCCATGGCCAGGGTCGTACGCACCTTCGAGATGCGGATGCGCCGGAACACCACCTCCCTGACCTGGATCAAATGCGGCCCGTTCGGGGTCGGCCAGCCCAACCCCATGCGCCAGGCCAACCGCGAACAATCGCACCTGATCGTGGAACGCGGCCAGGCCTCGTCGAAGGAGAAGGTGACCGTCCTCCTGGATCGGGAATCCGGCCGCTACACCATCGAGGTCCGCTATCCCTCGGTGGTCAAGAAGCGGCGGGAGGAGCGGCGCGATTCCAATCCCGGCAACCGCTGCCAGCCGGTGCCGCAGTCGTCGTCTGCCGACGGCGAGGAAAAACCGCTCCCCTCCACCCTCTTCATCAAGGTATCGGGCCAGGTCGATCCGGCCAACCCCAACGTCCTGGCGGGGACCGAGGTCACCGGCAGCCTCGAAGGCGGCCAGACCATGAAACAATGGAACCTGCGCCTGGTGCGGCCCCAAGAGACCCAATCAACGAAATAGGCACACATTTTCGATGAGTTTGTCAGCCAACCATGTAACCGGAGGAAATCCATGCACCTTGTCAAAGTCGTCCTGTTCACCCTGCTGATAACCCTGCCCGGCATGCACGCCGCCCTGGCGGCGGAACCCGATGTCAAAGACAGCAAGGACCATCCCCTGCTCACCAGGATGCCGGATTTCCACATCACGGGTTACAAAACCTTCGATTTCGACAGCCATCGCTTCAACCACCAGGATTTGAAACAGGTCACGGTCGAGGGCCGCAAATTCTACCTCCAGTACAATTTGAACAAAGGCGCGGTCGAGCCCGGAGAGCTGAAAATCCGGCGCAACATCCAGGATGCCCTGAAGAAGATCGGCGGCACCGTGGTGTTCGACGACAACTTCAACAAATGCTCGACCATCGTGGTGCAACAGGATGGCAAGGAGATCTGGGTCGAGGTCAGGAGCTACAACAACATGTACCGGCTGACCACCGTGGAGAAGAAGGCCATGGCGCAGGAAGTGGTGGCCACTGCCGAGGTGTTCGCCAACGACATCCGCGCCACCGGCCATGCGTCGATTTACGGCATCAACTTCGATACCGGCAAAGCCACCATCAAGCCGGAATCGGCCCAGGCCATCGGGGAAGTAGCCAAGCTGCTCAAGATGGATGCGACCCTGAAGATTTACGTGGTGGGCCATACCGACAATGTCGGCGGCCTGGAGAGCAACCTCAAGCTGTCGCAGGACCGGGCCGAGGCGGTGGTCCAGGAACTGGTCCGCACCCACGGCATTGCCGCTGGCCGCCTGAAATCGTTTGGCTGTGGCCTGTACGCACCGATGGCCGCCAACGATTCCGAGGACGGCCGGGCCAAGAACCGACGGGTCGAACTGGTGAAGCAATAGTCGCGCCCCTCTCCGGAACCACTGACCGCCGGGCCGCCCGACTCATGGGCGGGGACAGCCATGGTTCCGGAAACGCCTTCCAAAAAATATCTGATCACCACCAAACCCCAGCCTCTTTCTCGAGATGCAAATCTCTTGAAATTGCTGGAGATTTCTCACTTTGGCCGAAATAACAGCCGCCGGCAAGGTCGGGGAAGAGCCAGACATCTGTGCACGCACCGACCTCGCCATGTCCGTCATCTCGACCGTCAGGAAGAGATCTCGTCTGCAGCATGATAAACAAAGCCGATTGCTTGAAAGCGTGAGACCAAGCGTGAGACCGGCTGAAGGTCAGTCGTAATCAGCAAAAAAAACGTGCGGCGGGAAACGATTCTTCCCGCCGCACGCCATCGCACCACCGTCTTTTCCTTGACGCATCGGGGCGTCATCACCCTGCTTCTGAAAAAAGAGCCCGCCCCGGACTACCCCTTTTTTCCTATTTTTCCGCAATCTTGAATAGGCCCGCCAATTGCTCCAATTGGGCAGCCAGTTCAGAGAGCCCCTGGGCGCTCGTCCGCACCTGGCTGCTGCCGTCCTTGACGTGGTTCGTTTGCTGGTTGATGCCAGCGATCTCCCGCGTCATCTCGGCGATCACCACGGTACTTTGCGACACACTTTCATTCACCTCGGCAATCCCGGAAGACGCCTTAGAAATGTTATCGGCAATATCGGAAGAGGCAGCGGATTGCTCTTCGACCGATTTGGCGATCACGTTGATCACCTGGTTGATTTCGGTGATCACCCGGGAAATACTCTCGATATCTTCGACAGTCATTGCCGTGGTTGCCTGCATCTCGCCAATCTGTTCCTTGATGTCGACGGTCGCGACCGCCGTCTGCCTTGCCAATTCCTTGATCTCGTTGGCGACCACGGCAAACCCCTTTCCCGCCTCGCCGGCGCGGGCCGCCTCGATGGTGGCGTTCAAGGCCAGCAGGTTCGTTTGCTCGGAAATCTCGGTGATGGTTTCGGTCACCTTGCCGATATTTCGCGCCGAATCTCCCAAAGAAGCCATTTTTCCCGAGGTGGTTTGCGCCTGCTTGACCGCACCTTCGGAAATGGAGCGGGCATTGTCCGCATTCCGGGCGATCTTGTTGATGGTGGCGATCACCTCCTTGATGGTGGCGGCCACCATATTGACATTGCGCGAGGATTGTTCCGTGGCCGTCGAAACCGACTGGATGTTGGCGTTCATCTCCTCCGCCGCCACGGCCACCATTCCAGACTTGTCGGCGGTTTCCTGCGCGGTCGACGAAAGCTGTCGCGACACCGCAACCAGGTCGCTCGACGAGGACGACAGCTGCTTGACGCCAAGGACCACATCCCTGATCATCGCCCCCAGGTGCATGGTCATGGTGTGCAGGGAATCGGCCATCATGCCGATCTCATCGCCGCGATTCCGCAATCTCGCCGGGATCCGCTGCACCATATCCCCTTGGGCCACGCCCTCCAGGATCCTGATGCCTTCGGTGATCGGCCGGCTGATATTGCGGGAAATCAGGAGACCGAGGACAAGCGCCAGGACAACGGTGACCGCAAAAAACAGCACCATGGCGTAGTGGCGCCATTGCAGGGCCTCGGCCGCATGCTGTTCGAGTTGACTAAAATTGGCATTGGCCATTTCCACCACCTTATCGATGGCTTGGCGATGGGCAATGTATTCCGGTTTCAGTTGCCGCTGGAAAATCTCCCGCGCCTTGTCCATTCGGTTTTCCCTGACCGCGGTCGAAAAATCCGCCGACACTATGCCGAAAAATTTCTTCGCATGGAGGGCTGCGTCCTGGAGAAAAACGGCGCGAATCTGATCACCTTTCAGATTTTTTTCCCAGAACTCCATGCGCTCGCGGTAATAGCCCGGACCTTCGGCCAACTCCTTCAATCGGGCCAGCAGTTGTTCGCGCGCCCGGGGTTCTTCCTCGACCGTGGCGATCTCCATGGCGCAGAGATAGCTCTCGATGATGTAGGCGGGAGGGGGCAGGATATCAGCGATGAGATCCTTCTGATCGACAAGCTGATTATACAGCTCGCCCTTGATCTTGATGACCTTGATGGTGTTCAGGGTGAAAAGGCCAAACAGCAGTAAGAGGAAAACGATACTCAAAAATGAAACGATCAGCTTTTTCCCAATAGTCCATTTCATTGCCCGCTCCCTCATTGGCTTAATTTTTACAAAACAGAAATTTTTTTCCATTTTGCGCCAAAACTGAACCCCTGAACAGGAAAAAAATAACGTATCGGACATTTTTGAAAAACCAACGACAAAAAAAGGCGGCCCAGTCCCTGGCACCGCCCCCTTCCTTGAGCCCCGGCACACCGCCGGAAGGCCCTCTTCAACTCCAAAACCTCACCCCAGCTTCTGCTCCACGCTCCGCACCTTGTCGGCCATGGTCTGGTCGCGGTCGATGCGGGTACCCAGCTTGATGGTGGTGGTGATGCGCGGCGCGCCCATCTGGTGCACCCGCTCGTGGCAGCGCTTGACCGCCGCCATCACCGCGTCCCACTCGCCCTCGATGTTGGTGCCGTAGGCGTGCAGTTGATTTTTCAACCCCGCCTCCTCCAGCACCCGGTGGCACTCGGCCACATACTTGGACACGGAAACGCCCACGCCGAGCGGCACCAGACATAGATCCAAAATCACTTGCATAGCTTCCTCCTAATTCGAACTTGTCCATAAAAAGGGAAATCCGCCATTCTCATGTAACCCGGTGATTTTCCTTTGCCTCTTTTTCCATTTTTCCACTATGCTATAGGAAGTCCCCGAAGACAACCGGTAACCGGCATGGCTGGACCAAATCAGCCGGCCACAACGAACGGTAGATACAAGGGGCACGGCGCGCCGTGCCCCTCCTCCGGCTGGCATTGCCACCGGAACCAACACCTTTATCAACTGCCCTCCGCGAGGCTGCCATGCGTATTCTTGTTCTCGAAGATTCCAAGCCCACCCAGCATCTGCTGCGCTCCCGCCTGGAGAAAGAAGGGTTCACGGTCGAGACCGCCGACAACGGCCATCAGGGGTTCCAGCGGGCCACGGCCAGCGCCTACGACGTCATCCTCAGCGACATCCAGATGCCGCACTGGGACGGATACAAATTCATCGAGGCCATCCAGGTGGTCAGCCCGCACCTGCCCATCCTGATCATCACCTCCACCCCCGACGACCGGACGATGCTGGCGCGGCTGGAGCAGTATCCCAATGTCCTGGGCGTGATGGCCAAGCCCTTTGATTTCGACTCGTTGTTCAAGCGACTGGCCACCGTGCCCCGCCAGACCCACACCAGCGTCAACAAGAAGGCCAAGATCGTCTGCACCATCGGCCCTTCGAGCAACAGTCCGGAAATATTGGGCAGGATGATCCTGGCCGGGATGGATGTGGCCCGGCTCAACTTCTCCCACGGCAGCTACGAGGCCCACGAGGCCACCCTGAACGCGGTCCGCGAGGCGGAAAAGGCCTGGGAAAAACCGATCGCCGTGCTCCAGGACCTGTGCGGCCCCAAGATCCGCACCGGGCCGATGCAGGACGGCGCCATCCGGCTCGTGGCCGGCGAGGTGCTGGTCATCCAGGCCGAACCGGTGGAAGGCACGGTGGACCGGATCTCGACCATCACCCCGGAAATCATCGCCGATCTGCGGGTGGGCGATCCGGTGCTGCTCGACGACGGCCTCCTGGAACTGCGGGTGCTCAAGGAGGGGACCGCCGAGGTCCACTGCGAGGTGATCGTCGGCGGCACGCTCAAGTCGAGCAAGGGGATCAACCTGCCCCAGACCGATCTCTCCCTGCCCAGCATCACCGAGAAGGACTGGCGGGATCTCGACTGGGGGCTGAACCATTCCACCGATTACGTGGCGCTGTCTTTTGTGCGCAGCGCCGAGGACATCTGGCGGATCAAGAAATACATCAAGGCCGCGGGCAAGCGCAATCTCAAGGTGGTGGCCAAGATCGAGAAGCCGGAGGCGGTGCAGAACATCCGCGAGATCGTCGAGGTGGCCGATGCCATCATGATCGCCCGCGGCGACATGGGGGTCGAACTGCCGGCGGCGCGGGTGCCGCGCATCCAGGAACGGATCATCCAGTTGTGTTGGGAGTTGAACACCCCGGTGATTACCGCCACCCAGATGCTCGACTCCATGACCACCAATGCCCGCCCGACCCGCGCCGAGGTCACCGACGTCAGCATGGCAATCAAGGAAGGCACCGACGCGGTGATGCTCTCCCAGGAGACCGCCACCGGCATCGATCCGGTCAACGTGGTCCGCACCATGGCCTCGATCGTCTGCGAGGAGGAGCGTCATGCCCAGCCCAGTGCCGAGCATTTCCGGGAGCTGGAGAAGGACGCCGCCGTCTACCCGGCCCTGTCGGTAGTGGCCAACCTCAGCGCCACCAGCGCCACCCTCCTACTTGATCCCGACGGCACCCTCTACCCGATCCTCTCCAAGTGGAGCCGCAAGGTGCCGATCCTGCTGGTGACCAAATCGCTCCATGTGGCCCGGCACGCCGGCCTCTACAACAACATCTTCCCGCTGATCATCAAGGACGAACTGGACCGGGCCGAGATGGTGCTGCGCTCCATGGCCATGGCCAGGGAATGGGGCTACATCCATGCCGGCGAGAGTATCGCCGTGGTCGAGGGCCCGCGGATCACCCGGCGCGGCGTTCGTCAGATGGCCTCGGTCCAGGTGATCCGGGTGGAGAAGGAGTAGCGGCATCCGGTTCCCGGTCACTCCAACCAGCACGACTGGACCGAAGTGGCCGGCCACAACGAACGGTAGGGGCACGGCGCGCCGTGCCCCTCAGACCTGGCATCGCCACCGCAAAACTTTCATATAAAAAAACGACGCCGGATCAGGACTGATCCGGCGTAGTTTTTTGTTCTCATCCCGCCGCCTGCCAGAGGCGGGCCTGGTCTTCCCCGCGGGGCCGATTTACTGGCAGCGCAGCATGGCCACCTGCATCACCAACGGGGTTTCAAAGACGACTCCGCCCTTGCCCCACTCGCCATACCCAACGGTCACCCACTCGCCCTGCTTCTCCCAGAGATCATAGCCGAACTTCCAGCCGCCGCACTGATCAGCGCAGAGATATTCGTGGGCCGGCCCATAGTAGAGAAACCGCGGGCCGTTGTCATCCCTACCCTCTCGGGTTCGGCCGATCAGCACCTGGTCGGCGCCCCGGGTCCTGGCCTCGGCCAGCACGACGGTTTCCACGTCCTTGCCCGAAGACTTGGCCGGAAACTGCGTCAGCGCCTCGGCAAAGACCCGGCACGATTTGTTCACCTGGGCCGGCTGGAAGGCGACCCCGGTCTTGCCGGCGGCCGGATAGGCGGGTCCGGTGTAGACGGTCCGGTCCGGCCCCCCCAGGCCCACCAGGTTCTTGACGTTCTCCTTGACGCCGCAACCGGCAAGGGCAACCAGGGCGGCCACGGCTACAACAAGCTGAATACCTTTCGTCATTTGCACACTCCACGAAATGATGGTGTTGTCCGAAAAATAGGGGCCACGACCTCTATTCCCCTGTTTTCGGGTGATCTCATTTTTCAGCAAAGGAAACAGGACCTCGACAAGAATGCAAGCAGAAAAACCGTTGCCCGTCCCGCAGGCGAAACCATCCAACAACATTTTCTTAAAACATGTCTGTTTTTCAGGTTGCCACTGATCTTCAGCCGTCTCACGCTTGCAACCAATCGGCATTGTCATCATGCTGCGGAGGTCGACTCCTGGAACGAGAGCTCTCCCTGACGGTCGAGATGACGGACATGGCGAAGTGGATGCGCGCCCAGATGCCGGGCTCTTCCCCGACCTTGCCGGCGGCTGTCATTTCGATCAAAGGGAGAAATTTCCAGGAATTTCAAGAGAGTTTCATCTCGCAAAAAGGGGCTGAGGTTTGGTGGTAATCAGATCTGTTGTCGGCGGTGGCTGTACGGCCAGAGTCGTCCCACATCACGAGAAGAATTGCCGGATGGGCCGGTTGCGGGTACAATGGCCGAGATTCGCCGGGCGAATTCGTCGCCTTAGGAAGCAATCGTTCAAGACGCCGGTATTGCCGGCGTTTTTTCTTATGCCCCATGGCCGGGCCATGCCTGCGCCGTGGTGACGAAGCGGTAGGGGCACGGCGCGCCGTGCCCTACTCCGGCATGGCACCGCCACCAAAACCAACACTTTCCTATAAAAGCAGTCTCCACAGAGAGGATAGAAGATATGGCCAACGAACCGAACAAGATCATCTACTCGATGATCAAAGTCAGCAAGAAATACAACCAGAAGCAGATCCTGAAGGACATCTCCCTCTCCTATTTCTACGGAGCCAAGATCGGGGTGCTGGGCTTGAACGGCTCGGGCAAGTCCACCCTGTTGCGCATCCTGGCCGGGATCGACAAGGAGCATGAGGGCAAGACCATCCTCTCGGAAGGGTTCACCATCGACTACCTGCCCCAGGAGCCGATGCTCGATCCGGACATGACCGTGCGCCAGATCGTCGAGGAGGGGGCTCAGGCCACGGTGGACCTGTTGAACGAGTTCAACGCCATCAACGAGAAATTCGCCGAACCCATGGACGACGACGCCATGCAGGCCCTGATCGACCGCCAGGCCCAGGTCCAGGACAAGCTCGATGCCATCGATGCCTGGAACCTGGATTCCCGCCTGGAGATGGCCATGGACGCCCTGCGCTGTCCGCCTCCGGAGATGCTGTGCGGCGTGCTTTCCGGCGGCGAGAAGCGGCGGGTGGCCCTGTGCCGCATCCTCCTGAAGAATCCGGACATCCTCCTTTTGGACGAGCCCACCAACCACCTCGACGCCGAATCGGTCTCCTGGCTGGAGCAGCATTTGCAAAAATATCCGGGCACGGTCATCGCCGTGACCCACGACCGCTACTTCCTCGACAACGTCGCCGGCTGGATTCTGGAGCTGGACCGGGGCCAGGGCATCCCCTGGAAGGGCAATTACTCCTCCTGGCTGGAGCAGAAGCAGAAGCGGCTGGCAGTGGAGGAGAAAAAGGAGACCGAGCGGCAGCGGACGCTGGCCCGCGAGTTGGAGTGGATCCGCTTGAGTCCCAAGGCCCGGCGCTCCAAATCCAAGGCCCGGATCACCGCCTACGAGAACCTGCTGGGTCAGCAAAGCGAGAAGGCGGCCGGCGAGATGGAGATCTACATCCCGCCCGGACCGCGCCTGGGCAAACTGGTGATCGAGGCCGACCATCTGAGCAAGGCCTATGAGGGACGATTGCTCATGGACAAGATCAGCTTTTCCCTGCCGCCCGGCGGCATCGTCGGCATCGTCGGTCCCAACGGCGCCGGCAAGACCACGCTGTTCCGGATGATCACCGGCCAGGACCAGCCCGATAGCGGCACCATCCGCATCGGCGAGACGGTCAAACTGGCCTATGTCGACCAGTCGCGGGACTCGCTCGATCCCAAGCAGACCATTTTCCAGGTCATCAGCGAGGGCCAGGAGACCATCTGGCTCGGCACCCGCGAGGTCAATGCCCGCGCCTACGTGGCCAAGTTCAACTTCACCGGCAGCGACCAGCAGCAGAGGGTGGGCGAGATCTCCGGCGGCCAGCGCAACCGGGTGCACCTGGCGCGGATGCTGAAAGAAGGCGGCAACGTGCTGCTGCTGGACGAGCCCACCAACGACCTCGACGTCAACACCATGCGCGCCCTGGAGGAGGCCCTGGAGAACTTTGCCGGTTGCGCCGTGGTCATCAGCCACGACCGCTGGTTTCTCGATCGCATCGCCACCCACATCATGGCCTTCGAGGGCAACAGCGAGGTGGTCTGGTTCGAGGGCAACTACTCCGACTACGAGCAGGACTACAAGAAGCGCAAAGGGGCCGACGCCGATCAGCCCCACCGCATCCGCTACCGCCAGTTGACCAGGGATTAGCAGGGAACCGACCCGCGTCCCGGAGCTGGCCGGTTCCGGGCGCGGATTTCAGCGGGCTGGTCGCGCCCCCGCCGGGCCCTGCCGGGCCTGGTTCCGAAGCAGGTCAACCATCTCCGCCGCGGGCAACGGCGGGCTGCAGAGGTTGCCCTGGATCAGGTCGCAGCGCAACAGCCGCAGCAACTTGGCCTGGTCTTCCCGTTCCACGCCCTCGGCGATCACCTCCATCCCCAGGGAATGGGCCAGGGAGATGATGGAGGTGACGATGGCCAGGCTGTTGGGCCGCTCAGTCATTTCGGCGATGAAGGACTGGTCGATCTTGAGCGCGTTCACCGGCAGTTGACTCAGGTAGCTGAGCGAGGAGTAGCCGGTGCCGAAGTCGTCGATGGCAATGCCAAATCCCAACTCGCGGATCGCCTCCAGCTTGGAGATGTTCTCCTTGACCTCCTTCATGATCGCGCTTTCGGTGATCTCGATATCCAGGCCGTCAACCTGATCGGCCCCCTCCTCCAGGAGCTCCCGCAGCGAGGGGATGAAATGTTTCTGTCGCAACTGGACCGGCGAGACATTGACCGCCACCCTGGGCGGATCGAGTTGCTGCCGGCGCCATTGACGCAGATCCTCCATGACCCGCCGCATCACCCAGGCACCGACCTCGACGATCATGCCGGTCTCCTCCAACAGGGCGATGAAGCGGCCCGGCAGCACGACCCCGGACTCGGGATCGGCATAGCGCACCAGGGCCTCCATGCCGGCGATGCGCTGGTCGGCCGGCGAGACCTTGGGCTGATAGTGGACCACCAGTTCGCCGCGTTCGATGGCCTGGCGCAACTTGGCCTGCATGGTGACCGAACGGATGATCCGCTCGTTCATGGCCGCATCGTAGAGCAGATAGGATTCGCCCGTGAACTGGGCCCGCTTGAGGGCGATTTCGGCATTTTTATAGAGGGTGTCGACATCAATGGCGTCGGAGGGGAAGAGCGCGATGCCGACCTGGACCGTGAGATGGATCTCGGTGGCGTCGACCCGAAACGGCGGGGCGAACCCGGCCAGCACCTCGTGTTCGAGCAGATGGGCCACCTGGTCGGCCTCGGCGATATCGGCCAGGGTCAGGGCGAAACGGTCGCCCCCCACCCGGGCCACGGTCTCGCAACTGCCCGCTGATTCGCAGAACCGCTCCCCGACCAGCCTCAGCAGGCTGTCGCCGACGTGGTGGCCATAGGTGTCGCGGACATCGGAGAAACGGGTCAGGTTGACCAGCAATAGGGCGACGATGGTGCCGCTCCGTTCGGCAGCCTGGATCTGCAGGCGCAACCGGTCGAGCAGCAGGCTCCGGTTGGGCAGGCCGGTCAGGGCGTCGTAATAGGCCAGGTAGTTGAGCTGCTCGCCTTTCTGGATGTGGTCGAGGGCAAAGGAGAGGTCGCCGGCCATTTCCACCAGCAGGCGCATCTCGTTGGTCTTGAAGGCGTCGGTTTCGGCGGAGAAGAGCCCCAGCACCCCGATCACCCGCTCGTCCAGCAACAGCGGCAACAGGGCGTAGGCCCGATACCCCTGGCCGGTCCCGTTGGCGACAATGGCGGCATCGCCGGGCCGATGCCGGACCACGGCCTTGCCCTCGGCGTAGACCAGGTCGAGGGCGCCGCGCACCTCGGTATCGAGGGCTTCGGCCGTGGAGATCTTGCAGACGGGACCGTCTTCGGTGCGATAACACCGATAATCGCCGGTGCCCGGACCGACGGGGTCGCGCAGATTGATCCAGGCCACCGGATAACCGCCCTGGTTGACCGCGATCCGGCAAGCCTCCCGGAACAGTTCCTCCCGGTCCTGCAGGCGGACGATGGCGGAATTGATGGAACTGAGGATGAGATAGAGGCGGGCCAGGTCGGCGGTTTTGCGCTGGCTCTCCCGCAGGGACCGGGTGCGTTCCTCCACCCGCTGTTCCAGGGTGGTGTTGATCTCCTGCAACTGACGGATGGTGTCGGCAAAACCGCGATGCATCATCTCGAAGGGGGCCAGGACCTCGGCCAGGAAGGCCTCGCTCCGCTGGAGATATTTTCCCATCGGCTTCGCGCCGGCGCCTTCCGGTACCGCATGACACATGACCTGCTGGTGCATGGTCACCAGATCGATGATGTTGCGCTGCTCGGTCACGGCCCGGCGGCCGAGCTCATAGGCCTGCATCAACGCCTCTTCGCCGGCGTCGGTCAGGGCGTAGGTCTCCAACGACTGCCGGTAGGCGGCGGCGAACGGGATTTCCGATTCGGCGGAGAACGGGCTGCTCACGACACACGCCCTCCCGGTGGGGTCGAGGCCCTATGCCAGCGCGCCACCAGCACCAGGGCGTCATCGACGGGTTTGGCATAGCGATCGAGGAGGGCGGCGGCAAGCAGGTCCGGGGAATGCGGCGACAGGAGGGCGTGGACGAAATCGCTGTCGATGCCGTCGGTGGCCAGGATCAGGATATCGCCATCGAACAGGGGCAGGAAAGCCGGCTGCAAGGCGGGGATGCGATAGCCGACAATGCCGCCGCGCATGGTGATGAAATCGGTGGGCAAAGCGGCGGCATCGTCGTGCCGGAGCACCCCTTCCACATTGCCGACCCCCACCCAACTGAGCAGGTGGCGGCGGCCGTCGATGGCGACAATGGCCACGGCGCAGCCCCGAGTCTGCCGCAGGGCCTCATGGCCGAGTCGGATCAATTCCACCGGCGGCTTGTCCGCATGCCGTTGCAGCACCGCCACCAGGGTTTGGCTGGCCGTGGCCGCTTCCGGCCCGTGGCCCAATCCGTCGGCCACCGCCAGCAGCCATCCGGTGGCGGTCCGGGCGACGAAGTGGCTGTCGCCGCACATCTCCTCGCCGGGAAGCGGTCGCGCCGCCACGCCCCAGTCCAGATCGCCGTTGCCCTTCGCCGTCATGACGAGCGCCCCCATTTGACCATCGAGATGGTCGTGCCCTTGCCGACCTCGGAGACGATTTCAAAATCGTCCATGAGGCGTTTCGCCCCCGACAGCCCCAACCCCATGCCCTTGGAGGTGGAAAAGCCATCCTGCATGGCCTGGCCGATATTGGCGATGCCGGGACCATGATCGCGGGCGATGATCAGCAACCCCCGCTTGCCCCGTCCCTCGACGAAACGGAACTCGATTTCCCCCTGGCCGGCGTACTGGACGATATTGCGGGCGATCTCCGAGATGGCGGTGGCGATCAGGGTCAGGTCGCTCCCCGAAATCCCGATCGCCATCGCCAGTTCGCGCCCCTTCTGACGGGCGCACATCACGCCGGCATCGGAATCGATAATGATCATTTCAGCGTCCATGGCGGCGCAACCTGTCCTGTTCCTTGGTGTCGGCGGTCTTGAGCATGGCGAGGCCGTCCTCGAGATCAAGCGCCGTCAGGGCGCCCTCCAGGTTCAGGCCCAACTGGACCATGGAAAAGGCGATCTCCGGCTGGATGCCGACAATCACCACCCTGGCCCCGAGCAGGCGGGTCATGATGGTGATGGCGCGCAGGGTCCGGGCGGCAAACGAGTCCATGACATCGAGCACGGTGACGTCGATCACCACCCCCTTGGACCGGTACTTGCGGACCGACCGGACCAGGTTTTCCTGGAGGCGGGTCAGGGCGGTATCGGTGAGGGCGCCCAGGATCGAGGCAATCAGGTAATCGCCCTGTTTGAGAATCGGCACGTCCATCACGTCCCCTCCCCGTGGCGGTCGCCGCAGGCCTCGGGAATCCGTTCCACCCGGTACCCCAGGAGCCGCTCCGCGTGTTCGATGCCGTTTTGGAGGTCACCTACCGTATAGACCGGCCCCAGGTCGATCCCCAGGGTCACCATGGTCAGGGCGATCTCCGGGGAAATGCCGGAAATCACCACCTTGGCGCCCATGAGCCGGGCCGCGTCCACGGTCTGGACCAGGTGGTTGGCCACCCGCGAATCCACGGTGGCCACGCCGGTGATGTCGATGACGATCACCTTGGCCCGGTTGGCCCGGATCGCCATCAGCAGATGCTCGGTCAGTTGCCGCGCCCGCTGGGCATCGATCTGTCCGATGATGGGCAACAGCAGCATCCCCTCGCGAAACGGCAGCACCGGCGTGGACAGCTCCTGGATCACCTCCTGTTGCAGGGCCTTGATGGTCCGTTCGCGGGAATCGATATAGGTATCGATGGCCAGGGAGATATCGAGGAAGGTGAGCTTCATCAGCGAGAAGAAGGTGGCCAGGGTCTCGTCCGGGTGGACGCGGTCGATCTCGAAAAGATGTCGCCACACCTCGCGGAGATAAAAGTTGTACATGCCGAGATAGTGCTTCACCGGCAGGTCGATCCGCTCGTGGACCGCGCCGATCTTGAGCCGATGTTCGGCGTATTCGAGGTCGTAGTCGCCTTGGGTCAGGCGGAGGAAGTACTCCTTCTGCCGGGCCTTGACCCGGTTCAGCAGGGCGGGATCGGGGAAAAAGGCCTTCATCTCGTCGAAGGTGAGCAGATGCTCGTAGAAGGCCTCGATCACCGCGTCGGCGTACTGCTCGGAAACCGGGGCCAGCTTCCGCAGCCGCGCCTCGTCCTCGGGGCCGAACTGGAGGATTTGCTTGCGCCGTTCGAGCTCCTGCTCGGAGATGTTCATCATCTCGGCCAGGGTGAGAAATTTTTCGGGAATATGGGGTGATGGGAGCGGCATCGGAAAACCTCCCTCTGAATGTTCAGATGATGGCGATGCGTCTTGGCTGAACCGGCCTCACGCCGGAACTCCCCCGGACCTTGTCGGGCGCGGCCGGCCGGATCGGTACAAAAGGGGATTGTCCAAACTATAATGCGAAAACCGACGTTAGCAACGGAACCGGTCGCAGTGCCCCTAACCGCCTCGCCCCCCCTGGCCGCAGTTCCAAGGCGCATTTGCATCCATGATCGTTCCCACGCTCCAGCGTGGGAACGCAGCCGGGACGCTCCGGCGTCACCGAGTGGCAATCGTTCCCCGCAGGCGCAAAAAATGAGCGTGATCTTGAACACAAAGGCACCCTGGCCGCAGTCCCCAAACAACCGCTCGGGACCGTCATTCCGGTGCAGGCCGGGATCAAAACGGGGCGCGGCGCAGGCGACGAAGGTGCCGGCCCCGGCTGGGCCGCGGTGACGGTCGGCCGGCCGCCATTTCCACGAAAGATCTATTGATTGACAGCCATCGTCCCCCTAGGTATAAATTTATCCTATGGCAGGATTGAAAGGATCGTTTCTCCCTATTCAATCCTATTTTTCATTATCATCCTGACCAGGAGGTATCATGAAAAGCAAAGATTTGAAAAAGCTGCTCGCCGGACTCGGCGTGGCCGGCCTGATCAGTGCCGGCGGCGTCAGCGTCCCGGGCGCGCAGGCAGCGGGCAGCGGCTGAGGGGCCAAACCTGACGCCGGGAGCGCCAGTGAAGTGCAGAAACCCGCAGGCAGCGGCTGAAGCGGGACCAAAGGCGGTGCCGTGAGCACCGAAGAATGCAAGGAAAAAGACCCCGCCACCGGCAAGTGCAAGGACGCGCCCAAACCCGAGCCTGCACCGCCCCCCAAGAAACCCGCCAAAAGCGGCTGAAGCAGTTAGTGGCTTCGTGCAGTTGGCACGAACATTGACCGGGGAGGCCGAGCCGCATGACCGGTCTCCCCGCCCTTTCTTCCGATCATGGCGATGAACCCGTCGCTTGACTCCATATTCCCGCTCAGTTGCCGGCTGGCCGGAGCGCTGCCCCGGACCGCCCAGCCGGCCGATTTTCCCGCCTGCCTGAGGGCGCATTCCCCTGCCCTCGACGCGCACCCCTACCTGCCGGATCTCGCCACCCTCGAATACGCCCGTCACCAGTTGGCCGCCGCTGCCCTTCCGTTCCCGGCCACGGTGGCGCAACGAACCCTCAACCCCACGGTACGGATTGTCGAAGTGGAGTGGGCCGGACTGCCCGAATTCCTGCGCGATCAAACCATCCGGCCCCAGCGGCGAGCAGCAATGGCCCTGCTGTACCGCCCCCATCCCCGGGCCGAGATCGAGATCGTCACCCCGACCGGCCACGACCTGCTGGCGCTCAAGATGGTGCTGGAAGGCCTCGACAGCAGGGAGGTCGCCATCGAAACCGGCGTCACCCTCGGCCGGATCGACGAGATCCTCGAAACCGCGGCAAACAAGGGACTCCTCCTGGCCCCGCCCTCCTCCCTGGTCCGCGACCCGAGCTATGGCCGGGGCCGCGCCCTGGAGGCTGGCGAGGCCGCACCGACCCGAGTGGCCACCTTTGCCCTCCAGTGGCACCTGACCCAGACCTGCGACCTCCATTGCCGCCATTGCTACGACCGGTCCACCCGGACGGAAATGTCCTTCCCCCAGGCCCTGCATGTGCTGGACGAGCTCTACGCCTTCAGCCAGGTTCGCCACGTCCACGCCCAGGTCAGCTTCAGCGGCGGCAATCCCATGCTCTCCCCCCATTTTTTCGAACTCTACCGGGAAGCGGCGGATCGGGGGTTTCTGGTGGCCATCCTCGGCAATCCCATGGCGGAACGGTTCATCGAGCGGTTGCTGGCGATCAGGCGGCCGGAATTCTACCAGGTCAGCCTGGAGGGGTTGCAGGCGCACAACGACGATATCCGGGGAGCGGGCCACTTCGACCGCACCCTGGCCTTTCTCGACCTGCTGCGCCGCCACTCCATCTACGCCATGGTGATGCTCACCCTCACCGGAGCCAACTGCGACCAGGTCCTGCCCCTGGCCGATCTGCTCCGCGGCCGGGCCGATCTCTTCACCTTCAACCGTCTGGCCATGGTCGGCGAGGGCGCGGCCCTGGCCTCCGTGGCCCCGGACCGGTTCCGGCGCCTGCTGGCGGAGTTTCTCGCCGTCGCCTCCCGAGAGCCGCACCTCAGCCTCAAGGACAATTTCTTCAACCTGGTGCTGGCGGAACAACACCGCCCCCTGACCGGCGGCTGTACCGGTTTCGGCTGCGGCGCGGCCTTCAATTTCGTCTCGGTGCTGCCCGACGGCGAGGTCCACGCCTGCCGCAAATTCCCCTCGCCCATCGGCAACCTCCTCAGTCAATCGCTGGCCGACATCTATGACGGCGCCGCGGCCCGCCAATACCGGGCCGGGAGCAGCGCCTGCCTCGACTGCGACTTCCGTCCCCTCTGCCGGGGCTGTGCCGCCGTCACCCACGGGTTCGGGCGCAACGTGTTCACCGACCTGGACCCCTACTGCTTCAAGGACGATCGCCCCGCGTTCTGAAGAGGGCACACCACCTTTTTTCCGCCCCCGTTCTCATCGGAGCGCCCGCATTTTCTTGTAGCGGATCTCCCCGCCTGTGCTTATAACTCTGCCCATGATTTCCTTGGAGACCACGCCACGCGAGCCCCACTTTGTGGGACAATCACCGCCCCCGGACCACCACCGGGACAACAGGCCGGCATGAACGCCATTGACCGGACCCCGGACCGGCCCCTGTTAGTCGCCCGCCGTTTTTTCACCTTTGCCGAACCACCCGCCGAGATGCTGCTCGACTGCGGCGTCGGCCTGGGGCCGATCACCCTCGCCTATGAAACCATCGGCGAACTCAACGCCGAGCGGACCAACGCAGTGCTGATCCTGCACGCCTTTTCCGGCGACTCCCATGTGGCCGGCTATCTCCACGAGGACGACGAGCGGCCGGGCTGGTGGGACAACATGGTCGGGCCGGGTAAACCGATCGATACCGACCGCTACTTCGTCATCTGCTCCAACATCCTCGGCGGCTGCTCCGGCTCTACCGGGCCCTCCTCGCTCAATCCGGCCACCGGCAAGCCCTACGGCCTCGGGTTTCCCATGGTGACCATCAAGGACATGGTCCGTGCCCAGAAGCACCTGCTCGACCATCTCGGCATCGCCAAGCTGATGTCCTTGATCGGCGGCTCGGTGGGCGGCATGCAGGTGCTGCGCTGGTGCGCCGATTACCCGACGATGGTGGGCTCGGCCATCCCCCTGGCCACCACCACCCGCCATTCGGCCCAGGCCATCGCCTTCAACGAGGTGGCCCGCCAGGCGATCATGGCCGACCCGGACTGGAACAACGGTGACTATTACGCCGGCCCCGGCCCCACGCACGGGCTGGCGGTGGCCCGGATGATCGGCCACGTCACCTATCTCTCCGACGAATCGATGCGGGAGAAATTCGGCCGCCGTCTGCACCGCAGCGCCCTGTCCTTCGATTTCACCGGCGATTTCCAGGTCGAGAGCTACCTCCACCATCAGGGCAAAAAATTCGTCGACCGCTTCGACGCCAACTCGCTCTTGTACATAACCAAGGCCGCCGATTATTTCGACCTCGAACGGGGCGGCGGCAACCTGCTGATCAACGAGGCCCTGGCCGATGTCCCTTTTCTGGTGGTCTCCTTCACCTCGGACTGGCTCTACCCCACCTATCAGTCGCGGGACATCGTCTCGGCCCTGAAAAAGAACGGCAGCGACGTCAGCTTCTGCGAAATCGAGGCCCAATGGGGTCACGACGCCTTTCTCGTGCCCAATCCCCGCCTGGATCGGCTGATCAGCGGTTTCCTCGACCGGGTCTACCATGAGCGCTGTCTATAACCCGGAACTGGGCACCATGCGCTTTGACCTCCAGGTCATCGCCTCCTGGATCGAGCCGGGAGCAAAGGTGCTCGACCTGGGTTGCGGCAACGGCGACCTGCTCGATTATCTCAAGCGGCACAAGCAGATCGTGGGCACGGGCATCGAGTTTTCCGAGGAAAAGGTGGCCCGCTGCATCGAGCGCGGCCTCACCGTGCTCCAGGGCGATTTCCGCCGCGAGGTCCGCGACTACCCCGAGGGCCGCTTCGACGTGGTGGTCCTCAGCCAGACCCTCCAGCAGATCAGGGATCCCAAGGAGTTGCTCATCGACCTCTTGTGGATCGGCAAGCGGGTGATCGTCAGTTTTCCCAATTTCGCCCACTGGTCGGCCCGACTCCAGATCCTGTTCACCGGCATGGCGCCGATCACCGACCAGTTGCCCTACGAATGGTACGACACCCCCAATATCCGCGTTATTTCCATCAAGGATTTCAAGCGGTTTTTGCGGTTGTTCGGGGTACGCATCGTGCGCGAGGTGGCGATCAACACCCACCACCACGACTACAAGGGCAACATCGTCCGCTATTGCAAGAACTTGCGGGCCACCTACGGCATCATGCTGCTGGAACGGGTGGTATGAACAGGCAGGCAGTGAGGTGGTTGGGCTGCTTCAGGTTGAACCAAGATACCGTGGAAGATGGACATGGTTGAGCACATTGGCGGGCTATTCGGACTCTTAGCGAAGATTCTCGATGTTTTTCAGCAGAAAGCTTATGTTTACGTTGATGTGACCTTTGGGGCCGAGGTGCCATATTGTCTAACAGTCCTCAACCGAAGTTCCTTCGATATCCTACTAGGGAATCTTGAAATTTAGTTCAGTAAACCCCGGTAGCAGTCGCCGGCAATTTTTTTCATAGAGACCATGCTCTTCTGGCTTATAATCCGATCGGTTTTGCACCCTGGCACCGCCTCGCTATGCGCTCGATGGCGTTCTTTTGCCATCTTGCCGCTTCTTGGGCGCACTTCACCTGCTCATTGCCAGAAGCATCCCCATCCGGTCAATGTTGTACACCAGGTTGCGCAAACCGATCTTTGCTCGGGCTCGGGCTATGCCGATCGTGCGCAGCAG
>Ga0074195_1000720_pt1 | contig 58005 bp, 60 predicted proteins | sample EPASupsiteHSE623_FD_64525 | JGI IMG/M metagenome (GOLD analysis project Ga0074195, IMG submission 64525) | Bioremediated contaminated groundwater from EPA Superfund site, New Mexico - Sample HSE6-23 | ecosystem: Environmental > Aquatic > Deep subsurface > Groundwater > Contaminated ...
GGGAGTCGGAACCGGACAGGCCTCTAAAGACGAGAGCATAAAATCCCTATCCGAGGTGCCGATTGAAGACCTTCTGGCTTACGATGATAGATACTTCCCTGCACCAAGGCACGCATTCACCAAATCATGGATCAGGCAACCGGAGGGTGTTGCCCTGGCAGCTACGAATGACGGCGAGCTTGAGGGCTATGGGGTCATCAGGAAATGCCATCTGGGCTACAAAATAGGGCCGCTTTTCGCAGACAATGAGATGGTTGCTGATCGTTTGTTCTGCTCGCTTTGCGGCAATGCTCCTCAAGGTGCGCCGGTCTTTCTCGATACGCCTGTGCCAAACTCTCTTGCCCTGGATCTGGCCAAACGACACTACATGCATCCCGTATTCGAGACCGTGCGCATGTACTCCAAAGAAGACCCGGCTCTGCCGATTGAAGGAATCTTTGGCGTAACCAGCTTTGAGCTGGGATAGAACTAGATCAATTGGCAGCTAATTTCCTAAATCACTGATTTGCGGTCGTCTCTCTAACTGCAAGGCGGCCTTTGACGAGGGGTTTGCACGCATTCACCTTCCCTCTTCATCTGCAGATCTCCTGCAAACCAAAACTAGAAAATCTGGCATGCGAGCGCCATCCATCCGGTCTTGATGCGCGATTTTCCATATCTCTGGCGGCTCTGGTTCTATTACCCTCGTGATGCAAAACCTGCAGGAGATCAGCTCATTTACGATGTCGCTGAGTGTCCTATGCCAATAAACTGTGGGTTCCATGCCGCATCTTGGTCCCCATGGGCAGAGAAACGGCCCTCTCTTGAAATAATGGTCAACTTTTTTATATAGTCTCTTACCTTTCTCATCCTTTACCCATCCCCAGACTGGGGTCATGAAGCAGGGATGGTTCGTGATATGCAAGTAAGTTCCGCCAGGTTTTATGATACGGCTGAACTCTCTGAATGCTCCGTGATAGTCCTCCATGTCATGAATGACATTATTTGTCACAACTGCATTAAAAGTTGAATCTGATAAAAATGGGAGTGATGAACAGCTGGCGTGGTGATAGCATATATTTAAGGGCACTTTTTTCTGCTCTTCTATGGCAAAATCAAGCATTTTCTCAGAGAGATCAACAGCTGTGATTGAGGCACCCAATCTTGCCAGTTTTCGGCTTAGATATCCATCTCCACATCCCGCATCCAATATTTGCTTTCCCTTTACATCCCCTAAAATCTGCAGAATAATTGGATCAAGAAGATCACGGCGATTCAAGTCGTTTTCGCCAAATAATCTATGCCATTGCTCTGCATTATTGTCCCAGAGCTTTGTGCTTTCATCCTGATTCATGCTTACCGCTTTATGGCTGTAACATTTCCGTTGATTGGTGCCCCAGTTCCCGAGGATAGGGTATAGGTTCCCGAGAGCGTACTGTTTTCTACAAGCATATCAAGATCGTACTGGCAATAATCGGCGCTGCCTAATTCTGCCTGTCCCGATTTGACGACCATTGCTAGCTCATTCTCTCTTAGCGATCCGCTGGCCGTCATGGAAATCTCTGCACCATTTTTTGTCAGAGTGCCATAGCCCATGATTTTGTCTTTTCCAGAAGACCATAATGTCAGATCAAGCGACCTGTCTCTCAGGTCTTCAAATCTTATAGTCCATTTTCCGCTAATTGCATCATCTGCTTCGTTAGGTGCAGGGCTTGAGTTATTGTCCGCAGATTGCCCATTGGATTTTTCATCCGTCAGACCAGTGGCCGGCGCCTTAATGACGGGCTTTGGCATGTCCATATTCGGCACAGGCATACTGGGCTGCGCAATTGCGCCTTCTTCGATTGCCTGAGCAACTGGATACGAACACATGAAAATTATTGCTAGTAGCACCATGTTTGCTGGTCTCATATGCTTTATATTTCCCGATAGAGATTTATAGTCTTTGGACAGAAAATCAGAAAATTATGACGACATTGTGCCAAGGTCGGTCTAAATCAGATACGCAGTCGTTTGGATCCAATCCCAGGCGGTACGGCCTGCCGCCATTCGCCCTCGCTGTCGTCCATGGCGGCCCAGGAGCTGCAGGCGAGATGGCTCCTGTTGCCCGCGAGCTTTCAATGGTCCAGGGCGTTCTTGAGCCCATGCAAACTGCCGGAACCCTGGACGGCCAGGTTGAGGAGCTGAAGGTGCTCCTGGAAAAGAACGCCAGCCCTCCCATGACGTTGATTGGCTTCTCATGGGGGGCCTGGCTATCCTTTATCCTGGCAGCTCGCTATCCAGACCTGGTTAAGAAGCTGGTGCTGGTGGCAAGCGGCCCCTTCCAGGAAAGATACGCCCGCCAGATCCTGCCCATCAGGCTTTCCAGATTAGGTGAGGCCGAAAGGCGCGAGGTGGAAAGCATTCTCAGAGCGCTGGAGGGCCCGGCAGGCTCATGTGGGGACCGGGGCTTTGCCCGCCTTGGTGAGATCTTCTCTTCATGTGATTCTTTTGATCCAATTGTAGGCCTGAACTCAGAGATACAGGCTGATGTCTTGTGCCAGGCACAGATCTATCAATCGGTCTGGAAAGAGGCCGAGCTTCTCCGCAGAACTGGAGAGCTGCTGGAGATGGGCCGGAGAATAAGCTGCCCGGTTGTTGCCATTCACGGCGATTGGGATCCGCATCCGGCTGAGGGCGTCGCCGAGCCGCTTTCATCTGTTCTCAAGAGCTTTGAGTTCATCCTGCTCGCCAATTGCGGTCACACGCCCTGGGTAGAGAAAATGGCAAAAGACAAATTCTATTCGATTTTGAAAACGCTAATAGCTTAAGGCATGCCAAAAGCTTTAAGGTCTCTTGTGAGCTACGAGGAACTGGGAGTGTATTATGAGACTTGAGATTCTTGTAGCCTTGTCTTTCTCGCTACTTGCTTTATTCGCTATAGATGCATATGCCATAGAAAGCGGATCCACTGGACTGTCCGCAGATCAATTGATTGATGTGAGCAATGGAGATTATTCAGGTTGGGGTGAACAGGGAAGCCCAAAGGAAGCCAGAGCTCGTTGGAACCAGCAGAGCGACGATGTCTACGAAAAGCCTGCGGTAAGCAGCGACACAAGCAAATCGCAGACTACGTCTCAGACTACGTCTCCTCAGACGATTGCAGTCCCATCAGCCGCTAGTGTGGCAGGGAACTGGTCCTTTAGCCTCAGAGATAGTCAGAATAGAATTATGGCCTTGACGCTTAGCCAGTCTGATGGCACGCTGTTTGGGTCCGGGACCATAAGCGATATCAATGGTACAGAAAGCGTTTCAGCATACGGATCATTGGACGGAGACAAAATGAACTTCAACGCCACGACCGCTGATACGTTTGCCATATACGCACTTTATCTCACAAAAAATGGGAACACTGCTTACGGCAAATATACGTTGTTTCCATCTGATGGAGAGCCATCGAATGGAACTGCAGAGGGAATATTGATGAGCTCCTCATCCAAGTAATCCTTAAGTCTCTTTTTGAAGCCCTTTCTAGCGGCCAGCCTCTCGATCTCTTTCATCACGCCGCTGCCGTATTGCATGGCCTTCTTCTCGTACTGGGCGATTTCCTCCGGCATATGTCTGGCGGCAACTTCTCGTAGCGGCCTCTTCCTCACTCCGTCCATTACCCTCATCTCTGCTGGAATGGCCTGGGCAGCATCCACCACTCTTGGGTCTAGGTAGGGCAAAGAGAAATAAGCTCCAAAGAGCCCGGCCACTGCTTGATCCCTGGCTATCTGCCTGGGCAGCTTCCTGAAATCCTCTTCCATATCTTTGGCGAGGGTCTCGGTATGCAGGTATCGAGAGTATCCGCCGAATTGCTCGTCCGCTCCCTGCCCTGCTAAAATGCGCTCCTCGCCGTTCCGTCCGGCCCAGCGGCTCACAAAATATAGCGTTGTGGCAATGGAGGCATTTACAGGATCTTTATCGGGAATGATCTCCAATACCCGGTGCAGGGCCTCCTCGATATCATCCTGGTCTATCAGTTCCTCATGCAGTGTTATGCCCAATTCACCGGCAACGAGCCGGGCGCGCAGGAGGTCGTGCGAGCCGGAGACGCCCACAACCACGCACTGCCTTCCAGCGAGCTTGGCAACCAATGCCGAATCAACCCCGCCGGAGAGTGCAACCACGCCCTCATCGCTCCTCTCTGCGACGGCCATCACTATGGCCTCATCAAGTTCATTCAAGCCCCTTGCCTTAAGAGGAAAATCCATAAATGATGATACTACTCGCTTGTAGAAAACTCTACTGGAGGCTGTCAATCTGTGAAGAGCATTGCATCTGTTTGTCTAGGCCGAGTGAGAACGGAAAAACCGCTCGTGCACCACCTCACCAACTGGGTCACCATCTACGATTGCGCCAATATCGTTAAGGTATTTGGAGCCTCTCCAGTTATGGCTCATGCCAAAGAAGAGGTCGCAGATATGGCAGGCATAGCCAATTCCCTTGTACTGAATATCGGCACTCTGACATCTGATTTTGTCCAGGCAATGATACTTGCAGGAAAGAGTGCCAACCGAAAGGGAATACCTGTGGTATTGGATGTCTGTGGTGCCGGGGCCACCAAATTTCGCGATGATAAATGCGCTGAGATCCTTGATTGCGTGCGGGTGAATGTCATCAAGGGCAACTCTTCAGAGATCGCCAGCGTTGCCGGTGAGAGGGTTACCACAAAGGGAGTGGACGCTTCTGTGGTTGACAGGGATCTGCAGGAGATCGCGCGAGACTTGGCTAAGAAGAGGAACTGCACTGCTGTAATCACCGGCAAAGAGGACATTGTGGCCGATTGCACGAGGGCGGTGCTTGTGAAAAACGGTCATCCCATGATGGCCAATATCGTGGGAACTGGATGCATGGCAACCTCAGTAATTGGAACATTTGCTGCTGTCGAAAAGGATCTCGTTGCCGCCTCTATCGCAGGCCTCGTCTGCTATGAGGTTGCAGCCGAATTGGCAGCCGAAAAGGCCCAGGGCCCAGGCAGCTTCAAGGAGAGGCTTTTTGATGCCGTGTACCATCTGGATGGCGAAACTGTAGATCGAATGCAGAGGACTGAAGAATGAGGGAATTGAAGGGCTACTACTTTATAACTGACAGCGAACTGAGCCGGGCCGGGAATGAGAGCGATGTCCTCTCCGCCGTCTCCTGTGGAGTAGAGGTCGTCCAGTACAGAAATAAGAATGCACAAACCCTTCAGATGTACGAGGAGGCGCTGGTGTTAAAGGAGATCTGCCTGGAAGGAGACTGCCTCTTTCTCATCAATGACCGCCTGGACATAGCTCTGGCCGTGGAAGCCGATGGCGTTCACGTGGGGCAGACCGATATGCCGTGCCTGCAAGCCAGAAGGCTGCTGGGACCCGAGAAGGTCATCGGCGTCACAGTCCACAATCTGGCCGAGGCCGTGCAGGCTGAGTGCGATGGAGCAGATTACCTGGGCGTCTCACCTATCTTCCAGACCGCCACCAAGCCGGACGCAGGAAAGCCTGCGGGTTTAAAGCTGATCGAGGAGATTCGAGATCAGGTGGATATTCCGCTGGTTGCCATCGGCGGCATCAATCATTCTAATGCCTCTCAGGTTATAGGAGCCGGTGCTGATGCTCTGTGCGCCATATCTTCTGTGGTCGCCAGGGAGAATGTGACTGGCGAGATCAAAAGGTTTCAGGAGAAATTTAAATTAAAATAATCCTATAATCTTATTCGGGCCTCGGTGCTGGAGGAATGCCCTGCACCTCGAACTCCTTTTTTACGGCCTCTCTGATGTCGCAGCCTATTCCCTTGGCCACGTCTCTGCCTGGCACTGGGACCTCTAGCCGTAATGTAAGCTCCGAGTACTTCGAATTTATGAGCAGCACGCTCATGGGCCGGTCCTTTAGAACTTTAGGGTGGCTCTTTGCAATCTTGGTAATTATCTCTCTAGCACGGTCGATGTCTGACGCTTTGGCCAGATCGAAGTCCACTATCCAATTGATCTCTGGCTCACGGATCGACCAGTTGATGATCGGCTCCGTGCTTATTATGCTATTGGGAACGATGATTCTTCTGCTGTCGGTGGTTCGAATTACAGTGTGTCTCAGAGTCAGGTCTTCTATTTGGCCATACTCTCCTCGAAAGTCTACCGAATCGCCCACCCGGAATGGCTGAAAGACGGCAATGAAGACGCTGGAGGTGAAGTTGGAAAGGGAGTCCTTGGCTGCATAGCCGATGGCGAGGCCTGCGATACCGGCACCAGCTACAATGGCAGTGACAAGGCTTCTCAATTGCGGTATCTGATAGACGATGAGCATCAGGCCGATTACATAGATGGTGGCAGAAAACAGCCTGCGCATCATGAGCTGCATGGTCTCGTCTATCTTCACCTGTACCTTGGAGACAACGGTTGGAATGTAATTTATCAGCATTCGGTCCACAATGCGCGCCGCAGTGCTGGTCAATACTGCTATTATTAATACAAATATTATATTTACGACTATAGTTGTCAGATCTATGTTATTGATTGTATTTGCCATAATCTGGATGAATACCAGGTCAACATGTCTGCCTGTTAGCGCGTCCACCGTTCGCTGGAGCCAATCAGCCAGAAGAACTGGGTCGGTCATGTCAACCACTGCAGTAAGATTCATCAGTGCATGGATAGAGAATCGATACTTAAACATTTCCAGAATGGCCGGGACAATACTATTACGATTGAGGCCATAGATGATCGAAATAATATTATATAAAATTATAAACAATAGAAAACAAAATTACAAAAATAATATAAAGGCAGCTTTAAGCCGCCTAAGAGAACATCCTCAGGGCTTCCTCAGATCCTTCGATCTCATCCCCGAGCACCTTTGCTACGGCTGCCTCGAAATCGCTTCTCGCAACGCTTGATGCACCTCTTCTCAGAGCGTTCATGCCTGCTTCCACAACAATTGCCTTGAGGTCGGCTCCGCTCGCTTCGTCAGTCTCTTTAGCGATCTCCTCCAGGTTCACATCCTCATCCTTCTTCATCTTGCGAGAATGAATCTCCAGGATCTTGAGCCTGCCTTCTAAGGACGGCATGGGAATCTCAATGATCCTGTCAAAGCGTCCTGGCCTCAAAAGCGCAGGATCAAGGATATCTATTCTGTTGGTGGCGGCGATTATCTTGATGTCCCCTCTGGTTCTAAACCCGTCCATTTCTGCCAGAAGCTGCATCATTGTGCGGTTTACCTCGGCACTTCCAGTGGTGCCGTCATGGGTTCGGATGCTTCCAACGGCATCTATCTCGTCAATGAATATGATGCTCGGAGCTTTCTCGCGAGCCATCTGGAATATGTCGCGAACGAGCTGTGCGCCCTCTCCTATGAATTTGTGGACCAGCTCTGAGCCTGACATATGGATAAATGTGGCATTGGATTCATGAGCAACGGCCTTGGCCAGCATGGTCTTGCCTGTTCCCGGCAATCCGTAGAGCAGGACGCCTCTCGGCGGCTCGATGCCAATATCTTGGAATATTGCTGGATTTGTGAGGGGCAGCTCTACCGTCTCCCTGATCTCCTGGATCTGGCTCTCTAGGCCGCCAACCTGTTCGTAGGAGATATCAGGGGCCTCTACAAGCTCCATTACCTTGGCTCTCACGTCCACCGAGCGATCGAGCACGCGAACGATGGTGAGTGAATTGTTGATGGCCACTCGGGAGTTGGTCTGAATGAATGGCAAGAGCTCTACCGGGACGGTGGTGATGAACTCCTGATTATTTCCGTGCTGTCGGAGCAGAGCGTAATCAGGCCCCATCTCCAACACCGTGGCCAGGAACAGCGGCATCCTCTTGAGGGTTATATTTTCTTTCTTTAGCCGCTCCACCTCTCGCAGAAATTTTTTGTTGGCAATGAGGGACTCGAAGAGCTTGGCTCTTACCTCTTCCCTCTCCATCTTGGTGGTCTCCAGCTCTTCGGAGAGGCACTTGTTGTCGGACTGCAGTGCGGCTATCCTCTTGATATACGACTCTTGAATGGTCTCTTGACCGGGAATGGCCGATGTTTGACTCATATAAGAAAGCTTTCAGTTTTTCAAGCTTATAAATTCATTCCTGAGGCTGAGCGGTCCGCTTATCTGGAGTAGTCGATCTCTGGAGCCAAAAGAGTTATCATCGCTTCTTTGATTGTCTGCAAACGATCAGTTATTCAAAAAAATTTATATTAGGTATTCTAGCTCAGACACCACCCAGGTATTCCGAGCCGCTGACCTTTCCCTGCTCCGAGGCGGCGTATTTCGCAATGGCCTGGTCTGACATACGATTGACATCGTTTGCGGTGTATTTCGAGGTGCCGTCTATCTCATGGGTTATGCCATTGCCGGTGGTATTGTTGGCTGCAGCATAGGGCTTCTGTAAATCGACAGGCGTTGTCATCTTCTTCATGATCAGAGTGGCATCATTTCCGAAGTTCGTGACGACCCATGAATTCCACTCGTCGACCAGGGAATTGAATGCATCAATGTCCTGACCCTGGGCGGCTTTTTCGTATGCCTGGCCGAGCTGGAAGGACAGGCGCACGCCATCGATTGTTGCCTGTTGTTCTGGTGTATATGCAGCGGCTAGAGAGACTGCCGCCAGTAGGCTTACAAGAATAATAATTGTCTTCATCTATACTCACTTGTATTTGGGATTATTAATACCTCCTGGTCTGAAAGTTAGGCAAGATATTAGACAAGATATTAATGATAATACGTCCAATTGTATCATGTGATTTTCCATGATTCTCCTGAATAGGCATGAACCACGGCTCTATGAGGTGGTTGAGAGAAAGGGCCTTGGCCATCCGGATACTCTGGCGGACGGAATATCTGAGGCCATCTCTCGCTCTCTCTGTCGGTTCTATCTCGACGAGTTCGGCCAGATCCTGCATCATAATGTTGACAAGGTTCTGATCATCGCCGGCCAGAGCGCTCCCTGCTATTCAGGCGGCAGCATCAAAAAGCCCCCTGCTGTGGTTGTGGGTGGAAGAGCCAGCCGGACCACGGCCTCGCCCTTGGCCGATATCGTCAGGGAGGCAACAGCATCGCATCTCAATAAGACCCTGAAGCACCTGGAGCTGTTTGATGTAGAGCCGCGGCTGGAGGTGGGCGCGCCGGAGCTCCGGAGCCTTCTAGGCAAAGGTGCCAATGATACATCAATTGGCGTCGGCTATGCGCCGCTGAGCGAGACCGAACAGCTTGTGCTGGATCTGGAAGATGTGGTAAGAAGCGTGCCTGGGGCCGGTGAAGACATCAAGCTGATGGCGGTGCGGGGTGAAGGGAAGTTGACTGTCGTGGTTGCGGTGGCTATGGTCTCCAGATTCATAAATTCGCGAGAGGAGTATGATTGGGCCAAGGAGGCAGTCCGGGAGGCAGTGACGAGAAAGGTCGAGGTCGGTCGGGCGTATCAACAGGCCGGGGAAGTCGAGGTCTGTGTGAACTGCGCGGACTCATTGGAGAACATCTACCTCACGGTGACCGGCACATCAATAGAAATGGGAGATGACGGGGCGACAGGCCGGGGCAATCGGGGCAATGGCCTGATCACACCCATGCGGTCCATGACGATGGAAGCCATAGCTGGAAAGAATCCTGTGAGCCACGTGGGCAAGATCTACAATGTGCTGGCCGCGAAGGCAGCAGCTGATATTGCTGAGCTTGATTGGGTTGATGAGGCCTGTGTGACTCTTGTCAGCAAGATCGGCTCGCCCATCAGCCAGCCGCTTTTGCGGGCTGCTCAGATCTCAGGCGATGGGACGCTGACGCCCGCAAAAGAGGCGAAGGTCAACAGCATTCTCGACTACTGGCTGGAGAGCACAGGGGATCTGGTTGAGCAGTTTGTGCAGGGCAGGCTGACCATCTACTGAGCTGCATCTGTCGTCCCTCCCGGATTCTTTTTCCAGGCATCTCGCCCGCTAGCTGGGAGTCTTCGCAACCTCTTTTTTGGCCATCTGCAGCCTCTGCTTGGCTGTATAGCCTGTGGCCTTCTCAAGGAAGTTTCGGAAGCGCTTGTTTGTGTCCAGGATGACCTGATCGCCGACGGTGGTATCGGATTCCGTGGTCACATTGAGCTTTTTGCCATCAATCCAGACCCGGATGTTCTTAAGTGCACCAAAGCTTAAGAGTAGCTTGCCGTCCTCCTCTGTGACCTCGCAGGGGAATTCCTCGGTCAGAACAGTGTGAATTCGCTGTAGGTCGGGCTTGAAGCCACGCTTGAATGAATAGTCCATGAGATCTCCTTGGGACTGTTCCGGTATAGATCTTTCGAGCGGGAAAGGTGGCGAGGGCGCTGCCAATGTGAGGAAAGAATTATTAAAGTTGGCAGGAAGAGTCAAGGAAGATAATCGTCAAGCAAAAGGCTGCCCATGACCGAAGATAGAGAAACGGACCTCCTGGAAAAGATTGCTTCCTGCGTGAAGAAGGGTGATCTGGAGGCATGCGTAGGCGAAGCAATTGCCTCAGCTAAAGAGATGCAAATAAGCCCGCAAAGGCTGCTGGAATTGTCTGGAATCCAGATCGAGACCGCGCAGTACCAGCAGGGATATGTTCTGGCATTGGCGGCAGCAGATGGACTCGACGAAAAGGCACCTGCATATCTTAATGCTGGTGTGGCATCACTTCAGTTGGGTAACCACAAAAAGGCAGAAGAGCAGTTGCGGCTGGCAATCAAGTTCGATCCTAATCTTGCCGCGGCTCACTCTAACCTGGGTAATTTGCTTGCAATTCTGGGGAGAAAGTATGAGGCAGAGGTTCAGTATCGTCTCGCCATCAAGTCCGATCCAAATGACGCTGTGGCTTATTACGGCCTTGGCGTTCTGCTTGCAGGTCTGGGAAGAAATGATGAAGCAGAGGAGCAGTACCGTCTCGCCATCAAGTCCGATCCCAATTTTGTTGCGGCCCGCAATAACTATTCAAATCTATTGCGAAAAGGTGGTCGGTTTAGCGAGGCAGAAAAAGAGATAAGAGTTGCGCTAGATATCGACCATTTATCTCCTTATGCTCATGGAACTCTTGGTGACATTCTAGCCGATGAAGGTTGGCTAGATGAATCTGAGAAAGAATATAAATTTGCACTGGAGCATTCTGACAAAATGGAAGACTCCACAACCTCAGAAATCCACAATAATTTAGGTTGGGTATATTCTAAAAAGAAGCTCTTCAATAATGCAAAGGATGAGTTTTTTAAAGCCAAAACTATTGATCCACGAAATATAAAGGCGATAAGGAACCTTCGGCTTGCTGGAAGAATCGAGACGCCTTCGGAAATTAAAATGGATCAGATTTTGATTTCTTGCTTGTTGGTTTTACCGCTATCATTGTCAATCTACCTATTCTGGATTGCGAAACTAAATGAAACATCATTTTCAGCTTTGTTCATGTTCTTCACAGCTACAATCATGTTCGTCCTTCTTTACAGGAGCATGGGACGATTTAGTGTAGGTCCGAAAGGTGTCGAATTTGAGATGAGTCTTGAGCACAGGCTTGCACCCGCTCAGTCTCAGGTGGTTGAGTCCTTCTCTAAAATTGAACGCTAAATACCTAAACCCTGAAAGGCTCAGGACAAAATCGTCAAATCACTGCACTCCGTATGTGATCGTTCGCTTTTTCTCCCCTCAGCCCCAAACCCGCTCGGTAGCCCCGCCAGGATCCCGGCAAAGTTCCGTTCTGCATTTATCCTTTTAATCCCGGCGAGCTTTGCTGTCTCATCGACTTTTGTCTCGGTTCTCTCAAACTGGACACCTTCCAGCAGCCTCTCCCCTCTCTCGGATCTGACCATTACAGTCGAGAATCCTTCTGGGCTTCCTATCGAGCCTATGGAGATGTCTGCGAGCCTGCTCGTCAGATCTCCGCAAAACCCGCAGCCCTCTCTCACGAGGCTTCCCAGCTCTTTTACGCGGCAGGAGTGCTCTATCCCCGCTGCAGTCACTATGAACTTTCCTCTGGCGATTTGAACCCGCTCAGCCCCTGCCAGATCTATGCCGAAAAGCTCTCTGATGTGGCGATTGAGTGCAACATAGTCAAAGCTCTCGAAACAGAACAGGCCGATTAGATAGATCTCAAGATCTGGATAATTCTCTGCAAAATAGCCATAGCTCTGCAGCTTTCTAACGACCCGGATCTGGCAGGGCGTGCCTACGACGGCAATTCTCCTTTTACCTCTCTTCAGGGCGTCCAGAAGCGGTGCGATGACTGAGACCCGCGCGTACTTCGTCCCCCTTGCCTGCAAAATCTGGTCCGCGTCGTCTGCGAAGACTGCATCTGCCCCGCGGATCACGTCTCTCTTTACCACTATTGCAGCATCCAATATCCTGTTCTCGATTCCTCTGAGCAGAATTGATGTCGCCATCCCTCCGTCCTGCCCGTCTATCTCGCTCTTGCCTGAAAACATCTCTCTGCAAACGCCCAGATCGCTATCTTCCGATCTTCCCAGAAATTCCTCTTCGAGTTCTATGATCTCTGTAGGGGTTATTGGGTAGATGTTTCTTCTATCTCGCAGAGAATTTGTGGGGCATACCAGGGCACATGCTCCGCATCCGATGCAGTCTTCCGACAATTCTCTATAGGGCGTGTCCACATCCCGGATGGTTCCGCGATTCTGAACATTTATGGCAGAGACCCCCACCAGCTCCTCGCAGACCCTGTGGCATAATCCGCAGAGAATGCAGCCTTTGTCTTCCGGCAAGAATCGCGGCCTGATGATCCCGTACTCTTTCGCCATCTCCTGAATTCTCTTCTCTTCAGGGCACCTCGCAAGGAGAAGCTCAAGTATCATCTTCCTGATGCCTGTGACATCAGCCGAGCAGGTATCGACGGCGAGCCCATCCTCCAGAGGATAGTTGCAGGCGGTGACGAACCTCTCTTTTCCGTTTCTTTCGATTTTCACAGTGCACAGCCTGCAAGATCCGTAAGGCTCAAGAGAGGGATGATGGCATAGCGTCGGGATATGGATGCCGGCAAGCCTTGCGGCCTCCAGAATTGTGGTCGGGCATCCTTTTTCGTCGATCTCCATCTCAATGCCATCGATCTTAATCTTCAGATTGGTCATGCCTTCCTGCTCCTGTTGAAGCTGCTGCTGAAGCTGCTGTTGAGGTTTGTGTTTAGGATACTGTGGTCGGCTGGCCGGCCTAGCCCTTGGGAGATCTTCTTTACAGCCCTGGCTTTGGGCGGACAGACATCAAAACAGATTCCGCATCGGGTGCAGAGAGATTGATCGATCGCAAAGGTGCCATCCTCCTGCCGGATTGCGTTTTGAGGACAGTTCTTGTTGCATAGCTCACATCCTATGCAGAGTTCCGGATCAATCCGATACGAAATGAGCGCTTTGCAGGCGAGAGCTGGGCATCTCTTCTCGATTATGTGGGCGGCATACTCCTCGGAAAAGTAGGCCATGCTGCTCAAGACCGGATTAGATGCCGATCGGCCCAGAGCACAGAGAGACGCCTTCTTCATCACCCCTGCGATCTCTTTCATGAGCTGCAGGTCTCCTTTGCTCCCGTGGCCGGAAACGATGCCGTCCAGGATCTCTCGCAACCGTTTCAGGCCCTCCCGGCAGGGAGTGCATTTTCCGCAAGACTCATCGCAGAGAAAATCGACGAAGTAGCGAGCCAGATCCACGACGCAGGTATCCTCATCGATGACGATGATGCTGCCTGACCCCATCATCGAGCCGAGCAGCGTCAGCTCGTCAAAGTCCACCGGAGTCTGGAGATCCTTTGCGGGAATTATTCCTCCGGAGGGCCCGCCGGTCTGAACGCCTTTGAGCTTCTTTTCTCCGGGAATTCCGCCACCGATCTTGTAGATTATGTCTGCCAGGCTTATGCCCATGGCAACTTCAACCAGGCCGGTGTTGTTGACCTTTCCAACCAATGAGAATATCTTGGTTCCTTTGCTTCTTTTCGTTCCGATGGAGGAGAACCATGCGCTCCCCCGGTTGATGATCAGCGGGATATTGGCCCATGTCTCAACATTGTTCAAAACGCTCGGCCTGTTCCAGACTCCGCACTCTGAGGTATGGATGTACTTGGGCCTGGGCTCGCCCACCTTTCCCTCCAGGGCGTTCATGAGTGCTGTTGACTCTCCGGAGACAAAGGCTCCTGCTCCTCTGTGAACTGACGCATCGAAGTCAAATCCGCTGCCGAGGATGTTCTTTCCGAGAAAGCCCTTCTCCCGGGCCTGCTCCAGGGCAATCCTCGCGTTCTGCACTGCCAGAGGATACTCCATCCTCACATAGATGTAGCCGCTGTGTGCCCCTACTGCATAGGCTCCTATTATCAGGCCCTCCAAAACGCTATGCGGGTTGCCCTCCATGAGGGCTCGATCCATGAAGGCTCCTGGATCTCCCTCGTCGCAATTGACAATCACATGCTTGATTTCGCCAGGGGCGTCTTTCGTCGATTGCCATTTCTGCCCTGTGGGAAATCCGCCTCCCCCCCTTCCTCTCAGGCCTGAGCTTTTTATCTCGTCAATCACCTCTTGCGGCCTCATCTGCGATAGGACGCGAGACAATGCCTCATATCCGCCGAGGGCGATGTAGTCATCTATATTTTTAGGATTTATTTTTATATTATCTTTTATTAAAAGCCTCATCTGGTGGCTATAAAATGGGATATCATCTTCTCGAATCGCCTTTTTGCCTGTAGCGGGATCCGTGTAAAGCAATCGTCCCACAAGATTGCCATTGAGAATAGTCTCTTCCACGATCTCCTGCACGTCTTCCGGCTGAACGCCCATGTAATAGACGCCCGGCGGGTGCACAACCACAAGAGTGCCCTTCTCGCAAAAGCCCGGACATCCGGTCTCCTTTATGCGAACATCGTTTTGCAAATCTCTTTTATCTATCTCACTTTTAAAAGCGCTGACCACCTTTGCCGCACCTAGGCCGAGACATCCCGTGCCTGTGCATATTGCCACTTCTTTTGATGTCAGTCTTTCCATCTCGTCTCCATTTATCCTCTTTTAATCATTGGGACTGTCTTAATAAAGCGGCATCGATTATTCAGCCCCAAGCGCGTTTAGCATCTTCTCTGTCCTCTTGGAGTTCATCCGGCCATGATAATCATCATCTACAACCATTACGGGGCCGATGGCGCAGCATCCCAGGCAATTGACCCGATGTAGCGTGAAATTGCGGTCCTTGGTAGTCTGTCCTGGTTTTATGCCGAGTCTCGATTCGGTGGTGTCGAGCAATCTCTCTGCACCTCGCACCTGGCAAGCTGTTCCCATGCAGACAGATATCCTGTGGCGGCCTACTGGAGTGAGGCTAATGGCTTTGTAAAAGCTGGCCACCCTGAATATATGGCTCCTGGGAATCCCAATCCTTTCAGAAAGATGCCAAATGACATCTTTGGAGAGCCAGTGCAGCTCGCTATTCAGATCCAAGAGCAGCTGGATCAGGGATCCTTCCATACCATCATATCTTTTAATGATATTGTCCAGCAACTCATAATCGATCATATATCAATCTCGCAGAATTAATATGAAAGGAGGCTCTTGCAGTCGTGGCAATTGAGCTTCTTGTCCAGCTCGTCCGCCACCCAGGCTGGAGCATTGGATCTTCGAATCTCAGCCATGATAATATGTTTCATCATGGTGCATTCCCTCCGATCCACAGCGCCGCATGATGGAGCAAATCGGTTGTATCTCGAATCATATTCCTTAATTCTCATCTCGTTTTCCTCAGGTTCTCTCATCATAGTCTACCACCATCCTCGGCAAGGGCCGCGTTTTTCTTGCATGAACCATCATCTTGTTCGCAAATATATCATTATCAAGCATGAAAAACTATATAACATTTTCCTTCAGGGGCTTCGAGCAGAGACTTTAATCCGTTTAGGCAGCCAATATTTTATCCATGAACGAGGATCTGAAGATAGCTATTGGCGAATGGTGCGGCAGAATGGAGATCCCTCTGGTTGGAGTGGCAGATGTCACGCGCTGGAGCGATCCGCCAATGCATCCCTGGATGCCTGAGGAGTTTTATCCTCAATCCATCTTTCCTGAGGCCAAATCGGTTATCGTGATCGGTCTGCCCATCAGCCTGCCGGTGCTTGAGACCTCGCCATCCGTTTGGTATCGGGAGATGTACAACACAGTCAACGCCCTTCTGGACCAGCACACCTACAGGCTAGCGAATTTTCTAAACGAGCGCGGCCATCCGTCAGTATTCGTTCCGAGGGACGGATACGTCGGAATCAAGGCTCTTCTAAAAAAACCCCTGGCCTTCTTCTCTCACAGACATGCTGCCTTTTTGGCGGGTCTCGGCAATTTCGGTACGAACAACATGTTGCTCACGCGCCAGTTCGGTCCGAGGGTGCGCTTCGGCTCGGTCTTCACAGAAGCAGAGCTTTCCGCTGATCCCTTGCTCGTAGATAGCCTGTGCACCCGATGCATGCGTTGCGTGAGGATGTGCCCGGCTGGAGCATTGGACGAGAGAGACTACCCGGATGGGCTCACGGACAAAAATAGCTGCGTCGCAAACAGCGCCGAGCTGAACAGCCAGGGCATCTCTCCCTGTGGGATATGCATAAAGGTCTGCCCTGTTGGCGAGGACCGAAAGCTGTACCATCGGGAGGACGAAGCCATCTACACCAGAAAGGAGCGATTTCCTGAGGCTCACAGGGCCTGGGAGCATGTGCGAATGTACGGACGGCTGTGAGGATCAATAGCCTTCAGACATTCTCATGACGAATATATTTTTTTATATTCTTCTCGATCTTTTTTATCGATCCGTTCTCAATATAGGCAATCCTGTCCGAGACCGCCTTCAATACGTCAATATCATGGGAGATGAATAGATAGGATAGACCTGTATCATCCTGCAGCCTCATCATCAGCCTGAGAATCTGAGCCTGCACTGAAGCGTCAAGCATGGATGTCGGCTCATCTGCCACAACAAAGCAAGGCTCTAGCGATATGATTCTGGCGAGGACTGCCCTTTGAATCTCCCCGCCGCTCAACTGGTGAGGATATCTCTCCAGGTGCTCTGGCCGCAGTCCGACCTGTCCCATCAGCCTCACGGTCTCGTTGCAGATCTCCTCTCTGCTCAGATTTTTATGGACCACCAGGGGCTCAGAGATGCTCTCCATTGCCCTCATCTTGGGATTCAAAGATGTCTCAGGATGCTGAAAGATCATCTGCAATTTGGGTCTGACCAAACCTATCTCCTTTTTGTTCATCTTGAGAAGATCCTGGCCATTAAATGCAATCATTCCAGAGTCCGGCCTCTCCAAAAGCATCAGGCATTTGCCGATAGTGGTCTTGCCAGATCCGCTGGTCCCGAACAGCCCCAGGGTTTCGCCAGCGTTAACCGAGAAGCTGGCATCATCCAGGACCTTGAGGCTGCCATATCGCTTGGTGAGGCCATCCACTTCGATCAAGGGCTTCAAGGAAGAAGACATCTCGTCATCCAGCCTCCATTCTGGTTCAATTGCGGGTGACGGTTCATGCAGTCCTGCTTGTGAATTGCGCACCTCTCCCCAAAGAAACAGCCCTTGGGAAGTCCCAGCAGGCTCGGGCTGCTTCCTTCCAGTGGGACAAGCCCGTTTTTAGGAAGCGACTTGAGAAGGCCTTTTGTGTAGGGGTGCTCCGGATCGTCCATCAGTTTTTTGGCTGGCCCCATCTCCACAATCTCACCGGCATAGAGGACTGCCAGACGATCGCAGATCTCGTAGGCCAGATCCAGGTCGTGAGTTATGAGCAGCATGGATCGATCATGCTCTCCTTCCAGTTGCTTGAAAAATTCAATTGTGCTTCTTCTTGTGAGCGAATCCAGGCCCTTGGTGGGCTCATCGGCAATCACCATTTGCGGCTGTAGAGACATGGATATTCCTGCGATCAGCCTCTGTCTCATGCCTCCTGAGAGCTGATGAGGATACCTTTTGGCAGAGATGGCTGGCTGGTCGATTAGAAGGCGTCGAAACACCTCAAGTGCTCGGTTCCATGAATCTCTACTAGAATAGCCCTTCTGCTCAAAAACCTCTGAGAGCTGCAGGCCGTTTTTCATGAGTGGATTGAGTGAGGCTGTAGGATTCTGGGGAATGAAGGCAATTTTTTCGCCCCGGAACTTCTGCATCTCCTCCTCATCAGCCGCCAGCAGATCCGATCCCTCGAAGAGGGCCTTTCCCTTAATCCAGGCGTTTTTCGGCAGAAGTCTGAGCAGGGACATCCCTATGACTGATTTTCCTGACCCGCTCTCGCCAATGAGCCCAAATGTCTCTCCCTTATCTATTTGGAATGATACGTTGTTTACAGCCTTTACAGTCCCCATTCTTGTTTCGAAGCCTACGTCGAGATCTTTTACTTCAAGCAGCGACAAGTCCGCTCACCTCACTCTCAGGATCTAAAACCTCCCGGAATCCGTCTCCCAGGAGGCTGAAAAGAATCACAGTCAAAGTTATTGCCATTCCAGGAAACAGTGTCAGATAGGGTGCAGTCCTCATGAACTCCTTTCCGGCGTTTAGCATCGACCCCCACTCAGGGATGGATGGTGGTATCCCAAGGCCGAGAAAGCTCAGAGCAGCAGCCGATAGGATGACGTGGCCCATGTCAAGAGTGGCAAGCACAATTACTGGAGCGAGTGCATTTGGAAGTATGTGCTTGACCAGAATCCTTCTGTCGCTCGCTCCCATGACTCGAGCCGAGGAGACATAATCATTGCTCTTGATAGACAGCACCTGCCCCCTCATGAGTCGTGCATAGCTGGCCCAATGAACCAGAGAAAGGGCCAAAATGAGATTGAGAACGCTGCTGCCCAAAGCCCCCACAATGGCCAGGGCAAAGATCATGCTCGGAAAAGACAAAAAGAGATCTATGACTCTGGATATTATGTCATCGGGGATCCCCCCAAAGTAGCCAGCTATACCGCCCAGAGCAATTCCCATTGCCAAGGCAAAGATCACCACTGAAATGGCTATGGAAAAAGAGGTAGTTGCGCCATAGAGCAGCCTGCTGAGGATATCTCTGCCGAGATGATCGGTGCCCAACAGATGCTCTGTTGATGGCGACTGCAAGCTGACCTTAAGTTCGATATCATTAGGATCATACGGCGCAATCCAGGGGGCTATCAGGGCTAATAGAGCCATGGCTGCCAGGAGGACAAGGCACACTGCCACCATCCGGTTGGCCATTATCCTGTGGTAGGGCTCCCATTTGATCCGACTGGGACAAAATGAATGCAATTTTGTAACGTTAGTTGATTTCATATCATCCATACCTTATCCTCGGATCGAGATAGGTGTAGGTAAGATCGACGAGGAGGTTGATTGTCACGAATACTCCTACTATGGTCAGAACGCAGCCCTGAACGAGTGGAATATCCCTCCCCGAAATGGCATCGACTAGGAGGCTTCCCACACCCGGCCAGGAAAAAATGCTCTCGATGACCATCGCTCCTCCCAGCATATGGCCCAGGCTCATTCCCAGAACGGTTATAGTCGGGAGAAGAGCATTTTTCAGAGCATGTCGGAGAACCACATATTGAAGAGAGAGGCCCTTGGAAACAGCAAAAGCGATGTATGGCTGGCCCATAACCTCCAGCATGCCCGTTCGCACCATTCGTAAAGTCAGGGCGAGGGCATGGGCGGATAGGGCCACAGCCGGCAGTACGAGGTACTTTGGTTCTCCGTATCCGGCTACTGGAAATAGCTTCAGATTTACTGCGAAGAAGAGAATCAGGAGGAGGGCCAGCCAGAACCCGGGCATCGACACGCCTATGAGCGTTACGATCCTCAGAAGATAATCTGTGAACCTGTTCTCACGAACCGCACACAATATCCCCAGAGGAACTCCGATGAGAATGGCAATGGACATGGCTGTAAACGCCAGCTGGATGGTGGCTGGCAGCCTGAGAAGCAGAAGGTAGGAGACAGATTTTTTCTGGATGTAGGAGTCTCCGAGGTCTCCTTGCAATGCACTGGCCAGCCAGCGGCCAAATTGAACATAAAGTGGATCGTGCAGGTTGTACTGGCTGGATATCTCCGCTATCTGCTCGTCTGTAGGAATCTCCTCCATCTCCAGGATGGTATGCTTGAGTATCAGCTCTGCGGTGCCGCCCGGAATAATGTTCATGAGGAAAAAGGTGAGGGCGCAGACGGCCAGGACCGTCACCGCCATGTATGCCAGCCGTTTCGACAGAAAGCGGAGCATTTGGGTCCTCACTCTTCTATGTAGGTCTCAGGAGTCAGAGTGTAGTCATGTGAGGTCTGGTCGAAGACGTAGCCTTTGACATAATCCTTCTTGGCCACAACCATCTCGTAGTAGGTCATGGGGATGATGGGAAGCTCGTCTTGGACTGTCTGCTGGGCTTTCTTGTACATCTCCAGGCGCAAATCCTCGTCTTTTGTGGTTGCTGCATCTTTGAGAAGCTGATCTACCTGTTCGTTGGAGTAGCCTTTGTTGTTCGAGCCACCAGTCATGAAGTAGGAATCCAGCATGTAGGACGGATCCGGAACCATTGCCACGCTGACTGCACTAAGAGCCGTATCCCATTCGCCAGTCTTTTGGCGTTCAGTGAGAACACCAGACTCCACAATCTCCACATTGACCTTGAATCCAATCTCCTTGAGCTGTCCTGCTAAAGCCTCGGCCATTGGAGGCAGACAGGGTCTGTTGGGGAAGGTTATGAGAGAGAATTCGAGAGGCTTTCCATCTTTATCCAGGATTCCATCAGAATTCGAGTCAGTCCATCCGGCCTCGGCCAGCAGCTCTTTTGCGCGATCGGCGTCGTTTTCGTATGCCACAAGATCCTGATTTGTCCAGTAGAATTCAGGCCGGAAGATGCCTACTGCGGGTGAGCCCACTCCAAAGAGAACATATTGGACGATCTCCTTTCGATCCATCCCGTAGGCAATGGCCTTTCTCACCCTGACATCATCAAATGGAGCTTTCTTCAGGTTGAAGTACATGTATATGAGCCGGGAATTCTCGAACTTATCTACGCTGATGCCGTTCTTTCCGTCCAACCCCTCGATCTCGCTGTATGGAACGTCAACAGTGAAGTCCACCTCACCGTTCTCCAGGGAGAGCGAACGGGTATTTGGATCGGTGATCGGTTTGATCTCTATGCCGTCGAGCTTTACCTCTCCTCCCCACCAGTTCTCGTTCTTCTTGACTTTCAGAACATGAGTGCTCTCATCATAGCTCTCGAACATGAACGGCCCAGTGCCGATAGGGGCTGTGATCTCGCCGTTGTTTACTGACTTGGGGCTGATTATTGTAAGAGGTGCGGCAAAGTGGAGTGCAGCAGGTAGAGTAGGGTTGGGCTCAGTGGTCTTGATCCTGATTGTCAGGGGATCCACAACTTCGATGGACTCCATCTTCAGAAGGGTGGGGATCCTGGAATTCAGTTCGTTGGCCCTCTCGAGAGAGAACTTGACGTCTTCTGCAGTCATCAACGAGCCATCGTGGAAGAGGACGCCATCTCGCAGCTTAAATTCCCACGTCTTGTCATCGATCTGACTCCATGACTCGGCCAACTTGGGTGCAAGCGACATGTCTGCGTTTACGCCCACCAGAGTCTCTACTATCTGAGCTTTGTCTGCCAGTAGACCGCCGCTCTCCTGAGCAGGATCGAGGCTTGATGCTGAAATATCAAATAGATCTCCGACGACCAGAATATTGTCGGACCTTTCTGCACATGCCGTGAAGCCAATTGTGGCCAGAACGGCAACCAGAGCCAGCAATAGTGATATCCAAGGATTGTTCGTCATGTTCCCCCCGATGGCAATTTTTCCCATAAGGAATGGGTGGCAGATGGCAGTTCATAGTAATAAATGTTTTGTTTGTAGTAATACTAAATATCATATAGTACGCATATACGATTTACATAATGCTCTTAAAAAAGATATTTACGCATATTAAGATCCAATTGTCGTTTATTGTTTGACCGTTTTAGATACGCAAAAATAAAAAAAGTCGTCCAGGTAGATCTCTGGACCAGAGCAAATTTACTTTTCTATGTACATCTCTGGGTTGAGCTTGTAGTCATGTGCTGTGGGATCAAATACATATCCTCTGACGTAATCCTTCATAGCAATGGCAAGGCCGTAGTAAGCAACGGTGATTATGGGAAGGTCTTCTTGAACGATCTCCTGGACCTGGTTGAAGTACTCCTGCCTCTTCTCCTGGTTGTTGGTCTCTGAGGCATCTTTCAGCAGTTGATCGACCTTTTCATTGGAGTATCCATAGTTGGATGACCCGCCCGTCTTGAAGTTCGACTCCAGTATGTAGGATGGGTCTGGAACCATTGCAACATTCATAGCTCCTAAAACCATATCCCACTCGCCACGGCTCATTCTCTCATCTATTATGCTGTAATCGACTACGTCTACATTCACCTTGATTCCTATGTCCTTCATCTGGCTGGCGATGGCCTCGACCATTGGAGGCTGACCGGGCCTCTGGGGCCATGTGAATAAAGACAGCTCGAGGGCTTTTGCATCTTTGTCTCTTATCCCGTCGCCGTCAGTGTCCTTCCATCCAGCCTGGTCGAGGAGATCTTTGGCCTTGTCCACATCGTAATCATATGCGACGAGCTTCTGATTGGCCCAATTGAAGCTTGGCATAAATGGACCATTAGCTGCCTTGCCAACGCCGAAGAGGACGTACTCGACAATGGAGTCCTTGTCCATGCCGTAGGCGACAGCCTGCCTCACTCTGACATCATCGAGTGGAGAATGCTTGAAGTTGAAGTTGATGTAGTAAATTCTGGGGTTTTCATATTTTTCCACTGTGATATCGTCAAGAGCATTGATTCTCTCCACCTCATTGTAAGGGACGTCAACAGTAAAATCCACCTCACCGCTCTCTAAAGCCAGTGCACGAGTATTTGGGTCCTGAATGGGCTTGAGGATGATTCCATCCAGCAACACATCCCCTCCCCACCACTTATCATTTTTCGCCACCCTCAGCTCATGGGTTTGAGCATCGAAGTTCTCAAACTTGAATGGGCCTGTGCCTATGGGTGTGACCACCTTTCCATCATTATCAAGAGAACTGGAGCTGATGATCGCAGTAGATGGATAGTGCAGGACTGCTGGCAGGATGGGATTCATCTCTTTTGTCTTGATCCGAATAGTAATAGGATCGACAATATCTATGGACTCCAGCATGGGCAAAGATGCCACACGGGAGTTCTTTTCGTTGGCTCTTTCAAGAGAGAGCTTGACATCATCAGCTGACATCTTACTGCCATCATGGAAGTAAACGTCGTCTCGCAGCTTGAATTCCCATGTGTTGTCATCTATCTGGCTCCATGACTCGGCAAGAAGTGGCTTGATTGAAAGATCAGGATTGACGCCTACTAAAGATTCGGTAATCAGGGCTTTTTCCGCCATGACCGATCCGTCCTCGACAGGGTCAAGTGCATCGTTCGTGATATCAAACATCTCGCCAACTATGAGGGTGTTGTCCTCAGAATCGGCGAATGCCATCCCGGCAGTCTGCAATGCAGCAGCCAGCAGCAATACTCCCAACAAGAAACGATTTCTTATCACAACAGTCTCCTCCGCTATCTTTTTTTACCCATTACCAGGTAGTAGGTCCAGTTGAAGGCGATCTTGCGGTAAAGCGGCATGCCCATCTTCTGAATCTCTCGGATCTCATTCAGATCGGTGAGGGCCACATCTGCCAGGCCTGAAGACTCGAAGTACCTTTTTGCTTCATCAGGAGAATAGCCGAAGCGATGGGGAAGAGCAGTGTTCAGCTCAGAAGGATACCAGTTCTTCCAGGGATTCTGCCTCTCGCATAGCAGCATTCCAAGCTCTGAGGCCAGCCGTCTGGCTTTTCCCGGCAGTGATCCGTCTCGCCACCGTCCGTCAATAGCTATTACTGTGCCGCCAGCCTTGACAACGCGCGTCCATTCCTTCATGGCCTCATCTGGGTGGGGCAGGGTCCAGAGCACATGGCGGCTTACTACTGCATCAAACTTCCCCATCTCGAACTTCAGGCTCTCTGCATCCCCTGGTGTGAACTTGACATTCAATCGAGAGGACCTAGCTTTATCTCTGGCCCGGGCCAGCATCTTATCAGAAAGGTCAAGGCCCACTACATTGTGGCTCATTTCGGCCAGGACAAGGCTCAGTTCGCCGGTGCCACATCCAACGTCCAGGATGTTAAGCCCGCTACCAGGAAGTGCTCTTCCTAGCATTTTCTTCCATGCATCTCTCTCAGCGATGGTCTTTATGCCATGACCGTCATGCGTATCGTATTTCAGGGACGAGACATCCCACCTCGAGCGTATGGCGCTCTTGACCTCTCTGTCGGTTAAGGGCATGGATGCAATCTACAAGTTGATTGATGTTAAATCTTTCTATATTCGTATTATTCAGTCATAAAATCAAGAATAGAGCCGATATCATCATGAGATTTGCAGCTTCTGCTAATGAGTATTCAATGACCGCAAGCTTCAATCCCAGAGATCCACGGAAGTAGGATACATTGGCAGGAATGCCGATCCGGAAGCATCCGATGCCCAGGTGAAGAAACCTTGCCACAAACAGCAATAGGAGACAGCTAACCGTTGTGAGGGTGCCGTCGTTGAGCAATGCTCCGGAGGCGACGAGAGCAGCGCTCTGGCTGACAATGCTGGCCATGAGAACTATCAGGCTCGATGATGAGAATCCAAGCGGCTCGATTGCAGCATTATAGCTCTCGACTATCGGCAGGACCAGAACATACTCTATGGCCAATTGGGCCAGAAAGATTGTTGGCACAAGCACTTTAATGATCTTTATGGATGAGGTTATGCACTCCTTCATGCCTCTTTTTAATGCCGTCATCCATCCGTCTGCAGGAGATTCGTCTTTTTGCTCTCCTGTTCTCATCGATGTCTGAGGGGCAAGCAATATCCTTGCAGTAAGGATTCCAATAGTGGATACGAAGAGGCTGGCCAGAAAATCGAGGATCACATAAATCCCTCCTGCATGAGTTCCCAGAACGGATAGAGCTACCGGTAAAGAGAAGAAGAGGGAGTTGTGGAGACCTTTGGGGATAGAGCCCACAAGCACAGCCACTATCATCTCACGGTCATTGATGTGCCCTTTGCTGTGCTCCTCTGAGAGAAGGGCGAGAGCTGCCCAGTTGTTGACCAGAAATAGTGTGAGAGCTGCCGAGCATTCGACGGGAAGATGGGCGAATGCTGCCAGTCTGGCAGTAGGCAGTGTCAAATACCGGAAATAAGGAGACTCTCGAATGACACTTGCCACAAAGAACCCTATGATGATGGGTGGGACCATGACCTTGGAGATCTCAAATGTGGACTGGATGGCAGATAATAATGTCATTTAATATCTAGTTATTTTAATAGAAAAATCAAAAAATTAGGGTTTCCTGCAACAATAGCAGTATTGATTGCTATTTTGAGAGGATATTCGATAATACCAGGGCATGTTCTCGCTCTTCATTCGGCCTATCTCAGTCAATGGTTCCGACGTTATATCGACGAATCCGGCGCCTTTCAATAGAGCAGTCACCGACGATGGTTCTGCACCACCCCTCATGGGAAGATCCACAGAATCGTACAGCGTCTTCCAGGGATTTCTTCTCTCTCTAGCGAGTATGACCAGATTTGTAAATTGCTTGGACAGTCCGGGTGGTGTACTCTTGAAATGAGGTCCATGCACAAAGAAGCAGAGCTTTCCATTTGGCTTGAGCACTCTCTTCCATTCAGTGAGAGCCTTCTTGGGATCTGGCAGCGTCCAGAGAACTGCTCTATTGACAACAGCATCAAACGATCCGTCCTCAAAGGGAAGGTCCTCTGCGTCGCCAATCTTTAAATCGAGCTTCAGGCCCCTTTCATTCATCTTCTTCCTGGCGACATTCAGCATGTCCTCAGACAGATCGACGCCCACAACGTGGTGCCCCATCTCGGCCAGCATTATTGAGAGAAAACCGGTTCCTACACCTACATCCAGGACTCTCTTGCCACTTGATCCGATATTGCTGCGGAATATATCCTTCCAGGCTTCCACCTCTCTCTGACATGAGGCCACATGACCTGGAGATAGGTCAAAGGTTGATGACCTCCGGCTCCAGTAAGATCTAATTGTGGCCTTTGCATCATTCATGATATCACGCTCGCTACGGCATCCGGATGCGCACTATCCGAAAGAGACTGGCCGAGTCGTCGCAGAGACCTTAACGGAATGATATGCGGGCTGGTTCCGTTGTTGTTGATCACTTCGGCCACAACCCCATAGACTGATCTGATGTTCTCAGGAGTCAGAACCTTATCTGGCGTTCCGGCAGCGAAGATCTTTCCGTCTTTCATCATGACGATCCTGTCGGTGTATTTGGCTGCGAGGTTGAGGTCGTGCACTGCCATTATTGCGGAAATGTTTCTTTCCATCACCTTCTCCCTAATGATCTCAATGACCTCCAGTTGGTGCTTGATGTCCAGGTTTGATGTGGGCTCATCAAGCAGCAGAATGGATGGGTCCTGAGCAATCGCTCTGGCTATCAGAACCTTTTGCTGCTGGCCTCCGGAAAGCTCATTGATGTCTCTCATGGCAAGATCCTCGATGCCTATCAGCCTCAGTACCCCGATCACATTTTTGACATCCTTGTTGCTGCTTCGCCATCCAAGATGCGGCCTTCTGCCCATGAGCACAGTATCAAGCACAGTTGACGGGAAAAAAGATCGACTGGTGGTTTGAGGCACATAGCCGACCTTTTTTGCCATCTCCTTTCTGGAAATGTTCTTCAAATCATTTCCATCAAGAAGAATGCTGCCTGTCTTGGGCTTGAGCAGCCCGTCAATGCATTGGATCAGAGTTGATTTGCCTGAGCCATTGGGGCCGATGACCCCGAGCATCTCTCTGGGATGCAGCTCCAAAGATATTTTGTTTAATATCGTCCTGCTGGTATAGCAAAACTCCAGGTCTTTTACAATCAGATTCAAAAGTAACCCATCCTCCTTCTCATTATCAGATACAAAAATAATGGGCCGCCCATAAATGCAGTGATGACTCCCACGGGAATGATTATTGGCGGAATAAGATTGCGTGAGATGATATCTGAGCCGACTATGAGTATTGCTCCTACGATTCCTGAAGCCGGGATCAGGTATCGATAGTCTGTTCCTATGACAAGCCTTGTGATATGAGGGGCTACGAGCCCGATAAATCCGATTGTTCCTGTAAAGCAGACGATGCTTGAGACCATCAGGCTGATTATGGACATGGTATAAATTCGGATCTGCTTGACATTCACGCCCAGGCTTCTGGCGGAATCGTCGCCCGTAGTTAGGATGTTCAGGTCCCAGGACTTGAGCATCAGCAGTGGAATGGAGACCGCAACCAATGCGCCAGAGATGAATACCTTCTCCCAGGATGCTCTCTCCAGGCTGCCGACCGACCAGAATACTGACTGGACGACGGCAGACTCCTCTCCGAAATATTGCAGGAAGGTTGTTGCGGCTGAAAAGATATACAGAATGGCAATGCCGACCAGTACCATCGTCTCCGGCGTGGCTCCCCTTCGTCCTGCGAAGCCGATGATGATGAACGAAACCAGAATCGAGAAAAAGAAGGCATTTCCTATTATCAGATAGTCTCCTCCGACGAGTCCTGCGCCCCCAATGATCGCCAAAGATGCGCCAAAGGTCGCCCCTGCGGAAATTCCCAGAGTGTAGGGACTGGCCAGTGAATTCTTCAAAACGCCCTGCATGATGCACCCAGCTATCCCCAGGCCAGCGCCCGTTACAATTCCTAATGCGATTCTTGGGAGCCTCAGATTCCATATCGTCGTCTCTGCGAGCCAGCTTGATGAAAAATAGTCTGGAAAATATCGACTTAGAAAGGCAGAGTACGCATCCCATGTAGTGATCTTTGCCTGTCCCAATGAACCGGCCAATCCTGCTGCAAGGATCAAAATAATTAATGTGGAGAGGATGAAAATTGCCTTTCTCCCCACATATTTCTGGTAGCTGTCCATGATCGCATCATCACTGACACCTTCATCTAATGGATTCATACAAAGTTCCTATTTTCCAGATTATTGCGGATATGCTGATACGCTGTCTTTCACATTCAAATCGAGGTGCTGGAATCTGCTGATATACTCCTGTTGAATCTCCTGAACATCGACATCTGCAAACAGGTCCGGATACAGCCATTTGGAGTAATAGAGAGTGCCGATCAAGCCGGATGCTCCGCCGCAGAGAATGTATGGATGTGATATCAAGTAGACCTTATTGTTCTTTACCGAATCAATATCAGCAAAAGCCGGCCTCTGCAGAAAATCGTCAATTGCAGCAGTGGCATTTGTTGTGTCATGAATGTCATATCCCATAATCATATTGCCGACTGAGAACGCTATGACCTGTGGATTTCTGGCAATCACCCATTCAGCATCAACGTTCTGGATTCCAGAGCCTTCCATTTCATCGCCAATATATTTTGCACCAGCGTTTCGAACCATGACTGCTCTGTAATTATCCTTAGCCGGCACCTGGAATGTGGTCTTATCCAAATTGTAGTTGCTGATGTACATCAATGGCTTTTCTGAATCTGCAACTTTGCTGATTCTCTCTGTAATTTTATTTTCAATATCCGTATACCAATTGACATACTCCTCTGCCTCAGCAACCTTGTCGAAGATATATCCATATCTCAAGCTTGCCTCTTTGCCATTGGTGACATTCACATCCAAGGCAAGAACCGGTATGTCTGGTGTCTTGGTAGGATCGTAGTATTCTCGAGCATCCGTGAGGACGATATCCGGCTTAATGTTATTGATTACCTCATAATTGATTGCCTGCAGACTGCCCACATTTGTGACACTCAAAAGTTCTGGCAGGTATGCTTTGCTGATTCTGGATCCACCGGGGGTAACGAAGGAATCCGTGATGCCGACGATCCCATCTGCAGCTTGGATAGCCCTGAGGGTTTCATACACGTAAGTGTTGTGCCCATGATACACAAAGGTCTTTACTGGCTCGGCAATCTTTACAAAATCACCTAAGTCCTCACGAACTACCAGAAATTCCTCATCTCCGGCGATTATCTTGTTTATCTGATCAATGTCCTTTTCGTCTACACTACCATCATTATTGGCGTCTGATAGAATGGTTTTTTCTGCTTCGCCCTTGATTATCTTCTCGGTATAAGTTACATCTTGATCATTGATGGTCTCATCCATATCTGCATTTCCGCAGATTTGAAGCGTGAATGAATCCACACCGACTGCAAGCGGAAATACGAATGCGGTCAGCATTATCAAAAATAAGAGATCTCTATTCGTATTCAAATATAATCACCTTATGCGTTTTTCTTATGTTAGTATTAGTTATTAATAAGTATTTTGGTATGATTAATAACAATTATTACTTTAATGCATTTTTTATTTAATGCAAAACTGCAGCAATCAATTTCGTAGATGCGAGTTTCCCATCCAAAACTGAACCAATATAGTCAATAGATTCGGTTTTTCGATTAGCTGCCCTCTTTTGGTAACAATAATTTGAATATAGTTATGATTAAATAGCAAAAAGAAATTAGAGTAACTGCTGCAATCCTGAAGGTGCTCGTTTGCATTCGGGCAGAACGGGGATCATCAGATAGCAGGAGACTTCAAAAGATGAGACACATAATTGCAATGCTGGTATTATGCGGTTTGGTGCTGCCGGCGAGTTCAGGTGGGTTCGTCCTGCATATCTTCGGCAACGCCAACATGGACGGCACAATCGATGAGTCTGATATAGATCAGATAAAAAGGATAATAAATGGAACAATAGATTCGACAATGCTGGCGGATGCCAACTATGACGGCAAAGTTGATGAAGAGGACATAGCCCAGGTGGAAAAGATCATCAATGATTCAGAGGAGAGCCTGACGATCCTGGACGGCAATGCAAAGCCTGTTACTGTCAGGTTGCCTGTAGAGAGAGCAATCGTTGAGCATCTGGACAATTCCGAGATGATGATGATACTTAAGAGAACTGATAAAGTGGTCGGCGTGGACCTGGCCATGTCTAAATCTGAGAAGGAATTCCCAGAGCTAGTCAAGAAGACCAGTGTGTCCGGCTTCTCTCCGGTTAAAGACCCGGATTATGAACTGGCCTTAAGCCTCAATCCCGACCTTCTTCTCACCTTCTCAAACAACACCGCTGAGAAAGAGGCGAAGATGCCAGGCGTTCCGGTTGTTTTTGCTGGGCTCTATTATCCCGACCTGATCAATCCCGAAGAATCATCGTTCACAGATGCGGTTCATAAGCTGGGCTACATCATGAATGCCAGAGATGAGGCCGAGGAATACATCGATTGGCATATCAGCAAGATCGATGAGATCAGGTCCGCAACTATGGGCATGAGCGCTGCCGAAAAGCCAAGCGTGCTGATTGCTTCCCTTCCCAAAGAGGGTGATAAGTCGCTGTTCACCTATGCCAAGATCGACACCCTAAGCCAGATGGTCACACTTGCAGGCGGCAGAAGCATAGCTGAGGATCTTCCTGCTTATCTGAAATCGTCTTACAGAGTTGAGGTAGATCCGGAATGGGTTATAGAATGTGATCCGGATTATATAATATTCATTACCATTGTTCTCACTCCGCCCATAGGATACGATTCGGATGATATTGCAGGCATTTCTCAGGCCTTGCAGGGCTTCAAGAGCAGGCCGGAGTATGCCAACCTCAGTGCGGTGAAAAACAATCATGTCTACATTATCAACGGAAATCTCCGAAATGATGCCACCAAAGGCCTGATCGGTGCAGCATATCTTGCCAGGATTTTTCATCCCGATGACATAACACTGGACCCGGAGGAATTGCATCAGGAGTACCTGCAGAGGTTCCTGGGGCTGGATTATGACCTGAATTCTCATGGGGTCTTCATCTACCCGCCGATCATCAAGGGCGATGGAATGCTTGAGGGCATTGCCGACAGTTATTATCAGACAGAAGCCTCAAATGCCACGGCCTGATAATGGGTGGTGGGGGTCGGTGATCCTCACTGCTCCTGTAACAATTTTTTTGGTCTAGTTATGATTAAATAGCAAAAAGCTATCATCATTGCTGCAATAAACCTGAAGGAACTCATTTGAATTAGGATAGAATGGGAATCATCAGGGAAGAGGAGACTCCAAAAGATGAGATACTTGATGGCAATGATGCTCTTGCTATGTGGTTTGGCGATTCCTGCTCACGCCGGGGACTATGTCCTGCATATCTTCGGCAACGCCAATCTTGATGGCAATATTGACGAGCAAGACCTGGTGTATTTGCAGGGGATAATTGAAGGCAAAGAGTTGAAGACGAACCTGTCCGATGCAGACAACAATGGAGTGATAGACCAGTCTGACATCGCACAGGTGGAGCGGATCATCAATGGTACACAGACTGAGATCACAATTGTGGACTCAGACAATAAGACGGTGACTGTTAAGCAGCCTCTCCAGAGGATCGTCATCTATACCCACCAGTGCGCTGAGATCGTTCAGCTTTTGGGAGCCGATGATCGTATCGTAGGCGTCCGGGACACATTTGCCGAGCAGCCCAACCGCTTTCCAAAGATGAGCAAGGACCCAAGCATCGGCAGTGGAGCCGAGCCTGATGTGGAGGCAATCATCAACAGCAATCCCGATGCAATCTTTGCCTATACCTTCTATCCGGTAGAGGCGTCCCTGGATGCCAAGCTTCCTTCTGAGATTAAGGTCCTGAGATTTGACTGCGAGTGCAGCGGCATGGGCCCCGACGCTATGCGTGAAAAGGTCAAGCTTCTTGGAATCCTTCTGGGTGCAAGGGAGAGGGCTGATCTGTATTTGGAGTGGCATGATCGCTGCCTCTCTCTGGTAGAGGATCGGATAGCGGATATTGCTCCGGAGAGTCGAGTGAAGGTCTACATTGAGAGCAGCCCGGAGGGCGATAAGCCGCAGGTATCCCGAACCGCAATTGGCACCGGCCACGCTGGCAACAAGCTGGTAGAGATGGCAGGCGGCAAGAACATCGCTGCAGGCCACCTCCCAGGATATCAGGATACACCAATGGAGTATGGCGATATCGAGACTGAATGGGTTCTCTCCCAAAATCCGGATGTCATAGTAGGCCGAGCCATGGGCCCAGGCATCAGACCCTACGAGAATGAAAACGATAGCCTTCTGCAAAAGTATGCCCAGGACATCAAAGCTCTGCCGGGATTCGATAACGTCGAAGCTGTAAAGAACGATCGGGTCTACATCATAACAAATGATTATGCTGTGACTCCAAACTATCCGAGCGCTTTGATGCTTCTCGCCAAATGGTTCTATCCTGATGAGTTCAGCGACCTGGACCCGATAGCCGCCCATCAGGAGTATGTGAATATGATGGGCCTGGACTACGATGTCAAGAGCAAAGGGGCATTCTTCTATCCGACGGATTAGAGGATGATCCAAATATCATCGAAGAAAATTATATGAGACAAATAATGTTAGTATTGGCGTTAATGCTATGCATTTGTCTGGCATCTTTCTCAGCAATTGGCGCTGATGGCTATCCAAGGACCATCGTTGATTCGGAAAACCGCACCATTACCCTGGACAGACCGGTTGAAAGGGTGGTGCCCATTGTGGCATGGTCTTACGAGCCGCTCTATATTTTAAGGGCTCAAGACAAGATAGTAGGCGTTGAGAAGGGATCTTATGTTCAGTACTCCTATCTTCCAGGAATGAGTGACAAGCCTGTTGTGGGAACATACAAGGAACCCGACTATGAGAAGATCATAGAACTTAAGCCGGACATCGTCATAGTCCAACCAAAATATCTGCAGCAGGTGGACGAAAAGCTCTCTCCTCTCGGCATTAATGTGGTCTGTCTGCCATTCAATCAGCAGAACGATTTCAACCAGGAGCTGACAGCTCTCGCCGAGATGCTGGGACCTGAGGAAGAGAAGCGCTCCAGTGAGTTTATTCGTTGGAAACAGGACTCCCTTGATGATCTCAAAAAGAAGGTGGACAGCATCGATGCTGCTTTCCGGGTTAGGGTCTACGGCGAATGGTCGGACACACCATGGTATACCGGATCGAAGCTATCGGGGATGGATGATGTCATCACAATGGCCGGAGGATACAATATTGCCGGCCCCCTCAATTCTGAAGAGAATCTCTCACTGCGCTATCCTACAGTTGACTCTGAGTGGGTTCTCAAGGAGAATCCCCAGGTCATAATCTTCCCGGCCTTCGATTACTTCACAGGATACCTCCAAGAGGACACTGATAATGTTACCGAGTATCTACAGCAAGCTAGGCAAAGAGATGGCCTCAATGGAACGGACGCCGTCAAAAATAGCAGGCTTTTTGTCATAGACGCTTATCTGATCGAGGCCGTGAGGGGCTTCATCGGGGCGCAGTATCTGGCCAAGCTCTTCTATCCTGAAGAGATGAATGAACTGGATCCTGAAGTCGTCCATAGGGAGTACTATGAGTCTTGGCTCAATGTCCCTTATCAGGGGGTGTGGGTGAGTCCGGAAGAATGATTAGATGGGCTGACAGATGATGGGGTTCATTTTTAAACGAATACCCCGCAGCTTGCTGCGGGGAAAAAGGGCATGCGTCTTCAGCATAGGCTTGGATCAGATTAGATGGATTCCGTCTTTATGCGGCGGCGCCTCGCATGCCCCGCCTGCTTGCATCGGGGTGCGCCGCCGCAACTTGACTATCGTCCGAATCAGATATATTTGAACCAAATCAACATTTTTTGCATTCAAGGTCTATGCTGAGGCAATCTATTATTATTTTTTTCTTAGAAACTCTTATTAGTTAAGTAATTGTTCTATATTTTGGAGGAATAAATGTGCGCGTATGCAAAGGGCTGTTAATCGCATTGTGGATCTGCTTGATGGCGGCATCCACTTCTACAGCAATTGATGTTCGGTTAGATGTATTTGGAAACGCCAATATGGACGATACCATTGATGAACGCGATATCGATTATCTCAAGGCAATAATCAATGGTTCAATTCCGTCAACCATGCTTGCCGATGCCAATTACGATCAGACCATCGATGAAAGCGATATTGATCAGATCGATCAGATAATCAAAGGCGAGGAGAAGAGCCTGACGTTCATCGATTTATTCGGTGAAGCAGAGTCCGTCAACAAGCCGATCGAGCACGTGGCGAGCTTGGGCCACATTGGCGCTCAGTTGTTGCGCTTGATCGGAGCCGAGGACAAGCTGCTTCCTGTAGTTGGATCATCCAAATCAAAATATCCGAAATTCTGGGGAGAGATGAGCACCTATCACGCTGCAGGCATCCCGCCTGATGTGGACTATGAGTATTTGATCTCTATTCATCCGGATGCAGTGCAAACTACTCTGGAGATGAACAACTACATCAGTGATGAGGGCAGAGCCCAGAAGAAGGAATACCAAGACAAGCTGCCTGGCATCCCATTGATCTCATTGAATGCTCGGGAGCCTGAGAACATCTCCCGAAGCATTTTGATCTATGGTTATTTATTCGATAGGGAAGTAGAGGCCCGAAAGTTCGCTTCATGGCATGATGGGGTATATGATAAGCTCAAAAATATCACAGACCAGATCCCCGAAGAGGATAAACCGAAGGTCCTTTTTAATTCTCATAAGGCCGGATATGCCTACACAGCGGGAGGGAGCAGGTACGGCCAGGCGGTCAGGCTTGCAGGCGGCAGGAACCTGATAGATGATGTAATCAAGAGCGATGACCCGCTTTATGGCCGAACCAATGTCGAGGTAGAACCTGAATGGGTGATCAAAAGCAATCCTGATTACATCATATCTTCATATCTTGATGCAAATAGCTCAGCAGGATTCGAGACTGATGACGTATCCGGAGCGCAGATGACCGTGGATATGATTCTTAACACCAAAGAATTAGAGCAGGTGGACGCCATCAAGGATAAAAACGTTTACTATATCGATAATTACCTGGTGGGCGGAGGGGGATTGAATCTTGTCGGTGCGGCGTTTCTGGGCAAGCTCTGGCATCCTGATGAGTTCAAAGACGTCGATCCGATGGAGATACTCAGGGAATACATGGCGTTTTATGACAGCGGATTTTATGCAGAGCAAGGCACTGGCGTATTCCTGTATCCGTTCCTGAAATGATGTTGCCACTGAAATGAAGAGTCCATTGAATTAATACATTTTTTTATCGTTGATTGGTAATACTTTTATAGAAAAATTTATTAATAAGATGCCCCTTGATAACTTCAAATTAAGAATTAATGCGAGGAGAAAAAATGCAAGAGAGCAAAATGGAATTGATGATGCAGGGCCACGAGATATGGCTGCAAAGCTCCAGGTCTCTGGGAGATGACGTAGAGCTGGCACTGATGTACGGCCACAACATGCGCCAGGATGGAATCGCAGACATCAAGAGGCTCAAAGCATTCAACTATCAGCCCGATGGCGGCAAACAAAACCTGGAACTGATTCCTGAGGAGACACGCTATCTTATCAGGTTTAAGGCGGACAAGGGCGGAGCGTACGCAGTCGTTGCAGACATGGAGTCATCAATACTCTGCAAGACAAAAGACGGGAACAAGAGAGGCCCTCGATCTCAATTCAAAGATGTCACTTATGCCGGGGCATTTCATCAGATGGCCAAGACAATTTATCCGGCTGGCGGCAATGGAGAGTACCAGGGACAGGTTGTTCACGGCATACTGGAGACCGTTCCGAGCAGGTCCTGGTTTTCTGTAGGGGGCGAGGCAGAGATGCAAGTATTTTACGAAGGAAAGCCTCTGGCCGATGAGGATGTTAAAGCCGTATCCCAGAAATTGGGAAAGGAGATGGCCCTCGTCAAGACCGACAGCCAGGGCATTGCGAGGATTCCCATAAGCACTGACGGAGAATGGATGTTTCTGGTCAGGCACAAAGATCCAACCAAGAAGGTCAACGACATGTTCGATGAATCGGTCTTCGTCAGCACCCTGGTGATGCAAGCCAGATGATTGCATATATGCAAAACGCCCCATTTCCGGGGCTGCCTTTTTTGGCTCCTGATGGTTGCCGACAGATAGAAAAAATGATAATTTGAGCTTAATGATATTGTTTTTGCCGTGCAAGAGCAGCTCAACTATCCAAGTTTGACGCTCACCGATTCGAAGATGCTTTTTGTTGTCTCCCAGGGGAGATCTGAGCCGATGAAACAGATGATCGATCCTGAACCATTGCTTTCGTCAGGACAGAATCCGGCGATATATAATGGACTGTCACTGCCAGTATCAACCGTAGCCAGAATTCCTTCATGACCGTCGATTGTATATGATTCTGTCTCGTAATCTGCCCGGCGAGGCATCATCTCGGATTGTTCGAGGCAATGCGCTAGCGCAGATATCTGTCTTTTGCCGGAGATTTGCTCATCCAGCGATCTGGATTGGCTCATCTCATGAACCTCAATCATCACTTGGCTGGAAGTGCCATCATAGGTCACTGTAGCCGGGTAAATCGAGTATTGGAACTCCGAGGTCATCTTGTCGTAATCATGCTCCAACTCGGTGCTTTCTCCTTTAGCGATTGAGTAAGATCCTCCAACCGACAGGTCCAAAGACACACTTGCAGGTCCCAGGTCAACAGCATCATTGGATGCAAGGGCTATTGTCGTTGCCATGCACATCAGGCAAATGGCAACTAACAGTCTACTCATATTCATCTGTTTTTTCACTCCTCTAGATAATACTTCAGCATTATTTGCAGGCGGATTGCCTTATTGCTCGAATACAACATTTGTGTACTCTCGAACGATAGATAAATGTTAAGCCGAACGAACGAAAGAATTGAATAGCAGAAGAGCTCTCCAAAAAAGAAAGAGATATCTCAAAAAGGTTCTATTTTTAAAAAATAATCCATTTGATGGTTCAGTTTGAGCTATAAGCCTTCATTATCGGTCTTTTTAGCTTTTACGGCTTGATTGGGATGCTACGAGCCTAGCATATCTTCCTCCGAGAGCTATCAACTCCTCGTGTCTGCCCTGCTCTGCCGCTCTTCCCTCTTGCATGACGATGATGCGATCCGCATCTACTACTGTGCTCAGCCTGTGGGCGATCATGATGGTTGTATGCCCACTTCTTTCTCTCATCAGCGTGTTCTTGATGGCCCTTTCGCTCTCTGCATCCAGGCTGGATGTGGCCTCGTCCAGCACGAGGATGGGGGCGTCTTTTAAGAGTGCTCTGGCGATGGCGATCCTCTGCCTCTCTCCGCCGGAGAGTCGAATGCCTCTCTCGCCTACAGTTGTGTCGTAGCCCTGAGGAAGCGATGTTATGAAATCATGAATTAGCGCCTTGGCGGCGGCTGCCTTGACCTCTCCATCGCTGGCATCAGCTCTTCCCAGACGAATGTTCTCCCGAACTGTATCGTTGAACAGGAATACATCCTGAGCCACCACAGAAAAGCACTTCCGAAGCTCTTCTAGCGGATAGCTTTTGAGATCCCGCCCGCCAAGCGTTATCCTTCCGGATGGCGGATCCCAGTATCTCATGAGAAGGCTGATCACCGTGGACTTGCCGGCCCCGCTCATTCCGACCAGTGCGACAGTCGATCCTGCCGGCACCTCAAAGCTCAGGTCGGTTAGAACCATTTTCTCTTTTGCATTGTATCCAAAGGCTACATTGTTAAAGGAGATTGATAGCTCCTCTGGTCCGGGCAGGGCTGAGCTGCCTTCGTCTCTGACTGCTGGCAGCTCATCGAGAATGGAAAAGAGCCTTCTAGCTGCTGCAAACGCAAGAGAGAGCTGCTTTGAGACCTCCACAACGCTCATCATGGACGTAAAGACGCTTGCCGCCAATATCGTAGCTATCGGGAGGTCTCCTGCGGAAAGCTCTCCTCCGGCCACGAGCTGTGATCCGGTCATGAGGATTATAATGATGCCGGATGAGACGATGCTGACACTGATTGCGCTTTGAATCCCTGAATTTTTCGCTTGCCTGGCCTGAAGTGCTATCAATGCGTCTGTGTTCCTGGACAGCTCCTCTAAACGCCTTTGTGCATAGCCAAAGGCCAGGATCTCTTTCATCGCCTGCAGTCCGTCCAGCACATGAGAATGCAGGTCCGCGAGCTCTGACCTCATCCTGTCACCCAGAGCTGAGCCCAGATAGAATGCCAGGCGAGGCATAAGTGCCAGGAGGGCCAGAAAGATTAGCAGGATTTTTGCGAGGTCTAGGTTCATGCTGGCAAGAGCACTCAGGGATAAGACAGGAACGATCACTGCCACAACCGTCGGGCCTGCAGTGTGAGCAAAGAACAGCTCCAAAAATTCAATATCAGAGATAGCTGCAGTGATCAGGTCTCCAGTACGCCGTCTGGCGAGTCTTGCTGGAGCGAGTGGCTCGATGATCCGATAGAACTCATCTCTCAATGTGACCAGCATTCGATAGGCTGCCACATGGGCAAGGTATGGCCCCAGGTAACCGAATGAGCCCCTGGCGAGGCCGAGCAGTATCATTGCTCCTGCATAGGGATAGAGACTATCAGCAGCCGTCCCGGCCACAGCCATTGAGAAGAGAACTGCGCCTAAGACTGCAACACCAATGCCTGAGACCTGCCTAAAAACCTCGGAGATGATTGCTATAGTCATCAGGCCGAGGTGCGGGCGGATGGATCTGATCAGTCGTCTCAGGACGGACACTGTGGCAGGACTCAGGAAGCTGTGCGGCATCATCTGTCTCCTTCATGCTCAAAGTCTTTGCAGGAGTTCCGATTCCCTCCATCAGACGAGCGATCAAGACACTGGGCGGCTACCAGCTTGCTGTAGATTCCCTGTTTGCCTATCAGCTCACTGTGTGTTCCAAATTCAACTATCTGGCCGTGATCCATCACCAGTATTCTGTCTGCGTTTCGCACAGTGCTCAATCGATGCGCGATGATGAGGACTGTTCGGTTGGATTTGAGCAGATCCAGAGCCTTTTGGATTGAGGCCTCGTTCTCCGCATCTACGCTTGAGGTCGGCTCGTCAAGGAGCAGTATGGGCGCATCCTTGAGAAGCGCTCTGGCTATGGCTATCCTCTGCCTCTCTCCTCCTGATAGGCGCACGCCTCTCTCTCCAAGGATGGTCTCGTAGCCCTCCGGCAGGTCCATGATGAATTCATGAGCGCTGGCAGAACGAGCTGCATCTATCAGCTCTTCGGGTCTTGCATCTGGCTTGCCGAGACGCAGGTTTCTCTCAACGGTATCGTAAAACAGGTAGGCCTCCTGAGCGACCAATGCCATCTGAGATCTGAGAAAATCCAGTGGCAGCGTGCGAATATCGTACCCGCCAAGGAGAACTCTGCCCCGTTGTGGATCATGAAAGCGATACAACAGGTCGATGACTGTGCTCTTTCCGGCTCCCGTAGCCCCAACTAATGCCACAGTCGAGCCGGCAGATACCTCGAAGGAGATATCCTTTAAGACAGGTCGGTCTCCGCCATAGGCGAAGCTTACAGCTTCAAATTTGATGCTGGGATTCAGAACCGCAGGGGCTCTCAAATTCGATGTCGCGTTCTGTTCAGCCGGGTCCTCTATCTCCGGCTTTCTGTCAAGCAGGGAGAAGATGGCTTGTGCCGACCTTCTTCCGAGCAGGCTGTAGTGATGATAGAGCAGGAGGTGGCTCACGTGCTCGTAGAAGAGGGAGCCCAGGAAGAGGACCATGACCAGCCGGTCTAAGGAGAGGCTTTTCTCGCTTAAACGAAAGGATGCGACGATTAGGGTCACGGAATAGCCTAGAACTGGAACGACCTCTGAGATGAAGCTCACTCCGAAATAGAGCTTGAGGCTCTTGACCAGAGCAGCCTCCAGGTTGGCTGATCTTTTGTGCAGCATTCTTCCCCTGGCATCAACCTGATGGAAGAGCTTGAGGGTGACAATACCTTGCAGGCTATCTGCGAAGTAGGATGAAAGCTCCCTGTAGGCGTCCCAGGCTTGCCTGCCTGCTCGCCACTCATCAAGATTGGTGAAGAATACGATCGAGAGCGGCACCAGCGGCACAAAGGCAAATAGGATAGCGGCTGAGAGAAGATCCACATAGAAGGCAAATCCTAAGAAGAGAAGGACCGGCATGATCAACGACAGCGCAATGTAGGGCAGGTAGAGGCTGACATATGGTTCGAGTGCCTCGATTCCGTCAACCATCGTCGCGGCCAAGGCTCCGCTATTGCGATGTTCCATAAAGGCCGGCCCGAGACGGAGGAGGTGCGCGTAGAGCACCTTTCTGATATTTGCTTTGACGACTCCAGCTGAGCGCTGGGCACTCACGTCCCTTGACCACTCAGCCATTGCGCGAAGTCCCAGGCAGAGGAACATCCCGAGGAATATTTCAGTCATCGATACGAGGGTGCGGCCTGCATAGATTCCTACGATGACTCTGCCGGCCAGCAGGAGAAGGACGATGTTGGCCAGAGAGCCCGTCAGACCGGAAAAGAATGTGACTGCGATCCACTTGCGTGCTCCCACCGAAAAACGAAAGATCCTCTTGTCCACTATTCCCTGCATCTATCCCTCCATTGCGAATTCTTAAGGTCACTATGCTTGGTTATAAATCTTTTCATATTGGTATTAAAAAAGACAATTTCAAGGAAAAATTAATATCACATAACCATATTCTGAAACTCCATAGCACCATATGGGGATACTCATGAGCGATAAGAGAAATTTCGCCCTCAGAGATGAGGAGGGAAAGGAGGTGGGGATCTTTTCCGGAAGATCTCCAAGACAAGCAGCACTTAAGGCAGCTACCAGGGGCGTCACTGAGATCCGATTGAGAGAGAAGGGAACGAAGAAAATCCATGTATTCCGGGGCGAGCGAGTTTCTGTTAAAAAACCAAAAGGATCGCCTGCATGGCTGCCAAAGAAGATCTGGAAGTCCAATGTAAAAAAACTGGGCGTAGAGAATTTGCCTGAAGAATAGGGCGCGATCCAGTACATAACCAGTGCCGCGCGAGAGAAAATTTGAGATGAGGTCGATTCATCGCGCGTCTCTGTCATGACCAGCCGAATCACCTTCGCAATGCCTATCGAGGGTGAACGGCTTTTTTTTGTTGCGGAGGCGCGATCATAACCGGTTTCGCTTCTGCCAGCGCTGGATAAAATGATCGATCGAGTGCTAGACTAGAATTCTTCTTCGAGCACTATTATTACTAAATACACAAAGCTTATTAACTAGTAACATCCTAAGCCCACGAATAGCGACAGAAAGTGATTGACCTCCTTTACCGTCGTCTACCTGTCGTCGGGCTCCGGCCAACTGCCAGGCCGGACTCCTCTTCTGAAAAGAACTGTGCAGAAAGGAGCTGCCTAATAATGACATCACTTATGATAACGGATATCAGAAAAAGCTGCCTCGATCAGGATTTTGATCTCATAACCGGCGTCTTGACGAGCAACAATGGCAATAGTTCCGGACGAGCGCTTGCTGTGGAAAAGAGAAGCCTTCTGGTGCTGGAGAGTGCCACTGCTGATAGAGATATTCCATCAATGGGCATAGCCTGCGGAGAACAGTACATCAGGATGCGAGCAAAGCCTGAGCACGGGCTGTCAGTGGGCGAAGAGATAACGCTCGACAGCATCTGAGGATGGCTGGTCATTGACGGGTAGCTGACGGGAAATACTTTGATGGAGTTCTGTATGTTCATAATATTGCAAATATCTGTAAATAATAGCAATTATCATTGATAAGATATGAAAAAGTGTTATATACTTAGAAAATATTCATTATATCAAACATATCGGAGTGATAGTTCGCATGAATCATAAATTCGCAATATCGATTATGATCCTCATCGCTATTTGCTGGACCTCGGCGGGAACCGAATACATCTATCTCGGTTCAGGAATTAGAGACCAGATCATCAATCTGGATGCAGGATCAAAGTTGCCAGATCAGGATTATCTATTTGGCCAGTCCGGTTTTGTTACCATCGACATGCCCCAGACAATGGCCCTTAGCCCCAATATGATGATCAATGATGCCCAAGATCTGTTGAATGAAGCTGCTCTTGCCAGGAATGAATCGGCATCATACAGAGACGAGACACAGGCCCTCTATGAAAAGGCAAAGGAGCTCTTCACAGCGCTCGATCAGAAAGAGCGAGATATCGATGCCCAGCTAAAAAGAGCCGAACTGTATGCAATAGACTCATCCTCAAACGCCTCCCAGGCAAAAGACCTCCTAAATCTGACTGAGGCAGCCGGCCAAGACATTCAGGAGATATCTAAAGAAGTAGATGAAAATCTCAAACAGGTGAAATCCCTGATGGAAGAAATAAATGAGTGTGAAAACCGCACCAATTTGCGGTATAATGAGACCGAAATTTTGCTAAACAAGTCCCTTAAACTTTACAATAATATGACGCTTTTGGCAGCGAAGATCTCTGCCGGCAGCAACACAACGATTTGAGATCGAGCCGGAGAGCTGACTGCATCCTGAAAGACGGGGACATGTTGCTAGAGTAATTCCCTATCAGTATTTTTTTTATTCCTTGCTGTTTTATGTTGGTAACCTCTGGTTTGTTGCGGGAAATTGCAGAGTGCCAGAAGTGCCTTTAAAGAAATGCGCGCCGTCTCAGATAGCAACTTTTAAATATATAGTATTACTAGAGTTGTGTGGAGGATCTTATACGAAACAAATATTGATAATATCTATGCTGCTGATGCTATTAATTCCGGCAGCGGTTAATGCTCATGAGACATTCGTTCGGCCCATATCTGGCTGGGTGGAGGTGGGAGATGTTGTCATCCTGCCCATCGGAAGCGGTCACAATACTTCGTCCGAGGAGCTTCCCGAGGGCCAGGCTTACATCAAGGTCATAAGCCAGTCCGGCGCAGTGCTAAACCATACTCTGCACGAGAAGACGGCCACAGACGGCTACTGGAAGCTTTACGATGTCGATGTCGATGAAGAAGGCCTTTACATCATAGATCTCTTCCACTCCGAAGGATCCTGGACAAACTTCATCACCAATCCGCCAGCTACCGGCTACTGGGAGCACAAGTATGCAGATGAGATCGACTTCGATGCTTTAAATACCACTGGATGGGCTGATGACTGGTACGTGGAGCGATCCTATCCTAAATTATGCTACGCAAAGGCTTTTCTGGCTGCCCCTAATTCCAACTTCTCCCTGGCCAACAAACCCCTGGGACAGAAGCTGGAGATTGTTCCCTTGGATAATATCACTACCGTGGGCAAAGGCGACTTCTCCTTCCAGGTTCTTTTCTCCGGAGAGCCTATGGACAACCTGACAGTGACCGCAGAGCGGGTTGGTGATGATGCCAAGCAGGAAGTAGTAACGGATAAAGACGGCAAGGTGACGCTGAACCTGACTGACCCGGCACAGGTTAGCGAATGGCTCATCAGAACCGATACTGGCATGGATACTCGCGTTGTGGAGGTAAAGGATCTGCCTCGCGGCAAGAATTCAAATGAAAAGAGCTACGTAGGACCTGTGTACAGGACTGCATTAACTCTGAGAAACGACTACATAAAACCTGTAGCTTAATTTATATATCATCAATTTTTTTTTTCAGAATCTGTCTGATAGCATCTGCAGCCTCAGCTCGCGTCATAGGAATGTCCGGCGAATGGATGCCGTCTCTATTCAGTCTCTCAAAAACATCAGCTAAAATCGGCATCTCTAATCCCAATCCTTCCATCAGCTCTCTATTTCCCAGGATCTGCCGGGTGCTGCCCATGGCCGCGACTTTTTTATCCAGGAGGACTGTTCTGTCCGCGAGATAAGGCACAAGGTTGACATCATGGGTGGCGGTTATGATAGTGGTGCCGCTATCTTGCAGGCTTCTGATTAGCAGGACCATTTGCATCTTGGAGCGCGGGTCAAGGTTTGATGTAGGCTCATCTAAGACCATTACCTCTGGCTTCATGGAAAGGACGGTTGCCAATGCAGCTCTTTTTTTCTGCCCGAAGCTGAGATGATGGGAGGCCTTCTCTTTTAAATCCGCGAGACCCACCGATTGCAGTGCCCAGTTCACCCTCTCATTAACTTGATCTTTCGAGAGGCCCATGTTGCAGGGCCCAAAGGCCACATCCTCAGCCAGCGTGGGCATGAAAAGCTGGTCATCCGGATCCTGAAAAACTATGCCAACTCGCCTGCGCAACCAGCTCACGTTTTTATCTTCAACCATTCTATCCAGGACCTTAACTGTGCCGCTATGGCCGCGCAAAAGGCCGTTGATATGAAGCAGGAGGGTGGACTTGCCGGCTCCATTGGGCCCGAGTAGAGCAATTGATTCACTCTTTTCGGCTTGAAAGTTGACTCCGTCCAGTGCCAGGGTTGCGTCTGGATAATAATAAACCAGGTCTTCTATCTCAATGATGCTCATTATTCATAACACTCCCTATAAATCTTATCATAGAAAACAGATGCTTAAAGCCGCCCCCAGCACTAAAAGGCTCTTAATGAAATCTCGAAGTTTGATTTTGCATCTACCGCTTCCTGGCAGCTCTCCGCTGTAGCCACGAGAGAGCATGGAATAAAAAACGCCCAGAGCCCTCTCATAGCTTCGGATGAACAGCATGGTTAAGGCCATAGCAAGCACCCGAAGTGTATTGAGATCCGACTTCTTTTCAAATCCCTTGCATATCATCGAGCGGCTCATGGTCTGCAGTTCGTCATTGAGAAGAAAGACGTACCTGTAGGAGAATAGGAATAATTGAGTAAGCGAATTGGGAAGGCCCAGGTCCTTCAGCGCTCTGATGGTAACAGTGAAAGGGGCGGTACTTACTATTACCAGAGCCACAAGAGCTGCAGCCAGACCGCGGGTTACTAAAAGAATACCAAGAAGAATGCCCTGGGCGCTGGGTGCAATGGATAAGAATGATACGGCCGGGAGGGCGACCTTGTCTCCGCCTGCAGTGAATGGAACAATGACTGCCAGCGGCAGGAGAAAGATGGCAGGCCACTTCATGAACCTGGATACGTGCGAAAATGGAAGCCGGGATATCAGGACCAGACAAAATGATATGATCAGTCCGGCGGCAGCCTGGCGAATGCTGCCTGCTATGGCCAGGCTGATGATGAGCACGAATAGGGATATTATCCTGGTGCGAGGCTCCCATAGATGAATCGTAGACTGCAGTCGTGAATATCGTTCCGGATCAAAGTGGCTCATGATATCAGGTCGTCCTCTCTTTATCAAGCGGCTTTATGCTTTCCTGGAGCTTTTCGGGAAAGATAGATCATAGCAAGCCCTGCAACTCCAAGCAGGTATCCGAGCCCCGCTGCCACTCGCAGGGGAAGGGTGATCTCATCTTGTTGCTTCTTCTCGGCGAGGTCAAGTGAAAGTTCAGTTCTGTGTCCTGCAGAACTGCTGACGAATTCCAATTCACCGGTGCTGTTCTCTAGCTTGAATGTATACGCGCCATGCTCATCGGTCACGCCCTGTGCCACGGATTTACCGCTGCTCATTGCATAGATGTCCACACCCTGGGCCGGAGTGCCGTCGTCGTAGAGAGCAGTCACCTGTACCTCTTTGACATTGTATCCCAGCATCATCCGGTGAGCGTCCGAGGTGCTGCAAGCCAAGGTGAGGACGATAATCAAGAGAGCACATTCTTTCAGCATTTCATCATCCTTCCTTGTCTTTTGCAGATTGAGCCGGTGGGCTATTGTCAACGTTGATGTAACCTTTCTCCGTGTGCCCCCCGCCTTCGATCTCGTAATGCCATTTGCCCGTCCCTTTTCCTGGCAAGACTAAAGTGAACCGACCCATTTCATCTGTAGTATTCTCAGCGAAGAGATTGCCGTCTTGGTAGAGCTTGACAGTAGCGTTTGCTGCAGGACTTCCGTCGTCGTAGTTGGCATAGAGGTCAAGAGTCATCCTCTGACCTATGAACATCCTGTGAGCGCTTGAGAAACCTGTATCCAGCAAAAAGACTATTAATATGATTAATATGAGCGATTTAGCTCCATTCATTCCCATGCACCTTCCAATCAATGAGCATTCATTTCATTCTGTTTTCCTGGCACCAGCATCTGCGGCATAACCTGTGCTAGGAATCCTGCGGCAGCTCCTGCAACCAGGGTTTCGATGATAATCACCGGCAAATGAGCAGCTATTACCAGGATGGAAATCTCTTCAAAAGCTTCACCTGTGGCCAAAAGCTCCAGCGAGACGAAAATTGCTGAGGAAAGGACTGCGATGCCTGCTGCGAGCCCGCCGAAGATTGCCTCTCTCTTAGGGCTGGACAGTCCATATCGATGCTCGAAGATCTGCCAGGCGAGGAATGCCGGAATGCCGATATTGAAGGCATTGACTCCCAAGGCAGTAAGCCCGCCGTGTGAGAAGAATATCGCCTGGAGCGTGAGTGCCACGAAAACGCCGGCATATGCCCTTCTCCCCAGTATTATCCCTGCCAGACCGTTCAGTATTAGATGAACTGAGGTAGGTCCCACGGGAAAATGGACAAGGCTTGCCACAAATAGTGCGGCGGTTATCATGGAGATCTTCGGTATCTCCTCAGCCTGTAGCCCCCGAAGCGAATAGATGAGAAAGATGGCCGTAAGGCCGAATCCTGCCGCGAGCATTGCCATAGGCAGGATTCCGTCAGAGATGTGGACCATTTATATCCTCATCTATTTTTTTACCCAGAAGCTCAGGTAGGCAGTGGGTGCTATCTGATCATACTCCTGGCGATCGCCCTTCTTGTAGTGCTTTCCCGCATCGTCGCTTGTTGCATCCCATGTGCCGGATTCATCCAGAGTGGCCTCAAAGGAGAGGACCCATAATCCGGGTCTTGTTGTATTGATGCTGATTGATCCGTCTGTGCTCTCAGCTGACAGCTCAGTCTCCTGAGCATGCTGGACCATAAGCACATCCTCCGGCAACCTCGTGACAAAGGCGCTTAAGCTGCCGGAAACGGGCTCGCCATTCCATAGAGCTCTGGCTTTAAACTGATCTCCGGATCTCAGTTCATATGGATCAGTCTCAGGAACAATTTCCAGGCCAACTCCGCTCGACCAGTCGTATCCCTGACCGGATGCAACGGGCATTAGTGCTCGCCCGTACTTCTGTACCAGGCTGATCTCTCCGGACGCCCCAAACCAGGATGGATTGAAGAGCGTGCTTTCCATCTGCATATCCAGAATGTAGCAACCTGCTTGCTTCAGAGTCGCAGTTCCCTTGAGCCCATCCTCATAGGGCTCCAGCGCAAGCTGGGTCGTCTCCGCGGATGGAGAGATCAGACGGGCTACTGGCAGGGATACCAGTTCTGTATCTGCCGATCCCCCATGACCATAAGCTATCCAGAAGTCTGCCTGGGTGTTCGTGTGCAGCTCATCAGAGAACTCTGCATAGAGGGTGTGGCCCGATGCCGAGGATATTAGAACTCCTAACAACAGCAGCATTCGAATCTCTTTCATATTATTTCTTCTTCATGTGTCTCTTAGTATTAAATAATATCTCTCTATCTTATAATCGTGTTATTAGTCGCTTGAATACTGAGAATGAGGTCCCTTTAATTTTAAGATAGCTTATCGAACAGGCATCTTCTACGGCTATCAGGACGAAAACATCTATTCTGGATGATTGTCTTCACCATTGCAGCATAAAGACCATAAATCGTTATCTGTCGCGTCTGGATAAGAATGACGCGACAAAGAATAGAACACCGCCGACTGCCAGCAGCCCGATAGAGATGGATGCATAAGGGTATTTGCTTTCAGGATTGGAAGGGGGTTGTGTTTGATTGGAGTCTGTTGGAGTTTCAGCTTCCGCTATGCTCTCATCTTTGTCCTTGGATGCGGTCAGGTTCTTCGGTATGGTGGATGCACCGACTACTATGGCATCGAGGGGAACAGCAACCTCTCGGTACTCTCCTGGCTTGGCGTACTCAAATCTGATATTTTCTTCTACTCTTTCTTTGCTGACGAAATTGATGCCATCACGGGTGTATGCCGTCTTGGTTTCATTGGCCGAGCCTGACGATGCAAGAATAAAGATCGTGCAGATGAACAGAACTGCGACCACAGCGACTCGATATGGAATATTACTCATATTGCGTCTTCCTGTCTCAGCTCAAAAAACTAGATCCCGTTCCTCAATATAATTCCGACGCTCAATTTTAGGTCAAATCGAAAACTATATATCTCGGCAATTGTCTATATAGTCAAAGGCGAAAGTCGATTAGAGTTTTTCTCCTACCTCCTTTGCCCTTCTCGACTTTCTCCCCTCCTACTCAGTATTCGTCGAAAACCAAGTTTTAAAAAAAAGAGGTCCGGGGTTGAAACCGGAGTCCCAGGCCGAAAAATCTCGCGCCTTCAGATGTATTGTTGCACCAGGCCTTCCGGCTCAATAACATGGTTTCTCTCTTTGTGAAGTATCTTGGTTGCAGCATTTTCAAAGTCGTTCTGGTAGACTATAGTCCTCTCCTCGCGAATGGCATACATGCCGGCCTCAGTTGAGAGGGCCTTCAGATCGGCACCGCTTGAGCCATCTGCTATCTCGGCAATTGTCTTCAGATTGACTCCTTCATCCAGGTTCATGCCAGAGGTATGAATCTTTAAAATGGATTCGCGAGCCTCTCTGCTTGGCAGGGGGATCTCGATGACCCGATCAAAACGTCCGGGCCGAAGCAGGGCTGGATCGAGCATGTCCAGGCGGTTTGTGGCTGCTATGAGCTTGACCTCGCCTCGCGCATCAAATCCATCCATCTCAGCCAGGATCTGCATGAGCGTCCTCTGCACCTCGCGATCTCCGCTGGTGGCTCCATCCATGCGCCGCGCGCCGATAGCATCCAGCTCATCGATGAATATGATAGCCGGAGATCTGGTCTTGGCCATTTCAAATAGCTCTCGCACCAGTCGTGCACCCTCTCCGATGTACTTCTGCACGAACTCCGATCCCACAACGCGCATGAATGTGGCTTCGGTGCTCTGAGCTACCGCTTTGGCCAGGATTGTCTTGCCTGTGCCGGGTGGCCCGTGCAACAGGACTCCCTTTGGCGGCTCAATGCCCACAGCCGTAAATAGATCAGGACGCTTGAGGGGCAGCTCCACTATCTCTCTGATCTCGGAGATCTGGGTATCCAGGCCGCCGATCTGGGAGAAATGAACATCCGGAGCCTCCTCTATCTCCATGCCAAAGACTGCTGGGTCGCGAGGGGAGGGCAGGACGCACATCACCGCAAATGATTGCTGGTTTAGGCCCACCTGCGCACCTGGCTTGATCTCTTCCTCGATAAATTGAGAAAGATTTACCACAAACCGGGGGCCTGTGCTGCTCTTGACGATGACCCTGTTCTCGTCCAGGATATCCGCAATGGTGCCTACAATCATGGGACCGACGCGCAGACGTTCCAGCTCGCTTCTCAGCTTGCGCGCCTCCCGCTCAAACTTAAGCTTCTGGTTCTCGATGAGCCGCTTCTCTCCTTCTACGCGGTCCTTCTGCTCTCGCAGCGCCAGGTTGCGCTCTTCAAGCTGGCGCATGCGGTCCAGGATGTAGCGCGAGAAATCCGCGCCGGCCTGTGACTCATTCATGCCTTCTCCACTATCCATAATTACAAAGATTATTAAACTCCGACCCCTATAAAGGTTTCCGAAATGACCGAGAAGCAATGCGAGATTTGCGGCGCTGAGATCTCAGGAGCACCTCAGAAGATTGTGATCGACGGCTCAGCGCTAGAAGTATGCAAGAGCTGTATGCGCTTCGGAAAACCAGAAGACAAATGGTCTCCGGTTCCCAAGAAGATGGTCCCAGTGGAGAGGGCGTTTACCGTAAAACGGCCTAAACCGCGCGACCATTTTAAAGATTTAGTGGAGTTGGTCCCGGATTTCGGGCGCAAGATCCGTGAGGCCAGAGAGGGCATGGGTCTATCTGTTGAGGATCTGGCAGCCAGGATCAAAGAGAAAGCAACGCTCTTAAAGAAGATTGAGCGGGAAGAGATCTCTCCAGAGGATGAGGTCCGAAAAAAGCTCGAGAGGGAGATGAAGATCAAGCTCACCGACCAGGCGAGCGAGACTCGCGTCAAGTCGGCAATGTCAGGCCGCGGATTGACCTTAGGGGACATAGCCAGCATCAAACGGAAAAATGAGAAATGATCGCCAGTGCTGCTCGATATGTTATCGGTGGTGGCGTGATCGTATATCCCACCGAGACGGTTTACGGCCTGGGTGCCAATGCCCTGGATGAGCAAGCGGTTATGAGGATCTTTCAGATCAAAAAAAGGCCTCTCTCCAATCCGATCTTTTTAGCTGTCTCCAATTTCGATATGCTCAGAAATGTCGCCGAGGTCAGCCGTGATGATCTGGACCTTTTGGAGCAGATCATGCCGGGGCCAGTCTCAGTTCTAGTCCAAAAGAAGGGCGTAGTCCCGGATATACTCACCGCAGGCTCTCCAATAGTCGGCATCAGATATCCGGATCATGAGACCGCTTTAAGGATCATCGATCTGGCCGGACCTATCACCTCCACCAGCGCCAACCGCACCGGATCGCCTGCGCCTACAAGCGTTGCCGCCGTATCTCCGGAGATTGCCAATCGAGTTGATGCGGTAGTGGACGGCGGAAAGTGCGCATATGGTCAGCCCTCAACCCTTCTGGATCTGGAGAAACGGGTGATTGTGAGGCCAGGCGCGGGTCTTGATAAAGTGATGAAGGCGATATCGTGAAGGCCAGAATCAGGGACTTCTTAGAGACAAAAGATGGCTGGCTATTCGCCGTCGCCGATTACAATCACCCTAATGGCCTTCGCTGTATGCTGCGTTATGTTCCTAACGAATCCGGAGAACGGCAGGTTAACGGAAAGCGCTACAAAAAGATGGATTTCGAGCCCGCATTTCAGTTCCTCAGACAGGAGCGGCCTCTTTGGGTCTCAGATTTGCATGTGGTCCCGACGACCGAAGTGTCGAGGATATATTCGCCGTCAGATGCCCTCCTCTCAGTTGCAAAGCGGGATTATCGGGTGGGGACCATTGTCAAGACCCTGGTCGAGGGCGGTGTGGGCTGGGAGCAGATGGGAATCACCGGCTCAATGCTTGTCGGACTGCAGGGCAATAGCTCGGACATTGATTTCGTTGTCTACGGTCCCACCTGGTGGAAGGCTAGGGACCTCATAGCTAGGGCAAAGGCAGATGGCAAAATCGGGGACCTTGACGAGGCTACCTGGAGGAAGATTTACTCCAAGAGAAAGCCGGAGATCAGCTTCGAGGAGTTCATGCTCCATGAATTGCGTAAAGGCAATCGGGGCCTCATCGATGGCACCTACTTTGATCTTCTCTTCACCCGTGAGTGGAACCAGATAGAACTTCAGCCATCCGGCAGGCCTGCAGGAGCTGGTTGCATTGAGGCCAATGTGACAAATGCCGACTTTGCCTTCGACAGCCCGGCCATATTCAAGCTGGACCACCCGGAGGTAAAAGAGATATTCTGCTATTCTCATACATATGCAGGCCAGGCCTTGCCGGGGGAACGAGTAGAGGCAAAAGGGGTGCTGGAGGAGACAGATAACGGCCTTCGCCTTGTGGTGGGAACCACTCGTGAGGCCCGCGGAGAATGGATCAGATCGCTCACTTTGCTGGAAAACTAATTATAAAAATTTATTGATAAAGAGGTCCTTTGCATGTTACAAGTTCGTCCTTTTGATATCGAGATAGGTCAGCACAAAGTCATGCTCAATGTGGTGGATGCTAGAGAGCGTGGTCTTAACGCAGGCGACCGGGTGAGAGTGAGGGCTAAAGGTGCTGCAACCACGGCTATCCTCGACACCACCCTGGAGATGGTTAAGGTTGGTGAGATCGGCATATTCACCGAGGCTATGAGGGAGCTTAATAGTCCTACAAGTGTGGATGTACTGCATGCTCCAAAGCCTGCATCACTTTGCTATATTAAGAGCATGATGGACAAGCAGAAGCTGACTGAGGATCAGATCAGAACCATCGTGCAGGATATAGTAGATAATAACCTCAGCGAGATCGAGCTGGCAGCTTACGTCACAGCTTCCTACATCCACAATATGGACAGCCAGGAGGTGGAATGGCTCACCAGGGCCATGATCGATACCGGCGAGCGGATTCATTTTGATACCCATCCCGTGATGGACAAGCACAGCATCGGCGGCGTCCCAGGCAACAAGGTCTCGCTGTTGATTGTGCCCATAGTTGCGGCAGCCGGACTTCTCATACCCAAGACCAGCTCTCGCGCCATCACCGGTGCGGGAGGGACGGCGGATCTGATGGAGATCCTGGCGCCGGTAGAGTTCTCTGCAGATGAGATCAAGGAGATGACTGAGAAGGTTGGCGGGGTCATCGTCTGGGGCGGAGCTACCAACATCGCCCCCGCTGATGACAAGCTGATCAAGGCTGAGTATGCTCTGTCCATCGATCCCTACAGCCAGATGCTCGCATCCATCATGGCCAAGAAGGGAGCAGTCGGAGCTGACGCGGTTGTTGTGGACATGCCGGTGGGACCGGGCACCAAGCTCGCCACTCCTGAAGACGGTCGAACCCTGGCCAAGGACCTCATCGACCTGGGAGAGCGTCTGGGAATCCGAATGGAGTGTGCCATGACCTTCGGCGGATCTCCTGTAGGCCGCACCATAGGTCCGGCTCTCGAGGTACGCGAGGCGCTCACTGTTCTGGAAAACAAGGGCGGCCCAAATAGCCTCACTGAGAAGAGCCTCTCGTTAGCGGGCATACTTCTGGAGATGGGCGGAGTAGCCGCACGAGGAGACGGCTACAAAGCTGCAGAGGATATCCTCACAAGCGGAAAGGCCCTGGCCAAGCTCAAGGAGATCATCGAGATTCAGGGTGGCGATCCAAAGATCAAGAGCGAGGACATCGTTACCGGCGAGAACTGCGCGGATATTTTGGCTCCTGCGGGTGGCTACGTCGTTGCCTTCTTCAATAAGCGATTGGTGGAGCTGGCTCGCATAGCCGGTGCTCCTGCTGACAAGAAAGCAGGTGTCACCATCCACAAGAAGATGGGTGAGATCGTAAAGAAGGGCGAGCCGCTCATCACCATCTGTTCGAGCTCCGACTGGGAGCTTGAGGCTGCGGTCAAAGATGCCAAAAGACAGATGCCAATCGTAGTCGAGGGAATGCTCCTGGAGAGATATCCCCGGATCACTGAGCTGTAGAGGCAGAAAAAATGCAGGTCGCTATCATCTATCATGAGGATTTTGGGAAGAAGGGATTTAGTGTTCTCAAGGAGCGCATCCAGCCCTCCTTTGAGAAGCTCATGGAGTCTGGGCTTGTGGACGGAGAAGATGTGCAGGTCTTCAGGGCCAAGCCAGCGCCAATAGAGCTTGTGGAAGAGTGCCACACCGCCTCACATATGCTGAACATGAAAAACGATCCATACCGGGAAGTGGCCATGCTCTCAGTCGGCAGCGTGATGATGGCAGCTGAGATGGTGGCGACCGGACAGGCAAAAAGGGCCTTCGCCTACACCGGGACTGCTGGCCACCACGCCTCACGAGGCAGTTGCTGGGGCTTCTGTTATTTCAATGACGTGGCCATCACCATCAGGCGTCTCCGTCAGATGGGGCTGGAGCGTTTTCTCATAGTGGACGTCGATCCTCACTTCGGTGACGGCACCCGCGACTTCTTTAAAGATGATGCCGATGTGTTTCATATCAACCTGCACAGTGGCAGCGATGAGGTGCTCGATACTGAAAAGAACAACTACGACTTCGGGATTACCTTTGGAGCCAAGAATGAGCGATTCCTCACTGCACTTAAAAGCGCTCTTGATCTGGCGAGGGATTTCGACTTCCAGATGGCTTTTCTCATCTTCGGGCACGACTCTCACCAGGACGACTACGGTGGATTTGATCTTACCTTTGAGGCTTGCCCCAGGATGGCTCAAATGATACTGGATGCTGTCGGCGACAGGGGAATCGTCGTGGTGCTTAGCGGCGGATCATGCGTTCATGTAGCCGAGCGGGTTATTCCCGATGTGATCTCCGTTCTGGCAGGCAGGTGGCCGGCATGAGGATGACCTCCAACTGTTACCCTTGCATCCTGGACCGGGCCAAGTTCGAGTGCGATCTGGTATTCGCCAATGAAGAAGAGAAGAAAAAGGCTGTGGAAGAGCTGCTGGACTACATGGCCTGCCACAAGGGCGGAGTGCCGGCGCTGGTAGGCACACAGAGAGAACGCATAATCAAGAGGCGCAGCAATAACCCTGATCCATATCAGAGCCTGAAAGATGAGAGCAATCGCGTGGCTGCAAACCTTCTGCCGCTGGCCCAGGAATTCTATGAGAGGGCAGAGGACGGGATAGAGGCCCTGGTCAGGATCGCTGCTGCGGCCAACTCAATGGAGTTCGGGGTCAAAGGCCACGACTTCGATAATTCGACATTTGCCGGAGTTTTTTCGAGCACTCTTTGCGAAAAGCTCTATGGCGACATGGCCGAGATCAAAAGACGCCTGGAAGGCTTCAGCAATATTTTCTATCTCACAGATAATTCCGGTGAGGTTGTATTCGATCTGTTCGTGATCGCCAGGCTTGAGGAGATGGGAAAGCGAGTGGTGATAGGGTCGAAGTCTGAACCGGTGTTAAATGACGTCACAGTCTCGGAACTGAAGAGCATGACCAAGACTGAGGTTGTAGCCACAGGCGACGTGGTAGGAACTGCTTTGGAGAGCCTGGAGCCACAGGCCTCATCCTTTCTATTTGACCCAGGCTGGCTGATTCTCTCCAAGGGCATGGGAAACTTCGAGACGATCACAGAGTATGAAGATAGGCTCGCCGGTCGGCTCATTTACATCATGAGGGCCAAGTGCGAGGCAGTAGCCGCTGAGGTTGGCGTGCCCAAAGGAACTCTTGTGGCCAAGCCGGTTTAGGGCTCATCTTGCTGAATCATATGTAGTTCATGTCTACTTCCTGGTCGTCCAGCTCTTCCGGTTCCTCGATGGCTGGCTCCAGGAGGGAGATGTCTATATCCAGGTCGAGAAGCCCTTTTACGGCAGCCAGCAATCTAGTCGCCGCCCGAACGTCCACTGTATCAGATCCGGATGTGGTGGCAAGCAGACAGAAGCCGCGCAGACCATAGCTTGGCGCGAGCCCCGCCAGGAGGCCGTTCATTCCTCCTATGGCACCACTCCGCAGAAGTGTAATCTGGCAATCGTTCAGGGCTTTTGCAGATTCTGGGTCAGTCGCAGTACCGAGAATCGTCTCGCCGTTTTCTCCCACGTATGCCGCGAGGGTGATCACATCGGTTACTCCCTCTTCTTTAAGGGTCTGCAAAATATCATCCGCCAGTTCATGCATTCCCACAACATCGAGCGGCTGGGCATCGCCTGACAAAATGAGAATGTTCTCTTTTTCCTGTGGCCGCATCAGTTCCCCATGCATGAGATCCGTCAATCCTTCCAATACCATGACCTGAGGCGGAAAGCTATGTGAAAAGAAGGGTTTTATGGTGCTGCATTTCAGAGCAGTAGCCAGGAAATCGGTAGCTACTTTACCCACGCTTCCGATTCCTGGCAGACCGCAAATGCAGATGAAACTGGACTCAAACATCGTTTCAAGGGTTGGCGTGCAGCTATAACATTCTTTCGCCAACCTCAGTGATGCTTTGAATCTGTATTCTCTATTTGCTGCCGATGGCTTCTATCATCCAGTTGAAGGCAATGGTCTCATTGGTCTCTTCAAGTCCAAATTGCGCCGGCTGAAGATTGCCGTTTTGGAACAGGAAGGAATTGCCCGGCTCATCTACATCTACCTTGCCGATGGGCGCAGCAGCGCGATCGTAGTAGACTACATAGAAGTCTCCTGTTACCTTTGTATCAGGTATCTCTATCTCGGCGAATATCGGTTCGGTGGACAGGAAATACATGTTCTGTGTATCGGCGAACTTGTAGAGAAGCTTGAGATCTTTGTCTCTGATCTCGATCATGATATTTCTGTCAGGCATATAAGTCTCATTTGTCTCATTGAATTCGCTAAAAGCTAAAATCCGGACCTTTTGTAGCTTCCAGCCTGGAACAGGTGCCGTGAACTTCACTGCTTCACCCAGATCCAGAATGCCAAATGCTGCCACTGCAGAGAATAGTGAATAGTTCATCTCAGAATAATTCTTTGTGCTATCTCCCGTCAGTACGGTTAAATCGGATTCTGCAGCCCATACCACACTACTGATAGCGAATAGTGCTGCACAACACAGGCAGACACTCAATAGCATTTTATTCATATGATCACCTATGATCTACCAGACGATAATAATGCATATAAAGATTTTGATGAATAAATTAATAATTGATGATGGATGTGACCGCAGGAGTCATTCCAGGCGGCCTCTCTCATCCATCTTATTAATGCTAGTTTCCGTTAACTGCCATGATCCAGTTTACTGGAGTCACCAAATTTTCTCCGGTTGGCAGCGTCGAATTTATCAGACTATTTCCGTCCTCCACATAGATAAAGGAGGTCTTGCTGGTCTCATTGATTGGTTCCGCGGCAACGACTACAGCTCCTCGATCGAAGAAGCATACATAGAACTCGCCGCTGACGGGGACCTGCGGTATGTCGATGGTTAGCGGATACATTAAGGTTGCATTATGTGCGTAATTGGAGTAGGGGAGCTGAGAATCCGCAAATTTGTAGAGCAACTTGAGGTCCTTGTCTCTGATCTCTAGGCCGATTATCCGCTCCATCGGAACTGATTCGTTTGTTCCGTTAAATCCGTCCCATGCATAGAGCTGCACGGCATTTATCTTCCAATTGGGTTTTGGTGCATTGAACTTAACGGCCTCTGCAAAGAAAAATGCAGGAGCGCCAATGAATGAGACCAGGTCAACAGGGAAAATATCCTTATCGGTAAGGTTTCCTTCGTATGAGTACAGGATCTGATCATTCGAAGATTTTTCGTCAGCGGCAGAAGACATGCCTGCTAACAATAGTGCCAGTAAACAGGATATGATAATCTGTAAAAGCATCTTATTCAATTGATCACCTTCTGTGTTCAGGATGAATTTGGGCCATATAAAGATTCTGATGAATAGAATTGCCTTAGTATCTCATCCAAAAAGAAAAAATTTCTGCTTGAATTAGATACATTATTGAATACAGGGCATAATTTTACCGGAGAAGAGGATAATCGCCCTGAGCATGTCCAAATGCCCGATCGATTTCCTCTCATGCCGGAGTACTGCAGCTCCTACTCACCTGCAGCTCTGATTACCCAGTTTACCTGGGTTGCCTCGGCGCCTTCAATTCTGAATTCTGCCGGAATCAGCTCGCCATTCAGGCTATTGAATATATAGGAATTTCCAGTTGCGTTCTCCAGTTCCACGCCAATCCTCATGGCACTTCGGTCATAGAAGATGATATAAAACTCATCAGTCACAGGAATTGCAGGAATATCGATCCCACGTATCCCCGGTGCCGAGAGCGTGAAGTATGCATTTTGAGTATCCGCAAGTCTATAAAGCAGGTTTAGGTCCTGATCTCTTATCTCAATGAGGAAATTGCTGGGGGAGGGAACTGTCATACTTGTTTCGTTATAGCCGTTCCAGCCCAATACTCTTATCTGCTTTAGTTTCCAGCCTGCCTTTGGTGCGGCGAATTTTACTGCTTCGCCGACGTCAAATGAATTGATGCCCCAATCTTGACCAGAGGAATACATGGTCAAATTCATGTTGGAAATATTGGTCCCGCTGTCCTGAAAGAGCACAGTCATACTTGAGCCGGCACTCTCTTCACTACCTTGGGCCACGGCATCGCCAGCTAAAGCCAAAAAACAGAAAGCTGAAATCAATAAAATCATCATCTTCATTCTGTCACCTGGATATGGGAATTAAATTCGATCTTTATATAGATGGTGCCAGATTGTCGGCACCGATATCATTATGATGATTAATGCAAAAAAGTTGGCAACTATTCAGCCAGCCAGTCAAAGCTTCATTTTTCTGCCCAAATATCATGGACCATAATGCTTGCTAATTTTCTGTGGAGTCCTGAAATTATTTCGCGTCCGTCCTAGTTTTATGGTGTTAGAATTATTCATATAATTTCACGAGGATTCCTATTTACCTGGTTTTAATCGACAGATCCTCTAAAAACGAGCTGCAATTGCAGCAATGAAACGGATTTTTGCCTAATTCTTCCTATTTTTATCCTTTTTTTTTATGATTTTTTTGACAGCATCCGCTA